>Ga0066709_100001623_pt1 | contig 15186 bp, 12 predicted proteins | sample GraSoiAngelo_158_FD_79665 | JGI IMG/M metagenome (GOLD analysis project Ga0066709, IMG submission 79665) | Grasslands soil microbial communities from the Angelo Coastal Reserve, California, USA - 14_1009_16_30cm | ecosystem: Environmental > Terrestrial > Soil > Grasslands | place: USA...
CGCGGAATGGCCATGACCGGATCCGGCGGTATCGCCGCGGTTTCCACCGGCATCGCGGAGGCGCTCGTGACGACGGCCCTCGGTCTCTTCGTCGCCATCCCGGCGGTGTGGCTCTTCAACATCGTCACCAACAAAATCGAGCGCTTCCAGTGCAAGATGTCCAACTCGGCCTCCGAGCTCATCGATTACTTCATCAAGCGGCGCGGAGCGGGCGTCAACCTCTCCGTGCGCGCGTCCTAGGTTTCGGGCGCTAGGTCCAAGGAGGATCCGCCATGGGCATGGGAGGGAGCGGCGGCGGCCGGCACTCGGTCCAGAGTGACATCAACGTCACTCCGCTCGTCGACGTCTGCCTGGTGCTTTTGATCATCTTCATGGTCGTCACCCCGCTCCTCCAGAAGGGGATCCCGATCCAGCTCCCGACGACCGACAATCCCGGAAAGAAGCCGGAAAACGAGAAGCAGAAATTGATCACGGTCGAGTGGGCAACTCCGCCCAAGTACTACATCGGCTCGAAGTGGTTCCCGAAGGAGGATTTCCAGAAGGAGCTCGACGAGCTGTTCCAGCGCTCGCCCGCGACCGAGCTCGTCATCAAGGCAGACCAGCGGTTGAAGTACGGGGACGTCAAGGAAGTCATGAAGATGACGAAAGAGGCGGGCTTCCAGGACGTCGGCCTGATCACGGACAAGAGGACGACCGGCACCGCGGCCAAGAAGACCGCGGGCTAGCCCGGCTCGACGACCGAGGAGAATCTTTCATGGCAATGGCGGGGGTCGGCGGGGCGCCCGGCGCCTACAAGAGCGACATCAACATCACGCCGCTCGTCGACGTCGTTCTCGTGCTGCTCATCATCTTCATGGTCATCACCCCGCTTCTCCAGATGGGGTACGACGTGAAGGTTCCTCCCAAGGCGACGGTCGATACCCCCCCGCCCTCGCTCGATCAGCTGATCGTTTCGGTCACGGCCCAGAACAAGATCTACCTGAACAAGGAGCAGCTCGACGCGCAATCGCTCGCGCTGCGCCTTTCCGAGATCCTGAGAAATCGCCGCGACAAGACCGTCTTCTTCTCCGCGGACGACGCGGCGACGTACGGCGACGTCGCTCACGTGATGGACATCGTCCACACCGCTGGCGCAAAGAGCGTCGGGATCGTTCTGGAGACCGTTCCCATCGAAGGCGTGAGCGCGACGCCTCCGGCTCCGGCACCCGCCCCGGCCGCGGCTCCCGCCCGGTAAGTATCAGGCTCCGCGACAACTGATATCCTGCGCGCCCCGAACGGGGGGTGACGCTCGCTGCCGCGAGGTCCTCCGGGGTCCCGAGGTCGAAAAAGAGGAGTTGGAATGTCACACGATCTCGCCTTGCCCTTGATCTTCGTCTTCTCGGTCGGATCGCTCTTCGTGGCCGGCTACCTGATCTCGTGGGTTCTGAAGAAGGACACGGGCACTCCGGCCATGCGGGAGATCTCGAACGCGATCAAGGAAGGCGCGGAAGCGTTCCTGCGCCGGCAGAACACGACGATTCTCTTCCTCGCCGCGATGCTCGCGGCGTTGATTTTCGTGCTGTATGGTTTCGTCCGCTCGCATCACGACTTCGATCCCGTGCCGAGCGCGCTCCGGCTGGCCTTTTGGACGACCCTCTCGTTCCTGTTGGGTGCGGCCTGTTCGGTCGTCGCGGGCTACATCGGAATGTGGATCTCGATCCGGTCCAACATCCGGACCGCGGCGGCCGCGCGGACGTCATTGAACGACGCCCTCCGGATCGCGCTGCGGGGCGGCGCGGTTTCGGGCCTTTTCGTCGTCGCGATGTCGCTGTTCGGGGTCGGAGGCCTCTACTGGCTCGTCAGCCGGTTCACGGCGGTCCCGCAACCCCAGATTCCGCTGCTCATCGTCGGATACGGCTTCGGGGCCTCTTTCGTCGCCCTGTTCGCCCAGTTGGGCGGCGGGATCTACACGAAGGCCGCCGACGTCGGCGCAGACCTGGTCGGCAAGGTCGAGGCGGGGATTCCGGAGGACGATCCTCGGAACCCGGCCGTGATTGCGGACCTCGTCGGAGACAACGTCGGAGACTGCGCCGGCCGCGGCGCGGACCTCTTCGAGTCCACGGCCGCGGAGAACATCGGCGCGATGATCCTCGGCGCGACTCTGGCGGCGGCATCCGAGCGCGCCGGCATGGGATTCGCGGCAGGAATCGTGGGGGTCATGCTGTTCCCGCTCGTCGCGAGAGCGTTCGGACTTCTCGCGTCGATCGCCGGAATCTTCTTCGTCCGCACGCGCGAGGACCGCGACCCGATGCAGGCCTTGAACCGCGGATACTACGTGGCGGCGACGCTCGCGATCGCGGGCTTCTTCCTGGCGACCCGATGGCTCCTCTTCAACCGCTCGGCCCCCGACGCGTGGTGGAAGTTCTTCCTCTGCGGAATCATCGGGGTACTGACCTCCGTCGCCTTCGTCTACATCACCCAGTACTACACGGAGTATCGCTACCGGCCGGTTCGCGAAATCGCCAACGCCTCGCAGACCGGACCCGCGACGAACGTGATCGCGGGCGTCTCGGTCGGCTTCGAGTGCACTCTGCTGCCGGTCGTGACCATCTCGATCGCGATCCTGGCTTCCTTCAAGAGCGGTGCTTCCGCCCTGCCGCGCGGCGGGCTCTGCGGGACCGCCGTCGCGACCCTGGGCATGCTCGGGACCGTCGCTTACATCCTCGCGATGGACACGTTCGGGCCGATCACCGACAACGCCGGGGGCATCGTCGAGATGTCGCGCCAGCCCGAGGAGATCCGGCGGAAGACCGACCGGCTGGACGCCGTCGGAAACACGACGAAGGCGCTGACGAAAGGTTACGCGATCGGTTCGGCCGCGCTCGCCGCGTTCCTCCTCTTCTCGGCGTACCTCGACGAGCTCAAAAACTACGGCTCGCCGCTCGCGGCCGTCAACATCGCGAAGCCCGAGGTGTTCATCGGGGGCCTCTTCGGCGCGATGCTCGTGTTCTTCTTTTCGGGGCTGGCGATCCGCGCGGTCGGTAAGGCCGCAGGCGTCGTCATCCAGGACGTCCGCGACCAGTTCCGCGCGCGGCCCGGCATCATGCAGGGCACCGAGAAGCCGGACTACGGCCGGACGGTCGACATCGTCACCCGCGGCGCGCTGAAGGCGATGATCGCTCCGGGTCTCGTCGCGGTGGGAACGCCGATCGGCGTGGGACTCTTTTTCCGACTCTTCCACGTGGGCGCGGAAGCCGTCGCCGCGCTTCTCATGGTCGGTACGATCGCGGGTATCGTCGTCGCGACGATGTTGAACAACGCCGGCGGCGCCTGGGACAACGCGAAGAAGTACATCGAGACCGGCGCGCTCGGCGGCAAGGGGTCGCCGACGCACAAGGCGGCGGTCGTCGGAGACACGGTGGGCGACCCGTTCAAAGACACGGCCGGGCCGTCCCTGCACGTCCTGATCAAGCTGCTCGCGACGATCACGCTCGTTCTGGCGCCGCTCTTCATCTGACCGTCGCGTCCGCTCGCTCGCGCCGCGAATAGGACGTCACACGAAACGGCAGAGCACCTCGTTGGAGACCAGGAATCCGCGCTCGGTGAAGCGGAGACGACCCTCCTCTTGCGTCAGGACGCCTCCGGCGCGCCAGTCGGCGTAGTCGCCGGGCAGCCGGGGATCGTCCTGTTGCCCAATCCAGCTCTCGACTTCCGCCGCCGGAATTCCTCGCGAGAGCCGCAGGCCGAGGACGATCCGCTCGCGAGTCGCCTCTCCGTCGCTCACCGGCCGGTCGAGCGCAAGCGGGCGTCTTCCGTCTCGGATCGACGTCAGGTAGGCGGAAAGCGCCGAGACGTTCGCGCGTCTTCGTTCGCGCCAGAGCTCGTGGGCGGAGACTCCCAGGCCGAGGGTCGGCGCGCGCGTCCAGTACTTGACGTTGTGCCGCGCCTCCCGGCCGGGTCGAGCCCAGTTCGAGATCTCGTAGTGCGTAAAACCGCGCGCGGCCAGGGTCTCCCCCGCCTCCAGCCAGGCGTCCGCCTGCTCGTCGTCGGACAGGTATCGCTCCGGGTGTGCGCGCCGATCGTCTTCGATTGCGCGCGACTTCTCCGTCTCGAGCAGGTAGATCGAGAGGTGATCCACGCCGGCCGCGCAGACTCCTTCGACGTTTCCCCGGAAGGCATGGGCGCTCTGTCCGGGGAGGCCGAGGATCAGGTCCGCGGAGATCGAGAGCCCGGCTTCGGCGAGCCGGTCGAGGGCGCGGAGCGCGCCCGCCGCGTCGTGGCGGCGTCCGACCGCGGAGAGCTCGGCGTCCTGAAGCGATTGCACCCCCAGGGAAACCCGGCGGATCCCGGCGCGGATCCAGACGTCCCGGAGCTGCACCGTCACGTCTTCCGGGTTCGCCTCGAGCGTCACCTCCGAGTCGTCCTCGAAGAGAAAAGACCCGCGCAACCCGGCGAGGAGTCGACCGAGCTCGTCGGACGGAACGAGCGATGGAGTCCCGCCCCCGAGATAGAGAGAGTCGAAGCGGGACCCGCCGGCCTCGGGCGCGAGCAACGCCGCCTCGCGGACGAGCGCGTCGAGATACTCGCCGCGGCTCGAGTCGTCCGTCGAGACGACGAAGGCGCAGTAACCGCACCGGGACCGGCAGTACGGAAGATGCACGTAGAGTCCGGCGGAGGCCGTCATCTCGTTCGAACCGCGCGGAAGGCCGCCTCTGCCTCAGCGGTCAGCGCGCCGAAGGGAAAAACCTTCGCGAAGTTGCCCTCACGCACGACCGGCGCGAGGTCCCGTCCGGACTCGTCGATCCAGCGCGCGGCGGCGTGCAGGAGCGCGGCGCGATGCTCGTCCTCTTCGAGCTCCTGCGCCCGCTCCTCGAGGCGCGCGGCCGCGGCCGAGTTGTCGGGCGGCTCACCCGCCCCGACGGGCCGCCGTGGCAGCACGGCCAGACCGAGGCGCGCGGCTTGCGTCCGGAAGAGACGGAGACCTTCCTTGATCGAGGCCGGCCAGGCGGAATGGTGGATCTTCTCGAAGAAGCGGGCGGGCGCGGCCGGCTCGAAGCGGGCGCGAGCTTCGACGCGGATGCGCCGCGCCTCCCCGTCATCCGAGACCGGGACGGGCGCCGCGAAAACGGCGCCGGCGGCCGAAAGACGAGAGAGATACTTCTCGAGAAGCTCCGGCTCGTCGGTCCAGCCCGGTACGATCGGGAACAGGCCGCCCGCCGGGATCCCGGCTTCCAGAGCTTTTTCGAACGCCCTCTCGAACATGGAATCGAGCGCCTCTTCTCCGCCGGCTCCCGGGTCCGGCGTCCACGCGAAGAGCGCGACGAAAGCGCGCTGCGGCGAAGACGACGGCAACCCGACCGGGTCGAGAAGGTAGACCGCCCGGCCCGACCTCGCGGCTCCTTCAGCGGCGGCGACGTGCGCCCCGCGGATCTCCTCGACCGGCGAGGCCGGCCCGACGAGGACCGGCCCGGCGGGACAGCGCGCGAACGCCCGCTCCCACGCAGCCGGATCGGCGGGGCCGACGGCGACCCGACCCGACGGGCGCCGCTCGGCGAGTCGGCGCTCGAGCGGATCGAACCGGAAGGGCGTCCCTCCCACCTCCCCCGAGTAGGGCACGGCGTGCGCCGCGATCCGGCGGCCGCCCACTTCGGACTCCCGGGGCCGCACCAGCGCTTTCGCCTCTTCGTACTCGATCACGACCGGCTCTCCCGGGCGCTCCGACCGTACCTCGACAGCAGATCGACCTCGAAGTTCACGTGGTCGCCCGGTCCGTTCGCGGCGAGCGTGGTCCGGCGGCGTGTTTCCGGGATGACCGCGACGTCGAAGTCCCGTGCGCGCCGTCGGGCCACGGTCAGGCTCACTCCGTCTAAGGCGACCGATCCCTTGGAGACGACGTGTCGCCCGAGCCCGCGGGGGATCGAGAACCGGTACACCCACGATCCCGACGCCTCTTCGATCGCGAGGATTTTTGAGACCGCGTCGACGTGTCCCAGCACGAAATGGCCGGAAACGCGGCCGCGCCATTCGAGCGCCCGCTCGAGGTTCACGGAGTCGCCGGCTCTTCTCTCGCCGAGCGTCGTCACCCGGAGCGTTTCGGCCGAGAGGTCGGCCGCGAGTCGGCGGCCCTTCTCGATCGCGGTCACGCAAACCCCCGCGACCGCGACACTCTCACCGCGGCGGAACGAGCCGTAGCCCGGAGGAGGAAGCACAACGAGCCGCACCGACCTTCCGCGCCGTCGTTCGAGTGAAACGACTCGGCCGACTCCGGCGACGATCCCGGTGAACATCGCACCAGAGTGTATCGGCGCGCGCTCCCGGCTACTTCGGCCGCCGCGGCCGCGGGCGGACCCGCTCCACCCGTGCCGTCACCAGCCAGTCGTCTCCCAGGCGCTCGTGCTCCACGTCGACGACGCGGGGGGTCTGTCCGAGCGGGAACCCGCCGCCGCCGACTCCTCCCGGGGCACCGCTTCCCCCGAGTACGCGCGGCGCGAAGAAGACCGCGACCCGATCCACGAGCTTCGCTGCGAAGAACGTCCACAGAGTATCGGCGCCACCCTCGACCAGGACACTCGTGATCTCCTCACCGGCGAGCCGTGCCAGGATTTTGGGAAGGTCAATCCGTCCGCGCTCCCCCGGCAGGCTCCAGACTTCGATTCCCCGGGCCGCGAGCCGCCGGACGCGGGGGTCCTTTTCGGGCCGCGCGGTCACGACGAGCGCGCCTTCCGGCCGCCGGAAAACTCGGGCGGACGGGGACACCCGCAGCCTTCCGTCGAGCACGATGCGGCGGTGCGGTCGCCGGCCCGCCTGGCCCAGCCGCCGCGTGAGCTGCGGATCGTCGGCGAGGACGGTGCCGGAACCCACGAGCACGGCGTCGAACTCTTCGCGCAGAAGCAGGGCCCGGAGTCGGGCCGCCTCTCCCGTGATCCAGCGGCTCTCGCCGGACGTCGCCGCGGTCTTGCCGTCCAGCGTCGCGGCCCACTTCGCCAGGACGAAGGGGCGCCTCTCCCGGATCCAGGTCCGGAATTTCTCGTTCTGCGACTCGGCCCGGCGACGGAGGGCCGGGCCGGCCTCGATGACCTGGATCCCGGCGCGTCGGAGCTCCCGGATGCCGCGGCCGGACACGGCGGGGTTCGGATCGCGCGCCGCCACGAACACGCGCGCGATGCCGGCTTCGACGATCGCCGGAACGCAGGGAGGAGTGCGCCCGAAGTGCACGCAGGGCTCGAGCGAGACGTGGAGGTCGGCGCCCGGCGCCCGCGACCCGGCGCGTGCGAGCGCCGCCGGTTCCGCGTGCGGGCCTCCGGCGCGCCGGTGCCACGCCTCGGCGAGCACGCGGCGGCCGCGCGCGATGACCGCTCCCACCATCGGGTTCGGAGACACCGTGTAGCGGCCGCGCTCCGCGAGCTCGATCGCGCGGGAAAGGAGGTCGTCGTCGCCGCGGCTCTTCAAACCGCCGCGCCGCGGAAGGCCTCGTCGCCGGCGCCGTCTTCGAGGAGCGCCTTTGCGTACTCGGCCGGATCGAAGGGCACCAGGTCGTCGACCGCTTCGCCGACGCCGACGAACACGACGGGGAGGGCGAGCTCCCGGTAGATCGCGAGAACGATGCCGCCGCGCGCGCTGCCGTCGAGCTTCGTGAGCACGACGCCGGTCGCGCCGGCGGCCTCGACGAACCGGCGGGCCTGCTCGAGGCCGTTCATTCCGGTGGTCGCGTCGAGAACGAGAAGGACCTGGTGGGGCGCCCCGGATACCTCGCGCGCCGCGATGCGGCGCATTTTCGCGAGCTCCTCCATGAGGTTCTTCTTCGTGTGGAGGCGTCCGGCCGTGTCGACGAAAAGCTTCTTCGTCCCGCGCGCTTTCGCCGCGGCGAGCGCGTCGAAGAGGACGGCGGAAGGGTCCGCGCCCTCCCGGTGCCGCACGATCGGAACCTCGAGCCGGTCGGCCCAGACCTCGAGCTGCTCGATCGCTCCGGCGCGAAACGTGTCGGCCGCCGCCAGGAGAACCGGCCGGCCGGCCGCGATCTCGCGCGCCGCGAGCTTCGCCGTGGTCGTCGTCTTGCCCGAGCCGTTGACTCCCACGAGGAAGATCACTTCGAGCGGGACGTCGGGAACGGCTGCCGGCCTGGGCGCGCGGGAGATGATGGCTTCGATCTCCTCGACGAGCACGCGCTTCAGCTCTGCTAGGTCGGCCCCCGACGAGGAGCCGCCGCGCCGCCGCATGGCGTCGGCGAGCGCGCCGGCCGTCTCGGCGCCGACGTCCGCCTCCAGAAGCACCTCCTCGAGCGACTCGAGAACCGTTTCGTCGAACCCGAAGCCTTTTTTGACCGCGTCGCCCAACTTCTCCAAGATTTCCGTATGGGTCATGAAGAGCCCCCGGCGGACCTTGGAGAAGAAGGCGGACTTCCCGGTCATCGCCGGGATTCTCTAACGGTTCGGCCTTAGGTCAGGATCCCTCGCGCTTCGGCGCGGCGGAATCCGAGTCGAGCAGCAGGCGCGCCTTCGCGCCGAGCTCGCCTGCCGGATCGAGCTCGATCGTGCGCTCGAGATAGCGGCGGCCCAGAGCCGTCTTTTTCAAAGTGACGAGCACCAGTCCGAGTCGCAGGTGCGCCTCGGCATTGCGGGGCTCCAGGCGGATTGCCCCCAGATAGTCCTCCGCGGCCGGCTCGAGCGCTCCGCGCGCCTCCCGCGCGATGCCGCGGCCGATCAGCGCCGACGACGATTTGGGATTGCGGGAAAGCGCCTCCGAGAACGCGTCCTCGGCGGCGGTGAAATCCTTCTGGCGCTGCTTCAACCGGCCGCGATTGATCGCGGCGTCCAGACGATCTTCCGGAGAAGGCGAGCTCTCCCCCGCTCGAAAGTCGGCTTCCGCGTCCTTGAAGCGACCGAGCTCAAGACACGCCATCCCGCGATGGATCCGGTAGAGCGTCCTCCCCGAATCGAGCTCGACGGCGCGATCGAACGAGGAAAAGGCGTCCTTGAAACGTCCCTGCATCAGCAGAGCGACACCGAGCCCGTCATGAACCTCGGGGTTCTTCGAATCGTTCGGGAGGGCCTCGCGGTACGCCTTTTCCGCTTCGGCGGCCCTTCCCTCCCGGAGAAGCACGGCCGCCATCCGCTCGTTCAGAAGCACTTCGGCGGAGCCCGTCTTCTTGCTTCCCGACGCGCAGCCGGCGGCGAGAACGGTGAGAAGCGCCGCTGCGATGAAGAAGAGCCGGCGCGGGCTTTTCGTCAACCCGCTTCCACGCGCCGCAGCGGAGCGGGAGGCTCGGCCGGCGCCTCTTCCCTCGCGATCGGCACCAGCTCTCCCTTGTCGTAGGAGCGGATCAGCGCGTCGACCACGGACGGATCGAAGCGGTTGCCGGCGAGGTCCCGCAGCCGCTGGAAGACGAAGCGGATGTCCATGGCCCTCTGATAGGGACGCGTCGTCGTCATCGCGTCGAACGTGTCGGCAACCGAGACGATGCGCGCCTGGAGCGGGATGCCCTCGCCGCTCAACCCCTCGGGGTATCCGCCCCCCTCCCAACGCTCGTGGTGGTGCTTCATTCCGGGGATGACGTCCTTGAGCTGCGGGATGGCCTCCATGATCGCGGCGCCCTTGACCGGATGGCTCTTCATGATCTCGAACTCTTCCTCGGTGAGCGCCGTCGGTTTGCGCAGGATGCGGTCGTCGATTCCGATCTTCCCGACATCGTGAAGCAAAGCGGAAAGACGGACGCGCCGGACGTCCTCGGACGAGAGCCCCATCTCGCGCGCGACGAGCGACGAGTATCGCGCGACCCGTTCGGAATGGCCCCGGGTGTACGGGTCTTTCGCGTCGATCGCCGCGGCGAGGGCGCGGATCGAGTTGATGAAGAGCTCGTGGTTCTCTCGCGCTGCGCGTTTCAGGTTCTCGATCGCGTCGCGAATCGACTCGCTCATCCGGTTGAAGTTCTCCGAAAGGTCGGCGAGCTCCGCGGTCCCCGCGACCTCGACGTTGACGCCGTACTGGCCTTCGCTGACGGCCCGAGTCGACCGCGCGAGCTGGGTGATCGGCCGCGAAAGGCGCCGCGCCGACAAGAGTCCGAGCAGGAGCGCGCCCGCGAGCGCCGCCGCGCTCCAGATCAACGTGTCCTTGATCATCCCGTCGACCGAAGCGAACGCCGCATCGAGATCGCGTTCCAGGAGCACTCCCCACTCCGGGCGTCCCACCGGCGCGATCGAGGCGAGCACGCTCCTTCCGGGCTGCGTTTCCGACCGTGTCACCCTTCCCGGAAAGCGCTCGAAATCCGCGACGAGGGACGAGGACGACCGTCCCGGCCCGCTTCGGGTGAGCGGGAAAAGAACCCGACCGTTCCGATCGACCAGCGTCGCGCGAACGTCGCGCCGCGCTTCGTCGTTGAACTCACGCCGGATCGGCTGCCAGGACACGAGCGCCTCCACGACGCCGATCAATCCGTCCTCGTCGGAGACCGGCTCCGCGAGGACCGAGACGGCCCCGATCGGCGGAGCGTCGAACGGGTCGCCCGAGTAGAACGCGCCGTCCCGCGCGGACTCGAAAGCCCGCCGGAACTCGAACTCCACCGCCATGGGAAGAGTGGCCGGACCCGCAAAGCTTCCGATTCCCTTGTGGTTCACGCCGCGCAGCGCCAGAAGCGGGGTCTCGCCTTTGAGCGCCGTCCGCAGGATCTCCGGGCCGTTCTTGGACGTGAACGGGTTCTCGCCGGTGAGCTCGCGCGACAGGCGGACCGAGTTGGCGGCGTTGTTCAACTCCTCGCGCGCGGACGCGTGATACGCCGCGATTCGATCGGCGAGCGCCGACGAGGAGCGCGTCAGATATTTCTCCTCGAGGACTTCGAGGGCCCGGCGGTTGCGCCGGATGAGCGCCGCGTCCGATACGAGGAGCGGCACGAGCGACGCGAGGATGAGCGCGCCCGAGAGGAGAACGAAGAGGCGGAGCCGCCGCCTGCCGAGCTTCGGTTTCAAGTCTGCGGCCCATTATAGCCGCGGCTGTCCGACTTAGGTCGGATTCGACCGGGTCTGCAGAGCCGGCGGCAGGCGCGCATGCGCCGCCGCGGCGAGCCACTCCGCCTCGGGAACGTTTTCCTCCACGCGGGCGCGGCCGATCTCCTCGAGAAGGACTCCGGCGAGCCCGCTCGCCGACCTCTTCTTGTCCCGGGAGAGAAGAGGACGCAGGACCTCGGCCGAGCGGACTGGCTCCGGAAACGGGCCGAGCCGGGCCAGGACTTCGCGGACCCGCGCCGCCTCGTCTTCCGAGAGCCCGGCTCGATCCCGCGAAATCGTCAGCGCGGCCGAGATGCCCCACGCGACGGCTTCGCCGTGGCGGAGCTCGCGGTAGCCCCCCGCCGCTTCGAACGCGTGGCCCAGGGTGTGACCGAAGTTGAGCAGACGCCGCTCTCCGCTCTCCTTCGGATCCGAAGACACGATGTCCGCCTTGATCCGGACGGCGTCGGAGACGAGCTCGAGCAGCGCTTCTTCGTCGCGGCTCCGGATCGCGGGCAGGAGCGTCTCGGCGCGGGCGGATGCCTTCGCGTTCCGGATCCAGACCCCCTTGAACGCCTCGACGAGCCCGCTCCGATAGTCGCGATCGGAGAGCGTCGCCGCCGCCGAAGGGTCGACCACGATCGAGCGGGGGAAGTGGAACGCGCCGAGCAGGTTCTTTCCGAGGCGATGATCGACTCCGGTCTTGCCTCCGATCGCCGCGTCGGCCATTCCCGCGACGGTGGTCGGGACCGCATTCCACGCCACCCCGCGAAGGAGGATCGCCGCGGCGAACCCGACCAGGTCGGTCACGACGCCGCCGCCGACCGCGACGAACGCGTCGTCACGTCGCACGCCCTTCTCGAGAGCGCGGTCCGCGATCTCCGAGACCGCGTCGAGCGTCTTCTCCTGCTCCGAGTCTTCGATCTCCACGTCGAGAATCAGCGAAGACGCGAGGACCGGCCGCAGCCGGTCCGTGGCCGGACGCGCTGACCGGGAGGAGACGAGAAGGAACCGACCGGAGGGAGAGACGAGCCGATCCGCTGCCTGTTCCAGCAGCCCGCGGCCGAGCCAGATCACGCTTTCGTCCTCGCCGACCCGGAGCGCGACCCGCTCGACGGTCACGAGTCGGATCGGCGAACCGGCGAGATCGCGAGCTCCTCCAGCTGCGAAGGCTGGACCGACGAGGGCGAACCGGTCATGAGGCACGTGCCTGAGGTGGTCTTCGGAAACGCGATGACGTCGCGCAACGAGCCCGCGCCCGCGGCGATCATGCAGATCCGGTCGAGGCCGAGGGCGATGCCGCCGTGGGGCGGCGCGCCGTACTTGAGGGCATCGAGCAGGAATCCGAAACGCTCGCGGCCTTCGGCTTCGGAGATCCCGAGAGCCCGGAAGACCCGCTCCTGGACGTCGGCACGGTGAATCCGGATCGAGCCGGAGCCCAGCTCTTCGCCGTCCATGACGACGTCGTATGCGCGGGCGCCGACTCGACCCGGCGCCGACTCCAGGAAGTCCAGGTCTTCCCCGCGCGGCGAGGTGAACGGGTGGTTCATGGGAAACCACGCGTTCGTCTGGTCGTCCCGGCCGAAGAGCGGAAACTCGGTCACCCAGCAGAACGCGTGCTTCGCGGGATCGAGGGCGCCTGTCTCCCGCGCCGCGGCCCCGCGGAGCGCCGCGAGCGCGGCGGAAGCGACCCCGGACCGGTCCGCGATCGCCAGGAGCAGATCGCCGTCACCGACCTGCGCCGCCTCGAGAATCCGCTCGAGGGCCGCGTCTCCGAGCGTCTTCTTCGCGGGAGAGGTCGTTTCGCCTCCCGAACGCTTCGCCCAGACCAGGCCCGCGGCGCCGTGCGACTTTGCAAGCTCGCTCCAGTCGTCGAGCTTCTTCCGGGAGACGGCCGCTCCGGCCGGCACGCGCAGGCCGCGGACCTCACCGCCCGTTGAAATCGCCTTCTCGAACGGGGCGAACCCGCCGCCCGAAGCGGACGCCGTCAGGGAAACGAGCGGCAACTCGTACCGCAGGTCCGGCCGGTCCGTTCCGTACCGTTCCATCGCCTCCGCGTACGCCAATCGCGGAAACGGCGCGACCGCCTCGATTCCGGCGGCGCCGAAGGCCGCGGCCAGCACGGCCTCGACGACCCCGAAGACGTCGTCCTCGCCGGCGAAAGACATCTCGATGTCGATCTGCGTGAACTCGGGCTGCCGGTCCGCGCGCAGGTCTTCGTCCCGGAAGCAGCGGGCGATCTGGAAATAGCGCTCGAAGCCGGACACCATCAGGATCTGCTTGAAGAGCTGGGGCGACTGCGGCAGCGCGTAGAACTTTCCGGAGTGGACGCGGGACGGGACAAGGTAGTCGCGCGCCCCTTCGGGCGTGGACTTCGTCAGCATCGGGGTCTCGACTTCCAGAAACCCCTTCTCGTGGAGCGTCCGGCGAACGCGGAACGCGATCTCGTCGCGCAGCACGAAGTTCGAGAGCATCGCCGGGCGGCGCAGGTCGATGTAGCGATGCTCGAGTCGCAGCTCCTCGGTCGCGTTCGTGCGGTCTTCCGGAAGAAACGGCGGCGTTTCCGACCTGGACAGGAACTCCAGCCGGCTGGCGACGACCTCGATCTCCCCCGTCGCGATCTCGCGGTTGACCTGCGCGGCCGCGCGCGGGGCGACCTCGCCCTCGATCTCGACGACGTCTTCGGCGCGCGCCTCCCCCGCTCGAGCCACCGCCGGCTCGCCCGAGCGCGTCTTCTCGAACAGAACCTGGACGACGCCGCTCCGGTCGCGCAGCGTCAGGAAGATCAGGTCGCCGAGGTCGCGGCGCCGCCCGACCCAGCCGCGAAGGAGGACGCGCCGTCCGGCATCCGCCGCCGAGAGATCTCCGGCAGGCTGCCGGACGAGGCTCACGCTTCCCTCGCGGCGCCGAGCCGCTCGGCCAGCTCCGATCGCGGAAAGGTCTCCTGTTCTCCGGTCGCCAGCCTCTTGACGGTGACCGCCCCGTCGGCGCGCTCGCGTTCCCCGACCAGCACGGCGAGCATCCCTTTCTTGTCGAGGCCTCTGGCCTCGGCTTCGTCGAAGAGAGCGCTCGCACGAGCGAGTCCCTTCTTGATCCCCCGCGCCGAGAGATCGACCTCCACGCACCCGCCCGGCAGGGCCGCGCGGATCTCGCGGGCGACGCGGACCGCCTCGGCGAGGTCGTCGGTCCGCTGGGGCAGCACGAGGACGCAGGCGCGGGGCGACAGGCGAAACGGCGCAACCTGCAGCAGCCGGTCCTCTCCGATCGCGAAACCGATGGCGGGAACGGAAGGACCGCCGAGGGACTCCACGAGGCCGTCGTACCGTCCCCCTCCCAGGATCGCGTCCTGCGCCCCGAGATCCTCCGAAACGATCTCGAATACGGTCCGGGTGTAGTAGTCGAGTCCCCGCACGAGCGCCGGGTTCTCGGCGAACGGTATGCCGGCATCGGCGAGCAGCCCGCGGACTTCGTCGTGATGCCGGCGGGACGCAACGTCTAAGAAATCGACGGTGCGCGGGGCGCCCTCGAGAGCGGCCCGGACGACCGGGTCCTTCGAATCGAAGAGCCGGAGAGGATTCTCCGCGAGCTTGCGGAGATCGTCCTCGCCGAAACCCGTCGACCGCGGAAGGACGTGCGAGCGGAGCGCCTCGCCGAACGCCGTCCGGGTCGCCGGGGTGCCCACGGAATTCAGCGCGACCGACAGCGCCCGGAAACCGAGCGCGCGGAGGAACTCGAAGAGCATTTCGAGGACTTCGGCCTCCGCGGCCGGGCCGGAAATCCCGAAGAGCTCGACACCGATCTGCGAGAACTCCCGAAAGCGCCCGGCCTGCGGCCGCTCGTACCGGAACTGCGGCCCGATGTAGTACAGGCGCAGCGGCATCGGACCGGCGGCGAGCCCGTTCTCGATCACGGCCCGGACTACTCCGGCCGTATTTTCCGGGCGCATCGTCAGCGAGCGGCCCTTACGGTCGGGGAACGTGTACATCTCCTTGTGGACGATGTCGGTCGTCTCGCCGACGGACCGCTCGAAGAGCGCGGTGTCTTCCAGCACGGGCGTGCGGATCTCGGCGTACCCCCACGATCGGAAGGTCTCGCGCGCGATCCGCTCCGCCTCCGCCCAGCGCTCGCTCTCCGGCGGAAGGAGGTCGCGCGTCCCCTTGACCGACCGGTACCGCAGAGTCACGGGGCGATCGCCCGCCGCCCGTCGATCCGGAAGTACTCCTCTTTGTAC
>Ga0066709_100001626_pt1 | contig 15172 bp, 13 predicted proteins | sample GraSoiAngelo_158_FD_79665 | JGI IMG/M metagenome (GOLD analysis project Ga0066709, IMG submission 79665) | Grasslands soil microbial communities from the Angelo Coastal Reserve, California, USA - 14_1009_16_30cm | ecosystem: Environmental > Terrestrial > Soil > Grasslands | place: USA...
CACGAGCTACGAGGTCGGGCTGCGCACCCGGCCGCGGCCCTGGCTCTCGGGACAGCTCAGCGCGTGGCGCACCGACGTGGTCGACGACATCTTCTCCGTCTCGCCGGCCGGCACGACCGGAGTGTACTTCCAGAACGTGGGCAGGACCCGGCGGCAGGGCCTCGAGGCGAGCCTGCGCGGCAAGCTCGCCGGTTGGCTGGGCGCGAGCGCGTCGTACGCGCTCACCGACGCGCGATTCGAGGACGAGGTGGTGCTCGCCACTGCGCGGCGCAGCTCGGACTGCACCGGGCCCTCGTGCAGCGAGCGGGTCCGCGCGGGCAGCGAGTTCCCGCTCGTTCCCCGCCACCGGGCGCATGCGGCGCTGGAGATCCAGCCGTACGGCTGGCTCTCTCTTTTCTTCTCCGGCACCTTCGTCGGCGCCCAGCGGCTGCGCGGCGACGAGGAGAACGTCGCCCCGAAGCTCGATCCGTGGTTCTCGCTCGACGGTGGCGTCCGCGCGTCGGCTGGCGGGTTCGTTGCCTGGATCCGGTGCACGAACCTGCTAGATGCGCGGTACAGCACCTTCGGCGCGTTCGCGACAAACCCGAGGCTGCCGGGCACACCGGTCGAGCCGTTCCTCACGCCGGGTCGCCCGTTCCAGGTCTTCGCCGGGCTGAGCTACGGCTTCGGGTCCGGGACGTACAGCGCGCCGTAGGGCTTCTTGCCCACCGGCACCCGCGCGATCGCCTTGGCCACGTCGGTATCCACGATCGACACGTCGTCCGAACCGCCGTTCGCGGTATAGAGCCGCGTCCCGCTGGGTGACAATGCCACGCCCCAGGGTCTGTCACCGACCGCAATCCGCCTGACGACCGAGAGGGCCGCGAGGTCCACGACGCTCACCGACGCGCCGCGGCCTTCCGCCAGGTACAGCCGCTTCCCGTCCGGCGCGACCGCGACGCCGTTGGGCTTGGTCTGGCCGTTCCCGATCGAGACGGTCGCCTGCAGGCGGAGCACGCGCGCGTCGAGGATCGACAACGTGCCACCTACCTCGGAGGTGACGAACACCTTCCGACCGTCCGGCGAGAACGCGACCCACCGCGGCCTGGCGCCGACCTCCAGCCGGCCGAGCACCTTTCCCGAGCGCGCATCGACGACGGTGACGTCGTCGGTCGACTCGCCGGTCACGTACAAGCGGCCGCCGTCGGGCGAGACGGCGATTCCCTCTGGTTCGGTGCCGACGGGCGCGACGAAGAGCGTGCGCCCGGAAGCCAGCAGGACCGCGGTGGCCGTCGAGGCCGCCTCGTTCGAGACGTAGATCGCCGTCCCGTCGGGGCTCACGGCGACCTGCTCGGGGTCGCGTCCAACCGCCACCTTGCGCACGACGGCGCGCGAGGCGACGTCCACCAGCGCGACCGCATCCTCGTCGCCCAGGGCGACGAAGACGGTCTTGCCGTCCGGGCTCAGGCACATCCCTCGCGGTCGCTTTCCCACCGGGATGACCGCGACGACGGCGTCTTTCTCCGTCGAGACGACGCGCACGTCGTCGCCGCGCTCGCTGCTCACGAAGACTTGGTCCGCGCGCCCAGGCGAGGCGAGGAGCGCGAGGAGGAGCGCCGCGCGAGGGAAGCTCATCCGGCGGCCGGTGCCCGGGCGGAACGGTACTTGAAGCTGACGAGTCGCGGTGCCGCGCGTGCGGCGTCGGCCCGCGCCGCCTCGACGAGCGCGTGGTCCGGCGAGAGCGAGCAAGCCGGGTCGGTCGCGCCGGCGTTGCCCGTCAGATGGAACGCCTGGCAGCGGCAGCCGCCGAAGTCGATCGATCGCCGGGCGCAGCTCCGGCAGGGCTCCGGCATCCAGGACTCCCCCCGGAACGCCGCGAGCCCGGGCGACGACGTCCACAGCTCGTCGACCGACTGGTCGCGGACGTTGCCGAACGAGAGGCCCGGCAGGGTGTGCGCAAGCAGGCAGGGGAGAAGCAACCCGTCGGGCGAGACCACCATGAAGCGGCGGCCCCACCCGTCCATGCACGCGGGCGGGAACTCGACGTAGTAGTCGGGCACGACGAACACGACCTCCATCCGCCCCTCGAGCCGCTTCCGGGCAGCGACGGCGACGGAGCGCGCCGATTCGATCTGCGCCGGCGTGGGCAGGAGCGTCTGCCGGTTCAGCAACGCCCACCCAAGATACTGAGTATTGGCCAACTCGAGGCGGTCGGCGTGCAGCTCCTCGGCCAGCGCGATCACCTCGCCGGCGCGGTCCAGGTTCTCACGGTGGAGCACGGTATTCACGGTCAGCGGAAAGCCCAGCTCCTTCACCCAGCGGGCCACCTCGAGCTTGCGGTGGAACGCCTCCCGCCCGGCGATGCGATCCGACTCCGCGGGGCGCGCGTCCTGGATCGAGACCTGCACGTTGTCCAGTCCAAGCCGGCGGAGGCGCTCGAGGCGCGCCCGCTCCAGCGGCAGGCCGCTGGTGATCAGGTTCGTGTAGAGATCGAGCGCCCGGGCCTCTTCCACGAGGGCCTCGAGATCGGGCCTGAGCAGCGGCTCGCCGCCGGTGAAGTTGACCTGGACCACCCCGAGCCGCTCCGCCTCACGCAGCACGCGGCGCCAGGTCGCGGTGTCGAGAACGTCGCGGTGGCGCGCGAAATCGACGGGGTTCGAGCAGTACACGCAGTGCAGGGGACAGGCGTAGGTCAGCTCCGCGACGAGCGTGTAGGGGCGTGGCGCGGGACTCATGCGGGCACCTGCAAGAGGCCGCGCCTCACCATCTCCTCGAGGAATTCGAGCACGTCCTGCCGCAGCTCCGGCGCGGGGCGGTCGGTGTACTCGCCCTGCAGCCGCTCCACGATCGCGTCGACGGTGAGCTCGCCGTTGCACAGCTTGAGGATGCTTGCCGCCGTCGGATTCAGCGCGAGGCCTCTCTCGGGATAGAGGAGCATGTACCCGCCCGAGGCGTGGTCGAACCGCAGGCGCGCCTTCGCCGCGAGGGAGGGCCTGGCGGCGGGCGGGATCACGGCGCGGCCTGCAGGCAGTCCAGGATGTGCCAGAGGATCTCGGTCTTGCGAATCAGCGCGGCGACGCACCTTTCTTGCAGGTCGTAGCTGGTCGCGTTCCGGCGGACGAAATCGATCGCCTGCTCCGAGTCCGTGCGCGCGCGCGTCACCCGGGTGCGGAAGTACTCGAGCACGTCTGGCCGGACCCACGGATAATGCTTCTCCCAGGCCTCGATGCGCCGGGACATGAGATCGGGCGCGAAGCTCTCGGTCAGCGACGAGGCGACCGCCTCGACCAGGCTCACGCGCTGGACGAGCTGCACGTACCCGTCGCAGGCGAAGCGGACGCCGGGGAGGACCTCGCCGAAACCAGTCACCAGGTCAAGGTCGAGGCCGACTCCCTCGGCGAGCCTCAGCCAGAGCGCCAGGCCGCCCTCGCCCGCGCGCTCGCCGTCGTGGTCGTGGATGCGCTGGATCCACATCCTGCGGAACGCCGGGTCCTCCGATTTGGAGAGGATGATGGCGTCCTTGATGGGCACGCGGCTCTGGTAGTAGTAGCGGTTCAGCACCCACTGCTGCAGCTGCTCACGCGTCAGCTCTCCCCGGTGCATCCGCAGGTGGAACGGGTGCTGGTCGTGGTAGCGCCGCTCGCCCTCGCGCCGGAGCCAGGCAGCGAACTCGTCGTCGGAGAGCCGCGGTCGCTCCGGGCTCACAGCGCGATCTCCATGCCGTCCCGGGCGATCTCCCAGCCGGCGCGCTCGACGGCGGCGCGCTCGGCCGAGTCCTCGCGCAGGACCGGGTTGGTGTTGTTCAGGTGGATGTAGATGCGGCGCGCGGCGCCGACGCCGCTCAGCGCGGCGAGGCTCCCGCCGACGCCGCCGATCGGCAGATGCGCCATGTCCGAGGCGCGCTTCTCCGACGCGCCCAGCTCGCGCAGCTCCTCCTCGGACCAGAAGGTCCCGTCGAAGAAGAGGCAATCGGCGCGCTCGGCCGCGGACAGCACCTCCGGCATCAGGCGGCCTACGGCGGAGAGATACACGAGGGCGCGCCTCGAGCCGCGCTCGCGAATCCGCAACCCGACGTTGTCGCACGGGTCCGGAACGAGGCCGAGGCCCTCGAGATGGAGGGGGAGCTTGCCCGGGACGGCGAACGCCTCGATCGAGAGCCCGCTCGGATCTCCGCCGTCCTTCCATAGCTCGACCTCGGCGCCGGCGCGCAAGGTGCGCCAGCTCACCTGTCCCGGGAACCGTTGCAGGGTGCGGTAGAGCACGTTGCTCTCGACGAACCCGCGCCGCACGGGCTCGGTCGCGTACACGACCAGCGGGTGCGATTCCCGCAGGCAGAGGAGACCGAGCGTGTGGTCCAGGTCGCCGTTGGTCAGGACGATCCCCTGCACCGGCGAGTCGCGCAGCCGCCGCGCATGGAGCGCCGGGAAGCCTTCGATCTGGGCGCGGATCTCCGGCGAGGCGTTCAGCAGGAACCACGCTTCCCCGTCGGCGCTCACCGCGACGCATTCCTGGGTGCGCGGCTCGATGCGCACCGACCCGTCGCGCGCGCCGCCGCAGTTGCGGCAGGCGCAATTCCACTGCGGGCAGCCCCCACCGGCCGCCGAGCCGAGCACGCGGATCTTCACCTTCTGCTCGCGAACCCAGCGCTACCAGGTGATTCCGTCGCTATAGGACTTGGCTTCCGCATCCATCTTGATTTCTTCGAAAGCGGGCTTGGTCCAGCTCATGGCGCCCTCCCTTTCGATGCCGCCTCGCACCACCCCATGCGAAGCGCGTGGCAGAATCCTCGCCGCAGGCTCCGCCATACACCTCGCATCCGAGCAAGGCAAGCCGCGCCACCTTCCGACGATCGGCCGTGTCACTCCGCGCGATGCCGCAGGGCGTATTGACTTGAGTCACGGAAAGGCGCGTTGGGGCAGGTAGGACAGTGCGACCCGGGGGTCGTTCGCATGTCCGCGAACCTCTCATCGTCGAACCATCGCAGGATCTGACTGCAGCCGCGGGCCGCGTCCACTTGGATTGTTTGGAAAAGGGGGATGTCGACATGAAAGGGAGAACCTTCGGTTCGCGTCCGATCCGTTCATGCGTTGCCGGTCTGCTCTTCGCGTCCTGCGTGTCGTGGCTGGTGCCGTCGCGCGTCCTCGCCGCCACGCCGCAGAACGTCGACTGGCCGAATTACGGCAACGACTTGCACAACACTCGTTTCCAGAACGTCGATCAAATCGATCGCAAGAACGTGAAGCACCTCCAACCGGCGTGGGTCTTCCACACCGGCGTGCTCGACCCGCTGGCCGAATTGCAGGTGGCGCCGATCATGGTGAACGGGAAGCTGTTCGTCACCGACGGGCACGACCACGTGTTCGCGCTGGATCCGGCGACGGGCAAGCTGATCTGGGCCTACAGGCCGATCGAGAACGACGACATGCCGAAGATCGAGGACATGATCGTCTGCTGCGGGCGCAACAACAAGGGCGTCGCCGTCGCGGACGGCAAGGTCATCTATGGCCGCCTGGACAACGTGGTCGTGGCGCTGGATGCGAACAGCGGCAGGCCGGTATGGAAGACCAGGTTGGCCAATACCCGAACGGGCTTCGCCATCAACAATGCGCCACAGGTGGCGAACGGCATCGCGGTCATCAGCCTGTCGGGCGGCGAATTCGAGGTGCGCGGTCAGGTCTACGGGCTAGCAGTCGCCGACGGCCACGTCGTGTGGAACTTCCAGACCACTGATCCCGCCAGCTACGGCGCCGCGACCGGCAGTACCCAGTTCCAGCGCGGCGGCGCGGCGGTGTGGAATCCGGTCGCGATCGATCAGGAGTTGGGCTTGGTCTACATGCCGACGGGAAATGCCGCGCCCGACATCCTCGGCGAGGACCGGCCGGGCGACAACCTGTTCGCCACCTCCATTCTCGCTCTCAACCTGACCACCGGCACCCATGCGTGGCACTTCCAGGAAGTCCACCACGACATCTGGGACTACGACAGCGCGCAACCCGCCGTGCTGTTCCCGGTCACCAAGGACGGGAGGACGGTCCAGGCGCTCGGCCACTGCAGCAAGAACGGGCAGTACTACATCCTCGACCGCACTAGCGGCGCCCCGATCTTCCCCGTGGTCGAGGTGCATGTCCCGCAGGATCCGGCGTTCCAGCATGCCGCGTTGACGCAGCCGTTCTCGGTCGCCGTCGAGCCGCTCACTCCGCTGACCTTCGTGCGGCCGAACGACACCGGTTTCCCGCCCCGGATCCAGTACACGCCGCCCGGCGAGGAGGAGTTCGTGATGGTGCCTGGCGACGACGGCGGCTGCGAGTGGGGCCCCGCCGCGTTCAGCCCGCGCACCAACTTCGTCTACTACGGCACGCGCTACGAGCCGACCACGTTCAAGACCCGGTCGGGGAACAGGGAGACGATCCCCACCGCGACCGGCGATCTCCACCTCGGTTCCAGGTTCACGAACAAAGTCCCCGGCTCACATCCATTCGGCATCTTCGGCGCCACCGACGTGAGGACCGGTAAGATCGTGTGGACGTTCCCTAGGATGGGACCGAACTTCAAGCTGCTCCATGGGGAGAATGACATCCTGCCGGCGAAGTCCGGCTTGGCCGTCGCCGGTGACCTGGTGTTCTTCGGCGAAGGCAACGGCAAGTTCCACGCGGCCGACGCGGCGAACGGGGACATCCTGTTCACCTTCGACCCGCGCAAGAGCAAGATCCCCAACGTAGGCGGCGCCGCGGCTTCCCCGACCGTGTACGTGGCGAACGGTCGCGAGTTCGTCGTCTACGCCTTCGGCGGCAACGTTCCGGACCGGAACAACTTCACCATCGTCGACCCCGACAGCGGAAAGGTGGGGGACGCGATCATTGCGTTCGCGTTGCCGGAGAACAAAATCGGCAAGTGAAATCTGCGCGGCGAGCGGCGGCGCCAGCGCCCGCTGGCGCCGCTCAGCTCCGCGCCTGCGGCGCGGTGGGAAGCAGGACCCGGAAGACGCTGCCACGGCCGAGCTCGCTGTCGACCTCGATCTTTCCGCCGAGCAGCGTGACGATGCTGTGGCAGACCGAGAGCCCCATGCCGGGCCCGGCGGGGTTGTTGCTAGAGAACGGATCGAAGATGCGCGCACGGTCTTCCTGCGCGATGCCGCGGCCGGTGTCGCGAATCTCGATCGCCACGCGGCCGCCCGCACCGGTGCGCGTCATGATGCGGATCTCGTTCCGTTCCGCTTGTCCCTCGGGAATGGACTGCGCGGCGTTGACGACGAGGTTCAGCAGCACCTGGGCCAGGCGCGACTCGTTCGCATGCACTGGCGGCACGTCGCCGTACTCCTTCACCAGCCGGGCCCGGCTGCTGATCTCGTTCCAGGCCAGGTCGACGATCGAATCGAGGAGGCGCCGCAGGTCGACGGGGCGGTTCCGGTCGTCGTCGAGGCCGGAGAACATCCTCAGGTCCCCCACCACCTTGCCGACCCGGTCGGCTCCGTCGCGGGCCTTGCCGAGGGGGTCGGTGAGCCCGTCGATCCGCTCCCGCGACAGCGACGGACCCAGTTCCCGCAGGCGGTCGGCGACGGCGTCGAGATTGGCCCTGAGGTAGGCCAGAGGGCTGCTGATCTCGTGCGCGACGCCGGCAGCCATCGTTCCGACGGACGCCATCCGCTCGGACACCAGCAGGCGCGTCTCGAGCTCTTTGCGCTCCGTCACGTCGCGTGCGATCAACGCGATGCCGCTGGTGCCGCCTCCGGCGTCCCGGATGGGCGACGCGACGAGCGCGAGGCTCACCGCGCGGCCGTCCTTTCGCACGCCGACCGTCTCCACCTGCTCGACGATCTCTCCCCGGCGCACGCGCGCGAGGATGTCGGCCACCAGCGCCCATTGCTCGGGGGCGAGCAGGATTTCCGCCGGCTTGCCGTGGACCTCGTCGAACGTCCACCCGAAGACCTCGCTCGCGCGGGCGTTCCAGCTCTCCAACGCCCCGTCGGGTGCGAGACTGACGATCGCGTCGCCTGACGAGTCCACGATCGCGGCGAGCCGCAAGCGTGCGTCCTCCGCCCGCGCGCGCGCGGCCAGCTCGAGCCGGCCCACTGCTTGCTCGACGATCTCGCGCGCGATCAATAGCCCGATGCCGGCCGCAAGAAACGTGTAGACGAGCCGCGGCACGACCTCGGAGAGATTCGCCAGGAGCTCCCCTCGCGCGGCGAGCAGACCGGTATAGCCGGCGGCGAAGAGCACGCTCGCCACGATCGCCTCTCCGAAGCCGTGGCGGAACGCGGCGCCGACCGGGAGCAGGTAGAGCAAGAGGAAGAAAGGAGAGTGGACGCCGCCGGTCGCGTGGATCCACGCCATGGTCGCGACGGCGTCGGCCGTCGACACGAAATAGCTCGCCTTGAAGATCGGGAACCGCCGATAGGGCTCCGCGATCAGCACGTAGAGGCCGTAGGCGAAAGACAGCACGATGACGATGAGGGCCAGGTTCCGCAGCGTGTCCGGACGGCGCGCGACGAAGGCGAAGTACAGGACCGTGTTGCAGATCACCACGGCGATGCGAAACCCGCCGAGCCTCCGCTCAGCCGCAAAGGCCTTCTCGACCAGCGCCGCCGGCAACCGGTCCCGCTGGGCGTCCGGAGCGCCCGCGGAAGTTGCCGGCATTGCGTTCGGAATGTTTCGCTGCTCCCCCGCCATCGATCGGCGCGAAACCTACCATGGATGTGGAGCTGGCGAATGTCTGAATGTTGCCGCTGATTGACGCTACGGGCCCGAGGGCGGAAGCTCGGTGTCCCTCAGCGAGAGCCGCGCGTGGGTAGCCGGATTGACCACATCGTCGTCACCGCACCAGACCTCGCGTCCGGTGCGGAGCTCGTGCGCCGCTCGCTCGGAGCGGTGCCGCAGCCCGGCGGTGAACATGTGCGCATGGGAACGCACAACCTCGTCTTGAAGCTCGGCGATTCGCTCTATCTCGAGGTCATCTCCGCGAACCCGAACGCACCGAAGCCCGCACGGCCGCGATGGTTCGAGCTGGATGACATGACGCCGGAGACGCCACCCCGGCTGGCGACCTGGGTGGCGCGAACCGAGGACATCCGATCGACGCTCGCGGCGTCTTCCGAGCCGCTGGGAGCCGTCGAGCCGATGAGCCGTGGTGACCTCGATTGGCTCATCACGATTCCTCGCGGTGGGCGCGTTCCTTTCGGCGGCATTGCCCCAATGCTCATCGAATGGCGCACGCAGGGTCATCCGGCGGCCAGGCTTCGAGAGACCGGCTGCTCTCTGCTCCGTCTGGAAGCCTTTCATCCCGAGGCGTCGAGGATGTCGGCGCTGCTCGAATCCATTTCCGTCGAGGGACCGATCTCCGTTGCGCCCCTCCCGGCTGGAAGCCGACCGTACCTGGTGGCGCACATCCAGACGCCGAACGGTCCACGCACCCTGTGAGCCTACGCAGCGACGGGCAGCGCGGGAGCGGGCGCCGCCCGCGCGACCCGGCGTTCCACCAGCCAGAACAGCGCCGGGACAAGGGCGGCGACCGACATCGCGATGCCGCCCAGCCTGGGCATCCCGACCAGCTCGCCGCTTTCCCCGGTGGAAAGGATCACGCTGGAGAAGACGGCGCCGGCGGACGTCGAGAGGTGCTGCACCGCGCCGATCAGCGACATGAAGCTCGCTCGCTCCCGCGGCTCGGGCACCTTGCTGATGAGCGTCTGGTACGGCGCCATCCGGAAGTTCATCCCGAGCATGAACAGCACGAAGAGCAACGTGATCGGGATGCGCGGATCGTAGCGGACGAAAGCGAACCAGGCGACCAGCAGGAACACGGCGGTGCCGACCGCGGCAAGGCGGGTCGACCCGAAGCGGTCGACGAGCGCCCCGATGACCCGCAGGAGCACGAAGGAGAGCGCGCCGCCGATCATGTAGATCCACTTCAGGTCCTTGTCGGGAAAGCGCAGGTTGAAGACGAGATACGGCGTGACGACCGGAATGACGAGGAACGCCGACGCCATCAGAGCGACCGTGGCGATCGCGCAGAGCTGCACGAGCGGACGAGAGAGCAGCCTGACGAACCCCGTCCGGGCGCTGTTCGGGGCGTTGCCGGCGACGAGGTGGCCGGTCAGCGGCGGGAGGAGCGCGATCGCGATGGGAAGGAGGACCAGCCCGAGCGCCGCGACCGAGAAGAACGGAAGCCGCCACCCGCCCCAGCGCGCCAGCTCGAGTCCGGCGGGGACGCCGAGGACTGCCGACACCGAGAACGCGCCCATCACCGCGCCGAGCGCCTTGCCGCGGCGCTCGGAGGGAATCACGTCGGCGACGATCGAGAGCGAAAGAGACGTGGCCGGTCCGCCGAAGGCGCCGGCGAGGAGGCGCGCGACGACGATGCTCCCGAAGCCCGTGGAGAAGCCGCCGAGCGCCGTCGCCATGACCAGCCCGGCCACGGCGACGCCCAGGGCCTTGCGGCGGTCGAATCGGTCGAGGAAGAAGGAACAGACGATGCCCGACATAGCGGCGGCCGCGGTGTAGCTGCCTCCGATGAAGCCGATGCGCGAGGCGGGGATGCCGAGCGGCCCGGCAAAGAAGGGCCCGAGCGGCAGCACCATCATGAAATCGAGGATGTTGACGAACTGGACCGCGCCGATGAGGAAGATGACGGTGCGCTCGCTCGGCTGCCGGGCCATGGGATCCAGATGCTTGGGTTGCTGTCGGAGATTCGCACGGGCACGATCCCGTTACGCCTCCAGCGCGAGCAGGGTCACCTGACCGGACTGTGTCCCGACCGCGAGCGCCACCTTCTCCTTGGCGAAGGCCAGCGCGGTGATCGCCACGGTGCTCACGTTGTGAGTCGCCACGACCGATCCGCTGGAGGGATTCAAGATCTTCACGGTGCCGTCGGCGCAACCCACCGCGAGCGCCTGGTGGTCCAGGAACAGCAGCGACTTGACCCCGCGACCTACCACGTTCGCCGTCGCTTGCTTTTGACCGTTCTTTCCCCAGACGACGACCTGACCACTGTCGTCGGCCGATGCGAAGAATTGGCCCTTTGGCGCGGCCGCGAGCGCCGTCACGCCGGTGCGATGATGCGCACCCTCGCCGAGCTTCTCCGGGTTCGGCGTGAGCCGATGGATTTGCACCATCCCGCCGGTCGTTCCCAGGGCGAGCGCCGTCCCGTCCTCCGAGAGCGCAATGGCCGTGATTCGCGAGCTCACTCCCGCGAACTGGGCCAGGGTCTTCTTCGTCGCCACTTCCACGACCTGCACTTGTCCCAGCTGCTGACCGACAGCGACCTTCGCCCCGTCACCGCTCGTCGCCACCGCGCATGCACGGTTCGACTTGTCGACCGCGAGCTCGGTCTTGTTTCCTGAAAACAGGTCGGCCACCAGGATGGCCTTTTCGGTCAGCACCGCGGCATTGCCGTTGTTCGCAGCCAGGGCCGATTGATCGAAGGGCGGCAGGCGAACGGCGCTGATCTTGTAGCCGTCGTTGTCGAGCTCCCAGATGCCGCACTCGCCAAACTTCGTCACCGCGGCCATACGCCTGCCGTCGGCGGCGCAATGCAACGAAGTGACCGCCGACTTGTGCCCCGGCACCGACACTTTGTGTTGCTCGAGCACCTGCTGCTCGACGGGCCGGATGCTGACGTGCTTCACCCTCTTCTTCTGAAGTCTCGAAATGCCACGCGTGAAGACCAGGCCACTTCCGGCAGCAAGGAGGCCGAGCTGCGGCGAGGTGTAGATTCCCGTCAGTGCCGCCGCGATCGATGTCGCCAGGACCGCCAGCGTAATCAGGACGGGGTCCGGTGCGACGACCTCCACTTCGCTCTCCACCTCCACCGGTCCGTCCTTGATTCCCTTCTTCCAGCGCGATTCCGTCTTCTCTCCCGGCCGGGACCAAACCACCTTCCATTGCGAGGCGAGGTCCGCCGCGGTTCCGCTCTTCGACGGCTTCGGGGTCCACCTGGGCTTCTCGGGAGGCCTGGCGGCGCCGGGCTTGAGCTCCATCGGCTTCAGCCCCGCGGAGTTCGAGAGCACCGCCTCGAGGCGCGGCAAGTCCTTCAGCGGCCGCGGGATCATCGCCGCCAGCACGCCGGCTAGATAGGACACCTCGGGGTCGTTCAGCGCGGCCAGGTCGCCCCAGATGGGGCTCCTGCCCGCTTCGTTGAAGTCCTCGCGGACGAAGAGGAGGTTGTCGCCCGTATAGTATTGGTCCCAGAGCTTGCGATTCACCTCCAGGGCCCGGATCGACAGGTAGATCACCAGCGCGGAGAAGCGGTCCAGATGGGGTCCGTAATCCGTCACGCTGCGCTTGGGATGCTGATAGGCGCGGTGCCCGATCTCGGTCGCCTGGCGCCCGATCAGTGCGGGAACCCACATGCCGTCGTAATCGATGAGCAGGAGGTCCTTGCCGCTGACCAGGATGTTGCCGTGCTGGAGGTCGCCGTGCGCGAACTTGGCGGCCTCCACGTCGTTCACCAGGGTCCGGAACTTCTCTCGCAAGGCCGCCAGCTCTTTGGGTTGGTCCAGCAAGCCCTCGACGAAACGATCCAGGTTGGGTCCCTGGATCCAGGCCATCTTCACGATGGGAAATGCGCCACCTTTGATCCGCAGTCCGTCGGCCAGGTAGAAAAACTTGGTGCTATGCGCCGAGCGGTTCTTTCCCAGATGCTTGGAGATGGCCGCGTAGCGCTCGGCGTGGTCGGAGATCGGCCGCAGAAAGCAACGGACTGCCCAGACGTTCTGACCCTCGGTGGCGTTGTACACGACGGCGTTCCCGCCCGTCGCCGGCTTGGGCATGCCGAAGCGGTCCTTCTCGATCTGGGCCCTTTGCAACTCCGGATCGCCGAGGGAGCGCTGAGGATGCTGCAGGGCTTCGTGGTACTCGGTGAGGTCCGGCCAGGTGGCCATTGCGCTAGCCCGCGCCTCTCTCCCCGCTGGCCCGCCGGGTGAGCCGAAGCAAGGTCATGTCGTCGTTGCGGGTTCCATCTTCGCGCGCCTGCGCCACCACCGTTTCGAAGTCCTCCTGGGTCCGGATCCCCATGGGTCCTATCGCTTGCCATGCGGGCTCGCCCTTCTCCGCGCGCCGGAGGAGCCAGGCCGCCAAAGCGTCCGAAGCGAAGAAGAGGACGTCGTTGGGTCCGAGAACCCCCTCGCTCACCCGCACGTGCGGACGCGGGTCGTCGTCGCCCTTTTTCAGCGAGCCGACCAGGAAAGGGCTCGACCCGAACTCTTCGGAGCGGGTCAAGGGGAAGGAGTGCGCCAATTCCATCTGCTCGGGCAGCCCGGTCACGTGGAGCAAGCAGCAATCGCCGATGGCCACGGCCCGCCATCCACGGTTCACCGCACTCAAGGAGGCGCCGACGAATGCCGCATACGCGCCCCGACGGGCCTTCTCGGCGGCGTACCAAGGTAGGGGACGGCCGCGGATCTTTCGCTTCCACAACCGTCGAATCGAGTCCAGGCCCTCGAAGAAATCGGGGCCGCTCGAACGGCCCCGGACGAAGCTTTCCACCAGCAGCGCCGCCCACAGCGCTGAGAAGCTGCTTTCGGTCGCTCCGTCGGCGACGGCGACACGGCAACGCGTGGGCGAGTCCGAGCCACGGATCGCCCACGCGTCCTCGTACTCGGTGCGGGCGTTCCCGGCCTTCTGGCACGAGAACGCCTCGACCGAGAACGGCGCCGGGGTGACGGGATTCAGTGCGTCGATCACCGGAGGTTCGCGGGACGGGTTCCGATGTCGAGGAACTGGATCACCTGCACCGGCTGCGCATTGAAGACGAAGCCGCGCGCCCCCTCGTCGGCCGGCATGCCTAGCTCCTGGGCGCGCGAGATCATGAACGGCGTCAAGTTGCTCGACATGTCGAAGAGCTGCTTGGCAAACTTGTCAGGCAGCCCATCGCCGCTGGCGGGAAGCTCGATCGGATTGCCCGCCGCCGAGGAGAGGTGGATGTTGAAGACCAGAGCGGCCCCGTCGTCGCTTCCCAGGGAGCAGAGCGCCTTGGCTTCCTGGACCGGATCGCCGTCGGTGGACTCGCCATCGGTGATGTTGATGACGATGGGCGGAAAGCCCTTGGGGTGCTCGGCGACCCATCTCTGGACGATGTCCGCGCCCATCTTGAAGGCGGAGCTCATCGGCGTGCCACCCGCGTGCTTGGCCTCGAACCAGAGAGGGAACTTCACCGTCTGCTCCACCAGCCCGCCGTTGCCGTCGTCGGCCTTCTTCACCCGATCCTCGATGCGGAGCGGGTTGTTGGCGAGCTCGCTGATCGGCACCAGGTCCTTGCCGGTCATCGCGCCGTCGAAGGCTGACTTCACCACGCTGTCCTGGCCGTAGCCGATCACCGCGACATGGAAGTAGTCGTAGATGGAATCGCCCTTGGCGCAGCGGATGGACAGGTTGTGAAGCAGCTTGTTGATGATCGTCGCCAGCTCGTCGGCCTTCCGCCGATCGCTGCTGCCGCCGAACGGATCTTCCATCGAGGCCGACTGATCCAGAAGGAAGATGAAACACCCGGGGTTCTTGCGACTGATTTCAGCGCTGTACATGCTGGCTCCTCTTCTTCGCCTTCTTGGCGCGTTTGATTTTGTGGGACTTGATCTTCTTGGAAGGGACGTAGACCTGGTCGCCCGCCCGCTCTTTCATCGCGGGGCCTTTCTCAACTTCCGCGGTGAGCTCCTTCGACTGCATGAACGCGGGAAGCGCCGGTAGAGCTTCCTCGCCGAGGATCATCGGCCCCATCCAGCCGATCAGCCCCGCCGCAATGAGCGCAATCCCGAGGTGGAACAGCTCGAGCGTTCCCCCGAGCTTCTCGCCTCCGCATGCAGGACAGGCCGCCGCGGCTCCCCCTTGGGGAAACCAGGTCAGACGGCATGCTCGGCACCGCAAGAGGCTCGTGGTCAGCATTGAATTGGTCCGCGCAGGAGACTAGTACGGCTGCTCGCGCCGTCCACTGCGCGACCTGCGCACATTCGCCTCTCCTCGGAGACGCCGCGGCTGCGCCGGTGTGCCGCAACGGGCGACTCGATCGACGGTGTGGGCGAATCGAGCGCAGATTGGCAGAGCCACCCACCCCATTTGACTGCGCTCGCTGAACGGGAGCACGGTTGCACGATGATCCCGCCCATTCCGGGCGAGCGGCTCAGCGCTCGCTCCAATCGGGGCGGAGCCGCGGCTTCGCCCGACCTCCCCGATCTCGGAGCGCGTTATCGAATCGAGAGGGAGCTCGGACG
>Ga0066709_100001627_pt1 | contig 15171 bp, 16 predicted proteins | sample GraSoiAngelo_158_FD_79665 | JGI IMG/M metagenome (GOLD analysis project Ga0066709, IMG submission 79665) | Grasslands soil microbial communities from the Angelo Coastal Reserve, California, USA - 14_1009_16_30cm | ecosystem: Environmental > Terrestrial > Soil > Grasslands | place: USA...
CCGTTCGCCTCGATCCAATCCATCGGTCGCGCTCCCCCGCCACGCGCTGGCTTACACCGCGTACGGCGGAATTTGCCGGTGGAACATCGCGAAGATCTGCTCCCAGTCGCGCGCCGCGCCGTGCGGGTCGAAGATGTCGCGGTTGGGCAGCGCGTAGCCGTGCTGGGCGCCCTCGTGGATCGCGTACCGATAGTCGACCGGGCACGGACGCAAGAGCGCCTCGAGCTCCTTCACCATCGACAGTGGCGCGTAGGGATCCATCTCGGCGAAGCCGCAATAGAGCTCGCCCCGGAAGTGCTTGGCCAGCAGGTGCGGCGAGTCGGGCGCATCGCTGATCAGGCTCGTGCCGTGCAGGCTCACCGACGCGGTGACCTGCTCGGGAAAGTGGCCGGCAACGCACAGCACGTGCCGGCCGCCCATGCAGTAGCCGATCGCGCCCACGCCACCCGGACGCACCGGCTCACCGCGTCCGAGGAAATCCAGGATCGCGCCCGTGTCGTCGACGACCATCTGGTTCGAGAGACGACGCCCCGGCGCGATCACCCGCTGCCGGCGCTCCGCGTCGAGCGCGTGCAGCGAGATCATCCGGTTCTGGGCGTCGCGAAACTCGTGTCGCACCTTGCCCTGGCGATAGTAGAGATCCGGGACCATGCAGTAGTACCCGACGGTGCCGATCCGCCGGGCGATCTCGAACAGCTCCTCGCGCACCCCCCAGATGTCCATGTAGATGATGACCGGGGGAAACGGCCCGTCCTGCTCCGGATGGGTGACGAACGTCTCCATGCGGCCCGACGGCGTAGGGATCTCGACGAGGCGCTCATTCATGGTGTCCGTGACACTAAGCCGCAGCCGACCACGTCGTCAAGACAGCCCCGGGACGTGGTAGCATGACCGCACTTTTCACTCCGAATTGATCGGAGGCGCGCCTCGACCGGCGAGGCCCCAGTCCCGCGACGGTCTGCGGCGCGCACAGCAGGAGAGTCCGCGATGCGATTCGGTCTGCTCTACGAGGCGCAGCGACCGTTCAAGGGCACTGACATCGACTGGAACAAGCTCTACAAGGAAACGTTGGAGCAGTGCGTCCTTGCCGACAGGGTCGGCTTCGACAACCTCTGGTTCGTCGAGCACCACTTCCTAACGGGATTCTCGGGCTCGCCGTGTCCGGAAGTCCTGCTCGGCGCGCTCAGCCAGATGACCCGGCGGATCCGGATCGGCTTCGGCGTCTGCATCCTGCCGTCCCATCATCCGGTCCGCGCCGCCGAGCGCGCCGCCATGCTGGACCAGCTCACCGACGGTCGGCTCGAGTTCGGCACGGGTCGGTCCAACGCCTACGAGCAGATCGGTCAGGGCATCGATCCTCGGAACACGCGCGCGATGTGGGAAGAGTCGATCACGATGATCCCGCAAATCTGGCAATCGGAGGAGTTCTCCTGGGAGGGAACCTTCTGGAAGGTGCCGAAGCGCCACGTGCTGCCGAAGCCGCATCAGAAACCGCACCCGCCCATGTATCTCGCGTGCACGCAGACCGAGAGCTACGACGTGGCGGCGGACAAGGGCATCGGCGTCCTGTCGTCGGCCACCTTCGCCACGAATATCCTCGCCGAGCACGTCAAGCGCTATCGAGCGAGAGTCAAGCAGGCGACGCCCGTCGGCGCGGTCGTCAACGACTACTGGGGTAACAACGTCCACGCGTTCTGCGGGACGAACAACCGCGAGGCTCGTGATCTCGCCGCGCTCTCGCTCAAGACGTTCTTCGGCCCGGACAAGCCGTATATCCGCGACCGCGTCAATGCCTACGAGCAGCTGCTGGAGTCGTGGGGCGGCGTGCCCGATCACCTGAAGGCCGATTTCGGCCGGTGGCTCCGGCAGTCCGACGCCGCGCACAAGGAGCAGGCCGCACAGGTCGGGATCTCGCTCGACAGCGGCCCGGGCGCCGCGCGCGCGGCCTTCGGCCAGATGGACCCGGACACCCTGTGCGACCGCGGCATCATCATCGCCGGCGATCCGGACAGCTGCATCAAGGGGGTTCAGCTCTACGAGGAGGCCGGGGTCGACCAGGTCATCCTGATCACGCAGACCGAGACGATTCCGCACGAGCGAGCGATGCAATCCATCGAGATGTTCGGCAAACACGTGATCCCGGCGTACCGCACGGGCGCCAGACGTGCGCCCGTGGCCGCGGGGGCCTGAGGAGAGAGTCATGGCGACCACGACGACGCAGACCACCGGGCTCGAGGCCGACGTTCTTCGCGCCGACGACCGCCGCTTCGAGGCGATGAAGAAGGGGGACTGGGCCGCGCTCGACGCCGCCCTGTCCGACGACCTGACCTACGTGCACTCGACCGCCCGGCAGGAGTCGAAGGCCGAGCACATCGCCAATCTCCGCGGTGGCAAGCCGCACTACCGCGGGATCGCTCCCCGCGACCGGCGCGTGCGTGTCGTCGGCGGTGTCGGCATCGTCGACGGCGTGTCGGACATGCACGTGGAGCGCGACGGGAAGGAGAATCGGTTCACCGTGCGCTATCTGGCGGTGTACGCGAAGGCCGGCGCGGACTGGCGCATGATCGCCTGGCAGTCGACCCGCCAGGACTAGGCAGGAGGCTCGCATGTCGGTGCTCGTGATCGGCGCGACCGGCTTCATCGGCCCTCGGGTCATCCGGCGCCTCGTGGCGCGCGGCGAAAAGGTCGTCGGCATGGATCTGAGCCCCGGCGCGGCAACCTTCGGCGGCGTGCCGACCGGCGCGCCCGTGGTCCGCGGAGACGTCACGCAGTTCGAGGACGTGATGCGCACCGTGCTCGACGTGAAGCCCGACCGGCTCATCAACCTCGCCTACGGCCTCGGCGCCGGCGAGGGCAACCCGCATCAGGTCATGCGGCTGGACATCCTCGGGATGGACAACTGCTTCGAGGCCGCGCGCCTGGCCGGCGTCAAGCGCGTGGTGTATGCGAGCTCGGTCGCGGTCAGCGGCCAGCAGAGCAACTTCGGCGACCGGCTGGCGACCGAGGACGATCCGACGTACGGCACGAGCCAGTACGCGATGCACAAGATCTTCAACGAGTTCCAGGCGAAGAAGTACATCAAGAACTACGGCATGTCGATCACGGGCGTGCGTCCGGCCAACGTCACCGGACCGGACAAGGTTCGCGGCTCGGTCGACCACGTCCAGATCATGGTTGACGCCGCGCGTGGCCGGCCGGTGCACCTGCCGGCCAAGGGGCTCATGCGGCTCCTGATCCACGTCGAGGACATGGCGGAAGTCTTCACCCGCATCCTGCTGGCCGACGCGCCTCGCCATTCCCTCTACAACTCCGGCGGCATCCCGGTGAGCCTCGGCGAGCTGGCGGACATCGTGCGCAGCTTCCTGCCGGAGGCGCAGATCACCTTCGCCAAGGAAGGCGGCCGCGAAGAATCAGGCAACTACCTGGTTGACTGGAGCCGTCTGGCCAAGGAGTTTGGGATCGAGTACCCGGGCCTGCACACGCGCGTGCTCGAGGTCATCAACGAGGTCCGGCAACAGGAGGGTTTGCCGCTGGTCGGCCGCTAGCGCGCTACCATTGCAGTGCAAGTCTAACGGGAGGCGAGCCATGGGCTACAACCGGATCTCGGCGGACTGTCACCTCGATCTGATCTGGCTGCCGCCGGATCTCTTCGTCTCGGAAGCGCCCCGCGAGCTGAAGGAGCGCATGCCGTACGTGGCCGACGGGCCGGACGGCCGGCGCTGGGTCGCCAACAACGGCGCCGTCTTCGGCCTGGCCGGTGGCGTCGGCGCGTCGGGCACCAAGTACATCCCGGGCAAGCAGCTGCGCGTCGACGTGATGGCGTCGACCGGCCTGTACGACGACGGCAAGAAGGGCATCCGGCGGCCCGGCGATCCTCACCTCCGGATCAAGGAGATGGACCGCGACGGCGTCGACGCCGAGGTCATCTACGGTATCCTCGCCGCGGCCGCGAAGCTGAACGACCGCGAGGCGTCCAACGAGATGCTGCGCATCTACAACACGTGGATGCACGAGTTCTGCAGCCATTATCCCAACCGGCACATCGGTCTCGCGTGCCTCCCCTACGGCGACATCGACGCTGCGGTCGCCGAGGTGCATCGGGTTGCCAAGCTCGGCTTCAAGGGCATCGAGCTCTCGTGCTCGTGGGACATGGAGCCCATGTGGCATCCGTGCTGGGAGCCGCTCTGGCAGGCGATCAACGAAGTCTCGATTCCGCTGCACTTCCACACGTTCCCGTCGGTCTCGCCGAAGCTCCGCGAGCAGTACACGGGGCTCACGCAGCGCGCGTTGATGTTCAGCGGCCTGTGCCTGTTCCAGATGACTCTCGGCAACATCCTGACCGCGCTGATGGGGCGCGCGGTCTTCGAGCGCTATCCGAATCTTCGCATCGCGTTCGGCGAAAGCGGCATCGGCTGGATCCCCTACGTGCTCGACCGCATGGACTTCGAGTACGAGGACCAGTACAAGGACCTCCCGCTCAAGCTCAAGCCGAGCGAGTACTGGCGCCGCCAGTGCAAGGCGACCTTCCAGTACGACCGAGTCGGCACCAAGCTGATCGACGAGATGGGGCTCGAGACCTTGATGTGGGGCAGCGACTATCCGCATCCCGATGGGGTGTGGCCGGAGTCGGCCAAGTACATCTCCGAGCAGTTCAAGCATCTTCCCGACGACGTCACGCAGAAGATGACCTGCGAGAACGCCGGCAAGTTCTACGGTTTGATGTGATTCAGAAGTAGAGCCCGCGACCGGCGACTCAAACCGGCGCGAGCGCCAAGCTGTGCGTAGCACCTGACGCCCCGGCCCGTTCCGGCCGGGGCGTTTGTGCGCATTGCCCGGGGGCGGCCCCTCGCCGGTGGCCGCTCAGCCGCGGGGCAGCAGCTCCGCGCGGTAGCTGCGCCTCAGCGTCTCGAGCTTCAGCAGCACCGGCGTGCCCAGCCACATCGCGTAGATGCTGTGGTCGTCGACCGAGTCGTCGGACAGCGGGTGGATCAGCACGTCGAGACCGTCTCGGTGGAACACGAGCCACTCGACGACGGGCTGAAACTGGTCGGGCTTGAAGATGACCTGGGCGTTGGCGACCGGATGCGGCCCGACCGGCCCATCACGAAAGCCGCCGAACTCGACCTTGAACTTCTCGCCGATCGCGGCGCACACCCGCTCGGCGGTCGAACGCGTCTTCTGCGGATCGTAGTAGATGTGCGCGTGGTAGCCGCGGTTCGGGATGGTGTCTGTCATCGTTCATCCTCCCAGCTGGGGTCGTTCGGTTTGGATCAGGCCACGAGCGCGGCACCGAGATTTCTGGCGAATTCCTCCAGGAGCGCGTCGGCTTTCTTCTTGATGACGGGCTGACCGAACTCGCCGATCCGGCCGAGGATGGCGAGGTCGGTCACGATTTGCAGGCGCGTGCCGCCCTCGCCCGGTACCAGCGTGAGGCTCATGCGGGCGCGGATCCCGCCGCCCACGCGACGGTCGTTGGCCTCGGCCCGTATGCGAGCTCGCCACGAGCTTCGATCCTGCTCCTCGATGGTCATGGTGCCCTGGAGCGACAGGCGGATGGGGCCCACCTGGAGCCGCAGGCTCCCCTTGTAGGCGCTCGCGTTCACGGCCTCGACGGTCTCGAGCCCGGGGACGCAGCTCGCGACCTTCGGAACCTCCATCAAGAAGTCCCACAACCGCTCCCGCTCGACGGGGATCAGGCACTCTTGTGTGAAGGTCACCGCGTCCCGCGCGCCGTCGCCCGCGCCGCGTCCCGCGCCTGCGTGAGCGCGCGGGCGACGATGACCGCGGCCATCTCACGCTTGTACGCCGCGGACCCTCGGTGGTCGCTGAGGGGGTCCACGGCGCCCTTGATCGACTCGCCCGCAGCCTGGAGCAGCTCTGCGCTGAACCGCTGGCCCGCCAGGAGCGCCTGGGCCGCACGCGCTCGGATCGGCGTCACGCCCACAGAGCCGAGCGCGATCCGCGCCTGGCGACAGCGCTCGCCGTCCGGCTCCAGGCTCACGACGGCGGCGACCGCGACGGTCGCGTAGTCGTCCGCGGTGCGCGGAAGGAACTTCACGTAGGCGGCGCCGCTCGCCGGGGGAAGCTGCGGCGCGACGACGGCGGTGACGACCTCGCCGGGCGCGAGCGCGCTCTCGTAGTAATCGCGGAAGAACTCTTCAACCGGCAGCTCGCGCCGTCCGACGGCGCCGCGGATCTCCACGCGGGCCCCGAGCGCGATCAGCGTCACGGGCGGATCCTGGTTCGGGTCGGCGTGGGCAAGCGCCCCGCCGACAGTCGCCATGTTGCGGATCCGGACGCTCGCCACGCGGCGGAACGTTTCGGCCAGGACCGGAATCCGCTCTCGAACGATGGGTGAAGTCTCCACCTCCCGGTGCGTGACGAGCGCGCCGATGCGGAGGCCGCTGTTCGCGACCTCGATCCGGTTGAGCCCCGGGATGTCGTGCAGGCTGATCAGGTAGCCAGGGCTCACCAGTCGCTGCCGCATCATGGTCACCAGGGCGGTGCCGCCCGCGATCACCCTGGCCTCTTCGCCATGCTCGCGCAACACGGTGAGCGCTTCGTCGAGCGTGCGCGGTGCCGCGTACTCGAAGGCGTTCATGCCCGACTCCGCTGAGCCGCCGTCCGGATCGACTCGATGATCTTGTAGTAGCCGGTGCACCGACAGAGATTGCCGAGCATCCACTCGCGGATCTCGGCGTCGGTCGGATTCGGGATCGCGTCGAGCAGCGCCTTGGCCGACACGACCTGGCCCGGGGTGCAGATGCCGCACTGAAAGCCGCCCGCGTCGATGAACGCCTGCTGCACGGGGTGGAGCCGCTCGTCGCCGGCGAGGCCCTCGACGGTCGTCACCGCGTGGCCGTCGGCGCTGACCGCCAGGGCAATGCAGGAGCTGATCATCTTTCCGTCGAGCAGCACCGTGCACGCCCCGCAGACGCCGACGCCGCATCCTTCCTTGGAGCCGGTGAGCCCCAGATCGTTCCGGAGGCAGTCGAGCAGGGTGCGGTACGTCGGAATCTCCACAGAGCGCGCCGTGCCGTTGACGGTGAGATGAATCTTGCGGTTCACGGGCGCCCCTCCTCTGTTGGGAGCCGCGCCTCGCGCACAGCCTCCTTGAGGGCGAAGTAGACCTTTTCGGCCGTGATGGGAAGGCTGAGGATGCGCACCCCGCATGCGTCGGCGACGGCGTTGGCGATGGCAGGCGCGACGGAGCTGATGCTGCCCTCGCCGATGGCCTTGGCGTTGAACGGTCCTGGCCCCACCGGGTCCTCGAGGATCACGGTGGTGAGCGGCGGGATGTCCTGGATCGTCGGGAGCTTCACGTCACCGAGGCTCAAGGTCGAGATGCGGCCCTCCTCGGTCTTGATCTCCTCCATCAGCGCGAAGCCGAGCCCCTGGATGAGCCCGCCCTCGATCTGTCCCTGGTGGCCGAGCGGATTGATGACGGTACCGACGTCGTGCGCGGTCGTGAAGCGTCGCACGGTCACCTGCCCCGTTTGCGCGTCGACCGCGACCTCGGCCACCTGAGCGGTAAAGGACGTGACCGCGCCGTGCGCCTTCGCGTCGTAGAAATGCGAGGCCTCCAGGGTTCGGCCCTCGCGCGCCGCGGCCCGCGCGACCGCGGCGAGTGAGTCGCCGGGCACGCCCAGCTTCGAGGCCTCGGCCTGGATCTGCGCCTTGAGCTTTTCCGCGGCGTGATAGGCCGCGCGGCCGCCCGTGTGGGTGACGCGGCTACCGCCCACGCCGGAGTCGGTCGCGAAATCGTCGGTGGTGGCCATCTCGATCTCCACGTCGTCCACCGCCAGGCCGAGGACTTCGGCCACGACCTGACGAAGCACGAGGTGGGCACCGGTGCCGGTATCGGGTAACGCGATCCGCAAGGTCACGCGCCCGTCAACCCCGAGCCGCACGACCGCGTTGGTGAATCCGACGCCGATGTGCCGGTGCGTCATCGCCATGCCGCGCCCGATCCAAGGGCCCGGCTTGGGTTGGGAATACTCGCTGGCCTTCAGCGCGGCCTCGAGCGTGTCGCTGGCCCGGACGTGCTCGAGATGGTGGCCGTTGGCGAGGTGATCGCCGTCCTTGAGCAGGTTCCGCCGACGGAACTCCGCCGGGTCGAGCGCGAGCTCTTTGGCGATCATGTCCATGTGCGATTCCTCGGCGAAGACCATCTGGGGCTCGCCGGGCGACCGGGCATGACCGCAGGGGATGTTGTTCGTGTACACGCAGAACGATTCGATCCAGAGATTGGGGATCCGGTAGACCCCGGCGCCCATGCTGGCGCCGCCGAGGCTCACGCTCGGCGCCGGCTTGAAGGCCGCGTAGGCCCCGCTGTTGAACAGCGCTCGCACGCTCCGGGCCACGATCCTGCCGTCGCGGCTCACGCCGGTGCGAAGCGTGATGACGGCCGGATGGCGCGGATTGCCCGCCATCAGCTCCTCGGCGTAGCGCATGACCATCTTGACGGGGCGGCCGGTCACGCGCGCCAGATGGTAGGCGAGCGGGAGATCCATCAGCGAGCCCTTGCCGCCGAAGTCGCCACCGATCGGCGTCAGGTTGACGCGGATCTTCTCCTGGGGCAGCTGGAGCGCGTGGGAGAGGAGCTCCTTGAGGCGAAAGGGCATCTTGTTCGACGCCCACACCTGCACCCTGCCGTCCTCGTCGATGGCCACGACACCTGCGTGCGGCTCGAGATAGCCCTGGTGAGCGAGCTGCGTCCGTAAGGTGTGCTCGAAGGTCCGGTCGGCTTCGCGAAACCCGGCCTCCACGTCGCCGAGCTTGAAGCGGAGCACCGACTGGACGTTGGCGTGGGGCCGCTCGGCCGGCGCGCCTTCGTAGGCTTCGGGATTCTCGTGCACGACGGGCGCGCCGGCCACGATCGCGGCTTCGGGATCGAAAACGGCCGGCAAATCGTCGTATTCGACGTCGATGAGCGTCGTCGCCTCTTCCGCGATGTCCGGATCGGCGGCGGCGACCACCGCGACCTTCTCGCCGATGAATCGCACGCGGTCGCGCGCCAGGACCGGCATGTCGAACATCCGTCGTCCCACCAGGATGTTCGGGAGATCTTTGGCGGTCAGAACCGCGAGCACTCCGGAGAGGGCCTTCGCCCGCGACGTGTCGATCCGCACGATGCGCGCGTGAGGCAACGGACTGCGCAGAGCTTTGCCCCAGATCAGGCCGGGGGCCGACACGTCTCCGGAGTAGCGCGCCTCACCGCTCACCTTCTCGACGCCGTCGACGCGGCCGATGGGCTTGCCGACTATACGGTGGGCCATGGTTGCTCCTTGTTTGATTGGCACATCTACCCCGCCGCGTGCAGAATCTTCCCGCCGGCCTCGACCGACTTGGCGTCGATCAGGATCACTGCGAGCACGCACGGCGCCGTTCCGTTGTTGACCCAGTTGTGGATCGTGCCCCGCTGCACCATCACGTCACCGGCCTTGAGATGGACGCGCGTGTCGTCCAGCTCCATGTCGATCTCGCCGGAGATGATCACGATGTAGTCGATCGAGTCGGTCCGATGGTTGCGCGCCGCGAGCCCAGGCGCGAACTCGATGATGCGGAAGATCGTCCCCTTCGCGAGCGTCGTGCCGACCTTGCGCAGGCCCTCGTCGGCGGCGCCGTCGTTGTTGACCGGGAACCCCTCGGTCGTCCAGACGTTGCACACCGTCGCGCCGGGCCGGCCCGACGTGACGTTCTTCGAGACCTCGTCGATCTTCACGATCGCGCGACCGTTCGCATCGTGGCCCGTGATCACCCGCCGCACCTGCAGTGCCATGTCTCGCCTCCTGACTCAGAAGGCGCGCCTCGGCCGGCGGAGCCCTAGCCCCGCGACGGCCGGCGGCGCGCACGATCACGTCGATTGGCGGATGGCTGCCGCGTCCGCCCGCGCCGCGGATGATAGCGCGGCTTCGGCGTCCGCGGAATGGTCAGGACCCGCGGCGCGAGCGGCCGCGGCGCGCGTGCCGAGCGCGCGCTCGCCGCGTCTCGATCGGGCGAAAGAGCCTCGGGAAGCGCCACTTGAGCGTTGTGTACTTCTTGCGGAGCCACCGACTCTCGGGCAGCAGCACGAACACGCCGATCAGGACGACAAGGATGCCGGGCCCCGGAATGCCGGGAATGGAGAGCACGAGCCCGAGCACGATCAGCGTGATCGCCGCCGCCCACCGCGCCAGTCGCTTCATCAGGTCGAGAATCGGATTAGTCCTTGGGAGATCAGGCGATCCGAGCCCTCCCGAGCTTGGCACGTGTGCCTCGTCTGGAGAGGTCGTGAGTGCTCAGTATATAGTCCGCCGTCCAGCCGGGCGCGTGTTGCATTGGTCCGCCAGGATGGTGTATTCCCGGAGGACGGCTTGCAAGGTTGGCGTGCTCGCGCGGCAGGCAGACGTCGCGTTCGGGGATCGTGCGGGCGCGGGGAGGTCGAGATGCATTTCGGCGCGTTCTTCTATGGGACCGTGGACATGCCCGACGCCGGCGTCGACGGGCCGCCGGCGCACACGCGGAGCTACGGTCAGGAGAGCTACCGCCGCGCCTACGCCGATCTCCTCGCCTACGCGGAAGCCTGTGACGCGCTCGGGTACGACTCGATGTGGACCGCCGAGCACCACTTCCACAACCACGGGTTCGAGGTCGTCCCGAACGTCGTTCTCCTGAACGCGGTCCTGGCCCAGCGCACGCGGCGCATCCGCCTGGGGGCGCTGATCCACGTCCTGACCGCCTGGCACCCGATCCACTTCGCCGAGGATTACGCCTTCGCCGACGTGCTCTCGGGCGGCCGGCTGCTCTGCGGCCTCGGGCGCGGCACGGAGGAGCGCGAGTCGAACGTGTTCGGGGTCAACGTTGGCTACGGCAACAACGCCGACGACGTCCGGAACCGCGACGTCTTCGAGGAGCAGGTCGAGATCTTCAAGGCTGCGACGTCCCGCGAGCGCTTCGCCTATCGCGGCAAGCACTACACGATCCCGCCCGAGGGGTTGACGTTTCGCGGCGAGCCCGTCACCGAGTTCCCGCTGGTCCCGCGGCCGATCAATACTCCCGTCCACATCTACCAGCCGATCAGCAGCGAGGACACGCTGGTCTACGCCGCCCGGCAGCGCCACATCGGCGTGCTCGCGAATCATCCCTGGGAGCGGATGGTGCCGTGGTGGCGGCGCTACGGCGCGCTCGTCGAGGAAGCCCACGGCGTCAGGCTGCGTCCCGGCGAGGACCGCATGCTCCAGGTGCAGCTCCACATCGCCGACTCGGCGGAGGCGGCGATCCGCACCGCGCGGCGCGGGCACGACGAGCTCACCAAGCTGCTCTGGCCGAACATCATCCGCCGCAACGCGGCGCTCGCGAGCCGGCCGCCCTTCACGCTCGAGGAGCGTATGGCGGGCAAGTCCTGGATCGTGGGCACGCCCGAGCAGGTGCGCGACACCTTGCTCGAGATGCAGGCCGAGCTCGGCTTCGAGTCGCTCGTGATCTTCCCGCACCTGCCGGGGATGCGGCGCGCCGAGACGCTCGAGCAGCTCGGACGATTCTGGGCCGACGTGCGGCCGGCGCTCGCCGCGCGCGTGCCGGGCCAGCCGGTGACGGCCGGCGTATGACGGAGGACAGAATGCTGAAGAAGCTGCCCGCGACGATCGCGACGGGTCTGCACGGATCGATCCCGCCCCACCGCTACTGGGCGTACTACACCTGGCAGGAGATCGACGCCATCGCCAAGCGCGACCCGAACGCGACGGCCGTGTTGAACGTCGGCGCGGTCGAGCAGCACGGCCCGCATCTTCCGCTGATCACCGACACGCTCCTCGGCATGGAGGTGCTCGGCGCGGCGCTGGCGAGGCTCCCGGACGACGTCACGGTGCTGGCGCTGCCGCCGACCACGTTCGGCAAGAGCGTCGAGCACATCACGTTCCCGGGCACGCTGACCTTCAGTGGCGACACCCTGCGCATGGTGCTGAGAGATCTGGCCGCGTCGGTGGCGCGCAGCGGGTTCACGAAGCTCGTCCTGCTCGGCAGCCACGGCGGGAACGTCGGCACGACCGACGACTACTTCCGCGACCTCCGGATGGAGACCGATCTGCGAGTGTTCAAGATCTTCCTCGGTGGGATCGGTAACGTGCCGGGTCTGGTCGCGCCCGAAGAAGCCGCCATCGCGATGCATTCCGGCGACTCCGAGACCTCCCTGGTGCGCCACCTGGCCCCCGAGCTCGTGCACATGGATCGCGCCGAGGGCTACGTCTTCGAGCCCACGCCGGAGATCGGCTACTCGTTCAAGGGCCACGACGTGATCGAGGCGTGGGTGGCCTCGGATCTCTCGAAGACCGGCGCGATCGGCAACCCGCACCGCTCGTCCGCCGACAAGGGCCGTCAGATGTTCGAGGCGAAGGCGTCGCGCCTGGCCGACCTGCTCCAGGCGATCTATCGAAGCCCGAAGCGGGAAATCCACCTGGCACCGAAGGACGCCTAGGAGAGCCCCGTCATGGCCACCGTCACGCGCCGCTCGCTCCTCGCGACCGCGGTCCTCGCCACCGCCGGCTCGCTCGCTCACCGCCGGCCGGCGCGAGCGCAGTCGGTCGACAAGCTCTCGTTCGGCACCAACTGGAAGGCGCAGGCCGAGCACGGCGGCTATTACCAGGCCGTCGCGACGGGCATCTACAAGAAGCTCGGCCTCGACGTGACGATCCGGATGGGCGGGCCGCAGATCAACCATCCGCAGCTCCTCGCCTCGGGCGTCATCGACTTCAACATGGGCAGCAACTGCTTCAGCGCCCTGAACTACGTGAAGAACACCATCCCGATGGTGTGCGTCGGCACCGTCTTCCAGAAGGACCCTCAGGTGCTCATCGCCCACGCGGGCCAGGGCAACGACTCGCTCGCGGCGATGAAGGGCAAGCCGATCATGATCTCGCCGGTGGCGCGGGCGGGCTACTGGCAGTTCCTGCGCGTGAAGTACGGCTACAGCGACGATCAGATCCGGACGTACACCTTCAATATGGCGCCGTTCCTCGCCGACAAGTCGGCGATCCAGCAAGGGTTCGTGACGAGCGAGCCGTTCAAGCTCGAGAAGGCCGGCGCCAGGCTCGTCGTCCATCTCCTGGCCGACGGCGGCTACTCGTCGTACGCGACCACGATCGAGACGTCGTGGAAGCTCGTCAACGAGAAGCCCGATCTGGTCCAGCGCTTCGTGAACGGCACGATCGAAGGCTGGTACTCCTACATGTACGGCGACGGCTCCCCGGCCAACGCGCTCATCAAGAAGGACAACCCGGAGATGACCGACGACCAGATCGCGCACAGTCTCGCGACCTTGAAAAAGTACGGCATCGTCGACTCCGGGGACGCCGAGAAGCTCGGGATCGGCGCGATGGTCGACGCGCGCTGGAAGGACTTCCACGCCACGATGGTGGAGGCCGGGCTCTACACCGCCGACCTCGACCTCAGGCGCGCGTACACCTTGCAGTTCGTCAACAAGAAGCACGGGATGAGCCTCAAGACCGGGAAGTCGTGAGCCGCGCCGTCGTCCAGCTGCAGAACGTCGACAAGGTCTACGGCAACGGCGTCGTCGCCCTCCGTCACCTCGATCTGAATGTCGGCGAGGGAGAGTTCCTGAGCCTGCTCGGTCCGTCCGGATGCGGCAAGAGCACGGTGCTGCGGCTGGTCGCCGGGCTCGGCGAGGTCTCGGGCGGCCGCATCGAATGGCCCGGCGGCAACGGCCGGGCCGGCCTGCCGCAAGGCGACATCGGCTTCGTGTTCCAGGAGCCGACGCTCATGCCGTGGGCCACCGTGTTCAAGAACGTCCTGCTTCCGCTGAAGCTGCGGGGCGTGGCGCCCGACGAGGCGGCCGGGCGGGTGCGCGAGGCCATCGCCATGGTGGGGCTCGACGGCTTCGAGCGCGCCTATCCGCGCGAGCTCTCGGGCGGCATGAAGATGCGCGTGTCGATCGCCCGCGCGCTGGTCACGCATCCACGGCTCCTCCTGCTGGACGAGCCCTTTGCGTCGCTCGACGAGATCACGCGCTTCAAGCTCGACAACGACCTGCTGGCGCTCTGGGCCAGGCAGCGCTGGACCGTCGTGTTCGTGACCCACAGCGTGTACGAGTCGGTCTACCTCTCGACGCGCATCGCGGTGATGACCGCGCGGCCCGGACGCACGGCCAGCGACGTCGCGATCGAGGCGCCGGCGCCCCGCGACGAAGCGTTCCGCACCTCGACGCTCTACAACGACTACTGTCGGCTGGTCTCGGCCCGTCTCGCCGAGGCGATCCGCTCGTGAGCCGCGGCTCGCCGGCCATGTCGAGCATTCGCTCGGTCGAGCCGGAGCGCGCCGCGAACAGCGCGGGCCTCCGTGACGTGGACACGGTGCCTACGGCGCGGAAGCTGTGGCGGCTCGACCTCGGCTGGGCGGTGCGCCGCGCGCTGCCGCCGGTCGCCATCGGCGCGGCGGGCCTCGTTGCGTGGGAGCTGGTGGTCCGTTTGAACCAGATTCCCTACTACATCCTCCCGGGCCCGCTGCTCGTCTTGAAAACGCTCGTCCAGGACTGGGGCACGCTCTATCCCTCGCTCCTCGTGACCCTGGCGATCACCGGAGCGGCCCTGCTTGTCGCCACGATGGCCGGCGTGCTCATCGCGATCCTGTTCACGCAATCGAAGCTCGTCGAGCTGAGCCTGTTCCCGTATGCGGTGATCCTCCAGGTGACGCCGATCGTCGCGATCGCGCCGCTCATCATCATCTGGGTCAGGAACATCCCCCTGGCGCTCCTGATCTGCGCCTGGCTCGTCGCGTTCTTCCCGATCGTGTCCAACACGACGCTCGGCCTCAACAGCGCCGACCACGATCTCCTGAACCTGATGCAGCTCTACGGCGCCTCGCGGCGGCAGATCTTCTGGTACCTGCGCCTGCCGAGCGCGATGCCGTACTTCCTGGGGGGGCTCCGCATCAGCGGCGGTCTGGCGCTGATCGGCGCGGTCGTGGCGGAGTTCGTCGCCGGCACGGGCGGGGCCCAGTCGGGCCTCGCCTATCGCATCCTCGAGTCCGGGTACACGATGCAGATCCCCAGAATGTTCGCCGCGCTCCTGATGATCACGGGCTCCGGGATCTTCATCTTCCTGGCGCTGACGGCGCTGTCGCACATGATCCTCCGGAAGTGGCACGAGAGCGCCGTCACGCGAGAGGGCTGAGGGGAGA
>Ga0066709_100001628_pt1 | contig 15166 bp, 15 predicted proteins | sample GraSoiAngelo_158_FD_79665 | JGI IMG/M metagenome (GOLD analysis project Ga0066709, IMG submission 79665) | Grasslands soil microbial communities from the Angelo Coastal Reserve, California, USA - 14_1009_16_30cm | ecosystem: Environmental > Terrestrial > Soil > Grasslands | place: USA...
GGGCTCCCGTATCGTGGATGCGAGCCTCGGCATGACGATCAGGAACAAGGGGCAGACGCAGGACGCGTACCAGATCACGGAGGCGTGGGACGAGGCCTCGGCGTCGTGGAACAGCTTCGCAGTCCATGGAGTTCCCGGGAACCGAGGGAAGGAGTTCACGTTCACGCCGGACCACCTTGGCCGGTTCCCGGTGAACATCACGTCGATTGCACAACGGTGGGCGAACGGGGAGGTGAACGACGGCGTTCTTCTCGCTTCGACGCATTGGGACGGCGTGGACTACAATTCAAGCGAGACCGTGCGGGACCGACCCTCCTTAAGGGTGCAGTTTGTGCCCCCGCCGTCACCGCTGGTGTTGGCGTATGACATGGAGACTTTGACCCCGGATGGACGGATGCTAGACCGGAGCGGGACCGGGAATCATGGGACAATTTCGGGTACAACGGATGTTGCCGGAAAAGTCGGTCGGGCGAGGGAGTTCGACGGCATCGACGACTACATCGAAGTTCCGGATGCATCGAGCCTCCACCCAACGGGCGCGATTACGATTGCCGCCTGGGTCTACCTCGAGGCGGATCACACGGGCGGCGCCCCCACGATGATCCGGAAACAAGGCAGCTTCCTTCTCGAACTGGGCGACGCGGGGACGAATCGACCTGCCTTCCTCCTCTGGTGGACAGACGGGACCCTGACGCGTTTAGACGGACCCTCTATTCCGAAGTTCGAGTGGCATCACTGGGCGGGAACGTACGACGGGACGCAGATGCGACTGTACATCGACGGAGTAGTGGTAAGCTCGCTTGCCATTTCCAAGACGATTGCGGCTTCCTCAGAGCCGTTGCGGATGAGCCGTTGGGCCACCGAATGGTTCCAGGGTATCCTCGACGAGGTTCAGATCTACGCCCGCGCTCTGACCGCGCAGGAGATCGCTGCCCTCGTCTCCGGCCATTGAGTAAATCACGCATTTCAAAGGTCGAGTGTCGAGTCCTTCAACCCGCGACCCTTCGAGGATTTCTCGTCCAGAACGTACCGCAGCCAGGACTGAGAGGGCATATGGCTGTCGCTCATTATCCCCATATGACCCGCATCAGGCAGAGGGTCCGGACAAAACCCATGGAGAGTATCAGAAGAAGTAGTTTCGGCGAAATGGGGGCCGAGGCGGCATCCGACGTCAGCGAGGCGATGCATTTGTTTGCCTCTCACTTCGGTCCAGCCGGACCGGTGACCGAGCGTATTTACGGACCTTTTCGGGTGGGCACCGTCAGGAGGGGTCGTTGGGGGATCTGGGAGAGGGCACACCAGACCTGTCGTTGGAGGCTGAGTTGCCCTTGTTCCCGGTAGAGGGAGCAGGTTGCGAACCGGCAGAGCCCGGAGTCTTGATCGACTAAGAATTTCCTCGAGAGCCCAGGAGGAGGTCTTTCACGGCACTCGCAATGCCTGAGGAATAGTGGTGGTATCGAAGAGTAAAGAGTCCTCTTGTTACCCCAGGAACTCTGTCGATGACCTGCCGCGGAAGTGCTGCACGGATTTCGTAGTGGTGCGATCGGGACCGACATTCGTGTTTTCTGGTTCTACCTGCGAATTCGTACAGAGGGGTATGACAACCGGGGACGGAGAAGAGATAGGGAGGATAAGGGGAAATCGGTCGCTGCCTGGAGTGTTGTTGAGGGATGCTAGTTTGTGTTAGGAGATCCGCACGAACATTCGGAGTTGTCGGTAAGGGGTGGAGAAATCGGCGTCCTTGAAAAGGAGGAAGTGGATCTTCCAGAGGCCGGTGTAGTTGATTCGGAACAGGTAGCGCTGGGTCCAGTTCTGACCGTCGGCGAGCGTGACGTTGAACGTGGACAAAATCGTATGGTTGACGTCGAGGGTATCGTTGAGTCCCGACGTGGCGTTGTAAACGACTTGCCTCCCGACGAGCTCAATTTGGACGGTGTAAGTAACCGCCTTGGACTCGTGGTCTACGATGCCGAGGACCACTAGCCCGCTCTCAGATGGATGGAGGGATGTCGGGTAACTCGAGGCGTTGTTGCCAGGTCCGAGGAGGTAGAATTCGGTGAATCGCTCGCTTGCTGGCGGAGCGACCATGACGTAGGCAACACTTCCCGCAGCAACCGCAATGCCTATGACAAAGGCCACGGTCGCGAGGTGGTCGAGACGGGAAGCTTCTTCGAGCTTTAGAAGTGGAACGTCTAGGGTAATCGAGAGGCGAGCCTCCGGAGGCAAGCACATCCGCCTCCAAATAGCGAGCGGACAAATGAGCGCTACAAATGCCGCCGTGGTTGAGACTATCGAAACGAATGTTAGAGGGACTGACGCGAGGGTGAGCAGTTGGACTAGCATCGGCAGACTTGAGAAACTGAGGCCAAAACTCAGTGCCAAACGACTTGGCCACCCTATTACATTTTTCATTGGGAAAAGAACCGCCGCCAGCAGGTATCCCGGGACAAAAAACACGAGCGGGATTGCAAGCAGGCTCCCGGTTCCGAACAATAACAACCCCAATGAGACTAGGCCTGTGTATCCAAGCGCAACCAGGACATCATCGGGTCTGTCGCGGAAATGAATGCGCAGTTGGGATCCCTTGTGAGGGGCGACAGGCTTCGATTCCATAAATCCTTCCACCACCGGTCGGTCTCGTGGCGCAAGACTGATCTCACGCCCCGAATCCACTTCAGGACCCGCCCGTCAACCGCGCATCACGCCGTCGATGTCAGGGGGCTCTAGTCGCCCACAGAATTCCACGCATTCGGTCAGTTTGGCGTTTACGGACGGAGTATCCGGTTGCGGCCAGCCGCGAGTGGAGCTTCTCTATTCCCCCGAGTTCTTGCCCGTTAGAATGATACTCCATGGAGATCCTATTAATCCGGGCGAGCGTGCTCTCGTCTGCAGCTCCAAAGATTTGGTATTCGCTTCCTTCGCAGTCAACTTTCAGCAGGTCCACCTGGTGAGGGCCAACTCGTTCGACCACATCAGACAATGCGACAAAGTTCGCATCCACCCAATGGCTTCTGTCGTCAGCAGTTCCGGGGAACACGGAATGCCCCCCGAGGTTGTGGGAATCGAGCCAGACTCGGCCAGGCCCTGCCCGGTCTAGCACACCTTCGCTGAAGATTGTCGTGTTCCCGAATCCGTTGTGCAGAAGATTCTCCCTGAGGATAGAGAACATGTGCGGGACCGGTTCATATGCGAACACCCTCCCATGGGGGGCTTGAGTTGCCGCAAAGAGAGTAAAGACGCCAATGTTAGCTCCGATGTCAACAATAGTTTGCCCGTCTCGGATTTCGAGTCCATTCGGCGTGTAGAGAAGGTCTACCCAAGTTTCCCGGACCATGCTGAGCAAGTTTGCCCACCTAAGTGCGGGGCCTCGTGAGAGTGGAGTACGAATCGTCGGACCGTGTCTAAGCTCGAAACTGAATTCCCCTCCTCCACCAAAACGCAGAACTCGCGCAAGGAATTCCGGACGATTGGCGAAGAAGGGTCGAAGTGACTCTAGATCGGACATGAGCTCGTGGAACGCGTCGGGCGGATACAACAACGAGACGAGCGCATGTAGGTGTGCTGCCCATGTCCCAAGCCCGCCAAACCTATCTACGAGACTCTCTGTGTTCGGAAAGATTCTCTTGAGCGTACTCATATCGCGCCCTCAATGGAAGGGGATTGGTTTGCGCCTGTAGGCTCGCGTTAAGCCGCGATTCGTAACATCAAACCTAGAGTCCTAATTGCTCAACATACCTTCAAATGTCCGCGAGAGTATTGTTGCAGATTGCGTCCACGTGTAGCTCTGAGCGAGCAATCTTGCCGCGGTGCCCAAACGGTTGCGCAAGTACTTATCCCCGGCTAACGTAGCGATGGCCTCTGCAAACTGTTCCGGGCTCTCAGCCTCGATGAAATCACGTCCAGCCTGAGCTCGCTCAACCCCTCGCATCCCCTCGCGCGTGGACACTATTGCCTTACCCCGCGCAAGGAACTCGAGCGCTTTGTTCCGGGCGCCTCCACAAACGGCCTCAACTGGATATGGTAACAACGTGAGGTCAGCAGCGTCGAGAAGGCCGAGGTAGTCCTGCACCATCCCAACGGGGGTCAGGCCTTCGGGAGCCGACATCCTTCCCGTCAAGACGAACCGGAGTTTCAGCGGACTGCGCCGGAGAAGCTGAGCCACACGTGATAAGAACGTGACCGAGGCCTCGTTGGCGAAAGACTGACCGGGAGCTACATGGATTGCCATTAGCTCTCCCGCTGCCAAGCGCAGATTAGTCCTCCACAATTTAGTCCGATCGACAGCCCCGAGCAGGCTTAGCGGCACGCCGTTTGGGACCGTCCAGCAACGAGACCGAGGGATTCCATAATGGTTCACAAGAAAGTCTGCTAGCTCATTCGAAGCTGCAATTATTCGCCTGCTCGCCATTACAGAGATCAGTTCTCGCCATCCGACCGCCCATCCTCTCTTCCCAGGCCCCCTAGCCGGCTTCTCCATTAACACAGACCCATGCACGTCGAGCACCACAACACTCGCGTCGATTACTCGAGGAGCCAAGAAGGCAAGATTCTCGGACTGGTGAACGTATACGATATCAGGTTTGAGCGTCCGCAAATCATGGAATCCGAAGAGCCCGGAGAGCCGCTGAGGTCTGTGCTCTCTGCTGATTTCAAATGACGCATATTCTACGTCGGAGCCCGATAGCGAAGGCGGGTTTTTACAGATGTGACGTACTTCGTGGCCCTGCTTCGCAAGCTCTTCCCCGAGCCAAATAGGCCGAGTGAATCCACCGAACGGCGTTCGTGCATCCGCCCAGGAATGAATCAGGATCCTCGCGCCATCACCTCAGTCACGAGCGGACAGCGGATCAAATAAACCCGCCGGTTGTCGATGGCTCGAACGGCCAGCCGAAATACGCGCATCACCTCGCACCAGCGAGACCCCCGTTCCTCATCTAGGACAAGTCTGGTGTGCATCGACCCGTCGCGGCAGTTGACGACCTACCACGCGCGTACTCGGTCATCTTTCTGAGCCACCAACCGTTGTGTCGCGGAAGCGCCTCTCTCTCGAGATATTTGGCGCATTGTTGGAGGAGGAAGGTCCCAAAGAGGGCGGTCGTTGCCGCATCGTCAAGCCCGGCGGCAGTGTTCTGAGCGAGTGCAAGCGAGGCACGTCTTACTTCGTCAAATCGGCGGCCGTAATTCGCAATTAAGCTCTCGATCGAGGTGAAATAGTTGAAGTAGTCGAAAGCCGGGAAGTCCAATCGACTATCCTCCCAATCGACAACCCCGGTTGGGGTCGCCCTCGACAGCATCAAGTTGAACGGGTTGAAGTCCCCATGGATAATTACGAGGGCGGCCTCACCCGCTCGAGAAGCCCCGCATTCTTCTTCGACTCTGTCCAATGCTTCAGCTACTGGTTGGTCGAGGCCTGGGATTCGGTTAGACGAGGAGGCAATGCTAATTCTGTCGATTGCTTGCGACACGTCCTTCCTGACTCTTTCCTGGAAGTTAACCAAGAGAGGTTTCTGTGATGCATGGAACCTGAAGAGCCAGTTCAGAGATTTGCTGGCGGTTGTCGACCAGCTGCGGGAGTTCAACTGGGGAAAGGATGGCGAGCCGCCAACGTACGTCTGAACGAGCAAGGGGGGCGACGAGAGAAAAACCGGAGCCTTCGGTATCGCGTTACGAACGCTCGTGTCAAATACTGCCGCGTGAATGCTTGCCAGTTGATCAAACTCCCTCGCCATCGGGGTCGCAGTAACGCCGTCCCTTGCCAGTTTGACCACATAGGCGGGGACGCTCGATTGGTCAAGGAAACATGCGAGAACTATTCTTCCTGTCAAACCCATCCGACCAGGCAACTTAGCGTATTGAACAGTGGATTCATCGGAGACCCCCGCCATCCTCAGGGCCGACCTCACCTGTTCTAGCATCGATTTCACATCCTCTCTGCAAGTAGCCCGACTCCGTAGACCAAATACCGGTCCAATCCGAATATTTCAGAGACGCGGAGACCCAATCGCTTGAGACCTCGCGAATATGCTGTCGAGATAAAGCGAACAGCGCCTCTCTGATGGGCAGGGCAGGCGAAATCCGGATCTCGATAGGTCGGGAACAAGTGCAGGTACATTGTAATCCGGAATCCCGCGCGAGCAAGGAGCTTCGAATAGCCAAGGGGTGTATAGGTATGGGCCCTGAAGCCTTCTTGAATTCCCATCCGTTTGCAAATCCAATTGGAAATCACGCGAGGCATCGCGTCCAAGTACCTTATCCCTTGATGGCCCACATCTCCTCGAATCACCGACCAAGACAGACGATTCTCGATCCCGACATAGAGGCGGCCACCCGGCGCGAGAACTCGTTTCGCTTCGAGGAGCGCGTCCAACTGGACATCCCGCACTGGCCGTGAAAGATCCGCCAGGCCAACCCACTCCAGAACCCCGTTCATGACAACGATGTCGAACGACTCCGTCGCGAACGGGAGTCTTGAGACTCCGAGTGGACCGGTGACGACCGGTCTGACATTCTCGCAACCAGACTCCCTGGCTCGGAGGCGAAGGAGGCGCGAAGATTCCAAATTTAGGTCGGTGCTTACCACCATATTCGACCACTTCGACAGTGCAATACTAATTGCTCCGTACCCCGCTCCGATGTCCAGTACATCTGGACGCGCTTTCGAAGCTACGAATAGAAACCAGTCGCCTCGTCCCTCATCAATCATATACTTCTCAGTATACCCAGTACCTTCGCTTTCGGCGTAGTGCGTGATGGCTGTTCTCCAACCTGAGTTCGATGCAGAATCAAGCAGGCTGCTGAGTAGCTCGCGCGGAGCACTTTTCCAATAGGTCGGATTCCTTGTGAATACCGGTACTGAATCAACAAGCGGCCATGCCGCCCCGCACCGTTCACATCGAAAATAGCCGCCGTTGTCATGAATCGGCAGTGCAGAATTACACTCGGGGCAAATATAGCAAGTCAACGAGAGTGGCACCTCGATTCCGATCGAGCGAGCCGATTCAACCTATATTGGCTTGCTGATGCATGACCATCATCCTGTCCTCGAAGCGTAACGCTACGCCCCCAACGCCCCGCGCAGGGTCTGCCAGTAGGCTGCAGCTGCGACCTCGGCTGTGTGAAAGCTCCAGAACCTCCGTAATCCTTCCCGCGCCAAGGTATCGCGGAATCCTTGGTCGGAATAGAGTCGACCCACAACCTCGCCCACCCGCCGTCGATCCCCGACGAGAAGCGAATCCTCCCCCGGGCGCAAGCCAAAGTCGTTTGATGCAACCACTAGTGGGGTCCCCGTACACCAACAGTCGAGCATGAATCCCCAGCTTCCGGTCTTCGCAGGCGTGTACCCGAAGTAAGAACTCCTAAGGAGCGTCTGGACCTCCAGCTTTGTAAGCCCAGGAAAATGAAGTACCCGGCCGTCCATTCTTCGCCTGAGCTGACGCAGCACGCTTTCATTTCCTCTCCCCACCACAACGAACTGTCTCAGGGGTGTCGTCTCAAAGAGGATGGGGAGTGTTACGAGAAGATCTTCGAGATTCTTGTTGTCGGTGAGCGCCCCTGCAAAGGCAGCCCTTGACCTTAGTCTAGGAATGTCCGGATCGGTGACGAGCACCTCGTTAGCCCACGGGATCAGTTGAACATTCACATCGGGGACTTTCAATCGAATTGCATTGATGTCCTCGTCCGGCCAGCAAGAAATGATGGCCTGCAAAGTCTGCGTGACCCAGCCCGCTATTCTGTGCTTTGCGGTCGGTATGCCTGTCAACACCCTCTGCAGTCTGACAGATGGCGAAAGATCCTCCCCATCCAGAAACTTGCTTGCGTATTCGCTTACGAGGGCAATAGGTAGTTTTCCAAACCAACGCACTATCTGCACCGAAAGGGGAAGGTTCGATTCCTGAGAGCAAAGAATCACTTCTGGCTCGAAGCTTGAGACTTCGCGAATGATGATGTCTTTATGGAGGCCGAAGAGATAGCACCTCTCATACGAATTTCGGAACGGCCTCATGATCCGGAGGCGGCCATGCACCTCCTCACGGGCGGAAACATCGATTGACTTTGTCGGGTTTGCCCCCTGGGTTAGAACGAGAATTTCCACGTCTTTAATCATAGCCAAGTGCTTGAGTACATAAAATACGTCGTTGACCGCCGAGTTAAGCCCAGGGTAGAGCGCCAGAATCCTCACTACTTACATCCCCGAAAGAGAGAGTTGACGCAAAGCCGGATCAAGAACTACTCGGAAACCAGCCATTGGACGTCTCCTGAGTCGTATATTTCCAAATAGCTCGACGCGACCCTATCGAAGTACGTATTGAATTTTGTGTTCGAGAAAAAGCCAAGGGTGTCGAACTCTGTTCGAAGCTGACTTGACAAACAGACCACGTTCGGATTCGAAGAGTCTATCAGATTAGGGCTCAGCAACAGCGAATCAATCAACGTTGCCCTCGCTGGGAGACGCGAGCCCAGATACCCCGCCATGGAATGATCCGCCAAGACCACGACCCGCTTCGGCAATCCGTAAACATTTGCATCGTAGAACTGGGCAGCCGCATGCTCTTGATCGTTTTGGTAGTTGGTGGTCGCCGAAAACATGCCCACAACATTGCCCACAAACAACAGAATCACGACCGCGACGACAAGTGGTGTCGTCTTTTTCCTCGATGTCCGCCCGGCTTCAAGGACCTTACTTGGCAGAGGAAGCGCCGCGACTTGAAAGCCCCTGACTCCCAGAATTGGTGCGAAGAACCCGCCGATAACCTGAAATAGCCCCGAGAGGACTAGACCGCTCTGGAAAGGCGACTTGGCGATTCGTCGTATTCCTCGCACGAAAGCGATTCCGATCATGACTAGTACGATTGCGAGGTTGATCCATCCGATCGCCCGAAGCGCAACATCGGAAACGGAGTTTGGCAAACGTTGCGCGAGTAGACCATAGCGAGTTACGCCTCCTTGAGTAAGTTGAACGTCACTAACAGCCTTTAGGTAGCCGCTGAGCACGCGCGCGACCTGTCCAAAAAAGAGGGTCGATTGGTATGCCAGAATGGCGGCCTGAATAGCGACCACTGCTAGCAACGCCCCTAGGCTCGATGTCTTCCGTTGGAGGGCGAACTCGAGACTTCCCGAGAACACCAAAAACAAAATCAGCCAAGTCCCGACGAAGGGGTGCAGCAACCCAATTGCAGCAAAAAGGGTCGCGAAAGCGATGGGAGAGGCTCCCCTGCGAGGCACCAGTAGCAGGCACTGAAGGAACAGCAAAAATCCGAGAGTCTGCGGTACGGGTTGCCAGTTCAGGACGAGGTAGAATCCAGAGAAATAGAGGATCACCGCCGTAGGGCCGGAGTCTGGAACTATCCTCTCGAAGATAGGAATCATCGACAACGGAGTTGCAATCGACAAAATCACCGTGAGCAGAGCTAGGACCCCCGGGAGGCTGAGTCCGAGAATTGATCGGCCGATTAGGATTTCATTGAAGAACAGTGGCCACTGGAAGTAGACATTGTCTCGCGGGTTCAGGACGCCAGTTTGGGTGAATCGTTCGGCAAGTCCTAGGACCGACGGCCCATCTGAGCCATACACGGTAAACCAGAAAGCAGGGAGTGTTAACGTGATGACGAAACCGATCGTCACGAAGACGCGATCTAGATACCGGGAGGCAGCGACAAAAACCAGAGCGAGCGATCCGAACATCGCTCCCAGGGAAACCCAGAAGGGACCGGGGAAAATCGCCCATTGAGGCAGGGTTAACCTTACCTCAGCATGGGGAGAACCGTGCATGGACAGGAGAGCCCCTGCGAAGGCAAAACAAAAGGCGGTCCAACCCACTTTCGCCCACACCGCTCGCGTTCTCGGATCGACTAGAGATTCCCAATGCACATCTCTCATCTCTCAGGTTCCCAGGATGAGCTGGAGTCCGGGAGGAATTCATATCGAACCGTTGTCTCTGCACTCGTCCAGCCGTTCATCGCCAGAGTCCAGAACGGTTCGGTGTCTCTCACGATGCGAGTACCTCCGTTTCCACGAATTTCTTGATTTTTTCGGCCTGGCGGCGCCAACTGGACATCGAGATCTCCGTTTTGGACAATCTTGCAAGGCGTCTTCGTTCAACCGAGGGCAATTCGGCAATCTTTGCTATGCCCGCAGCTAAGGTTTCCGGCTTGTTATCCCTCACGATGAAGACACCGGGCCCCATTCCCCGATGCGACGGGATATCGGTAGCCAAAGTCATCTTCTCCATCGCAATGTACTCCAGCACCTTCAGCGGCATCTGATGAAACCATTTGGGTAGAGCGGGAAACGGGAGGGCCCCCACATCTGCTTCGTCGAGAAGAAAGGGCACGTCGACATAATGTACTGGGCTTCGGAATTCGACGCGGCCAGTTGCCTCCAAATCTCTACTATATGCACGGAGCCTCTTGGAGTACGGCCCATCGCCGACGATGATTAGGCGGACGTTCACTCGGCCACTGACCAAGCCGATCGCCTCTACCAGCTCCTGTAGTCCTCGATCTCGGGCAATTGTGCCATGATACATCAGTATAAGCCCTGTCGCTCGTCCATTGAAACCTCCCGGCCGGTCCGCCGCTGGCTTGAAAAAATCGAAGTCCACGCCCGACCCCCAGATGCAGGTCGGCACCAGTCGCAGATGATATTCCGCCCTCAGTTGCGCAAGGGTTCCGCTCGTGATAGTAGTTAATCCGTCATATTGCCCAAGGGTCAAAGCGAGCGCCAACTCAATTTGCTCCAACGTCGCAAGAATTCGGCCGGGAACGACAGGGACCGACCTTAAGTCAATTATGACCTTGTCGACCCGGTTGATCTGCTTCAGCAGAGAAGCGGCGAGAATGGTTCGGTGGCTACAAAACAATACGGTAGCTTTCGTTCGACAGAGCGAAATCACCATTATCACGTTGAGAATCAACCAGTTTAGCATGGGAATAAGAGGCACCTTCAAAACAACCAAACCCGGCGATCTCGCATGTTCGTTGAGGCGGATGTCGGGATGTTGAAGAACCAGTTGGACTGAATCCTCTCCGACATTCAAGTGCTTCCAAACTTCGATCTCAGTCGAACCGATGTGTCGCCCGTGTTGATGACTGCTTAGGACGAGATATTTCACTCTCTTCAGCCCGACCCAAGAGCGCGCAAACCTAACTCCAGCAACTCTCGTAGATTCGTTCGACTTTCGGCCCGACCACTTCCCAAGAGTTGTTTTTGATGACCCGTTCTCGGGCGCGCTGCCCGAGCTCGTTAGCAAATGCAGGATTCTCGATCAAGCGTCTAATCGCTTCCGCGACTGCCTCTGGATCACCGACCTCGACCAACAACCCTTCCAGCTCGTCTCTTACCAGAGTCTCATTGCTGCCGTTCCTCGTACAGACCAATGGAAGAGCACAGCTCATCGCCTCGAGAAGGGCAGTGGACAGCCCCTCGTAGCGGGAACAGAGTACGAAAACTGATGCCCTTGCGTAGGTGGCAGGGACGTTCTCTCTGCTTGTCGGAGCCTCGATCTTAACCGCGTTCTGAATTCTGTGGCTTCGAATATATCGTTCGGCCCATGCAGCCAAAGGCCCGGTCCCCGAGAGGATAAACCTAGCACGGACCCCATCTTCGACAAGAGCTGAGGCTGCGGCCAAGAACTCCGGAACCCCTTTCCTAGGCGCAAGTCGACCTTTGTGGAGAATAACTGGCGGATCAATCTTCATCCTGTCGGAGGCAATGAATTCCGATGGATCCACGGCATTTCCGAGGATTGACACATTTCGTTTCAGCGGATGAGTCCTCAATAAGTCGCGACGTACCCGCTCAGATACAGCAGTTATGGCCTTAGAACTGTACAGAACAGAGGCTTCGGATAGCCAGCTGAACGGCGCTTGCATCCTTGAGAGCCACCCGAACTTTCCCCATAACTCGTAGTGTAGGACATCCGCGACTATTGGTGTGTGGAAGGTGACAACGCTCGGCGTCTCGGAATGTAGTCCCGCGATAAGTGGGCTGTGAACGTGCACCATCTCCGGCCTTGGGTCGAGCCTTGACAAACGTTTCTCGACTAACCGCGCGAGGGTGAATCCCTGAAGCGGGTAGGTGTTTGGTGGGCTAAAGCCCGTGCGCACCGAACCCCGCCTATCGATCAATTCACTCCCTGGTGTCGCGTCGTTTGACAGTATCGTTACATTGTACCCTCGTCTCCTCAGATAACTAGAAAGGCCCGTCGCATACACCGAGATGCCTTCCGCTGGAGGCATTGGGGTAGAAACCACCTGGGCAATCTCGGCAAGGCTCATTTCTGCCCTCCCATGAAACGGTCCAAGATTGCCACGTACTCATTGGCCGCATGGTCCCAAGACATGTTCGGTGGTCTTGAGTGGCGCCGAGGCTGCGAAGAGACAACCTCCTCCAAAGCTTTTGCGAGCTGCGCTGCGTCGTGCTTCGTTACGATGTGCAGCCCAGAATATACCGCCATCATGGAGCGAGCGTCCTCCGATTCGGTGACGATGCAATCCAAGCCAAACTGCATTGCAATCCGCAGGACCCCGCTTTGCGAACTCCGAATGTACGGTTGAACGACAACATCTGCCGCGGAGAACCAAAGGCCTACCTCCGAGTCAGGGATGTAGTCGGCCCGGAGGATGGTTTGGTCGCTGACCGGACTTTCCATGAGACGACGCAAAATTGGAGTGGATTCATGCCCCCAGGTTCCGCCTACAACTGCGAGTACGAGGCTACTCCGAACGTCCAAAGGAAGCAACGCAATTGCTTCAACGAGAACCGGAATACCCTTGTACGCTCTGATCGTCCCAAAGGACAGGACAACCTTTCTCGCATCCAACCCGAGACGCGCCTTCGCGATCTGGTACTCATACCGTGGATATTGATCAAACAGGGGGAGAACCACTAATCGGGCTCGGAGTCTCTTCGTCGGCACCAAAGTTGTGAGTTCCTCGAGATTCTCACGTGCATGTACAATGGCGGAGGAAAAATTGCAAAGGTATCTGAGCGCCATTCTGCCTATGAAAGGTGCGAAGAAAAGATGCGCCTCACTCGAGTCGGTTATCTCGTGGATGTCAAGGCTAACCCGGACTCTTCGCATTTTGAGGAGGACTGCCAGCACGACAATGAAACCAGCGATCGATATGCTCCACCATTCGATCAACGCGCTTTCATAATCGTTCCTCAGAAAATGCGACAGGAGGGCAATCCACGACCTGAGACGATATGGGTTGAGGAGAATTCCCGGAGGATGGGGATCCGCGAGTGGCGGCGCCTCAACTCGATTATTCCGCCGTCCACTACCAAGCGGGTAGAAAATCCTGGGTATGACCGGCCTGAACTGAAGAAAAGCGGTCGATTTCCTTTTCGCAAGAGCCTTTACAAGCTGCGACGAATATTGGCCAATTCCGCCTGGGTGCTCGGGCCCCCCGGAAACAATCAGTAAATCGGTCGGAACAGCAATCCCCCCTCTGTGCCGGCAATCCGGTCTATGCTATGCCCAGGGTAGATCGCGTAGGCATGTCTTGACGACTCTTTCTTCGCTCATCGGCGGCCGAACAGTGCGCCATGCGCCATAAGCTTCCCGTCGTAGTCGGCACGTGGATCATGAAACACGGGCGAATCCTCGCTATAGTCTGCGCTAATTTCGTCCGGCTACCCTCCTCATCGCATTGAGGACTACTCCGATGAAAATAGAAAGGATGCCGACGATTCCGAATAGTACCACGAGGAACGCGTAGCCGATTGCGAACGTGCGGGTCGCGTAGTAACTTTGCAAGAGGAGGATTGCCAGCACGGATGCGGCGACAAACAAGATGGCGCCCGCTATCCCGAAAAAGAAGAGAGGACGTTTCACAGAAATCAGGGTCACGATCCTGCCGAGGACGCTCGTTCCGTGTTTGCCGGGCGTCACTGTCGATCCGTCGAGATCGTAACGAGCATCGATATTCACTTCCTTGATTCGGAGGCCTATCTCCTGGGCCTCGAGGAGCATCTGAGATTCGATTGAAAGGCCGTTTTCCGTCGGCTCGAGCGCAAGGATCGCCTTGCGCGAGAAGACGCGGTAGCCACTCTGCGAATCCGTAAGCATGCCATGTTTGGTCGCGGCTGCGGTCGCGTAATCGAGCGCCCGCTTTCCCATGCGGCGGTGCATCGGCATTCCGGAGGTTTTCCCCCACCGGACTCCAATCACCACATCCGACAGGCCCGAAAGAACAGTTTCGACTAGGCGCGGAATATCGTCCGGATCATGTTGGTGGTCTGCGTCGAGGAGGACAAAGGCCTCCGGGGGACGCTCCCGCGCGTACAACCACGCGCTTCGAATAGCGAGACCCTTGCCTAGATTCCGGGCGTGTTTGATGACGTGAGCGCCAGCTAGGGCCGCTGTTTGCGCGGTGTCGTCAGCCGAGCCATCGTCGACGACGACTACTTCGCCCGCAAACTGTCGAGCCTTGAGAACGACTGAGCCAATGGTTGTACCTTCGTTGAAGGCGGGGATTGCCACGAGGACCTTTGACTCAGGAAAGGCCCGGCGCAAGACCGCAGGGACGGCCGTCGACGCATCTTTGAGCATGTTCTTAGCGACTCGTCAGTGGGGACGCCGACAAGGAAGCCAATGCTTCCCTCCAAGCCCCGGACGGCGGAATCCCGGCTATAAGGGTTTTGCCAACATTTTCAAAGTCGGACGAAAACACAAGTCGTTCTCATTGCCCGTTTTGCATATCTGGGAATCGTACCCAGGCAGATGGATGTCCGAGGTTTTGTTGCCACCGTCGCGGCTCCAGGTCTACGCGACACCACACATCTCACGAGCGCATCGGCACGGTTATATCCCCTTTGAGCCCATGTAGGAATGCCCGCGGGTCTTCGCCCTCGAAGAGTGGGACTTGGGGCGATTTGGGGGACAAGCCGATGTCATCGAAATCTATCCGCACCATCGCGAACGCTCCGTGGAGCCGAAAGCGATACCTCCTGCCGCTGCCGATCCTCAGCGTCCTCCTGCTGGGCACGGCCCTGGCCTCGCCCGGCCTCCTGCGCATGACGGTGAACGTGTTCGACGACCCGAACCTCACGATCCTCGCGAGCGTCCAGAACGTCGTCCATCCGAGCGGTCCGACCGGCAAGCTCGTCGGCCTCATGACGGTGACGAACCACGCGTCGACGGACACCCGGATCACGGTCGGGA
>Ga0066709_100001629_pt1 | contig 15163 bp, 12 predicted proteins | sample GraSoiAngelo_158_FD_79665 | JGI IMG/M metagenome (GOLD analysis project Ga0066709, IMG submission 79665) | Grasslands soil microbial communities from the Angelo Coastal Reserve, California, USA - 14_1009_16_30cm | ecosystem: Environmental > Terrestrial > Soil > Grasslands | place: USA...
ATCGCCGCCCAACCTGCCAGCCGCTTCATCGCCTCGTTCTGCGAGACCGAGATCAACGAAAGGTTCGCCTCGAGCGCGGTCGTCAGGAGCTCGCGCAGCGTGTCGACCATTTCGTTGATCCGGATCGTGTGGTCGTAGACGTCGCGGAAATAGACGCGCGCGTCGTCGGGGATCAACGTGACGTCGGCGCGGACGAGCCGGTTGCAGATGTCGACCAGCGGGGCGACCGCCCGCTTCACCTCGAGCAGGTCCCGCTTGAGCTGGTAGATGCGCTCGGTCGTCTCCCGCGTGAGGGCCTGCCGGAAGATGTTGTCCTCGAGCGCGGCCAACTTGTCCTCGAACGTGTCGACCAGCGGAAAGTACTGGTCGACGATGAAGTCCATCAGCGCGTAGAGGACGAAGCCGGGGCCTTTGACGAGTAGATCCGGGCTCGCCTCGCAGCGTGAGCGCACCTCGACGTACGGCAGCGACCCTCCGTGCCGGATCGAGACGATGTAGTTCGACCCGAGGAAGATGTGGGTCTCGCCGTAGTCGATCCCGCCGGTCGACCGATCGATGTGAGCGGTCCGCAGGACGACGAAGACGGAGTTGCCGTATCGCTCGAGCTTCGGCCGCTGGTGGGCGCGCGCGGCGTCCTCGACCGCGAGGTCGTGGAGCGAGAACTCCTGCTGGATCTCCGCGAGCATTTCGTCATCGGGCTCGTGGAGTCCGACCCAGACGAACCGCCCGGACTGCTTGAGGACCTCGCTGATGTCCGGGATCGCGACCTCCCCAATCCGCAGGCCGTCGGCGTAGGCGACGCTGTTGACCAACCCCTTCATGCCCGCCCCTCCTCGACCAGCATCGTGCGCCGGCCGAGCACGCGGTAGGCCAGCGGCCCGGTGAGTGCCGCCGCGATGCCGGCGATCGTGTTGGTCCAGCCGGCCGTCGCCATCGCGCCGACACAGAAGAGCACGGGGAACACGACCACGCCAACCCCGACGGCGAGACCGCCCGGAACCCGCCACGGCCGCGGCATCCCCGGCGCGATGACGCGCAGCCGCACGAACGCGGCGAGCTCGACGAGCAGGCTCAGCGAGTAGAGCCAGATGTTCAGGACGATCAGCTCCTTGAAGGAGAACACGGCGAACGCGGCGTAGAGCGCGGCGGAGACGAGGACGGCCGTCCACGGCGTACCGAATCGCGGGTCGACGGCGCCGAGCCATCGGGGCATCACGTGGTCACGCGCCATGACGTACGGAAGCCGCGAGTTCGTGAGGAGCAGCGACACGAAGAGGCCGGCCGTGCTGAGCACGGCACCGGCGGCCACGGCGTGGCCGAGCCACTCGCCCCCCACCGACCGGGCAATCGACGGCAGGACACCGGTGGTCCACTGGCTCCACGGGAGGGCACCGCTCGCGAGGGCCGCGCCCACCGGAAGGATGTACGCCGCCGTCAGCACCGGGAGCGCCAGGAACATCGCCGACCGGAACGCGCGCTCCGGCGAGCGGGCCTCGCCGAGAATCGTCGACGGCGTGTCCCAGCCCGAGTAGTTCCACATCACCACGGCGAGGCCGAGCCCCAGGGTCTCCAATCCCTGCCCCGCCGGAACGAGCGGCGTCCACGGCGAGACCCGCGGTCCGAGCAGCGCGGCCACCGTCAGCGCGCCGACCGGCAGGAGCGAGATGATCGCCAGCGCCGCGGCCGCGTGCCCCGTCGGGCGCACGCCGAGTAGATTCAGCCCGGTCAGCGTGACGATGAAGGCGACGACCAGCAGCCAGCGGTCGAGCGGCGTCACCTCGGGAACCCAGAAGCGGAGATACTCGACGAACAGCGCCGGGTACACGGCGACGTCGACGAAGCTGTCGATCCAGCTCCACCAGCCGACCTGGAACGCCCAGTACGGCCCGAACGCCTGGCGCGTCCACGTGACGTAGCCGCCTTCATCCGGCATCGCCGACGCGAGCTCGGCCATCACCAGGGCGACCGGCGCGCTCCAGAGAATCGGCGTGAGCACCAGCAGCGCGAGCGTCATGCCCGGACCGAGCGCGGGAACGGTGTCCTCGATCCCGTAGGGCCCGCCGCTCACGTTGAAGAAGACGATCGCGGTGAGCGGGAAGATCCCGAGCCCGCGCCCGAGCCCTGCCGTCAGCTCACTTCCCCTGGGCGGCGGCGATCAGCCGCGGAAGCTCCGCGAGCCATTCGTCGATCGGGCGAGCGGCCTCGACCGTGATCTCGATCTTGCCGCTCGGCAGGCGGCGGACGCGCCCGGGCGCGGCGGGACCGAGCGGGATCACCAGCTGCTCGCGGTGGATGCCGAGGGAGTCGGTCACCGCGAAGATCGCGTCGATCTCCTTCATCGTGACGACCTCAAGCATCGACACCGACCTCGGCGGCGCATTCCTTGATCTGGCGCCACGTCTCGTCGTCGACGGGCACGCCGCCCACCCGCCGCTCGCGCGAGGTGCGCTCCTCGGGCTCGCCCGGAATCAAGATCTCCTCCGAACCGCCGGCCAGTGGGGCCGATCGCACGAAGCCGAAGAGCGTGGCCACCTGGGCGTGGAAATCCTCGGGCGGCAGGAAGCGCCCGGGATCGATGCACATCATCAGGACGCCGTTGCTCACGGGGCCTTTGTCCGGACGCGCCGCTCCGGTGCCCGACAGGATGCCGCCCAGGATCTCGACGGCGAGCGAGAGGCCGTATCCCTTGTGCTCCCCCGCGGTGATCAACGAGCCGGGCGGGTCGGTGTAGTACTCGCGCGGATCGGTCGACGGCTCGCCTCGGCCGTTCCGCATGATGCCGGGCGCCACCTTCTCGCCGCGGTTGAACTTCACCTTCAGCTTGCCCTCGGCGACGACGCTGGTGGCGAAGTCGAGCGACATCGCGACGCTCGCGTTGGGGCCCGGCACCGCCACCGCGTGCGGGTTGGTCCCGAGGCGCCGCGCGGCGCCGCCCCACGGCGCGACGTTCAGCGCCGTCGGCGCGTTGACCCAGAGCATACCGATCAGCCCCTGGACTGCGGCCATCTCCGCATAGTCCGCGAGCCGGCCCACGTGGTTCGTGCGCCGAAGCGTGACCGCCGACAGGCCCTGAGCCCGGGCCTTCGCGATCGCCAGCGTGATGCCGTGCCGCGCGACGACCTGGCCGAACCCCTTGTCGCCGTCGATGCGCGCGATCGTCGGCGTCTCCATCTCGGTCTTGATCGACGGCGTCGGGTTGACCTCTCCGGCCTTGAGCGCGTGGACGTAGTGCGGGATGCGGATCACGCCGTGCGAGTCGTGACCGCGCAGATTCGCGCGCACGAGCAAGGACGCGATCCAGGAGGCGTCCTCGCGGGGCGCCTTCCAGGCGACGAAGATGTCCCGCGTGATCCGTTCGAGTGTCTCGACATCGACCATCCGCATGCGTGTCCTCCCGGGGGTTCCGATCGAACGCCCTGCTAGACTAATGGACCGAATGCGCGAAGGCGAGGCCCAAAAGATCCGCGCGCTGATGCTCAGAAATCACGTCGAGGAGACCGCCCATGCCCGGCTCTGACGAACCGCTTCTCGCCGGTCTCACCGTTCTCGATTTCACGCGCGTGCTGGCCGGCCCCTACTGCACGCGCCTGCTCTCGGATCTCGGCGCGCGCGTGATCAAGATCGAGCGCCCGGGCGAGGGCGACGACACCCGGCGCGGCCACACCCAGATCGAAGCCGGCCGCGCCGATCAGGGCACGTACTTCATCAGGATCAACGCGGGCAAGTCGAGCCTGGCGCTCGACCTCTCGCACCCGAAGGCCCGCGAGGTCGTCGCGGACCTGGCGCGAGCCGCCGACGTCGTGGTCGAGAACTTCCTGCCCGGCGTCGTCGCGAAGCTCGGCTGTGACTACGCGGCGCTGTCGGCGGTGAAGCCCGATCTCGTGTACTGCTCCATCTCCGGCTTCGGCCAGAGCGGCCCGCTGCGTCTGCAGCCGGCCTTCCATCACATCGTCAACGCGATGTCGGGCATCATGCACCTCGAGCAGCAGACCGATCCGGCGCCGCGGCCCGGCTATCTCCAGGCGGCCGACGTGCTCGCCGGCACCCACGCCTTCGGAGCGATCCTGGCCGCCCTCTGGCGGCGCACGCGGACGGGCCGCGGCGCCTACCTCGACGTCTCGATGCTCGAGTGCATGGTGGGCGCGGAGGATATCCACTACGGGGGCATCCTCAACGCCGGGCCGGAGTATCCGGGCCCACGGCCGGGCATGATCGTCCACGGACTCGGCGGCCGTCACGTGGCGATGCAAACGGTCGGAGCGCCACAGCTCTGGGCGCGGCTGGTGGCCATGATGGATCGGCCCGACCTCGCGTCGGACGCGCGCTTCGCCACCCCGGCGGGGCGCCGCGAGCACTGGGCCGAGCTGCACCCGATCATTTGCACGTGGCTCGACCGATTCAAGACGGTCCAGGAAGCCGTGAAGACGCTCACGGCCGCGCGGATTCCCGCCTCCGCCGTCCTCTCGCCCGCCGAGGTCGTGGCCCATCCCCACCTGGCGGAGCGGCAGGCGTTTCCGGAGATCGAGCATCCCGGGCGGGGCACCGTGCGCATCACGGCCGTGCCGTTTCACGTCGACAGTCGGCCGGTGAAGCCGCGCGGCGGCGCGCCCTATCGGGTCGGCGAGCACACGCGCGTGGTGCTCGGCGAGGTGCTAGGCTATTCGCGGGAGCGGATCGAGGAGCTACTCAAGCTGGGAACGATCGCCGCGGTCTGACGCCGGCGACGCACCGAAGACTCGCTCGGCAGCCGTTTCGCCGGATCTGACGCAGTCGGCGATCCCGACGCCCCGATACGCGCCGCCGGCCAGATGCAAGCCCGGCACCGCCGCGGCACAGTGCTCGATCGTCTCGACGCGGCCCGGGTGGCCGACGTGATACTGGGGCATCGCCTTCGTCCAGCGCGCCACCCGCGTGAGCGCGGGCTCGGCGGTGATTCCGAGCGCCTCGCGCAGCTCGTCTCGCGCTGCCGCGATCAACGCTGTATCGTCCGACGCGAGAATGCCTTCGTTCAGCGCGCCGCCCACGAAGCAGCGAAGCAGCACGTGGCCCGCGGGCGCGCGGCCCGGATACTTCACGCTCGAGAACGTGCACGCGAGCACCGAGCGCCGCTCGGCGCGCGGAACGATGAAGCCGAAGCCGTCGAGGGGATGCGGAACGTCGGCGCGGCGCAGGCCGAACGTCACCGTCGCCGAGGACGCATACGGAATCTCGCCGAGCAGGGTCGCGAGCGCCGGATCGACGTAGCGCAGGAGTCGGCTCGCGGTGTACGACTCGGTCGCGACGATGACCTGGTCCGCTTCGAGCGCGGGGCCCAGGCCGCCGACCACGCGCCAGCCTCGACCACGTCGCTCGATTCCGTCCACACGATGCTTGAGGAGCACCGAGCCCGGCGGCAGGCGCGAGGCGATCGTCGTGACCATCTCCTCCATGCCGTTCTGGAAGGTCACGAAGAGGCTCCAGCGCGCTCCGCTCGTCCCTGTCTGCGGCGCCCGGCGGCTCGCGCGCCAGAGTCCGAGAATGACGGACCGCTCGCGCCGCTCGAGCTCGCCGAACCGCGGCATCGTGGCCGAGAGCGAGAGATCGTCGGGATCGGCCGTGTAGATCCCGGCGACGAGCGGCTGAGCGACGCGCTCGAGCGCCTCGCGTCCCAGTCGGCGGCGCACGAAGGCCCCGAGGCTCTCGTCGTCACTGGTACCCCGCGGCAGGACGAGATCGAAGGCCATGCGCAGCTTGCCGCGCCACGAAAACAGACCGGACTTGACGAACGGCCCGAGCTTCGTCGGCGCCAGGAGCTGGAAGCCGTCGGGCAGCGCGTGGAGACGCCCGGCGCGCCAGACGAAGACCTTTCTGAACCGATCGTCGGTGCGCACGAGCCGGTGCTCGACGCCGAGCCTCCGGCAGAGTGCCAGCGCCCACGGCTTCTCCGAAAGGAACGAATCGGGGCCTGCCTCGACGAGGAATCCGCCGGCGCGCTCGGTCGCGACGATGCCGCCGAGCCGGTCGCGTGAATCGACGAGCGTCAGATCGAGCTCGGCCGAGCGCTCGCGCGCGAGCTCGACGGCGCGATGGGCCGCCGCGAGTCCGGTGATCCCGGCGCCGACGACGACGAGCTTCAGTCGAGTCATCTCACGTCACCATCGCCCGACCTCATCGGGAGCCCCGGGCGCCGCCGTGGGCGCCGCGAACGAGATCGGCCAGCATCGCGACGAACTCCGGATGGTCGTTCACGGCGGCGGCGCGATGAAGCGCGAGCCCGACACCGTCGGCCACCCGGCGCGCCTCGACGTCGAGGTCGTACAGCACCTCCACGTGATCGCACACGAAACCGATCGGCACGACGACGGCGTGGCGCTCGCCGTCCGCCGCCAGCCGTCGCAGGACGTCGGCGATGTCCGGCTCGAGCCACGGCTGCCGGGGGCTCCCGCTCCGGCTCTGATAGGCGATCGACCACCGCGCGTGGCCCAGGCGCCTCGCGACAGCGCGGGCCGCCGCCGTCAAGTCCGACACGTACGGCGAGAGGGCGGCCATCGCGGTCGGAATGCTGTGCGCCGTGAACACCAGCGGCGTCTCCGTACGCGCAGCCGTCGGCACTTCGCCGAGCGCCGCGCGCGCGCGGTCGGCGACCGCCGCCACGAAACGTGAGTGCTCGAACCAGGCCGGCGCGAAGCCGACCTCGGGCGCCTCGGACACGCGCGCCCGCGCCTCGGCGACGTCGTGCATGTAGCGGTCCCACGAGGCCTCGGCGCGGAGCGGCGAGAGGATGACGGCGAGCGTCCGCCGCGCCCCCTTGCCCGCCATCTCGGCGAGCGTCTCGTGTAAGAACGGATGCCAGTTGCGCATTCCGACGAACACCGGCAGCGCGGGCCCGGCCTGGGCGAGCGTCTGCTGGAGCCCGCGCGCCTGCGCGAACGTGAGCTCGGCGAGCGGCGAGCGGCCGCCTGGCATCTGCTCGTAGTGGTGCGCGACCTCCTCCAGCCGCGCGGGGGGAATTCCGCGCCCGCGTGTGACGATCTCGAGAAAGGGTCGGATCTCGTGAGGCGCCGTCGGCCCGCCGAAGGCGACGAGCAGGACGGAATCGACGGTGCTCATCGCCGATCGGAGAGCTCGTGCACCATCTCGACCAGCGCGTGGGCGTGCTCGACCGGCGTCTGCGGGAGAATGCCGTGACCGAGATTGAAGATGTGCCCCGCGCGGCCGCCGGCACGCTCGAGGATGTCCTTCACGCGCTGGCGGATGTAGGCGGGCTTCGAGAGGAGGACCACCGGGTCGAGGTTGCCCTGCACCGCGACGTCGTGGCCGACGGCCGTCCAGCCGGCGTCGAGATCCACCCGCCAGTCCAGTCCGATCACGTCGCCGCCGGCCGCGCGCATCGACGGCAGCAGCGACGCGGTGCCCGTTCCGAAGTGGATCACCGGGATCCCCGGCGTGAGCGCGCGGATCAGCGCGCGCGTGTGCGGCAGCACGAACGTGCGGTAGTCCTCGGGCGCCAGCACGCCGACCCAGGAGTCGAAGATCTGGACGGCCTCGGCGCCCGCCGCGATCTGGCCGTTGAGATATCGCGCGGTCGCGTCGACGAGGATTCCCATGAGGCGGCCCCAGCCCTCGGGCTCCTCGTACATGAGCCGCTTGGTGTGCAGGTAGTCGCGCGACGGCCCCCCCTCGACGACGTACGACGCGACCGTGAAGGGCGCGCCGGCGAAGCCGATCAGCGGCACCTGGCCGGCGAGCGCCTGCTTCACGCGGCGCACGGCCTCGAACACGAAGGGGACCGACGACTCGACGTCGACGCGCGGAAGCCGCGCGATCGCCGCCTCGCTGCGCACCGGCCGATGGATGACCGGGCCCTCGCCCTTGGCGAACTCGAGCCCGACGCCGAGCGGCTCGACGATCAACAGAATGTCGGCGAAGAGGATCGCCGCATCGACGCCCAGACGGGCGACGGGCTGCAGCGTGACCTCGGCGGCCGCCTCCGGATTTCGGGCGAGCTCGAGAAAGCCGTAGCGCTCGCGCATCGCGCGGTACTCCGGCATGTAGCGGCCGGCCTGGCGCATGAGCCACACCGGCGTGTACGACGTCGGCTGGCGGCGGGCGGCGCGGAGGAGCGGTGCGTCTGGGCGTGACACGAAGGAAAGCTTATCAGAGGCACTTCCTTCCGAGCGACGGCGAGATTATCATCTCGCCCACCATGGCCTACATCACCGGCAAGCAAGCATTCCTCCAGATCCTCAAGCAGGAAGGCGTCTCGATCATGTTCGGCAATCCCGGCACCACGGAGCTGCCGCTCATGGACGGGCTCGCGCGCGAGCCCGGCATCCACTACGTGCTCGCGCTGCAGGAGGCGGTCGCCATCGCGATGGCGGACGCCTACGCGCAGGCCAGTGGCGGCCTCGCGGCCGTGAACGTGCACGTCTCCCCCGGGCTCGGCAACGCGATGGGCATGCTCTACGACGCGAGCAAATCCGGAGCGCCGATGCTGCTCACCGCGGGCCAGCACGACCAGGGATTCAACGTGACCGAGCCGATCCTCTGGTCGGATCTGCCGCCGATGGCCGCGCCGCTCGTGAAGTGGTCGACCGAGGCGCGCCGGCTCGAGGACCTGCCGCGGATCGTGCACCGCGCGGTCAAGACCGCGTTCTCCCACCCGAGCGGACCGGTCTTCCTCTCCTTGCCGGTGGACGTCCTGAACGCCGAGCGCGATCTGGATCTCGGCGCGCCGACGCGCGTCGCGCCGCGCATCGTCGGTGATCGCGCGGCGGTCGCGCGCGCCGCCGAGCTGCTGGCGAAGGCCCAGAACCCGGTGATCATCGCCGGTGACGCGGTCGCCCACGGCGACGCGCTCGCCGAGCTCGCCGAGGTGGCGGAGCTGATCGGGGCGCCGGTGATCACCGAGGGGGTGGCGAGCACGTGCTCGTTCCCGTTCACCCACCCGCTCCACGCCGGCTCGATGCCGCGCATCGGCCCGCCGATCCGTGCGCTCCTGATGCGCCACGACCTGCTCTTCTCGGCCGGCGGCGATATCTTCACGCTCTCGCTGCCCGACGACGTCGACCCGATGCCGCCCGGGCTCAAGGTCGTGCACCTCGACGTGAATCCGTGGGAGCTCGGCAAGAACTACCCGGCCGAGGTCGCGATCTTCGGCGAGCCCAAGGCGACCCTGCCCGAGCTGGCGGAAGCGATCCGCCGCAACACCGGCCAGCACGGCCATCCGCAGGCCGCCACGCGGAAGGAGGGGGTCGCCGCCGCCTTCGCGGCCGAGCGCGCGGAGCTGACCAAGCGCGCCGAGGCCGAGGCCTCGCGCGTACCGATCTCTCCCTTGACCCTCATGCACGAGGTCTCCAAGGTGACGCCGGCCGACGCGGTCATCGTCGACGAGGCGATCTCGTCCTCGCAGGGCATCCGCCACTTCTTCAAGTGCGCCGACTCGAAGGGCTTCTTCGGGCTGCGCGGCGGCGGTATCGGCTGGGGGCTACCGGCGGCGCTCGGCGTGAAGCTCGCGCTGCCGAATCGGCCGGTGCTCGCGCTGGTCGGCGACGGCAGCTCGATGTACACGAACCAGGCCCTCTGGACCGCGGCGCGGGAGTCGCTCGCGGTCGTGTACGTCATCTTCAACAACACGTCGTACCGGATCCTGAAGCAGCGGACGAAAGCGTTGAAGGGATTCTCGGCCGAGGACGATCGCTATGTCGCGATGGATCTGGATCGGCCGGAGATCGACTTCGTCGGCCTGGCCCGGTCACTCGGCGTTCCTGGCACGAAGGTCGAGAAGGCGCCGGACGTCGGCCCGGCGGTCAGCCGTGCGCTGGCGAGCGGCGGACCACACCTGATCGACGTGAGGATCGACCCGGCTATCTGAGCCGCGGGGTCACGCGCTCGGCGAAGAGCCGCATCGAGCCGAGCACACGCTCGGGCGGGACGCGCGAGCCGACGTTCATCCACGCCGCGAGCTTCGTGAAACCGATGGCCCCGCGCAGGTCTTCGAGCCGCTCCGCGACGCGCTCGGGCGTGCCGTAGACGGCGAAGTCTTTCAAGACCTGGTCGAAGCTCAGCCGCCGCAGGCGCTCACCCACCTCCGCTCGTGGCCCGGCGCTGAGCGCCGCGCCGACCGAGCGATAGAAGTGCATCGCACTGGCCTCGGTCTCCTCTCGCGCGCGGCGATCCGTGTCGGCGACGTAGACGGGCAGGATCGCGGCGACCTCGCCGCGGCCGGGGTGGCCGGCGTCACGCCAGGCGGCGTGGTACGCGCCGACGTAACGCTCGAGCTCGCTGATGCTGGAGGTCCGCACCGCCAGGAAGATCGGCAGCCCCCGGCGCCCGACGGCCGCATACGACTCCTCGGACGTCGCCGCGACGCGCAGCGGCGGATGCGGCTTCTGGAACGGTTTGGGGACCGCGCAGACGTCGTGGAACTGGAAGTACTTGCCCTCGAACGTGAACCGCTCCTCGGTCCACGCCTTCAGGAGAATCTCGAGCGTCTCGTCGAACCGCTCCTGGCTTTCTTCGTACGGGATGTTGAAGCCCGTGTAGTGACCGGGCAGCCCGCTGCGGCCCACACCGAAGTCGAGTCGTCCCTTGCTCACCTGATCGAGCGTCGCGACGTCCTCGGCGAGGCGCAGGGGATGGATGAGCGGCAGGACCTGAACGGCGAAGCCGATCTTGACGCGCTTGGTCCTTCCGGCGATCGTCGCGCCGACGACGAGGGGTGAGGACAGGACCGAGCGCTCCTTCTGGAAGTGCAGCTCGGCCAGCCACACGGCGTCGTAGCCGAGGTCCTCGGCGACCGTCACCTGGTTCAACGAGTCGTCGAAGGCCTGCGCCTCGTCGACACCGGGACGCCACTCGAACTCGGTGAAGAGCCCGATCTCCACTGGTTTGCTAGCGGGCGAGCGTCCGGCCGCTTATGATGCCGCCGGACTCTTGAGGTCCGAACCGGTGCTGATGCGGCCGAACGTCTTGTCGACGAGCTGACGCGCCCGGGCTGGATCGACGTGATTGGCCGTCTGACACGGCGTCGATTCCTCCAGGACGCGCTCCGGATCCTGCCAGAGGCGGAACGTCTTGTAGCGATCCTCGAACTCGATCCCGAGGCCTCGCGCGAACACCGAGAGGTAGTGCTCGATCGCGATCGGGCGCTCGGTCTCGAAGCCGCACATGAGTCGCTGGCAGCCGTGATAGATCGTCGCGAGGGTCGCCGCGCCGCCGGCGCGCGCCCGGTCGATCTCGTCGAGGATCAGCGCGTCCCATGTTTGTTGACCGAGCTGAGCCTGGACGTCCACCGTGCAGAGGCGACCGAAGCGCGGCTCGGGCTCGACCTCGACGAAGCGCAGGCCCGGCACCGCTCCCAGCAGGCGACGGCACGCGGCCCCCTCGCGGCGGCGCGGCTCGCTCTGACTGTGATAGTGGAGCGCGACGGCCTCGTCGACGCGACGCGTGAACTCGATCGAGGGCAGGCGATCGGCCAGGAACTCCGTCGTGTGCCGGACCGGGAACGGCCACTGGAACTTCTGGATCTCGTCGTAGAAGAACATGCACGACGGACACCACATCACGACCTCTTCGGGCTTGTAACGCTGGAAGAGCTCGACGGTGCGCTTGTTCATGCCGCCCGACGCCGCGGTGTCGCCGTTTCGGTGGTGGACGATGCCGCAGCAGTACGTCGGGCCACCGACGGCGACGTAGTCGAGCCCCAGCCGGTCGAAGATCGCGGTGACGGTGCGGATCATGTGCGAGGTGCGCAGGACGTTGCAGCCGAGGTAGAGCACGATCTGGTGCGGCTCGGTGTCCCGCTCGGGCGCCTGCAGACGCCACGTCCGCTCCTCGGGCAAGGTCGTCAGATCCTGCGTCAAGGTGATCTCGCCGAAGTGCTTCTTGTAGTCGTAGGCCATCTCAGATCTCCAGTCCACGCCGCCGCCGCTCGAGCTGCCTGAGATCGGCGCGTCGCACCTTGCCCGTCGTCGTCACCGGGATCGCCTCGATAAATTCTATCTCACGTGGGTACTCGTGCGCCGAAAGGCGTGTGCGCACCCAGGCCTGGAGCTCGCGGGCCAGCTCGGGTGTCCCGGCGCCTCCGGGGTGGAGCTGAACGAACGCCTTGACCACCTCGCCCCGAACCGGATCGGGCGCGCCGATCGCGGCGGCCAGCGCGACCGCCGGGTGGCCCTGCAGGCAGTCCTCGATTTCGCTCGGCCCGATCCGGTAGCCGCCGCTCGAGATCAGGTCGTCTTTCCGGCCGACGAACCAGAAGTAGCCGTCGGCATCCGTTCGGGCGAGATCGCCGGTGAGTGCCCAGTCTCCGACGAACTTCTGGTGGGTGGCCTGCTCGTTGTTCCAGTACCGGAGGAACATCACCGGGTCGGGCCGCCGCACAGCTACCTCGCCGACCTCGCCGGGCGGGACCGCGGCGCCCTTCTCGTCCACGACGTCGACGACGTGGCCAGGGATCGGCCGCCCCATCGACCCGGGCTTCACCGGCATCAGGAGCGAGCAGTTGCCGAGCACGAGGTTCACCTCGGTCTGCCCGAAGCCCTCGTGCGGGGTGACGCCGAGCGCCTCGCGCGCCCAGCGAATCACCTCCTCGCCGACGGCTTCGCCACCCGTGAACATCGAGCGCAGCTCGAGGCGCCACCGCCCACGCGGATCGCCGACCGAGCGCATCATCTTCAGCATCGTCGGCACGAGGAACGTGTTGCGGACCCGGTGTCGCGCGAGCACGTCAAAGGCGCGCTCGGCGTCGAACTTCTTCGGGCGATGGGCGACGACCGGCACGCCGTAGTGCCAGCTCGGCAGCAGCACGTCGAGCAGCCCGCCGGCCCACGCCCAGTCCGCGGGACTCCAGTGACGGTCGCCCGGCTTCGGAAAGTACTCGTGATAGAACTCGATCGCGGGCAGATGCCCGAGGAGCACGCGATGCGCGTGCAGCGCGCCCTTCGGCGGCCCGGTCGTTCCCGAGGTGTAGATGAGGATCGCCGGATCCTCCGCCGCCGTGGCGACGGGCTCGAGCGAATCGGGCATGCGTGCGATGGCCGCGCCATACTCGATCACGCCGTCGGCGTCGGCACGATCGACCGAGATCACCCGCGCAAGCGCCGGAAGGCCCTTGGCGACGGCCAGCACACGCTCGAGATTCTCGCCGTCCGTCACGATGATCTTCGCGCCGGCGTCACGCAGCCGGTATTCGAGCGCTTCCGGGCCGAAGAGCGTCGACAACGGCAGGGCGACGGCGCCGAGCTTGTACGCGGCCAGGTGGGCGACTGCGGTCTCGGGCCGCTGCGGCAGCACGATTCCGACGCGATCGCCCCGCTCGATTCCCAGGCTCGTGAAGACCCGCGCGAGCTGGTTCGAGCGAGCGCGAAACTCGGCGAACGTGTGCTCGCTCACCGAGCCCGCGTCGTCCTCGTACACGAGCGCGACGCGCGAGCGGTCGTGGGCGTGGCGGTCGCAGACGTCGATCGCGATGTTGTAGATCGGCGGGATCGTCCAGCGGAAGCGTCCGTAGACGTCTTCGTAGCTCTCCCCGCGCGGCAGGAGCGTGTCGACCATGTGCCAGTAGCCTACCACCCTTGACGAAGCCGTAAGGGCAGCCACGAGCGAGCGGGCGAGCGCGCCATGACAACGATGATAAGCTCCTGCGCATGCCGCGCCGCCGCGTGACGTTGCGCGCCGTCACCGCGCTGTTCCTCGAGCGCCAGCACCTCGCCCGGCCGCGCGCGACCACACTGACCGCACCCCGCCTGCGCCGCTTCGTCGAGGACGTGGGCGGGATCCAGCTCGACTCGATCAATGTCCTCGACCGCGCCCACTACCTGACCGTGTGGAGTCGATTCGGTCCGTACGACCGGGGGTGGCTCGACCGTCAGGTCTACCGCCGCCGGCTCCTCTTCGAGTACTGGGCCCACGCCGCCTGTCTCGTGCCGGCCTCGGACCTGCCCTGGTGGCGCCGCGCGATGCTCGACTATCGGAGCCGCCACACCGGATGGTCGGGCTGGTTGCGGCGGAATGGGAAGATGCTGCGCACGGTTCAGGAAGCCGTCCAGGCCAACGGGCCGATGGGCAACGGCGATTTCGAGGGGCGGCGAGCGGCGGGCGGAGGCGGCTGGTGGTCGTGGCGTCCGGTGCAGCACGCGCTTCACCATCTGTGGATGACCGGCGCGCTCACGATCCACTCGCGCCAGCACTTCCAGAAGCGCTACGACTTGCTCGAGCGCGCGATGCCCGGCGCGCTCGGTGTCGAGCCGGTCACGGCCGTGCAGTTCCAGCGCTGGCACCTCGAGCGGTCGCTGCGCGCCATGGGCGCGGCGACCGAGCTCGATCTGGCGCGCTATCTCACCTTCCCTCGCTTCCGGCCGGGCGTCCGGCGCGCGGCGCTGCGTGAGATGCTCGAGCGCGGCGAGGTCACCGAGATCGAGCTCGAGGGTTCGGCGGGTCGATGGCTCGCGCTCACGAGTGACCTGCCGGCGCTGGCCCGCGCCGGGCGGGCGCCCGGATCGCACGGGACGACGCTTCTCTCGCCATTCGACTCGCTGATGTGGCACCGCGACCGGGTCGCGCGGCTCTTCGGGTTCGACTACCGGATCGAGGTCTACACGCCCGGGCCCAGACGCGTGCACGGCTACTACACGCTTCCCATCCTCCATCACGGCCATCTCATCGGCCGGGTCGACGCCAAGTCGCACCGCGCCGAGCGGAGACTCGAGGTCCGCCACGTTCACTTCGAGCCCTGGTTCGCCTCGGCTGGAACACCGCCGCGAGGGCCAGATCGTCTGGATCTGGACGAGGCGATCGCCGGTGTCGCGAGCGCGCTGAGCTCGCTCGCGACCTTCGTGGGCGGGGACGACGTGGAGCTCAGGCGCGTGACGCCGCGGCGGCTGCGGCCGGCGCTCGCACGGCGCCTCCTCGCCACGAGTCAGCCGCCTGACGCGGGTGACACGCCGGCCGCGGAAGTGGTGAGCCGCTCCATCTGACGGTCCTGGAGCTGCGCGAGCGTCAGGCGCGTGGCGCCGGCGCCGAGCCGCGTCCCTCTCCCTTCTGCAACCGCCACTGCCGTCGGCACGAGGGGGCACCCACGATCGATTCCTGCTACCATCCAGGCAATCGAGAGTGGTCCGCGCTGCAAGCCGTCGCCGGGCCGTTGTGCGAGCTGCAGGGCCAGCCGGGGGCTAGGGCCCCC
>Ga0066709_100001631_pt1 | contig 15160 bp, 15 predicted proteins | sample GraSoiAngelo_158_FD_79665 | JGI IMG/M metagenome (GOLD analysis project Ga0066709, IMG submission 79665) | Grasslands soil microbial communities from the Angelo Coastal Reserve, California, USA - 14_1009_16_30cm | ecosystem: Environmental > Terrestrial > Soil > Grasslands | place: USA...
CCCACGGGATGGCACCGCTATTCCGGGAATTATTGTTGGCTCTGAAATTCTCGGAAGACCGACGACGCCACTTCGAGCGTGCGTAGAGAGACCGAGTCGCGGACGATCTGCGCGTGCTCGCCGATGGGCGAACGTGCTCGGGACGCTCTACGACCCACGGATCGAGACGCAGATGGTCGCTGACGAGCCTGCAGCCGCGCCTGTTCAAGACCGGCGGGCGCCTCATTCGGCACGCCCGGCGCTTCTCCTCCGGCTGGCCGAAAGGCACTTGACACGGCGCCTCGTCGGCCAGATTCTCGGGCGCATCGCGCGGCCGCGGCGGCATCCGGCCTGATCACGACCCCACGGAGGGAAGGCGACGAAGAGTGCGTGGCGATCCGGCAGGTGTCGCCGAACGGGACGATCGGAGGAGTGACCACGGTGGGGGCGCACGAATCCCTGGGGGGCGGCGCTCCTGAATTCGAGGAGGCACGCCACTATCGCATGTCCACCGAGAGGAGGAAGGATATGGCTGCAGGACGGTCGCACGCGCGCGGGCCGCGACGGAAGCTCGTTCACGTCGCACTCGTGAGTGCGCTGGCAGCAGCCGGAGCACTGGTTGCCGCGCCCGCCGCCGATGCGCGCATCACCAGAATCCAGATCGCCACGACGGAATCGCCGACGTTCGGCGGCTATTCGTGGCTGGGCGTCGGACAGTACGAGAAGATCGTCGGCCAGGCCTTCGGCGAGGTGGATCCCACCGACCCGAAGAACGCGGTGATCGTGGACATCGAGCTCGCGAAGGATCCGGACGGCAAGGTCAGGTACGCCTTCGAATTCTACATCCTTAAGCCGATCGACCTGAGCAAGGGCGCCCACAAGGTGATGTACGAGCCGCCGAACCGCGGCGGCAAGACGTGGGCCTCCCTGGGCCGCGTCCCCGGCGGCAACGACCCCGGCGCGACGATCACCGACCCGACCGTGTTGGCGAACTCCTTCCTGATGCCGCGCGGCTTCACGATGGTGTGGAGCGGCTGGGACAAGTCCGCCGGCACCAGCACGGCGAATTTCAATCTGACGATCACACTGCCGATCGCCAAGAATCCGGATGGCTCGACGATCACCGGACCGGCGTACGAATACATCGTGACGTCAGGAACTTCGTTCACGCTGAGCTATCCGGCGGCCACGCTGGACAAGACCAAGGCCGCGTTAACCCATCGCGTTCACCTTGACGACCCGCCGGCCGTGATCCCCGCTTCGGGTTGGACGTATAACGCGTCCGGAACGTCGATCAGCCTGCTCCCGGCGAGCAAGACCTTCGTCGCGAACGACATCTACGAGTTCTCGTACACCGCCAAGGATCCATCGGTGAATGGTCTAGGCTTCGCCGCCATCCGCGACTGGAACGCCTGGCTGCGGTACGAGGCGGCTGATGACTTCGGCACCGCCAATCCGCTTGCCGGGGACATCACGCGGATCTACACGGAAATTTCGTCGCAACCCGGACGTCTGCTTAACGACTTCCGGCATCTCGGCTTCAATCAGGCCGAGAACGGCAAGAAGGTGTTCGACGGCATGATGCAGTGGATCGCGGCCGGCGACGGCATCAACATGAATTACCGGTTCTCGCAGCCCGGCCGGACCGAGCGCAACCGCCAGGACCACCTCTACGCCGAGGGCGTCTTCCCGTTCGCCAACGTGACGACGCACGATCCGATCACCGGCAAGACGGAGAGTCGCTACGCACGGTGTGAAGCGACGGGTACGTGCCCGCTGGGCGTGGAGATCTACTCGGCCAACGAGTATTGGGTGAAGGCCGCCTCGCTCCTGCACACCACGCCGGACGGCAGGATGGATCTCCCGGACTCGCCGTTCACGCGCAATTACCTGATCTCCAGCCATAAGCACGGCACCGGTAGCGGAGCGTCGAAGGGGAACTGCCAGCAGTTCCTGAATCCGTAGCCGGGCCGACGGGGCGGCGTGCCACAGAACACGCCGCCCCGAGAATGGGGGTCAGTGGCATCGAGGCCTCCTGCTTCGGTGGACGCCGTGTGGCCGAAAGACCAGCCCGAGCTGCCCGATTGTAGGAGACGAGGCACTTGAACGCCGCCGGAATTACAGCAGGCTTAAGGGGTCGGCCGAGGGCGCCGGGACGCATCGCGCAACCCCGAACGCGACGGCCAGTGCACGAACACGATTCCGAGCACCACGAGGCCGGCTCCCAGCAGCAATTCCCGGCCGACATGTTCGCCCAGGACAAGCCAAGACACGAAGACTCCCACCACCGGCACCGTAAACACGAAGACGGAAACGAGACTCGCGTCTTCCTGGCTCAGCGCATAGGCCCAGAGCGTCCACGCGACCATCGTCGCGGGGCCGATGAGGTACACTGCCGAGATTGCGAGCGCCGGCGTCGCGTTCCAATAGTTGTAACGCTCCAGGGCCATGCTCAGGACACCGAGGGCGAGTCCGGCCGTGATCGTCTGCCACACGGTGATCGCGGTGGCGCTGGCTACTCGCGCAGCGCGCTTGCTCGTTACGGTCTGCAACGCCCAGAAGAATGCGGCCGTGAGGACGAGAGCATCCCCCATCAGAAGGTCGGTGCCACCGCTGAGCCCAACCGCAAAGATGACCAGGGTGCCGGCGAAGGCCACGATGAGCCCGGCGATGATCCAACCATCAATGGGCTCGTGGGGTGGCAGAATCCGGGCCACCACTGTGACGATGAGCGGTTGCGTGTAGAGAAACACCGTCCCTCGCGTCGCGGTCGTGAAGACGAAGCCGAGGGCAGCGAACGCGGAGAACAACGTAAACCACAGGGCTGTCCAGGCGACAGCCGCACGGGCCATCGAGACGTCGAGGGAGGCCTTCCGATGTCGCGCCCAGGCCCACAACAGGAGACCCGCCGAGAGCATCCGAACGCCGACGAACCCGATCGGCGGCGCGTCTCGCACCCCGACCTTCAGGGCCGGCCCGACGCCGCCCCAAAGGAGGCAGACGAGCAAGGCCGCGCCTGCTATGCGGAGCCGCACGATCGCATCGGTTCCGCGCAGCTCAAGCGGACAACAGCAGCGTTTGGAGATGAACGGCGAGGTCGCGGACGTCAAGGTCCACCTGGTCGATCGACAACGGGTACGTCGGGTAGACCTCCACACGCCTGATTCCAAGCTCAGCGAAGAGCCGCTCGGCGACCGCTGTCTCGACGCACGCCCGGCGGACCTTCTCGGGGTGCTCACGCAGCACTTGCGCCATCAGCTCGACGAGCGTCTCCTGGGCCACGCGAAGCTGCTCGACGTGCGTGCAATACGGCCGCCCGGGCTCGCCGAACAAGGCGTCGAGTGTCTCGAGGAGCGGCACGACGTCCTGCATCTCGATCCACACCCGGAGCGAGAATTCCGCACCGGACAGACGCGCCGGGAGAACCGCCTCGTGGTGGCCACTGCGGAGAAACCGGCTCACGATCCAAGCGCCCCGGAGGCGGTCGCGATCGCCTGCTCCAGCTGCTCGCGGGAAACCTCACCGCGTATCGTGGAGCGGACGCGCCCGGCACGATCGATCACGACAAACGTCGGGTAGCCCGTGACTCCGTAGGCGACGAGGACGCCCGTGTCCGCGAGCAAGTACGGCCAGCCGTGCGAATACTCCCCGACGAAGTCCCGGACGAGATCCGCACGCTCACGCGGGTCCCCGGCGATCGACAAGACGGTGAGGCGGCCGTCGTGCGCAGCGACCAGCTCTCGCAGCATCGGGGCCATCGACCGGCAATGCGGGCAGAACGTCCACAGGAACTCGATCAAGAGCGGCTGCTTCCCGACATAGTCGTCCAGCCGATGCCACCGACCGTTCACGTCCCGAGCCTGGAAACCGGGCGCCTTCTGACCCAACGCCAGCGTGCGCGGCGAGTCGCCGGATGACGGTCCGGTGGCGATCTGAAGCCACGCAACCGTCGAGAACACGGCGGTCACGCCACCGGCGGTTAGGAGGACGGCGACGCGCTTCCGCCGCGCCCACTCGACGTCCGACGGCGGCGCTTCGGCGGCCGCCACGCTTCGAAGCCTCCAGGCCATCATCGCGACGGCGGCGATCACGGCGAGCACGACGAGGCACCCCGGGCATGCCACCCGGAGCTCGACAGCCGCCGCCACGGTGACCGCCCCTTCGTAGCCGAAGCCGAGCGCGGCCCCGTAGAACAGCGTCGTCGGCACCCAGCCCGTCCTCGCGCTCCGCTCCAGAAACCGCCACAGCGATGCGGCAAAGAGGCTGCTAAAGCCCACGCTGCCGATCACGGCGAGCGGCAGCGGCCCGACGTTTGCGTAGCGGCTGGACAGAATGCGGTCACACGAAAGGAACGACGCGAACTCGCAAAAGGTTCGTTGCGGGTCTCCGGCGGCCGCGACGTGAAGACCACTGAGATAGAGCGACATCGCCAGTCCAAGCGCACTGAGGACCATGAGCCAGCGGAGTGCGCTGTCCTCCGTGTCCGGATTCCCGCGCGCCGTAGGGCGGGTCAGGGCCTGGCGGTAGGATCCTGGGGATCCCACGGGTCCTTGCGAAGCTCGGCGGGCGTCGACCTCTCATCCTGGCCGCTCGGTGCCGCGACGCGCGCCTTGAGTCGTTGCACCTCTTCCATCGCGGCCTCGAAGTCCGAGCGCTCGATGGCGAAGCGGTCCGCCGTCGAGTCGTCGTACGATTCCTGGGCGCTGATGAACTCATGGATGCGGCGCATCGCGGCACGCTGGCAGACTGCCGCGATATCCGACCCCGTGAACTCTTCTGCACGCGCCGCCAACTCAGTGAGCGACACGTCGTCGTGGAGCACCATCCCACGCACGTGGACCTCGAAGACCTTGAGACGCTGATTCTTGTCGAGCGGAAGGAACTCGACCACGAAGCCGAACCGGCCGGGACTGAGCACGGCGGGATCGACCAGGTCCAGGCGGTTCGTTGCCCCCAGCACGATGACGTCGCTCAGATCGGTGAGGTTGTCGAGCTCATTCAGGAACTGGCTGACGATGCGGTCCGTATTGCCACCCTCGAGGCCGCCTCGGCGGGTCGGCACGATCGCGTCGATTTCGTCGAAGAGGACGATGCAGGGAGAGGCTTCCTTGGCCTTCCGGAAGACCTGGCGCAAGGCTTTTTCCGATTCACCCACCCATTTGGAGAAGACCATCGCGGCGTCCGCGGTGATGAAGCTTAGCCCGCTCTGGGCCGCGAGCGCCTTGGCCACCATCGTTTTCCCGGTCCCCGTCGGGCCGCTCAACATCACCCCCTTCGGTGAACGGATTCCGGAACGCGCGAAAAGCCGCGGCGCCTTCCGCGGGAGCTCGATGATGGCTTCCAGTTGCCGGCGGACGTGGTCGAGTCCGCCCACATCTCCCCAGCTCACGTTCGGCCGTTCCACGAAGAACTCCCGAGTCGCGGTGGGCTCGATGTGCTTCAGGGCATCGAGGAAATGCCGCATCCGAACGCGCGCATCTTTCACCAGGGCCGCGACGTCCTTGACCATGAAGTCGGCGTGACCGAGGATCTCCTGGAGGGCGCGCATGCCGGCTTCCTTGCACAGCACCTCCAGGTCCGCGCCCACGAAGCCGTGCGTGATCTCCGCCAACCGCTCGAGCTCGACGTCGTCGTGGAGCGGCATGCCACGTGAGTGGATTCTCAGAATCTTCAGCCGGCCGAGCCGGCTCGGGGCGCTGAGCGAGATCTCGCGATCGAAGCGCCCGGGGCGCCGTAATGCCGGATCGAGCATTTCGGGCAGGTTCGTGGCGGCGATGACGACCACTTCGCCCCGTGACACGAGCCCGTCCATCGATGCCAGGAGCTGGGCGACCACGCGCTTCTCTACCTCCCCCGTGACGTCAGAGCGCTTCGGCGCGATCGCGTCGAGCTCATCGAGGAAGATGATGCTGGGGGCCTTGCGTTGCGCCTCCTCGAAGATCCCGCGCAGCTTCGCCTCGCTCTCGCCGTAGAACTTGTGGATGATCTCGGGACCGTTGACGTGGATGAAATGCGCCTTCACCTCGGATGCCACCGCGCGGGCGATCAGGGTCTTCCCGGTCCCGGGCGGGCCGTACAGTAGAACTCCCTTCGGGGGCTCGATCCGGAGATGAGCGAAGGCCTCAGGGTAGCGCATGGGGAGCTCGACGAGCTCCCGTACGCGAAGCAGGACCTCGTCGAGTCCCCCGATGTCTTCGTATTTGACCTTGAACGGCTGCGGCGTCGCCACGCCCGCCGTCTGGATTCGCACGTCCGTAGCGTTGGTCACCGCAACGGGCCCCTCGGGCTCGGTGCCGGAGAGTCGGAAAAGGTGGCCGGTCTTCGAGAACGCGAGAACCTTGACCTTGTCGCCGTTCACGATAACCTGACCGGCCAGGGCTTCGCGAATCTTGCGTACGTCGTCGGCGTCGAGCGACATCGGCTCGAGCGGCGCGACGAGCAGCGTTCGGGCGAGCTCCACCGAAATCGCCTCGACCTCGACCTTGCTGTCGAGGGAGACCCCGGCATTCTCGCGTCTGGTACCGTCCATCTGCAGCAGATGGCGGTCAGCGTGATCCTTGGGGGCCGGCATCACCCGCGCGTACGTCGTCCGCGTGCCCCGAATCGCGATGCCACTGCCCGGCACGATTCCGAGCGCCGTCATATCCGCGGGAGCGATTCGGACGACGCCCGTGTCGACGTCTTCCAGGAGCGCTTCGCCGACCCGGAGGCTGAGCCGTCTTCCCGCGATCGGCTCGTCCATTACTGGCTCCCGTGATCCACGTCAGACATCGAGATCATCGAGTGAACGACGGAAGGCCGCGGCGCATTCGGGAACGCCGTACTTCGCCGCGATTTGAGCATCGCTCAGGACGCGATCGTCGGCGAACGATGCTCCGCCCATGGAGAGATAGGCGGCGAACCGCTGGAGATCGTCCTCGTTCCACTCTCGGCGCTCGCCCGCCGCAATCGCCATTGCGAGCACCCACCGCCGCTCGGGGTCGCTCAGCCCTTCGGTCAATCTCACGGACGGTTGGGGCATCCAGGTCACCGTCGCGGCGATGCGGCCACCATACGTGATGCTGCGGCGCTGGTAGGCGCCGCCGGCGTGCGGATCCCATGGAGGCAGAGCGTAGCCACGCTGCGCGAGCCACTGGCGAGTCGCGTTGTGCAGATCCTCCATGGCGGTCGTCCCAAGGATGATGTACCTGATCAGGACACACAGCTTCTCATCGTCGGCCGCCGCACAGTCCTCCGCTGTCCGCACGCCGATCAATCCGGGTGGCGCCGTCGCGAGGAAGTCGCGGATCGCCGCGAGGTTCGAGAGGTCGGGTGTGGCGCGGATCAGGCGCTCGAGCGCGCGGACCGCATCGACATACGAGCGGCCGTCGAGCGGTAGTCGATCAGAGCGCACTAATCCCTCCCCGTGCGGCGTCGGGTCGGCCGCTTGCCGCGCGCGGAGCGCTTCGCCGCCCGTCGCGCCGGCGGAGCGGTCGTGCGCCGCTTGGCCATCGGCGATGTTTCGATCAGCGGCTCGTGGTAGATGACGAGCTCGGCGCCGCGGATTTCTTTGTGGACGAGCCGTCGGCGGTGCCCGTCGATCTCTTCGACATCGCCGACGTGGATATGCACGTACTGAACCGGATGCCGCAATTCGGCGGTGACGTGATCGCGCTGACACTGCCAGGCGATCTCCTTGTTCTCGAGGCCCCCCACCGTGATGGATTTGGCCGCGCTCATGGCATCCCCGCACTTCGGGCACGCTCGCATCACCCCACCTCCTCAGGCCCGTGGTTTGCGTCGGGCCGCTCGACCAGCAGGAGCCAGCCTTCGCCCTCGGGATCGGAGTTTACCAGGAAGGGGCGGTCGCGAAGTGCCGGGTTGTGTTCGACAACCCGGCCGCTGAGCGGCGCGAAGAGGTCGCTCACGACCTTCTGCGATTCGATCGTCCCGACCGGCTGTCCGCTACGAAATATCGTGCCGACCTCGAGGAGTTCGACGTGAGTGACGTACGTCAATGCTTCGGCGGCCGCCCGAGTTATGCCCAGCCGAAGATGTCGCCCCTCGGGCCTGCACCACCAGAACGCTTCCGTGAACTCGAGGTGCGGATATTCGAGCGTCATGGAATTCCCTTGCTCGGTGATGGGAAGGGGGGCTTCGAAGCCCCCCTTCCCCGGTCCGTCGACGACGACGCAGACTGCGCGAGTCAGCGCGCTGTGGCAGCGACGGGGATCGCCGTCGCGCGTGTCAGGCTCTCGACCATCTGCTTGCACTTTTTCGGATCGGTCACCCACAGCTTATAGAAGTCGAAGGGACATTCCGCCACGCCGTCCGGCGGAAGTGCGGTGTAGCCGCGGTGCAGCGTGTTGAACAGGTGGTTCTCCGCCGTCCAGTTCTGACGGGCGTCGCGGATGGCAGAGACGGAGAGGAGCGCGTACTGGACCTCACCGGGCCCCGTCCCGCACTCGGCGAGCACTCGCCCGTCGAAGTCGACGATGTTCGAGTGGCCGAAATACGAGTAGACCAGGTCGCGGCCCGCCATGTTGGCGACGGCGAAGTATGTCAAGTTCTCCCACGCGCGGACCTGGGAGATCATGCGCTGCTGGTCCTTCGAGGGGTACATGTAGCCCTGGATACGGATGACGAGCTCGGCGCCCTTCATCACGGTGTCGCGGACGATCTCGGGATGGTTTCCGTCGTAGCAGATGATGGCCCCGAGCTTCAGACTCTTGGGCCCCTCCACCACCATCGTCTCGCTGCCCGGGTACCAAGGCTCCATGGGCACCCACGGGAGGATCTTGTGATAGTTAAGGACAATCTCACCCTTGTCGTTGACGAGTAGGAACGAGTTGAACGGGGCACCCTTCGGGTTCTGCTCACCGGTGATCGAGAAGACGCCCCAGACCTTGTTCTTGCGGCAGGCCTCCGAGAAGATTGCCGTCTCGGGCCCTGGCACGGTCGTCGTCAGGTCCTTCCATTTCGTGGGATGGAACCCCTGCGTGCTGTATTCGGGGAAGATGATGAGATCGAGTCCTGGGTAGCCCCGCTTCGTTCCCTCGATGTACTGGGCGATTTTCCGACAGTTTGCGAGGACCTGCTCCTTCGTCTCGACGACGGGGACCTCGTAGTTGACGACCGCCACCCCGACGGTGTCCGGCGATGATGAAATTGTTCCAGTTGGCATAGCGCTTCGCTCCTATGTTTGCGATTGGTCGCACCTTCGTCGGGTGCACATGACTCGGTGATCGGCGATTTTGAGCGACATCACGGAGCTTCCGCACCTCCTTCCCGAGTCAGATCGTCAGGTACTCTCGGACCACATCGTCGGTGAGGCTCGTGATGTTCGATTCACGCGCGACCCGCCCCTTGAGCATGATCGTGAACTCTTGCGACACCCTCTTTGCGAAGTCGAGCTTCTGCTCGACCAGCAGGATCGTGAGCTTCTTCTCGCGATGGACCCGCTTGATGATCCGCTCGATCTCCTCGACGATCGAAGGCTGGATTCCCTCCGTCGGCTCGTCGAGCAGCAACAACTCCGGGCTCGCAACCAGCGCCCGCGCGATCGCGAGCTGCTGCTGCTCGCCTCCACTCAAGAGGCCGCCCTTCCGCTCCAGGAGCGGCTTGAGCATCGGGAAGACGTCGAAGATCTCATCCGGGACCCGGCGCACGCCGTCGTGGCGAGCCACCAAGCCGAGCCGCAGATTGTCCATCACGGTGATGTCCGGAAAGATCTCGCGCCCCTGCGGCACGTACCCTATGCCGAGCCGCGAGCGCTTGTTCACGCGCATCCGTGTGATGTCCTCGCCCTTGAAGAAAATCTTCCCCGAACGCGGCGGCGTCAGCCCGATGATGCTCCGCAACAGCGTCGTCTTTCCCGCGCCGTTGCGGCCGAGAATACACTGAATCTCGCCATCCCCGACGGCGACGGAAAGCGAGTGGAGGATATGGCTCGCCCCGTAGTACGTGTCGATGTCCTGAACTTCAAGTAGCTTCACTGATCTTCTGCCTCCCGAGGTACACCTCGGCCACCCTCGGGTGGTTCTCGACCTCGCGAACCGACCCTTCGGTGAGCTTTTTCCCTTGATGCATCACCGTGATCTTGTGCGCGATTCTCCGAACAAAGCTCATGTCGTGTTCGACGACCATCACCGTCCGCCGCCGGGCGATGTCCCGGATGAGCTCGGCAGTTTTGGTCGTCTCGTCGCGCGTCATCCCGGTCGTCGGTTCGTCGAGGAGAAAGAGCTGCGGGTCCGAGGCGAGCACCATCCCGATCTCGAGCCATTGCTTCTCGCCGTGCGAGAGAGTGTGCGCCTCGTCACCGGCGCGCGCGAGCAAGTTGATCCTGGCAAGGACCTCCTCGATCTGCGCGGCGGCCTTCGACGTGATCCGGTACGTGAGTGACGAGAAGACTTTGCGGTGCCCTCGCAGGCCGACCGACATGTTCTCGAAGACGGTCAGGTTGTCGTAAACGGTCGGCACCTGGAATTTCCGGGAAATACCCGCCGCATAGATCTCGTGGCGCGGGCGGCCCCCGATGCTCCGGCCCCGAAACATGATCTGCCCGGAAGTCGGCTTGAAGCGTCCCGTGATCACGTCGATCAGCGTGGTCTTCCCCGCCCCGTTCGGTCCCACCAGCACTCGCAGTTCCCCCTCCTCGATCTCGAGGCCGAGATGATCGATGATCGTGTGGCCGGAGGCGACGTTCACGAGGTCCCGGATCTCGAGAATGTTGCTGGCCATCGCTATGCCGTCGGCGTGTCCTCGGCGCCGGTCGCCCGAGGCTCGTAAGCCGGTGCCCGTCCGGCCGCGAGCGCCCGGCGCCGCCGAGCACGCCGCAGCAGGGTGCCGACGATGCCGTCCGGCATCAGGACGATCACGAGAATGAAGATGAGACCGACGAGAAGTCCCCACATCCACGCGAACTGCTCGCTCAGGAGCGACTCGGCCCCCTTGATGAGGATCGTCCCGACGAAAGCTCCGATCAGGGTCCCGCGTCCGCCAACGGCGACCCAGATCACGCCCTCCACCGAGAGCAGCGGGCCAATCTCCTGATGAGAGATGATCCCGTTGAGCGCCGCGTAAAGGCCCCCGGCAACCGCCGACATCATCGCGGCCACGGTGAAGACGAAGATCTTGTAATTCGCCACTTCGAACCCGAAAAATTCGCTCCGCAGCTCGTTCTCACGGATCGATTGCAGGATCATGCCGAAGTGTGATGTCGTGATCCTTCGCGCCAGCCAGAAGAAGACGACGGTCACAGCCAGGATGACCCAGTAGAAATTGATGTTGCTGGAATAGCTGCCGTAATCGGTGATCCCGTTGAAGCCCCCGGTGTAGGCCTGCTTCTCGATGATGAGCTCCTCGAAGATGAGTGATTCGGCGAGAGTGATGACGGCGCAGTAGACCCCGTAGATGTGGCGCTTGAATGTGATGAAGCCGAAGACGAAGGCCAGCAGGCCCATGGCGAGGATACCGGCGGGAGCCGCGAACCAGATGTTCTCGAGGGGACGCATCCAAACAGGCACTGCGGTAAGGCCGTTCCACTCCATGAAGTCCGGGATGCCACTGCCGTACCGCGCCGGATTCGTCGCCGCGTACTTCAGCTTGAGTGAGAGCGCCACGAAATAGGCTCCGCCACCGAAATAGACGGCGTTGCCGAGACTCAGGATCCCGGTGAACCCCCAGATGAGATCGAGGCTCAGAGCGAACATGACGAAGCAGAGGAAGAGTCCGAGCTGATTCATGCGGAAATCGCCGGCGTAGAACGGGAAGACAAACAGGACACCGATCACGAGGACGGCCAGCGCCAGGTACCGCCGAGGCAGCCCGAGGCTCATCGCACGGCCTCCTCAGCGCCGTTGCAGCGTGAACAGGCCCTGGGGGAACACGCGGATCACGAGGACGATCAGGGTGAAGACCAGAAGCTTGGCGATCACATTGTTGTAGAGGAACGCGAGAACAGTCTCCGACTCGCCGATGACGGAGGCTCCCGCGACGGTTCCGACGAGCCGGCCGACCCCTCCGAGCACGATGACCATGTACGAGTCCACCGCGTAAGGGAATCCCATCCCGGGAGAGACGGTCTTGATGGGGGCGAGGATCGTTCCCGCGACTCCGGCCAGGCCCGAGCCGAACGCGAAGACGAACCGGTCGATCCGGCGGGTATCGATCCCGAGGACTTCCGCCATCGGTCGGTTCTGGTTGACGGCCCTCACTCGCATTCCCACGTCGGTTCGATAGAGGATCCAGTACGTCAGGAGCAGTAGACCGAGGGCGAGGATGATGATGAAGAGTCGGAAGTACGGGAACGGCAGATTCGAGCCCGGCACGGCGAAGTCCCCGTCGAGCAGCTGCGGGGCTCTGACGTAACGAAGCTCGGGACCGAAGATCAGTCGGATGCCCTGCTGCAGGACCACACTCACTCCCCATGTGGCCAGCAGCGTCTCGAGGGGCCGACCGTAGAGCTGGCGGATCAGCCCCCACTCCACCGTCATCCCGATCCCGGCGAGCACGAGAAACGCTGCGGGAATCCCCCAGAAGAGGTTCAGCTTGAAATACTCCTGCATCACGAACGCCACGTAGGCGCCGACCATGATGAAGTCTCCGTGCGCCATGTTGATCACCCGCATGACGCCGAAGATAACGGCGAGGCCGAGGGAAATGATGAGCAGGATCGCAACGATGCTGAACCCGGTCAGAAACTGGGCGAACAGCGCCTCAGCCATCCGCGCATTGCCTCGAAGGTATCACGGAGCCTCACAGGCGGGCCGTGTAAAAGACACGCGCCGCGCGTTGGGAGAGGTGAGCGATCGCTCACCTCCCCAGTCGCGAACCTTCAGCTTCGCTTGACGCCGATCGTCCCGGACTTCGAACCCTTCGGAACCTTCGAGAAATCGCAATCCTTGTCGGGATACAGCACCCTCGTCCACGGGTCGGGACGGATCCAGTCCTTCGATTCGTCGACGATGTCGAACTGGCCGTCGGCGTTCGCGCGACCGATTCTCGCCCAGAGCCAGGTATGGTGGTTGACAGGATCGATCTTGACCTTCCCCTGTGGGGCCTGGAACTGCTGCCCCGGCAGCCCTTCCTGGATGAGACCGTCGGGATCCGTGTTTCCTTTCAACTTCTCAATCGCCTGGGCGAGGAAGTACGTCTGGAAGTAGGCCGCCTCCATGACCGCGTTGGTCACCTTGTCCTGACCGTATTTCCCCTTGAATGCTTTCACGAAGCGCTCGTTCACCGGGTTCTTCAGGCTCTGAAAGTAGTTGAAGGACGTGTAGTGCCCGATGGCATTTTCCGGTCCCATCGCCCTGATCTCTTCTTCGGTGGTGATCGGCGTACCGATCGGGACGTCTTTTGCTGTGATCCCGAACTGCCGATACTGCTTGTAGAAGGCGACGATCGAGTCGCCGACGAGGTCCGAGAAGACGACGTTCGGCTTCGCCGACCTGATCTTGTTGATCGTGGTGCTGAACTCTGTGGAGCCGAGCGGGGCGTATTCCTCGGCGACCGTCTCGCCGCCATACTTCGCGAGGTATGCCTTCACCTCCCGGTTCGTCTCCTTCGGATAGATGTAGTTCGATCCGATGAGGTAGAACTTCGGCCCGACCTTCTTGATGAGCCACGGCACGAAGTCGCTCAGCTGCTGGTTCGGTACCGCTCCCGTGTAGAAGCAGTTATAGCTGCACTCCTGTGCCTCGTAGAGAGTCGGATAAAGCAAGACGCTGTTGTATTTCTCGAACACCGGAAGCACCGACTGCCGACTCGCAGAGGTGTAGCACCCGAGAACCGCAGCAACCTTATCCTTCAGGATGAGCTTCTCGGCCTTCTCCTTGAAGAACCGCACTTCAGACTTTGGATCTTCGACGATGGGTTCGATTTTCTTACCGAGAATGCCGCCCTTGGCATTGATCTCGTCGATCGCGAGCAGTTCGGCGTTGTGCAACGAGCGCTCGATGATGGCGATCGTTCCGCTGAGGGAGTGCAGGATGCCGACTTTGATCGTCTTGTCTTGCGCATTCGCCTGGGTCAGCCGTCGTACAAAAATATGGGGTACCCCGAATGTCGCCGCCCCCGCACTCGCCGCCAGGGTCCCTTTCAGCACGTCGCGCCTCGTCAGCTCCATACGCTGCCTCCCTGATGGTCCTGTTCACTCCAAGACAGTCGGCCGGGCGTAACGGCGGCCCTCGCGGATCGAGACTTCAGGAATAGGGCAAGATACCCCGTCGGCGTCACGGCCCACAACACTTACAGGCGGCACAGATTATTGTCAAGACCCATATTGCCGTATTGGCATCGGCGATCGGGCCGTTCATCGCCCTGCCCGTGACCGGTCCCTTTCTTGCCGGACTATCCTCGGCACGGGGTTTACCGCTTTTGTACCTCCCGTCCTGGACATCGCGCTCGCGGTGCAGTGTGTCCTTTGCGTCCTCACGTCCCTGGCGGGAAAAAATGCCCGCGAAGTGCGCGTAAATATAAATGGTGGAGGGTAAGGGATTCGTAGCTGCGTCCCACTCGGGGCATCTCCTACCGCACGCGACCGTTGGCCGGCGACAAGACGCGGCTAACCTGCACGCAGGACCTGGGGCCGCGCGGACGATGGCCCTGAGTTTCGCCTCCGCGACATGGGCAGAAGCCACCGGGTTGTCGGCGAAGGTCGCGAAGCCGCAGTCAGGGGTCAGCACGACGCGCTCGGCGCCGAAGAGCGCGATAGCGCGCCGGCCGCGGGCCGTGATCTCCTCCACCGGCTCAACCCGGTCATGCTTCTGGTTGACGACGCCGATACCGACACGGCACCACGTTGGCAGGTCGGTCAACACCTCCAACTCACCGGCGCGTGGCGTGCAGAGCTCGAGAAGGAAGGTGCCAATCTCCACTTGCTGGAGAAGGGGGAGAAGCGGGGCCTGCAATCACCGATATCAAACGCGCTCAAGTTTGAGGTGGATCTGATTTAGTCGATACAAGCGACGAGAGCACGAAGATCAGCGTCACCGTCAAGAGCTAGGTCGCCGACGACGATCGCGCTTACTTGACGTAGGCCTCCGCGATCTGGCCGACGAGCGTAGCCCACGGCATGTCCAGAGCGCCGTAAACGGGGCCGGCCAGCGGACTGGCGTTGTCCTTGAGGATCTCGACCATCAGCGTAGCGTAGTCGGAGAGAATCACGCCGGCCTGCTGCATGCGGAGCAGGCCCGCTTGACGC
>Ga0066709_100001632_pt1 | contig 15155 bp, 14 predicted proteins | sample GraSoiAngelo_158_FD_79665 | JGI IMG/M metagenome (GOLD analysis project Ga0066709, IMG submission 79665) | Grasslands soil microbial communities from the Angelo Coastal Reserve, California, USA - 14_1009_16_30cm | ecosystem: Environmental > Terrestrial > Soil > Grasslands | place: USA...
CGACGGCTCCGCACGCACGCTGCCCGGTGGCAGCACGGCAGCCGACTTGGCCGCGTCGATCGGCCGAGGGCTCGCGAAGGGCGCGGTCGCGGCGATCGTCGACGACCGGCCGCACGATCTCAACCGTCCGCTTCCCGACGGGGCGACAGTGGCCATCCTCACGGCCGACACCGACGAGGGACGCGCCGTCCTCCGCCACTCGACCGCGCACGTGATGGCCCAGGCCGTCCTCGACCTCTGGCCGGGAGCGAAGTTCGCGATCGGCCCCTCCATCGAGGACGGCTTCTATTACGACTTCGACCTGCCCGACGACGCGCGGTTCAGCGACGACGACCTCGAGCGCATCGAGGCACGCATGCGCGAGATCGTGGCCGAAAGGCAGCCCTTCGAGCGCGAGGAGCACAGCCGCGACGAGGGCCTCGCCCTGTTCGCGGACCAGCCCTACAAGCGAGAGATCATCGAGGGGATCGACGCGGCCGGCGACGACCTGGCGACGTCGGAGGGAGCCGGCGACGGGGTGGTGAGCGCGTACCGCAACTCGCCCACGTTCGTCGACCTCTGCCGGGGCCCCCACGTGCCCGACACCGGACGGCTCGGCGCGTTCAAGCTCATGCGCGTCGCCGGCGCCTACTGGCGCGGCGACGAGAAGCGACCGCAGCTGCAGCGCATCTACGGCACCGCGTGGGAGTCGCAGAAGGCGCTCGACGACCACCTGCACCGGCTGGCCGAGGCGGAACGGCGCGACCACCGCAAGCTCGGCGCGGAGCTCGACCTCTTCTCGTTCCCGGAGGAGCTCGGGCCCGGGCTCGCCGTCTGGCACCCCAAAGGCGCGATGGTGCGCAAGCTGATGGAGGACTACTCGCGTGCCGAGCACGAGGCGGCCGGCTACCAGCTGGTCTTCTCACCGCACATCGCGAAGTCGCTGTTGTGGGAGACGAGCGGGCACCTCGGCTTCTACGCGGAGAACATGTACCCCCCGATGGAGATGGAGGGGGCGAGCTACTACCCGAAGCCGATGAACTGCCCCTTCCACCTGCTCATCTACCGGAGCAGCCTTCGGTCCTACCGCGACCTGCCGCTGCGGCTCTTCGAGCTCGGCACCGTGTACCGCTTCGAGCGCTCGGGCGTGCTGCACGGCCTGCTGCGTGTGCGGGGCATGACCCAGGACGACAGCCACATCTTCTGCACCCCAGAGCAGATCGTGCCCGAGCTGAAGTCGCTGCTGGAGTTCGTGCTCCGACTCCTTCGCACGTTCGGCTTCGACGACTTCGAGGCCGAGATCTCCACCCGACCTGCCGCCAAGTCGGTGGGGAGCGACGACGACTGGCAGCTCGCGACGGCCGCGCTCTTCGAGACCATCGAGTCGTCGGGTCTCGCCTATGAGGTCGCTGACGGAGAGGGCGCGTTCTACGGTCCGAAGATCGACGTGCACGTCCGCGACGCGATCGGGCGCAGGTGGCAGCTGTCCACGCTGCAGGTCGACTTCCAGATGGGGAAGCGCTTCGGCATCACCTACTCCGGCGAGGACAACGCCCGCCACTCGCCGATCATGATCCACCGCGCGCTCTTCGGCTCGATCGAGCGCTTCTTCGGCATCCTCGTGGAGCACTACGCCGGCGCGTTCCCCGTCTGGCTCGCACCCGTCCAGGCCCGGGTGCTGCCCGTGCGCGACGACCACGACAGCTACGCGTTCCGCATCGTCGACCGTTTGATGGCCGAGGGCTTTCGAGCCGACATGGTGCCGGCGTCCGAGAAGCTCCAGCCGCGCATCCGCAAGGCGAAGGTCGAGAAGGTCCCGTACGTCCTCGTGGTGGGCGACGACGACGTCGCCGGCGGCACCGTCGGTGTCAATGCCCGCGACCGCGACGTCGAGCGCGGGGTCGCGGTCGACGAGTTCGTCGAACGCCTGCGAGCCGACGTCCTCGCCCGCGCCTGATGCTCGTGACGCGCGAAACGACTGTGACGCGCGAACGGCGGTGACGCTCGAACGGCTGTGGGCCGGATGGCGCAGCGACTACGTGGGCTCGGCGTCCGGCGCGGAGGCGGATCGCGGCTGCGTGTTCTGTCGCATCCTCGCCAGTGAGGAGCCCCCGGAGCAGACGTACCTGCTGTGGCGCGACGACACCTGCGCGGCGGTGCTGAACGCCTTTCCCTACACGAGCGGCCACCTCATGGTGCTGCCCGTTCGGCACGTGGCCGAGCTCGAGGACGTGCGGGCGGACGAGGCGAGTGCGCTGTGGGGGTTGCTTGCGGTCGCCGTGCGCGCGCTGAAGACCGCGTATTCGCCCGACGGCTTGAACGTCGGCGCCAACCTGGGTCGGGCCGCCGGCGCAGGCGTGCCGGGCCACTTCCATGTGCACTGCCTGCCCAGGTGGGAAGGCGACACGAACTTCATGACCTCGCTCGCGGAAGCGCGCGTGCTGCCCGAGTCCCTGCCCGCCACGTACGCGCGCCTGGGGAAGGTGTGGCCCCGGTCATGAGCGACGAGAATCGCGACGAGCTGCCGGCCGACCTCGACGTCAGCGGCTATGTCGGCCAGTACACCTTCCCCGACATCCGCCGCCGGCGGATCCCGGGAATCATCTACCTGACGCTTGCCGTAGGGTGCCTCGCCCTCTGGGCGACCCACCGTGGCGACGACCGTGTCCTCGTCAACCACGGCACGCTCGTCGCGGGGGTCGCGCTGCTGCTCATCGGCTGCTACCACGTGGCCACCGCGTGGCCGCTGGCCGTGCGCGACACCGACGCGCTGGTGGCTGCCGTGCGCGAGGTGGGTTTCCCCGTGGGCCACGCCTCGGCGCAACTCGGTTGGCGCGGCATGCGCAGTCGCCCGACGTGGCGCATCCTCCTGTACTCGGCGGAGGACCCGCCCGAGCAGCGGGGCTATGTCGTCGTCGATGCCGTCGACGGACGCGTCGTCGGCCACTTCGTGGAGGACAACCCCGAGGACTGGGTCGCGCTCAGCGGAGGCTGACTCACGCGGGGGGCGGGGGGTGGCCGACGACGGCCCGGAGGACGCGGTCGACGTCTCGCAGGTGGTGAGCGCCCTCGTGGACCGCGTTGCGCGCCATCGTGAGCATGTCGCGACTGCCCCACGGGAAGTCGCCGAGCCGGCCCCAGTCGCCCGCGTCGACGTCGCGCAGCACGACCGCCAGCCGGTCGGCGGCGGCCGTCAGCCCGTCGAGGACGCGAACCGGGTCCTGGTCGTTGTAACGATCGGCGAGCGCGCGCTTGTCGGGGTCGAACCAGTCGACGGTGGGCTCACGCTCGTGGTTCATGCGCCGGATCGCGTCGGCCATCCACTCGAGCATGTCGCGGACGTGCGCGGTGTACTCGAGCGCAGACCAGACGGACGGCTCGGGCCGGCGCCGCACGACCGCGTCGAGATCGTCGGCGGTGTCGTCGGTGAACCCGAGGAGCTTCTCGCGGTAGCGCCGGGGGAAGGAGCGCACCGCAGCGACCGCGTCTGACGGCGAGATCGTGTCGTAGTCGAGCCCGCACTCAGGGCAGACGTAGCCGCTCACGGCTGGCTCACTTGCCGCGCACCGATCGCAGGACGCGGCCGATGTCGAGGAGGTGGTGGCTGCCCTCGTGCACCGCATTGCGCGCCATCCACAGCAGGGTGCGCGGTGCCGGCTCGGGGTAGGGATTGACCGCAGTGCGCTCCCAGTCGCCGGCGTCGACACCGTCGAGCAGACCCGCGAGCCGCTCCGCGTTGGACGCCAGTTGGTCGGCCACCGCGCCCGGGTCCTGCTCGTTGTAATGGTCGCGCTCTGCGCGTCCGTCGCGGTCCATCGACTCGAACGTCGGTGTGTCCTCCACCAACGTCCGCTCCACCCGCACCGCGTAGACGTCGAACACGTCGCGCACGTGGCACGCGTACTCCAGCGCCGACCAGGTCGAGGGCTCGGGTCGCTGTCGCACGATCGCGTCACCGTCCTCGGCCGGGAGGAAACGGGTGAGCGGGGCGCGATAGCGCCGGGCGAAGCTCCGCAGTGACGTGGTCGCGTCGGCGGGGGACAGGGACTCGGCGTCGAAGCCGCACTCCTCGCAGGCGGACACGCTCACCTACCAGCCCGCGCCCGATTACTTGGCGCTCTCGGCCATGGCTTTCGTCACCCGGTCGGTGAGGTGGGACGGCAGGAGGTCGTAGTGGTCGTGCTCCAGGGTGAACCGGCCGCGGCCGCCCGTGAGCGAGCGGAGGTCGATCGCGTAGCGCATGACCTCGGAGGTGGGGACCAGGGCGGTGATGATCTGCTCGCCGGTGCCGGCCGACTCGGTCCCTTGCACGCGCCCGCGACGGGCGTTGAGGTCGCCCATGACGTCGCCCTGGTGGGCCACGGGGACGACGACCTCGAGCATCGATATCGGCTCGAGCAGCACCGGGCTGGCCTTCGCCATCGCCTCCCGGAACCCGAGCGAGCCCGCCATCTTGAAGCTCATCTCCGAGGAGTCCACCGGGTGGTACTTGCCGTCGAAGCACGTGACCCGCACGTCGACCACCGGGAACCCGAAGACACCGCCCGTCGCCATGGCCTCGGCGATGCCCTTCTCGACCGCGGGGATGAACTGGCGAGGGATCGAGCCACCGACGATCTTGTCGACGAACTCGAAGCCGGCGCCGCGGTCGAGCGGCTCCACCCGCAGGAACGCGACCCCGAACTGGCCGTGACCGCCCGTCTGCTTCTTGTACTTGCCCTCGGCCTCGGCCTGCGCGGTGATCGTCTCGCGGTAGGGGACGCGCACCTCCTCGGTGTTCACCTCCACACCGAACTTGCGCGCCAGCCGTTCGGTGACGATCGAGAGATGGGTCTCGCCCATCCCCGAGAGCAGGGTCTGCTTCGTCTCGTCGTTGCGGCTCACCCGCAGCGCCGGGTCCTCGTCCTGAAGGCGGTGGAGACCGATCATGAGCTTGTCCTCGTCGCCCTTGGACCGGGGGACGATGGCGATCGACAGCGCGGGCTCGAGCGCCTGGATGGTGGGCACCACGACGGGTGTGCCCTTGGGGGCGAGCGTGTCGCCCGTGCCCGTGTCGGACAGCTTGGCGACCGCGCCGATGTCGCCGGCGGGAACCTCGGAGAGGGTGTCCTGCTCCTTGCCGCGCATCGTGAACAGGCCGTGCAGGCGCTCGTCGGCGTGGGTGCGCGGGTTGGTGAGCTGCGCGTCCGGCCGCACCGTGCCCGAGAGCGTCTTGAAGAACGTCACCTTGCCGACGTAGGGATCCGCGACCGTCTTGAACACGAAGGCCAGGGCCGGGCCGTCCGGGTCGCTCGCGATCTCGGTCTCGCCGTCGCCGGCCCGCACCTTGACCGGGGGGCGCCTCTGCGGCGAGGGCCCGATCTCACAGATGAACTGGGCGAGCCGGTCGATGCCGACCAGCTTGACCGCCGAGCCGCACACGACAGGGAAGACGGAGGCCTGGTCGACACCGAGGGCCAGCGTGTCCTCCAGCTCCTTCGGCGAGATCGTCTCGCCCTCGAGATAGCGCTCCATCAGGTCGTCGTCCGCCACGACGATCCCCTCGACCAGGTTGTCGTGCACGGTGTGCTCACGGTCGGCCATGTCATCGGGGATGGTGCCGGGCGTGGCCCTTCCCTTCGCGTCGGGCCCTCCCTCGTAGAAGTAGGCGGTGTCGGTGAGGAGGTCGGCGACGCCCCGGAACGAGAGCTCCTCGCCGATCGGCAGCTCGAGGGGCGCCACCCCTGCGCCGAACTTCTCGCGCAGCTCGTCGAGCGTGCGCTCGAAGCTCGCGCGCTCGCGGTCGAGCTTGTTGACGAAGATCATGCGGGGCACGTCGAGCTGGGCGGCGATGCGCCACGCCGCCTCCGTCTGGACCTCGACGCCCTCCACTGCGCTCACGACGAAGACCGCGAGGTCCGCGACGCGCAGCGCGGCGTGGACGTCGCCGACGAAGTCGGCGTAGCCCGGGGTGTCGAGCAGGTTGATCTTGTAGCCGTCGTGCTCGAACGGAGCGAGGGCCAATGACAGCGAGATCCCGCGCTTGACCTCCTCGGGATCGAAATCGGTCGTCGTCGTGCCGTCCTCCACCCGGCCCTGACGGTTGATCGCGCCCGAGCAGTAGAGCAGCGCCTCCGCCAGGGTGGTCTTGCCGGCTCCGCCGTGCCCGACGAGGGCGACGTTACGGATCCTGGCCGGGGGAAAGCTCTTCACCGGGCGCCTCGCTCACGTTGGAGGATTGGGGACGGAATGTCGCCAGATTAGTGGGGTGTCCTGTAGCGTGGAGCAGCCAACACAACCGCAATCGACAGCCAGTACGAACAGGGAGCTCCGATGTTCGACGGACGCTGGCGGACGCGCGTCGAACAAGGCCTCGTGCCTGTCGGCACGAACCTCCGTCGCACCGGCATCAGCGCCGATCACCTCACCGCCGCCGGTCTCGTGCTGGCGGGGGCGGCAGCCGTCACGATCGGCGCCGGGTGGCTCGGGCTGGGAGTCGTGTTGCTCGTCGCCGCCGCGCTCCCCGATCTGCTCGACGGCGCGGTCGCGAAGGCCTCCGGCACCGCGTCGGTTCGCGGCGCCTTCTTCGACTCGGTCGCCGACCGTGTCACCGACAGCCTCGTGCTCGGGGGCGTGGCGTGGTACCTCGCCACCTCGCGACCCGGCAGTCGCATCGTCGTCCTCGCGGTGGCGGTGCTCGCGTCGTCGTCGCTGATCTCTTACCAGCGGGCCAAGGCCGAGTCGCTGGGTCTCGACGCACGCGGCGGCCTGATGGAACGTGCGGAGCGGATCATCGTCCTCGCCTTCGGGCTCGCGTTCAGCGTCCTGCTCGTTCCGGTGCTGTGGGTCATGCTCGTGCTCACCCTGATCACCGCGGTCCAACGCTTCGTCAAGGTCTGGCGGCAGGCGTCGGCGCCCCCCAAGGTCAAACGCCCGGTCGGCCGGTGGCGCAGCTGGCGGCCGGTGGCCGGCGTCGCGAGCACGGGCGACTGGCGCCGGCGTCGCCTGCCCCGGGCCGATCGTCCGCGCGTGCCGTCGGCGTGGAGACGGCGGGCCCACACGCGTCCCTGACCGCCTGGCGCGAGCGAACCCCCTACTACGCGTACCGCACCGCGGGCGCGATCGCGGAGGCGATGCCCGCGCGCGTCGCGTCGGGCGCGGCCTGGGTGCTCGGCAAGACGCTCGCGCGCACCATGCGCCAGCGGCACCGCATGATCGGCCGCCACCTCCAGCGGGTGCACGGCGGCACGCTCGACGAGCGGGCCCTGCGCCGCGAGGTGCAGCGGGCGTTCGACTCCTACGCCCGCTACTGGATGGAGGCGTTCCGACTGACCCGGTACTCGCCCGAGTACATCGACGCGCACGTGTCGAGCGAGGGGATGACGTACCTCGACGACGCGCTGGGCCACGGGAAGGGCGTGATCGTCGCCATCACCCACCTCGGGAACTGGGACTTCGGCGGCGCCTGGTTGGCACGGCGAGGCACGCCGTTGCTCGCGGTCGCCGAAGACCTCCAGCCGCCGGAGCTGTTCGAATGGTTCGCGGGCGTTCGACGCGCGGTGGGCATCGAGATCGTGCGCCTCGGCCCGGAGGCGGGCACGGCGGTCCTCCGCGCGCTCAAGGCCAATCACATCGCGCTGCTCATGTGTGACCGTGACGTCGCCGGCGGAGGCGTCGAGGTCGACCTCTTCGGAGAGCGCACCACGCTCCCGGGCGGCCCCGCGACGCTCGCGCTGCGCACGGGCGCGGCGCTGCTGCCGGCCGCCGTCTACTTCGACGGCCACGACGGCCACCACGCCTTCGTGCGCCCGCCTGTGTCGCTCGCGCGCACGGGGCGCATGCGTTACGACGTCGGCCGGGTGACGCAGGCGCTGGCCCACGAGATCGAGGTCCTCGTGCGGCGCGCGCCCGAGCAGTGGCACATCTTCCAGCCCAACTGGCCCAGCGACCTCGAGTAGGCCGCTGTCGTCGGGCCCCGACGGGATCGGCCAGGATCGGCGTCAGAAGTCCGTGAGCTCCCGGAAGAGCAAGCCGGCCGCGATCAAGAGCGTGCTACCGACCACGAGCTTCTCGGTCGTCGACGACGAGCTGCCATGGCCCGAAGTCGCGATCGGCGCGCTCTGAACAGGTGAGGCAGCGGGCGCGGCCGCCTTCGCACGTCCCGGACGCCGGGCCGGCGCAACCCGTGATCGGGTTGCCCTCGCGGTCGAGGCGTGCGGACGCGAGCGGGCAGCCGCCGAGGCCGGAGCCGCGAGCAGGATGACCGTCAACGCTGCCGGCGCCGTCAGACGCGCGACGGCGAGACGAATGGTCACACCCCTGTTCTAGTACGCGCTCGGCCTGACGCATGCGCGGGACCATGCTGGGCATCACGGTGCGGCAACCTTGTGTGTTCGCCCGGGCCGTCCACGGTCACGGACAACGAGCAGGAGGAGAACGAGATGCCGCTCCAGCCGATCCATCGTCGACGCGCGCTGGGCCTGCTCGGTGCCGCCGGCGCCGGCGTCGTGCTCGCCGCGTGTGGGGGCTCGAAGGACGACGCCTCGTCGAGCACGGTCGTGCCGTCGAAGGCGACCTCGACCGACGTCGGCCGTACGACCGGCACGACCGGCACGACCGGTGCCGTCAGGCCGGACATGTTCGACGATGCCGCCCGGTGCACGGTGACGCCCGTCGCGATCGAGGGCCCGTACTACATCGACGTGGACAAGATCCGCAGCGACATCCGCGAGGACCGTGAGGGGCGGAAGCTGCGGGTCGCCGCCCGCATCCTGGCCTCCGACGGTTGCACGCCCGTCAGAGACGCCGTCTTCGAGATCTGGCATTGCGACGCGGCGGGGCTCTACTCGGGTTTCGAAGCGGCGTCGACCGGAGGCGGGGGAGGCCCCGGCGGCCCGCAGGGAGGTCGCGCGACGACGACCGATGCAAAGCGCTATCTCCGCGGCGCGCAGGTCACGAACGCGGACGGCATCGCCGAGATCACCACCATCTACCCGGGCTGGTATCGGGGGCGGACGGTGCACATCCACGCCAAGGTCTTCATCTCCAGCCGCGAGGTCTTGACGACGCAGCTGTACTTCGACGACGCGCTGAACGGCACCGTGTTCGCCTCCGCGCCCTACACGGCGCACCCGGGTCGTGACACCTTCAACGACGACGACAGCATCTTCAGCGACCAGACGATCCTGACGGTGTCGAAGGACGGCGACGGTTACCTCGGCCTGATCGGCATGGGCGTGAAGTCGTAGTTCCGCGGGCGGGTGGGGGTCGGTCGTCTCGACTGCTCGACCACGCCCGGGCCGGGTCGGGCCGACGCGAGGGGCAGCCGCCGTGACGCTTTGGGTAACCTGCGCGGGCGATGTGTGACGCCGGTCACGGATCGTCCAAAGGCAAGGGGAGGGCGCATGAACCGTCGTGGGCGACTGGGGCGCATGACCGTGGTGGTCGCGATCGGCCTGATGCTCGTGGCGGCCTCGTGCTCGAGCAGCAGCGACACCAAGACCGCCAAGCCCGGCGCCACCACCGATGGTGCGGGCCCGAAGGGCCCGCCCAAGCGGGGTGGAACGCTGCGGTACGGCCTGGAGGCCGAGACCGACGGGCTCAACCCCACGACGAACCGGTTCGCCGTCTCCGCGTACATGATGGGCGGCGCGGTCTTCGACCCGCTCGCCGAGCGCGACAGCACCGGCGAGGTGAGGCCGTATCTCGCGGAGTCGATCACGCCGAACGCGGCGTACACTTCGTGGACCGTCAAGCTCCGTCCGAACATCAAGTTCCACGACGGCACCCCGCTCACGTCCGAGGCGATAAAAGCCGGCACGGATGCGGTGCTGGCCGACCCGCTGATCAGCATCGCGGCGAGGCCGATCCTCGCCCCGACCAACCAGGTCGAGATCGTCGACAACCTGACCGCGCGCATCAACCTCTCGGGGCCCATCACGCGCTTCCCGTTGTACCTGACGAGCCAGCTGGGCTTCGTCGCCTCGCCGAAGTGGTTGAGGGAGGCGAAGGCCAACCCCGACCTGAATCAGAAGCCGGTTGGAACCGGGCCCTTCAAGTTCCAGAGCCGCACGCAGGACCAGAGCACCAAGTTCGTGCGCAACGACGACTATTGGAACGGTCCCGTCTACCTCGACGGCATCGAGTTCGTCATCCAGACCGATTCCGCCCGTCGGGCCGACCAGCTCCTCGCGGGAGAGCTCGACGCGATGCACACGAGCGACCCCCAGACCGTCAAGCAGCTGCGCGGCGAGAAGGGCATCAACCGCTTCGAGAACTCGACCGGCGAAGAGGGCTTCGTCATGATCAACTCGCAGTCCCCGCCCTTCGACGACATCCGTGTGCGCAAAGCCCTCACCTTGGCCACCCCGAAGAAGGACTACCTCGAGATCATCGGGCAGGGCATCCTCACTCCCGCCGACAGCATGTTCATCAAGCAGAGCAAGTACAACAACCCGAACGTGAAGCAGGAGGCCGACGATCCGGAGGGCGCGAAGAAGCTCGCCGCCGAGTACTGCGCGGAAAAGCCGGCCATGTGCCAGGGCGGCAAGATCAAGATGGAGTTCAAGTACACCGGACCGAGCGCCACGAACCAGTTGGTCGCCGACACCTTGACCAACGGTTGGAAGCAGGTGTTCGACATCAAGTCGTCGCAAGTGTTGCAGGACGACTACATCATCCAGGTGGCGTTCGGCCAGTATCAGGTCGTCACCTGGCGGCAGTTCGGCAGCGACGATCCCGAGGGTGAGTTCGTCTGGCTCGACTGCCGCAACGTCGGCAAGCCGGGCGCGCTCGGGATCAACTGGCCCCGGAACTGCAACCCCGACACCCAGGCCGCACTCGAGGCGCAACGCAAGAGCACCGACGAGGCCGAGATCGTGAACGCTTGGAAGCGGATCGCCCAGAACATCAACCACGACTACATCTACATCTTCCTCAGCCACACGATCTGGCAGATCGCGGCCAAGTCCGACGTGGGCGACGTGGTCGAGGGCAAGTTCCCCGGGGGCGGGCGCACCCGGCTCTCGAGCATCGGGTCGCACAACGTCGGCCAGATGTGGCTCGACCGGTAGGCGCGTCGTGCTGCGCAGGGTCCGCCAGCTGGTCGTGGTCCTCTTCGCAGTCACCCTGCTCACGTTCCTTTCGCTGAACCTGCTCGGCGACCCGCTGAAGTCGATCCTCGGCCCCCTGTACGCGGACCCGCAGGTGCGGGCGCAAGCGCGCGCGGACCTGCGCCTCGACGACCCCATTCCGACCCGGTACGTGCGGTGGCTGGGCGACGCGCTGCACGGCGACCTCGGGCGCTCCTACAACAGCCGCGAGAGCGTGAGCTCCATCCTGGGCAAACGCATCCCGGTGTCGCTGTTTCTGATGGGCTACGCGCAGGTGCTGGCCCTCGTGCTGGCGCTGCCGATCGCGGTGTGGAGCGCCTACAAGGCGGAGAGCTGGTTCGATCGATCGTCGACGACCGCGTCGTTCGCGTTGATATCGGTGCCGAACTTCGCCCTCGGCGTGCTCCTCCTGTACTTCCTGGCCGTGCGCACCCAGGCGTTCCCCGCGCGCTATCTCGACGACACCCTCTTCGATCGCGTGCACTCGATGTTCCTGCCTGCGCTCACGCTCGCCCTGCCGGCGGCGGCAACCTACATGCGCCTCCTGCGCACCGACCTCATCAAGACGCTGCAAGACGACTTCATCACCACCGCCCGGGCCAAGGGCCTGCCCAGCTGGCGCATCCTCGTGCGTCACGCGCTGCGACCGTCGAGCTTCTCGCTCGTGACCGTCGTGGGGCTGCAGGTGGGCGCGCTGCTGGGAGGCGCGCTCGTCGTCGAGAACATCTTCTCGATACCGGGTGTCGGCAAGGCGGTGGTCGACGCCGTCTTCCGCAAGGACTACCTCGTCGTGCAGTCCGTGGTGCTCCTCATCGCCACGACCTACGTCGTCGTCAACTTCCTCGTCGACGCGTTCTACGTCGTCCTCGATCCCCGGGTGCGAAGTGTCCGTACAGGCTGACGTAACCGCGGCAGCGGCCCCCGCAGGTGCCGCGACGCTTCCGGCGCCCGGTGCGCTGGAGCGGCCGGTGCGTGACCGCCGACGCCTCGGGCCCGGATTCTGGGCCGCGGTCGCGTGGGTGGTGGTCGTGGTCGCCGTGTGCGCGCTGGCCCCGCTGCTCCCGCTCGCGGACCCGAACCAGACGCTGCACGGACCTCGCAACGGGGGCTTCACCTACCACAACTGGTTGGGCACCGACGACGGCGGACGCGACCTGCTCTCGCGCACGATCTGGGGCGGCCGCGTCTCGCTGCTCATCGGTTTCGTGTCGGTCGCGTTCGGCCTGGCCATCGGCGGCACGATCGGCCTGATCGCGGGTTTCTACCGCGGCAGGATCGACCGCTTCGTGATGTCGATCTTCGACATCTCCCTCGCCTTCCCCGCGGTGGTGCTCGCGCTCCTGCTCGTCACGTTCCTCGGTCAGAAGCTCCAGTGGATCCTGCTGACCATCGGCATCCTCGCCATCGCGCCCGTCGGCCGCCTGGCGCGGGCCAACACGTTGGCGTACTCGCAACGTGACTTCGTCACCGCGGCCCGCGCCCTGGGCGCCAAGAGCCTGCGGATCATGGTGCGCGAGATCCTGCCCAACATCCTCGTGCCGATGGCGGCCCTGGCACTGCTGGGCACCGCGCTGGCGATCGTCGCGGAGGGGTCGCTGGCGTTCCTCGGGCTGAGCGTCGCCGGATCGACGAACACGTGGGGGAAGATGATCGTCGCTGGCTCGTCGGGCAACACGCTGCGGGAAGCGCCGCTGATGGCGTTCGTGCCGATCGCCGCCATGTTCTCCACCCTGCTGTGCCTGAACCTGATCGGCGATCGGCTGCGCGCCCACTTCGAGGTGCGAGAGTCGCTTCTCTGAGGGTCGTGCGGGTCACAATGGACCCGTGAACATCTCGGCCAAGGCGGACTACGCGATCTGCGCGGCCGTGGCCCTGGCTGCGACCGACAGCGATGCGCCGGTGAAGGGCGAGGCGCTCGCGCGCAGCCAGGACATCCCCACCAAGTTCCTCGAGAACATCATGAGCGACCTCCGGAAGGCGGGGATCGTCTCCAGCCAGCGCGGCGCGGTCGGCGGCTACTGGCTGGCCCGCCCGGGCGACGAGGTGACGCTGGCCGACGTCATCCGCGCGGTCGACGGGCCGCTCGCGAACGTGCGCGGTACCCGGCCGGAGCAGACCGCGTATCACGGGGTCACCGAGGCCCTGGTCGAGGTGTGGATCGCGGTCCGGGCCAGCCTGCGCTCCGTGCTCGAGGCGGTCACGGTCGCGGACGTGGCCTCCGGTCGCCTACCCGCGAAGGTCGCGCGCATGGCGCGCGACCCCGAAGCGTGGCTGCCCCATTGAGGCACCGTTCCTTTTGAAAGGCCCCCCTGTGAAGCGGCCCAGGTAGGCTGACGTGCCAATGCGCATCGCGCTGGTGTGCCCTTACAGCCTCACGTTGCCCGGCGGGGTGCAGACCCAGGTGCTCGCCCTGGCCCGGGCGCTGCGTGCGCTCGGCCACCCCACCCGGGTGCTCGGCCCCTGCGACGGGGCGCCGCCCGACGTGGGCATCACCCCCCTCGGTAACAGCGTTCCTCTGGCCGCCAACGGATCGATGGCTCCGATCGCGCCCGACCCCGCCTGCGCCCTACGGACGATCCGCGCCCTGCGCGACGAGCAGTTCGACGTCGTGCACCTGCACGAGCCGCTCGTTCCCGGGCCCACGATGACCGCCCTCCTGTTCGACGCCGCGCCGATGGTCGGCACCTTCCACGCCGCGGGGGGGAGCGCCGCCTACAAGTGGCTCCGGCCGGGCACCCGGTACGCGGCCCGCCGGCTGAGCCTGCGGTGCGCGGTCTCCGAGGACGCCCGGTGCATGGCGCAACATGCGCTCGGTGGCGAGTACGTGCTCGTGCACAACGGCATCGACGTGGCGCGGTTCGCCAAGGCGACACCGTGGCCCACGGAGGGCCCGACGATCTTCTTCGTGGGTCGCCACGAACCACGCAAGGGCTTGTCGGTGCTGCTCGAAGCGATGTCGAGCCTCCCCCCGGAGGTCCGACTCTGGGTTGGGGGCGACGGCCCGGAGACCGACGTCCTCCGAGCCCGCACGCGCCGTGACGACCGCATCGAGTGGCTCGGCGCGATCCACGACGACGAGAAGGCGCGCCGGCTCCGCGGCGCCGACGTGTTCTGCGCGCCGTCCCTCTACGGTGAGTCGTTCGGCGTGGTGCTCCTGGAAGCCATGGCGGCGCACGCGCCGATCGTCGCCAGTGACCTGCCCGGCTACTCCAACGTCGCCCGCAGCGGCGTCGACGCGGTGCTCGTGCCGCCCGGCGATCCCGAAGCGCTCGGGAACGCGCTCCGAAGCGTGCTGGCCGACAGCCGGCTCGCCGAGACGGTCGCGGTCGCGGCGGATGCCCGGGCCGCGGAGTTCGCCATGGACCGCCTGGCCGAGCGCTACCTGGAGCTCTACGCCGAGGTCGCAGGCCGGGCTCGCAAGCGCTGACGCCGAGAACGGCGCCAGGCACCAGCGTGCCGGGGGAGCGGAGGGCGGGCATCCTATGATGAGGCGGCCGTATCCCCCGCACCGTCCCTCGAATCGGAGGACCCAATGATCGCCGTGTGGATCGTGCTTGCGATCCTCGTGCTGCTGCTCCTCTACGTGATCGTCTCCTACAACTCGCTGGTGCGCGTCCGGAACCGCACCGACGACGCGTGGTCGCAGATCGACGTGCAGTTGCGCCGCCGCTACGACCTCATCCCCAACCTGGTGAACACCGTGAAGGGCTACGCGGCGCACGAGCGCCAGACGTTCGAGGCCGTCACGCAGGCGCGGACGCAGGGCATGAACGCCCAGGGCGTCGCCGAGCAGGCGCAGGCCGAGAACATGATCACCGGCGCCTTGAAGTCGTTGTTCGCCGTGGCCGAGGCCTATCCCGAGCTGAAGGCGAACCAGAACTTCCTGGCGCTGCAGGAGGAGCTCACCGCGACGGAAGGCCGGATCTCCTACGCCCGCCAGTTCTACAACGACACCGTCCTCAAGCTGAACACGAAGGTCCAGACCCTCCCGACGAACATCCTGGCCGGCATGTTCGGCTTCAAGACCCGCGAGTACTTCGAGGCCGACGACACCTCGCGCGGTCCCGTGACGGTGCAGTTCTGAAG
>Ga0066709_100001633_pt1 | contig 15148 bp, 16 predicted proteins | sample GraSoiAngelo_158_FD_79665 | JGI IMG/M metagenome (GOLD analysis project Ga0066709, IMG submission 79665) | Grasslands soil microbial communities from the Angelo Coastal Reserve, California, USA - 14_1009_16_30cm | ecosystem: Environmental > Terrestrial > Soil > Grasslands | place: USA...
ACGCAATGTGCGCGTTTCAGGACTGTCCGAACCGCCCTTCATACAGGAAGGCGCGTGTCTCCTGCGCGATGGCCGCAGGATCGCGCGGCGCCCGTGCCACACCACCCTCGATCGCGGCGCGCGCCACGGCCTCGGCGACGCGGGGCGGGACACGAAAATCAAACGCGTCGGGAATGATGTAGTCCGGACGGAGGTGCCGCTCGGGGATCACATCGGCCAGCGCGTGGGCCGCCGCCTGCTCCATCTCGAAGGTGATGCCGCTCGCCCGGACATCGAGCGCGCCGCGGAAGACACCCGGGAACACGAGACTATTGTTCACCTGATTCGGAACATCGGATCGGCCCGTCGCGACGATTCGGGCACCGGCATGCAGCGCCTCATCCGGCATGATCTCCGGCCGTGGGTTCGCCAGCGCGAACACGATCGGGTCCGGCGCCATCAGCTTCAGCATCTCGGGCTTGAGGACGCCCGCCACGGACACCCCGATGAACACATCCCGTTCACGAAGCGCGTCCTCCAATCCCCCTCTGACGAGCGCCCGGTTCGTGCGTTCCGCCAATCGTGCGAGCATCGGATTCATCCCCGCCTCGCGGCCTTCATAGACGATCCCCTGCACATCCGTCAGGATCATGTCCCGCACGCCGGCCCGCCGCAGCACATTGGCAATGGCGGTGCCGGCCGCCCCGGCGCCGCAGATAATGACCCTCGCGTCTTCCAATCGGCGTCGCAGCAGCCGCATACCGTTCAGCAGCCCAGCCAAGACCACGATGGCGGTGCCATGCTGATCGTCGTGGAACACGGGGATGTCGAGCTCCACGCGCAAGCGTTGCTCGATCTCGAAACAACGCGGCGAGGCGATGTCTTCCAGATTGATGCCGCCGAAGATCGGCGCGAGGTGCTTGACGGCCGCCACGATCTCATCCGTATCCTGCGTGGCGAGACAGATGGGGAACACTTCAATGCCGGCATAAAAATGAAACAGCACGGCCTTGCCCTCCATCACCGGCAACGCCGCCCGCGGCCCTAGATCGCCCAACCCGAGAACCGCCGATCCATCGGTCACCACCGCCACCAGGTTGCCTTTCGCCGTATAGTCGTACACCTTCATCGGATCGCGCGAAATCTCCGTGGCCGGCTCCAACAGCCCGGGAGAGACATAGAATTGCTGCAGGATCGTGAGATCCCTGATCGGAATCTTCGGCTTGATTTCGAGGATGCCGCCGTACCGCGCATGAAGGTCCAGGGACTGCTGCCCCAGGCTTCGCGCGGGCCCGATCGGTGCGGGGGGCAACGGAAAGCGGCCTTCATAGACATAGTCGAGGGTGCGCTGCCGAACCGCCTCCGGCGCAACCTCCTTGCGTGCGAGGCCGGCCGCCATCGCCGCACGGGCCACCGCCGCCGCAATGGCCGGCGCCACCCTGAAATCCATGAGATCGGGGAGGATGCGATCGCGCCGGATGTCGGCGGCAGGGATCGCGCCCGCCAGAGCTTCCGCGGCCGCGATCTTCATCTCGTCGTTGACTCCGCTTGCCGCGACGTCGAGCAACCCTCGAAACACGCCCGGAATGACCATTGCCGTGTTCACGCCATTGGGAAGATCGGCCCTGCCGGTCGCCACGACGGCGGCTCCTGCTCGCTTGGCGCACTCCGGCCGAATTTCCGGTTCGGGAAGGGCCAACGCCAGGACGATCGGATCCCGCGCCATGGCGGCCACCATCGCTTCGCTCAAGACGCCGCCCTCTGAGAAGCCGACGAAGACATCGATCCCATTCAGCACGGCATCGAGGGGACCTTGCAAGCCCTGCTGGTTGGTCGAGAGCGCCATCTCGGCCTTGAGCCAGTTCATCCGCGTCGGCCGGTATTTATAAATCGCCCCGGCGCGATCGCAGACGATCACATCCTTGACGCCGTATTTCAGCAGGAGCCGCGCCGTGCCCATGCCCGCGGCGCCCGCGCCGTTGATCACGACCCGCATCTCCTTGACGTGCTTGCCGACGAGCGTGCCGGCATTCATCAGCGCCGCCAGGACCTGGATTCCCGCCGCGTGCTGATCGGCGTGAAACACCGGAATATCGAGCGCGCGAGTGAGCCGCTCTTCTACGGAGAAGCACCGGGGCGCCGAAATATCGTCGAGGCAGATGCCGCCGAAGGTCGGCGCAAGGAGCGACACGGTATGCACGATCTCGTCCACATCCTGCGTGTTCAGACAGATGGGGAAGGCATCCACTCCCGCGAAGGTCTTGAAGAGCACGGCGTTGCCTTCCATGATGGGCAGCGCCGCCTGGGGACCGCAATTGCCGAGATTCAGCACCTTCGAGCCGTCCGTGACGACGGCGATGGTGTTGCCTCGGCACGTGTACACGAACGATTCGCGCGGGTTCGCGTGAATGGCAAGGCAGGGCTCGGCGACGCCGGGCGTGTAAATGAGGCTGAGGACGGATCGGTCCCTGATGGGGACCTTGCTTTCGATGCCGATCACGCCGCGATGACGTCGTCTGGATTGGAGCGAATCGTTCGGCATCGTACGTGACATCTACATCTTCTGACGTTCTTTCAGCCGCGCCAGTCTCTGCTTGATGGCCACAATGCCATGGTCATCCGCCTGAGGTCCGGCGCCCACGGACTGCAACGAACGCTCATAGTGGCCCGCGGCCTCCTCGACACGGCCCAGGGACTCCAACGCAAGAGCCAGTCCGACATGCGCTTCGAACGCTTCGGGCGAGAGGGTCAGCGCCTCACGGTACTGCGCGACGGCCTCTTCGAGCTTGCCCTGTCCCGAGAGCGCCTGGGCCAGCGCGATATGGACTTCAGGCGTTTCCCATCCGAGCCTCAGCGCTTCACGGTAGGCATCCGCCGCCAGGACGATGCGGTCGATGGCGAACAGCACATTCCCGAGTTCAAAGTTGGCGCGCGCCGAGAGATTGTCCCGGTTCTCGGGGTTCAGCCTGATCGCCTCCACCAATTCGGACAGGGCAAATTCATACTCTTCTGCTTCGGCGTAGGCCATTCCCAACTCCAACCTCGCACGGGGGTCTGCGGGCGCCTTGCGAACGGCCTCAACGCGCTCTTCGATGGGTGCAAGGATCTCAGGAGCGCTGATCACGGCCCCCGGCATCGGATTTCCCATGGAGAGCAATCCGGTCAGGAGCGATTCGGCGATCATGTCGCAGACTCCTCACCCACCGTTGCAGCAGGCTCCAAACGTAACCGGCCGCTGGCCACCAAACTGATGACCGCGGTCAGGGCAATGGTGCACACGAACGCCGCCAGGACCACGAGAAGATACGGACCATTGCGATAGGCCGTCGGCGAAAAGAGTCCGGGAACCGGCACGTGCGGGATGATGCTGCGATACTCGAGGATCGCCATGCCGGCAAAGAACAGTCCTGACAGAGTCGCGACGAGATAGGTCGCGCGGACCGAGAGCAGAAGGCCGGTTATGAGGATTGGACCGACATACAGCGCCATCAAAGGATTGGCCGCACCGCCCGAGAAATGCAGGAGCAACGTCAGGAGAAAGACATCGGTGGCGCATTGCAAGGCCACCGATCTGGATGCGGCATCAGATGACGCGATGCCGGTCTTCCGTCCGGCCGCGATGAGATGGGCGGTGTAGAGGCCGTTACTGACGAGTATCGCGGCGGCGGTCGCATACAGAGGCAAGGGATCCAGCACTGCCCCCATGTTCTGCGTCAAGATAAATGCGCCAAAGAGCGTGCCGGCCGCACAGATATACCGGAGGTAGAGGAGCCGCCAAGCATGTCCCGGCAATTCAGCCCGGATCAACGATGGCAGGTCGGGAAGCGCCATGAATGGATTCTAGTCCATGGTGTATCTGGAATCAACGCAACGAAAGACGAGCCAACATGGACTAGCGGGATAGCTTTTTCAACAGCGCGTCCGCCGCCGGCCTGAATTCGGCGGCCCACCGCCGGTGATCAATGGGAGTGCGCATGGCTACGACCTTCCGTGCCTGGGCTTGAGCCTCTGCCGATCGTCCCTTCTCAACGTAAAATTGAGCCAGGCTCCATTGGATGTACGCGTAGTTCGGCCCTGCGGTGGCAGCCCTGGTCAGATAGTCTTCCACGTGTTCCTTTTTCCCGACGAGAAGCATCCGGAGCGCTCCCGGCGCGCGGTCAAGGAGCATCCCCATCATGTGCAGCGCCGGGGCATGGCGTGAATCCAAGGCCAGGGCCCGCGCCAGATGTTGTTCGAGCTCCGCAAGAATTCCCGGCGACACCTTCCAGAAGGGCTTGAGGTTCACGGCGTTCCCACGGTTCGCCGCGAGATAGAAGTGCGCGTCGGCGCTGTCTTCCTTGAGCACGAGCGCGCGGTCGGCAGCCCGCTCACCGCGCTCGTACCACGCCAGCGCGTTGTCCACGTTTGCGTCTCCGAGCGCCAGACAGACGCGGGCGGCGCGAATCCACGGCCTGGGATCGCGAGGGTCCATTGCCGCGGCGTGTTCATACAGGGCCAGCGCCTGCCGAGAGGATTCAGGAAAGGCGTCATCGTTCTGCGCAAGATGATCCGCCCGCTCAAGTCCATCTTGAAGAGTTCCGCCTTCAGCGGGCGCACACACCATCGCGAGGGCGATCAGACAACTTAGACCGTTGATCAGGCCGCGCATTCAAGACCCGCTGGTTGAACTATGTTCTGCGATGAGGGCGTCGGTCCCGGACCTTCCTTGGAGGATGATGCTGCGCATCGAGACGCAGGAGCTCTTCATGAAGGAACGCCCGCGCCGCATTGACGATCCGATCGCGCAAGGCTCGATCCACCCCCGCATCAGCCAGCACCTTCTTCTTTTCGTGAGGAGAGCCACGCGCCATCAGCACCACTCGGACGATATCGGCGCGGAGGTTCAGTTGGGTCGCAATGTGCTTGGCGAGATCGCCTTTCATCGCATGCCGGTGGACCCGAACCCGCCCGCGCCGCGGGTGGACGGCGGCAGCGCGTTGGTCTCTTCCAGATCGGGCGTGGCGACAGACAGAATAAACAGCTGCGCGATTCGCGCGGCTGCATCCACGATAAAATCATGACTCGACAGATTCTTCAGCTCGACTTTGATTTCTCCCCGATAGTCGGGGTCAATCCAACCGGCGCCGACTTCGATATTCTTCGCCACCGACAGTCCCGACCGAGACCCGATGCGTCCCACGTGTCCCTCCGGAAGGCAGATGGCGATGCCCGTCGGGACGAGCGCATGGCCGATGTCCACGCGGCCGTCCCGGACGACCGAGGCCGGAATAATCGTCCGCTCGTTGGCAAACAGATCGAATCCCGCGGCGCCCTCCGAGCCCCTGACCGGCAGTTTGGCGGTGGCTGAAAGACGGGCGACCTTCACGGCTGCAGGCGAGGGCGTTCGAGCGTCACGACGCCCTGCCTCGTTCCGACGATCACCAGATCAGCGCGCCCCACGAAGAGCCCGGTGCAGACCACTCCCGGCGTTTTCTCAAGCTCGGTTTCCAGTTCGCCAGGAGCATCAATCCTGGGGAACCACAGGTCGATGATGTAATGGCCGGCCTCGGTCACGAACAATTGCCCGTCCTTCATGCGCGGCGCGACCCGGCAGCCACACGCCGCCACCCGTTTCATGACCGTCCGCCAGCCGAATGGGATCACTTCGACCGGCACCTGAAACGTTCCACCGAGAACGGGCACCCGCTTCGATTCATCCACGAGCACCACGAATCGCGAGGCGGCCGAGGCGACGATCTTTTCCTTTAACAGCGCCCCTCCCCCTCCCTTGATGAGGTTGAGTTGCGGGTCCACCTGGTCAGCTCCGTCCAGCGCGATGTCGATGGTCCACTCCGCATCGTCCGGCAAGAGGGGGATTCCTGCGTCGCGGGCGAGCCCTGCCGTCTCCAACGACGTCGCCACGCCCCGGATGCGCAATCCGCCCTTGATGCGCTCGGCAAGCTTCGCCATCACATGCCGGATCGTCGACCCCGTTCCCAGTCCGACGATCTGCCCATCGCGGATATATTCCACGGCCGCATCCGCCGCCATTTTTTTCAGCGCGTCCTGATCCATCGTATTTAGCGCCCGGCGAGGACCTGAATCTGCGCGGCCAGGTCGAAGTCTTTTTGTGTGATCCCTCCGGCATCGTGGGTGCTGAGATGGACGATCACCACGTTATAGATGTTGGACCACTCCGGATGGTGTCCCATCGTCTCGGCCACTAACGCCACGCGCGTCATGAAACCGAACGCCTCGATGAAATTTTTAAACTGGAATCGCGCATGCAGCTTGCCGGCTTCAAGCTTCCAACCCGGCAGGCTCCGGAGGGCATCATGGATGTCGGCGTCGGCAAGTTTTATGGGGGCGGCCATCACATTCCTTCCGATCCGTAGAATGCGCGCATCCTATATATTTTCCGCAGGCCTTGCAAGACGAAGGAGTTCATTGATAGTCGGAGTCGGGCATTGCTACAATGATGCACGTGCAGACCACTTCGGAGAAGACACATTGGAAATCCCTGCGGCGCTCATCAAGACCTTCAACACGGCGCTGAACGAGATGAGCGCCGATCTGTCGTTGATCGCGCTGAAGGAAGACGGTTTCGGCCTCTTTCAGGCTCACGCTTATCGCGGATTTTCTCCTCGCGAAACGCAAGCCATCCTCCGGGCGCTCTCCTATCCCGAAATCGGGCTTGATGCGCGGGCTCATGAAGAAAACGGCGCCCCGAAGGTCCGCATCCGCATGACGGCCCCCGCTCACCGTTCGCTCCTCGGCACACCGCTTCGCGTCAATCAACGCGTCTGCGGAGCGCTGGTCATTGGACGGAAGGATGTGGCGGCCTTCAGCGAACGAGATCGGCGGCAACTGGAGGAGACGAAAGAAGAGCTGGAAACGGCCATTGCAAAAGCCGATATCCTGCCGACTCTCCCCACCTCGGCGCCGGTCTCCGAAGGTCGACAACTCCTGCCGCACGCGGCGTTGACGGAGATGGACAACCCGGCGATTGAGTCCCTCATGGCCGATATTCGCAATCAAATTCCCTATGACCGGGCGCTCCTTACCCGGTACGACCCAGAGAGTCAGCTGTTGACCGGTTTTATGTCGTGCGCGCCCGGGCACATCGAATGGCGTCATGGACAGACCTATACCCTCGATGCGTCCGCCGCCGGGTGGGTGCTGAGGCATATGAAGCCCCGGCTGGATCGGGACCTGGCGTCCACCCAAGGACGATTCCTGGATTATAAGGAACTATACAAGGATAAGTTCAAAACAGCCCTGGTGCTGCCGCTCCGGAGGGGAGCGGACATCATCGGCACCATCGCGTTGTCCTCACGCACGCCGAACTTATACAACATGGATATGCAGCGCGCCGCCGCCGGACGTCTCGAACAGCTCGCCAAAATGCTTCCTTCGATGGGCCCCCCATCGGGCGTGACGCCATCCGCCGCGCCTGCCACGATCGCGGATTCGACGGATGCGTTCGAAGCGCGTGAGATCATGTTGCGCCAGGAGCGGCAAGCGGCCATCCGGGAACTGACGGCGTTTCTCGAGCAGGACATCCAGCGGACGCTGACGAAAACACGGATGGAGCTTGAGGAGACACTCACCGACACCGCGTCGGGCGAAACATTGACCGTCGGAGGCATGGAACGCATCGAGCAGGCGTGCCGTGAGCTGACCGGTATTGAGGCCATCCTCAACGAAATTCTCGATCATGCCAAACCCCTTGAACTCCACCCCCGCGTGGTTCGCATTCCAGACGTCATCGACAGCGCTCTCGCGGTGATCGCCAATGACATCGAGCCTCGACGCATCAAAGTCACGCGGCAGTTCCCGGAGGACCTGCCGGCGATCAGGGCGGATGAAGGCAAGCTGCAACAAGTTTTTCTCAGCATTCTGAAAAACGCCCTTGAGGCCATGTCGCCGGAGGGACACATTCATATTGAAGCGCTTCCCCATAAGGGCGCGCGCGGCCGGCATGAAGTGGCGCTGACGATCCAGAACGACGGCGCCCCGATCCCGACCGAACATATCGGAAAGATCTTCGAACCGGGCTTTACGACGAAGGCCGCCGGCACGGGGCTCGGGCTCTCCTCGGTGAAAAAAATCATCGAAGAACACCGGGGGCAGATTTCAATTGCCAGCGGTCCAGGTCAAGGGACCGCCGTGATCATTCGCCTGCCGGCACATGCAGCCGCCCGCCACCCCGGACGAGGACGGCGGCGCCCACGAAGACGCTAGGAACAGTGAAAACAGGCGCCCGAACGGCTTGACAGCGGTGTCTTAATGAGGTATCGTCTGGTCCGTTTTCGAGTCCCCAGGAATTCAGTATTTGAAAGCATTAGATCCTCTTTCATTAGGAGGTTTCATATGAAACGTGCCATGTTTGTTTTTGCATTAGTTTCAGGTTTTTTGTTTATGTCGGCTGCTGCCTTCGCCAATCCGGCCCTGCTGAAAAAGCATGACGGCTACCCGGATGAGACGAAGAAGGCAACCACGTCGGTTGGTGACGCAGCCGGCTTGAAAGGCGCGGAGGATGCCCCCAAGGTCCTGAAGGAACAACTCAAGTCTGCCGATTACGGCGACCGTGCCGGCAATGCCTTTAGCGACGATCCTCGGCAGCGCAAGCACCCGGGCTATCCGGAAGGCGGTGTGACCGAAAGCCACATCAAGAACGCCACCAAAGTCAACGCCGCTCCGAAGAAGTAAACGCAGCGGCGAGTGATCAAAGGGGGGAAGGTCCGATAGGGCCTTCCCCCCTTTTTTTTGACGGCATCGACCACGGGAGCAGGCCGCCGCATGGGTCTCATTCTTCGCGCCTTCACGACATGGCGGATGGCCGTCATCCTGTTACTGGGATTTTCTTCCGGGATCCCGCTCGCACTGACAGGCACAACGCTCCAGGCCTGGATGAAATCGGAAGGCGCCGATCTCACGGTCATCGGACTGTTCTCGCTGGTGGGGCTGCCGTACGTTTTGAAGTTCCTCTGGGCGCCGTTGATGGATCGCTATATCCCGCCGTTTCTGGGACGCCGGCTCGGATGGATTCTGCTCTCGCAGGTGGCGCTGGTCGTCGCCATTATCGCAATGGCTTTCACCAGCCCTGTGGCACTGCCGGTCGCCGCGGCCGTCATCGCCGTCTTGATCTCGTTTTTCAGCGCGAGCCAGGACATCGTCGTGGACGCCTATCGGACGGACCTGGCGGAAACAGATGAGGTCGGTCCCGCCGCCTCGCTGTATATCGCGGGATATCGGATCGCGTTGTTGGTGTCGGGAGCGTTGGCGCTGATCCTCGCCGATCACCTGCCGTGGCGCACCGTGTATCTCTTGATGGCGGCGACGATGACCATCGGCATCCTCGCCACATTGTTCGCGCCCGAACCGAAAACGCCCGGCACCCCTCCGCAAAGCATCGCTGAAGCCGTGATGCTGCCGTTCATGGAATATTTCCACCGGAAAGGCGCGCTGGAAATCCTGGCCTTCATCGTCCTGTACAAGATTGATGTCGTGATTGCGATGGCGATGACAACTCCATTCCTGCTGGAGATCGGCTTCAGTAAAACGGATATCGGCGCCGTCACAAAGGGCTTTGGGTTGATCGCCACTCTGCTTGGCACGCTCACGGGCGGCGCACTGATGGTCAGGCTCGGGATGAAGCGCTCGCTGTGGGTCTTCGGCTTGAGTCAGGGGATTTCCGGTCTCTCGTTCACGGCGCTGGCGCATGTCGGCCATCACTATCCCATGTTGGTCGCGGCCATCGCCGCCGAAAATTTCTGTAGCGGCATGGGCACCGCGGCGTTCACCGCCTTTCTCATGACGCTCTGCGACAAACGGTTCTCCGCCACCCAATACGCGCTGCTCACCAGCATGATGGGGCTCAGCCGGGTGGTCGGCGGCGCGCCGACCGGCTATCTCGCCAAAGCGGTGGGCTGGGAACTCTATTTCTTCATCAGCGTTCTGGCCATGATCCCCGGCCTATTGTTGCTCAGCCGCTATTCCAAATGGTCGCTCCCCGAGCCAGTCAAATAGCGCATCGTTCAAACGCGGGGGAAAACAGACCGCAGTTACACGAAAGAGTTTCCTGTCCTCAGGGATGAGAAGATGCGACGCGAGGTGAATCCAGCGAGTCGTGTTATACTCATGGCGAACCACGGAGGTCACCATGGCGCGTTTTACGATTACCGAAGTCAGCGAAGGCAATGGCCAACCCCACCCCACCTTTACTCACAGCGCCACATACCCCGTGTTGAAAGTCCTCTGGCAGGGGGTCGGCAACTTGCCGGGATTTCTCGTCGCCGACGATCAAGGCCGCTTTCATTTGATCAGGATGGATCACTGCCGGCTGGGCAAGATCGAAGCTCCGTAATCCAATGCCACAACTGCCCCCCGAAGAAGCGGGCCAAGAACTGTCCGATTTGGCCTTCGGCATCGTCGAACAGCATTGGCTGGAACAACACATCGGCAAGGTCATCGATCTCAAGACCCTTGAGAACCAGGACGCAGCCGAGTGGGAATTGACGTACCTCATTCTCTTCGCCATCACGCACGGCTGCGGGAGCTTCTCCACCCTGGACCCGCACCGGACCACCGCCATCCTGAAGTCCTTCCATTCGGTTCTCCTGCGTTCCATCGCCGACCAGGCCGGCCAGGAAATCGCGGAGGTGCATCAGAAAAACCTGCCGCCGCGGTACCGCCTGTACGGAGAGGCGGTCGCGGGGGAGGAGCAGAAGAGTTCCTATAAATTGCTTGGGGAAGCGGCCGCGATTCAGATCCTCGGCAAACCCCTTGAAGATCCTCAGACGGCCGATAATTTTCGCGAAACGATCAAAGTGATTTTTACCGAGGTTCGAGAAGCGGCGATCAAAACAATGGGTTGACATTCCGTCGCCCGCCCACCGATCATGACTTCTTCCAGTTTTTTGGTAAAGACGAGAAAGGACAGGCCATGCATTTTGACATCGGCGGGAACCAGTATCGGAACGCCTCCAACTCGATCGAGATCGACGGGATGGGGCACTTGTTGTTCGAGCACAACCGGCGCTACAACGACATGACGCTCAGGGGCATGCTCTTCGACCGAAACGGAAATCTCGTGGCTCGGATCTCGGAGAGCAGTCTGGCGTTGAACCTGCAGGGCGAATTCGACATCGACGTGGAAGCCTCGGTCGTACGCGTCGTCAGGCGCGAGAGCCGCGACATTTTGCTTGAAATCAAATTTCTCGACAAGGAACACGTGCAGATCCACAAGGCGAAGCTCTACACCGGCAAAGGCCATCTCCTGGAGATCACGCCGACCTCATGGACGCTGGGGCACGACTCGCACAGCGGCGAGATCAAAGACTGTGTCGGCGAACCCGTGAGGCTATCGTGACCCTATTGAGCAGATTGCGCGCAGCGGAAGCCGATAAAGGCGTTGCGCGTGTCCGGCGGGACTTTCGTCGTACGGCTCGCCGAGAGCAGGTAGACCGGCATATCGGACCATGACCCTCCGCGAGTCATCTTGTACTGCCCGCGCGCCGGCCCGGGAGGATTTCGCGGAGGGCTGTCGGCATAGTACGAGCCGTCATACCAGTCCTGCACCCACTCGGCCACATTGCCAGCAAGATTGAAAGCACCGTACGGGCCCTGTCCCGTCGGATAGCTTTCCACCGACTTCAGCAAATCATACGAGAACCGCGTCATCTGCCCGAACAAGGCGAGCGACGGCTGCGGCCGCGTGTCGCCCCATGGAAATTTCTGTTCATTGCTATCCCGCGCGGCTTTTTCCCACTCAGCCTCCGTCGGCAATCGGCGCCCCGAGATTCGGCAATATGCATCGGCATCGCTCCAACTCACTCCGATGACCGGGCGATCGGCATGCTCGGGAAATTTGACGACATCCCAATTGACCGGCTTCTCCCAGCCCGTGGCGCCTAAGAACTTCGCGTAGCGGGCCGTCGTCACTTCGTATTTATCAATGTAAAAGGCATTGAGAAAGACCTGGTGGCGAGGCTGTTCATCGTCCAGCCCCTCGCCCTCCGGCAACCCCATCCAAAAATCCCCCGCGGGCACAAGCACCATCGGGGCACCGTCCTTCCCTGTGATTTCTTTTGGGAGTGCGGGGCCATCGGCGCCAAGACCGTCGGGGACCCGCACCGAGAGCAGCAAGAATCCGAGAATAACGAGTAGCGGCATCACCATTCGCCAACAGAAAGCCAAAGTCTAGCATACCGGTCCCTTGACTTCATTCTCGCTCCCTCCCTATAGTGCCTTCACCTGCGCATGCGTTTCTGATATTCATCGTCGATGATCTTCCGACTCCGTCCAGCACCCTCCACACGCCATTCGCCCGCGATCGCATTCTGCGCGCTCTTGCTGATATGCGCAGGCGCGATCAACGCGTCGGCAGTGCCCGCTCCGCCCAAGATGGAGGACCAGGGCCGGGCTCAGAAAGCGCAGATTGATCTCGCGAAACGGCTGCTGGATGCGGGCGACCGCGAGGGATCGATTCAAACACTTCAAAAGCTGATTTCCGATTCCCCTGAAGGGTCGCATGTCCCTGAAGCGTACAGCCTGCTCGGTCGGCTCTTGACTGAAATGGGAAATACCGAAGAGGCGGCCGGCTATTACCGGCTCCTGCTGGAAGAATACCCGGCGTCGGAATTCGCGCCGGCCGCCCGTGTGGCGTTGGGTTTGGCTCTCTTGAGAGCGGGCCAGGTGGATGCCGCCCTTCCGTTACTCCAGGAAGCCAAGGGCCAAACGCCGGATGCCGCGTCCAGGCTGGCGGTCCTCGCCGGACTGGAGGAGGCCTATCTCGCCAAGGGTGATCATGCAAAAGCCATCGAAGCTGCCGCCGAAGCACGTGCCCTCTCTTCTGAAGAAAATGGACAACGGATCGAGGACCGCATCCGACAGATGTTGAGAAAGGCTGGCGAGCCGGACCTCCGCCGGATCGCCGAGCGCTATATTCACGATTTCCCGGGCGATGCGGCACTGCTCCGCTTGCTGGAGCTGCATGTCGCGGCGGGCGATGACTTTAAGGTCACACGGGACGCGCGGCAGTTCCTGCAACGCTTTCCAAAACATCCGCTGGCCGGCATCGCCACGGATGCGTTGATCGCCCAGCGCAAGAAACTGAAAGGGAAGGATGTCATCATTGGTGCGTTGCTTCCCTTCACCGGCTCGCTGCAGTCCTACAGCCAGGACGTGCTCAACGGCGCCAGGGTCGCGCTGGACGAGGCCTTGGAAACATCGTCTCGCTTCTCGCTCGGCCTGGTCACCAAGGACACCGAAGGCGACGACAAGATGCTCGCGATCGAACTCGACGACTTGCTGGAGGGCTACCGGCCTGTCGCCGTCATCGGTCCTCTGTTGACGCGCAATGTCAAAGCAATCGCGCCTGCCGCCGACCTGCACCAGGTGCCGTTCCTGACCCCCACCGCCACCCTGTCCGAGGTGCAGCGGCTCAGCCCGTACCTCTTCAACACCGGCGTGAACAATCGCGCCTTGGTCAGGGATCTCGCGGCCTACGCCATCGACGCGCTGGGTTGCAAGCGCGTGACGATCCTGGCGCCACAGGACGCCTATGGCGCGGAAATGGCGCAGACATTTACCGAAGAGATGCGCAGGCTGGGCGCGGAGATCATCGTCTCGGAAACCTATGCCCTGGACGTGACCGATTTCGGACAGCCGATTAAGCGGATCAAAGACGTCGACCTCAAGCGATACGGCAAACTCGAGACCTCCCCCACCGTGATGAAGAAAGGCAAACCGGTGAAAATGTACGTGCCCGGTTTCGACGCGATTTTTTTGCCGGGCGACGCCGCCAAGGTAGGGCTGATTGCGGGCCAGTTGCAATTCCATGGAATGAAAGTGGTCCTGCTGGGCACCAACGGCATGAACTCCCCGGACCTGATCCGCATTGGCTCTCGCGCCGTCGAGGGCGCAGTCTTTGCCGATAGCTTTTTCGTGGACAGCCCCGAACCGGCCGTGCGAAACTTCGTCGAGCGCTACGTGAGGCGATTCAAGGAACCGCCGTCCCCGTTCGCCGCGCAAGCGTATGAGGCGATGCAACTGGCCCTGAGTGCTGTGCGCGGCGGCGCCCTGACCGGCAGGGCCGTGCGCGACCGTATTGCCAGTACCAGGAACGTCCCGGGTCTTGCAGGCCCAGTCAGCATGAACCCGACGGGCTATCTCGAGCGGCGGTACAGCATCATACAAGTCAAGGGCGGCAAGTTCGTGCCCGCTCCACCCGCCGCGTTCATCGGCCCGCAACTACCATGATGGCTGTGATGGAAACGATCTGATGTCCACACGCGTATTGAGCGGTATGCAGCCGAGCGGTCGGATGCACCTCGGCAATCTGCTCGGGGCGCTCGAGAACTTCAAGCGGCTGCAGGCCGAGTACGAATGCTTTTACTTCATCGCGGACTGGCACGCGCTGTCCACCAATTACGAGGACACATCCCACATCCGTGAATGGGTGCGTGACATGCTGATGGACTGGCTGGCCAGCGGCATTGACCCGGCGCGTGCGACGCTGTTCGTACAATCGCGGGTGCCGGAACATGCCGTGCTGCACCTCCTGCTGTCCATGATCACCCCGGTGCCGTGGCTAGAGCGGAATCCGACCTATAAGGAGAAGCAGGAAAACATCGACGGCCGGGACCTTTCAAGTTACGGATTCCTCGGCTACCCGATCCTCCAGGCCGCCGACATTTTGCTCTATAAGGGCAATCTCGTGCCGGTCGGGGTCGACCAACTTCCTCATCTCGAGTTGACCCGTGAGATCACCCGGCGATTCAACAGTCTCTATAAGCCCATCTTCCCGGAGCCGCAGGCTTTGCTGACTGCGATCCCCAAGGTCCCCGGCACGGACGGCCGCAAGATGAGCAAGAGCTACAACAATACGATCAACCTCTCTGATACTGAAGCGCAGGTCCGCGCCAAGCTGAAGACCATGGTGACGGACCCGGCTCGCGTCCGGCGGACGGACAAGGGCAATCCGGACGTCTGCCCGGTCTTTACCATCCACAAATCCGTCTCTGCGCCGGCGGTGATTGAACAGGTGAACAAGGAATGCCGGACCGCAGCCATCGGGTGCATTGACTGCAAAAAACTTTCAGCCGATGCGATCGTCGCCAAGCTAACGCCGATCTGGGAAAAGCGACGCGAACTGGAGCGCATGCCGAAGCGGGTGGACGAAGTG
>Ga0066709_100001634_pt1 | contig 15141 bp, 12 predicted proteins | sample GraSoiAngelo_158_FD_79665 | JGI IMG/M metagenome (GOLD analysis project Ga0066709, IMG submission 79665) | Grasslands soil microbial communities from the Angelo Coastal Reserve, California, USA - 14_1009_16_30cm | ecosystem: Environmental > Terrestrial > Soil > Grasslands | place: USA...
CAGAGCTGCGCGTTTGATCTGAGACGTAATTCCGTAGACTTCATCTTTTGGAAAATGGGTCCCAATGTCATAAATTCGGAGCGTTAAGGTTTTACCCTTTTGCCAAACCTCGAGATCTTCGAAACTCTTGATCGCTGCCAATCTCTAAGTCTCCTTTTGTCCAGATTACCAATCTGCCAATCTCTCAGTTAGTCCCCGGCCCCACTGGGAACCCCGCCTAGTAATTTGCCAGGCCCAGGTATTCCCTCACGACCGATAAGGCATAGCGCCGCGTCTGCCACCACCTGTCCGGATCGAAAGGGTCGCGACTTGCCGCGCGGACGATCGGTTCGGAGCGACCCCCGGTCACGTAATGCCAAGTAAGACGCGTCCGGTGCGTGTGGTATTTTGACGTGACGAGGATCACTGGGGAATCTTTAGACTGGAGAGCATGGTAAACTGCTCTCAGTTCCTCGAGTGTCCCTTTGGCACCTTCATTCGGGATAACTATTGCTGCTGGCGGAACTCCTCGGTGGATGAGAACCTCACGGCTTAGCTCCCATTCTTGCGGTAGTTTGATCCCCATTTCTTCGAGCGCGGCGGCGTCGCTGCTGGGACCTTCCCGTACGACGAAGATCAGCGGCGCCCATCCCGCGTGATAGAGTTTTGCCGCTTCGATTTGCCGAAAAGGCGCCTGTCCTCCAAGCGCGACAATCGCTGCTGCTGGTCGCAATACATCTTCAATGATGAGGAAGGAGGCTATTCCACGCAGGATCGGGAAATGTGCGATGCCCATCAGCAGCACACCGGCAAGCAAAACCGCGCTCCAGCGTAACGCGCCGCTGCGTCGTCGCAGGTTATCGCGAATACCGTTTGGCATTTGATTTAATGGGAATAGAAAGAAGGGGGCCACCACGGATTCAACTTTACGAAATAGAGATCAGCGGTCGGTGGTTCCAGCAATCCGAATTCGCAATTCCCCACACTTTACCGTGAATCCGCTAATTTTTGCCGCCGATCGTATCCAATCGCAGCACTTTAAAATCGTGCCTTGGAATTGACATGCTTATCTTTCTGCCGGAAGTATCAATACTTTGTTTCGACTCTGCATCGGAAGCAACAGTTCTTGCGGGATCTAGCCCCAAACCAGAAATATCTAAGCGAACAGTCCCCACATAATCATCTCCCATGTTTGTTAGACACATCAGCGCTGCGTTTGCGCGGGTATAATAACTTACTTTAATATCGGCGTGGTCGGGTTGAATCGCAGTCTGTTCCCAAAAACCTTTGAATTCTACACCGCGTGAAGTAATGTCATAATCTTTTTTTATATTTTCAAACCAAGATTCAGAAGCGGCATCATTGGTTAGCGGAATAATGTCATGAATTGCTAATACGCCGTACATTGCGCGGAGTGCTTTACCGTATGCTGCCGGCTGATTCCAAAATCTAATATAATTAAGAAAAGCGGGAACGAATCCGAATTTCTGGCTTCTGGAAAGTCCTCGAATCCAGTCTGAGCCAGCTTTTCCTTTACCCCATATATCAACCCAATCCGGATCAGTGGGTTTTTCAAATAAAACAGATTCTCCGTCGCTCACGATATCGGCAAAAGCAAATGCGTGCGGATACATTTTTGCAGTAGTGTGAAGCCAAATGACGGGCCGCTTGCCGTTATCTAACATTACCTGCCGAATGCGTTTTAATTTTTCCCTCATGCCAAGGAGCATATATCCTGTTCCATGGGTTCCATCCTCTTTTATGTAACCGCCACTCAACAGCGAAGCACTCGTGTACGGTTCAGGCTCATCGATGTAAAGCCCATCATATGTATTATTTGAGAGCGCGTTATTTACGTTATAGACCCAATAATCGGCATCGCCCTTGGTAGGCACGGAGATCCAACCGTCGTTTGCTGTTTCGGCTTTAATTGGATCGAGGTCGATCCAGGTATGACCGCCAGACGGAATTGTCACGTGGAAATTGGTAAAAGGCGCAACCTTGCGACCTTCATGTCTCATACCTTGGGTTGCCGTTTTGTATAGGTTGCTGTCGCGAGGTACTAATGAAAAGATGGGAAAGTTTGCATTGGATCTTCCTCCAGTTGATTGGCCTCGCCAATCCCAATAAACGTCGAAATCATTATTCGGAAAGACCGAAGTCCCGCCAGCTGCCCCAAATCGGCCCCCTCTCCAATCTGCCGGAAGCGGCTTTACGGGGGTCGCATCATAGCCAAAATTGATTTCTATGGGATCGCCCAGGTTAAAGTTTTTGTTAACGAAATTATTCTGCAGTCGAACGTTGCCGTTGCCGTCGCGAATCATTTCTTGGATGGGAAGCGCTTCATTGACGCGCCAACCAGCGGGATTTTCACCAAGCCATTCAAGTCCGCGATCATCATCGGAGAATAGCACGACCGCCAGGAAAGTAGATTTGCGTGGCTTTTGGGCGAGATTAGTATGAAATACGCCTGGTACGCTGGGCACCGCAGACTTGTACGGATACCACCAATACGGTTGATCGGTTGTGGTGTGCATGAATAATGCTCGGCGTGAAGGAAGCACTGTTTGCAAACGTACCGTTTTAATAGTTATCGGACCGGTTGTGGGAGAAAGCTTTAAGGTGATAAGCATCATCCCGTCATACTCCAAACTTCCACTTACCGAAGCGGTGATACCCTGACCCGCCGCGGTACCCTGCCAGGTTACTAGATGTGGTTGAATCGAAGTAATCGAGAGTGACGACGGTTTTAGTTGAATCGGTCCGCTCCCCAGATCAATCTCTAACGCAACGGGGCTTGCCAACAGTTGCTGCCCCTGTGAAGTAATTTGCCTCGGCAATCCAAACCCGCCCCTAAGATCATACTCTCTTCCCCATACGCTGAGTTTTAAACCATTGACAACTATGGCGGTCCATGGGGGTTGAACACGGCTACTTACCCCTAAGGAATTTCCAAGCCATGCGCTCTTGGGTACGACAAAGCTGGAAGAATTTTTAATCGCCAGCACCATACTGCGGCTGTTAACAAGTTTAACGGTTGCAAAGTAAGACCCCGGAGTCATAGTGCCGATGGAGATGAGCGTTTCACCAAATCCGCGAAGCAATTTCGTTATTTCTCCGGATTTGATTAACTTTCCATCGCGATAAACATTTACTATGTATTTGACTGCGGATCCTTCAAAATCATTTCCGGAATCTGCAGCAATGCTCACTTTCCCCACCCCTGGCCCCCACTCCGCAGTAACATCTATTCCATGTGGATTAATTGGTGCAACAGGTTTTGATATCGTCGCGGAATATGCGGCAGTAACTTCAGAGGGGGTGAGAGCAAAATTGTAAGTTCCCAATTCATCAATCGTTACGTCTTCAAAACCATCAAATGAGGGGCCAATTCTGAAAGTAGGGAGGGCCTGCGGCGGCATCGGACTGCTGAAGACTTTTTTGTGTTTCAGTGTTCCATCAAGGTAGACTTTGTGATTCATACCTTGCCAGGTCCAGACGACGTGGTGCCATTCCCCGGGCCGAAACGAAAATCCGCCGGTGCCTACTTTTTCTTCAATCGAATAGTTACCGTCCACTGTGGGAACCAGCCGCATGGTAAATGTTATTTCGCCGGGAAGAGTGACGGCGGAATTCTTTGGATCGGGCCGATCCGGTAAGAAATTAGCCTCTATATACGGCGGACCTGGATATATGTTGAAAAGCTGAGGCAGCCCGATCGTGCTCGAATTATTGAGTTTAATCCAGAAAGCTACACTCCCCCGGCGAGTATCGATGCGTTCAATGTCGCTACTAATCCAGCTGCCCGTTTTATCTTTTCGAACGAAGATGCCCTCGCCAATTTTGCCATTTGGATCGTAGGTAACCTGTTGAATGTGTAGTTTGGCGTCGCCTGAAACCCTGCCATTGTTGAAACCCGCAAAAAGTAACGCGCGGGGTGTAGGATCCGTGGCACTGATTGTATCTGCAGACAGCGCAAATGTTGCGAAGATGAGGAGATAGATAAATGATACGTTTTTCATGTCAACCGTAATTCGGCGAGCAGCTCAACGCCGCCAAGCTAGGAAGCTTGAATGCAAAGCCGCAAGGAGACGGGGACTTCCTAGCCGTTAAACATGCTTCGCTAGCTCATCTGCCAGCTGCCAAACCTCGAGATTTTTCCAACGGTCTTGCCTATCAATCACTCGTTAAACACTGTGGCGCTGTCTCTCCTCCCAGCATTCTAGCTTTCCAGCCTTCTACCCACCGCCAGGCCCCACCAGAAACCCCGCATAGTAATTGACCAAGCCGAGGTATTCGCGGACGACAGACAAGGCGAAGCGGCGCTGCTGCCCCCACCTGTCCGGATCGAACGGGTCGCGACTCGCCGCGCGGACGATCGGCTGCGAACAGCCGCCGGTTACGTATTGCCACGTCAGGCGTGTGCGGCGGGTGTGGTATTTGGACGTGACAAGAATGACCGGCGCATCTTTGGATTGGAGCGCATCGTAAACCGCTTGTAATTCCTCAAGTGTGCCCACAGCTTCGGCGTTCGGCACAACAATCGCGGACGCCGGAACCCCCCGATGGATAAGAACTTTGCGGCTCAGCTCCCACTCGGGAAGGGTTGTTATTCCCAGTTCCTGCATCGCATGGGACTCATCGCTGGCCCCTTCTCGTACTATGAACACGATCGGTGCCCAGCCAGCATGATACAGTTTTGCCGCTTCAATCTGCCGAAAAGGCGCTTGGCCGCCCAATGCAACAATAGCGGCCGCCGGCTGCAACGAATCTTCAACGATCAGAAAAGATGCGATCTCCCGTAGGATTGGAACATGGCCGAAACCAGCGAGCAGCGTGGCGGCCATCAACACCGCAGCGCAGTGTAGGCTTCGGCGATTTCGCAGTTGATTCACGTAAGTGTCTTGAGGTTTGTGGAGACTGGTTGATATTATGAGATTAATTGAGATTGGTTGAGGTTGGGAGATTCGTTGAGATTAATTGAGATGGTTGAGAAGAGGTTAAGATTAGGCGAGATTCGTTGAGACTAGAGATTGTTGAAGTCTCCACTCTCTCAATCTCGTACTCTCCCAATCTCTGCGTTTATGTCTCGCTTCCTAGCCTTCCAGCTTTTCTCATTTCATCAATCTTGATATCCACCAGCAAACGAAACCAGAAACCCTGGAGGAAATGAAAAATGAATCCCTGTTTACCATCGAGGAAACCGAGCCGAAAGAAGTAGCGGTAGAGCCAGTAAATAAACGGCCTAACGAACAGAGGTGAGCGCCCGTAAAGATCGTTCCGCAGCCATCTGCGGCGCTCGATTGGATTTCCAAACAATGCCGCGCGCACTTGACCGTTGCCATTATGAACGTTCAAATACTCCATGGCTTCCAGCTCCGCCCAACGCATGTGGCGCTGCGTCCAGGTGTCGAGGTCGGGATTGAGGACGTCTATATAATCATGCTTTAGTTTTTCGACTTTCCCGTTCACCACAAAGTGCTGGTCATAAAGTCGTTCTTCACAAAAACCTTTGTCTTTGCGGAAAAGCCGCAAGTGATACGACGGATAATGACCGCCATGCCGAATCCATCGCCCCATAAAGAACGTCCGCTTCCTGAGCAAGAATCCATCGATCCCTTCCAGTTCCCCGGACTCTGGCGAATGGCTTATGGCGGATTGCTGATGGCCAGCTCCAAGCTGTGCGCTCCGTGCTCCGCGAGCCTCGCTCTTAGCTCCATGCTCCATGCTCCCTACTCCTTGCTCCTTGCTCTCTGCATGCCCCAGCCTTTCACGTATCTCAGCTACCAGTTCCGGCGTGAGCCGTTCGTCGGCATCTAGGTGCAACACCCATTCAGTTTTAATTGGCAGGTTCTGCTGCGCCCAATTGCGCTGTGCCGAGTAATTTTTGAATGGATGCTCTATGACCTGAGCTCCGGCAGCCGTGACAATTTCTCTTGTCCGATCCGTGCTTCCTGAATCGACAACAAAAATCTCGCACTCTAAACCTTTGAGACTCGCGAGGCAGGCCGGTAAGTTCTTCTCCTCGTTATAGGTCAGGATGATTAGCGAGAGTTGTGCGCCAACGCTCATTTCTGCACGACCATTATCAACGACTTCCACAGCCCCGGAAATCTCCCCGCCCCTCGAAAGCGCGGACTTTTAAAACCAGCATCACGGGCCATTTGCGCTAGTGTACTTTTGGAGAAGAATTTTATGTGTCCACCATCCCATCCAACACTGAAATGGCTATCCCAGCCATTGACCAGTGAGAGCGCCAAGTTCTTCAGATATCCATGAAAAGGGGTTGAGATGATCAGGTAACCATTACTCTTAAGAAGCCGGTAACTCTGTTCAAAGAGCTTTCTTGGATAGAATAGATGCTCCACCACCTCCAATGATATAACGCACTCGACTTGGTCGCCGACGGCATCAATCAATTCGTCGTCGTAAACAGAGCAGACTTTAAACTGCACATTAGGGTGAGCGGAACGCGCAATCTCAATACCGGACCGGGAAGCATCCACGCCGATCACAGAATACCCGGATTTGGCCATGGTCGAGGCCACATGTCCGTTGCCGCACCCGATGTCCAGAATTTTAACGCATTCGCTCTTGTAGAGAGTCTGGACAATGTCTTGTACGGCAGGTAACAGGTACTCGTGCGCGCAGGTTGGTAGCCCATCGTTCCACGCATACTCTGTGTCAACAATAGTCATTTGTGAGAATCAAAAGTCGGAATTCGCAATATGAAATTCCGTCCCACCGCTTAGCTAAGTAACGGCATGCTCGGCGTCTTGCAACGGTGGAGCACAGATGTCGCTGTAAAGATTAAGCAGATTTTGCGTCGCGGCTTCGGGAGAGAATTTTGTTCGTGCTAAACATTGTCCGTTGATGCCCATCTCAGTCCGCAGTCCGTTGTCTGCTATTAGTGTGTCCAACGCTTCGGCCAATTCTTTCGTTCTGCATGGAACGACAAGCCCGGCCTGAGCTTCCGCAATCTCCCGGTGAATGGCTACCTGGTCTGAGATCACCACAGGCAACCGAGAAGCCATTGCTTCCACCACAGCCACACCGAAGTTCTCAGAATAAGACGGCAAAACAAAGATATCGGCATCTGCCATAGCAGCCCATTTTTCTTCCCCAGTCAAAAAACCGGCCCAAACGATGTCGGGGGCGATTCCTAATCTAGTCGCCTCTCGCTGTAGATGAGCCACAAAAGCCGGCTCACCACTTCCGGCAAGCACCAGCGTTGTCCGGGGATGTTGCACCTGCACGTGGGCGAAAGCCGGCATCAGAATATCCAATCCCTTTTTTGGATCCAAACGCGACAAAAAGAGAATTATGCAGCGGTCAGCGAGATGCGGATTTCGGGCATGGAACGGACCAGGCGCAAAATTGACGCTGTTGAGCGGTATGTCTACTGCCTCAGGGATGATCACGGATCTTTGTCTAATTCCCAATTTCGCTGCCTCTGAGCGTTCCTGCTGGCTGGTATAACGGATGGCAGCAGCGCCTCTCAGAATGTGTTTTTCAATCAGGGAATAGGAAAGTTTCTTCAACCATGGCCGCCGGTTATGCATGCCCCAGTAATTGAGAACACCAAGCGGATGAACAATATAAGGGACTTTCCACCGGGTGGCCCAATATGCGGCCGGGATTGCCGCATATGAGAACAAAGCATGAATGTGGACCAAGTCATATTCTCTTACATGCTGCGCCAGCCAGCGCGTAAGCGGCCAGGAAAAGGTGTAAAAACGTGTCTGGCGCCGAAAATACCGGTAGGTTACTCCCTCCTCTACGATTGGCTTGGAATGCGAAACATTCAAACGGCTGTGCCCATTATCATCAGTGGTAGCCACATCCACCGCGAGGCCGGTTTGAACCAGGCCGTGCGCCATTGTGCGCATCGCAACGCTGGATCCACCGCGCAGGTGGCCTACAGACGGAATTACGTGCAGGACTCTCATGATCTACCGTGGTTACGACACCTGCTTAAGCAGGGCATTCGGACCAGACTCGCTTTGAGATTCGACAGTTTCAGCGTGAGACCAGAAGAGACCCGTGATGCCACACATGCTATAAGTCAGGATTGCCAGTTCGCCAAAGCGTCACGCGTGGCACGGATGAACCGTTGTATGCCGTGTTGCAGGCTATGCTCCCTCACGCTTTCTCGGGCTCGGCAGGACATTTCGGCGAGCTTCGTATCCGGCAACAACGCCGCCTCGCGCATCGCCGCAAAAAGCATGTCGCCGTGGCCCGCAGGGACAAGCCAGCCGTTAAGACCGCTTTTGATGAATTCTATCGCCGCGCCCATGGAATTGGTCCCGATGACCGGCAGCCCCGACGCGAGTCCTTCGGGGACTACCAGCCCCCATCCGTCGTATCGCGACGGTACGCAGAGTATATCTGCGGCACCGTAGTAGGCTGGAAGTTCCGCCCAATCCTTAAATCCGATGAACTCCACGCGCTCACGCACCGGGTGAAGCATCTCTGCCAGTGCGCCATATAGTTCTCGGTCGCCTAAAAGCCTGAGGCGAACATTCGGGACCTCTCGCGCGAGCCGGAGAAACGCGCGTCCTACCAAATCCACCGCTTTGCGATGGATGAGCGAGCCGGAGAACAAGAAGACGCGCTCGGCTGCGGCGCGTTCCACAGCCCCGACGGAGCATTGGAATCGTTTGAGGTCAGAAAAATACGGCAGGTTGCAGTAAGCGCGCCGTGGACCGAACTCCGTTTGATAGCGTTCCACGGCAAATCGTCCGATGCCCCAGATTGGAGCAGGCGAGTCATGAAGCCAAGATAGAGCGCATTGCCGTACCAGACGGCCAATCCATTCAGGTTTCCGCAATCCGGGGCGCTCGCCCCAGAAGCACCACGGTTTTCCGCTCGCTGCGCGACCATCGAGTAGCACACGCGCCGAGCGTTGCGAGTAGTAGTTGAAGACGGCGAGGTCGGCGTCCAAGATTTCCGCCCGTACCTCCTCGAAACGGCCTGGCTCCTCGTCAAGACACACGGCCGTGTGGGAGATGGGAGGAATCGTCCAACGACGGGTACGAGATGTTCGGTGAAGATAGACGACTTCCAGTTCAATCCCGCCCGAAGCCGCAACGGCGTTGAAAAGCTCAGCTTGATAAGGAGAAGCCAAGTAAGTGACGACAGCGACCCGCATATTTGCAATACGACAGCCCTGCCCGCTCAACTATAACTAGGTCGACAAAAAGGAACCTTGCGACCTGTAAGTAATCTGCAAAGATATCACCTACCGCGCAACGATTTTACTTAAGTCCGAATCGCGAGCAGAAATTCGGCCTTTTAGTAGGCTATCAACGGCGCGGTCGTCAAAAAAATGCCCAGTCAAGAATTGTTTTGGCCCCTCAAGCAAATTATTACCCGCGAAAGGCCGATCCAAGCCAGCATCGCGTAATTGACCAGCACCAGTTCCAACATGGATCGCACCCCGGAAAACAGGGACATCGTCAGCGTGGCGTATATTATTAGGGCTGAAAAGGTTGTACGTTGCGTCAGCAGTTGGTTTGCCATACCGGACAGCCTGCCGTAGAACCATCCGCCGAGCGCAATGCCGATGAAACCGGCTGCCACATATAGTTCCCCGATGACCGTGGTCGATAATGAAACTCCTTTAGCTCCGACTGCCGATGGCAAGTCGAAACCCGGATCCACCGGCTTGCCTGGCCAGAATACGCGTGGAATCGGGCGAACCAGCACCCAGACAAAGTATTTGTGATAGGTGTGTGGATAGTATTCCGGAATCAATTCAATCACCTGGCACAGGCGATAAAAATTGTCATCGACGTGAAGATAATCTCGTTTGAAAATCGATTGATTCTCCTCAGTTTGGGTAACCGCCGCCAGACCAACATTCCGATATTCCAGCATGATTTCCAGAGTAACCAGGAGTGCCGCAGCCGCGGCTGCGGCGATAAGCATATGCTTGGTCCACAGTCGCTGCTGGGTCAGCACCCAGATAATAAAAGCCATACCGAAGATGACACCGATCACGCGTCGGCTTCCGCTCTGTGCCAGGAAAATCACCATGATGACGGCCATTCCACCACACAACAGAGTCCGCCCATTGCCCCAACCGCTACGATGAGCGACGACGACCGTAAGCGTGGGCAGAACGTACCCGAAGTATTGCAACTGATCGAGAAACGCATCCCATCCCCCCAGTCGCCCGCGCGCCCACGGTGCCTCCCAACGTCCCGTACCGACGTAATGCAACATTTCGGTCACATCGAAGTTGGTTGGTATAGCGAACGGCAGCATTCCCAAGACAAACGCGGCTACGGATAGCCCTAAGAATGTGTTCGGCGAAAAGTCTTGCGACACCGATTTGAGAATGCTACGAGGAACTTTCCACACGCGACCCGAGGCGCCCACCCACACCGCGACAACGAACAGTCCGATGCCGATAAACGCTGTTTCAACCTGTTCCCAATGAATCCCATCCAGCGAGTAGGCGCCTTGCAATAGGTCCAAGAGCAGCCAATAGATCGGCGCCAGTACTACTACATGCTCAGTGCGCAAGAGCGCCTTCGGATCGCGAAATGCTGCTGCCATCGGTGCCATCGCTAGGCCGACAGCCATCACCAGCGCTGCAGAGAACAATGCTCCCTGGGGGGCCGGATGCTCTGGAATGAGACTGACTGCCAAGAGCGTACCGACGCCGGCGGCAGCGATTCCTGGTAACGAGAAACGGTTGGCTCCACCATTACAGGCTGCACTCTCAAGTGCGGCCGGTTCTGTGTAGGTAAAAGACTGCATTGATCCTACAAATCTAAAAGTAATGAGGCCAGAGCTTCAGACTAAAATCTGTCCTTGCAACCACCTCATTGCTTGGTACACTCACTCGGCGCATAAAATTCCGGCAAGCGCCTTCAGCAACCGCTGACTGTAAACAGCAACGGTGAACTCACACGCGCGGCGTCTTGCGCTCTCGGACATTCTTTCGATGCGATCTGTATCAGCTACCAGCAATTCAAGACGTTCGACGATCGCGATCGCATCGTCCACAGGCACGATGAAGCCATCAATGCTGTCACGTACAACGCTACCAGTATTCGGCGTGCAGATTACCGGCAGACCCCGCGAGAGCGCTTCGTAGGTAACCGTGGCCGAGCCTTCACACAATGAAGGCAACAAAAACACATCTGCCCAATCAAAATGCGCGTCCACCTCCGCGCGCGGGACGCTGCCCATTAGATCTACATGCACCCGCATTCGCTGAGCCGCCTCCGGCAATAGATCGATTCCGCCCACCCAGCGAAACTGTGCGCGGCCCTGCAGTATCTTGGCGGCGTCGTATACAGCGGGTGCACCTTTGCGCAGACCAATTGTACCGACCGTCAGCACATGCAGCCGGCGACCACTACGGTCCGCACGGAGAGCAGAGGGAGAGGAGGGTTGGAAGAGTTCCAGCTGATCGGGTATGCCTTCCACATTGTGATTTTCACCTTCATCCTTGGGTGTTCGCAAATCCACTCCGTACGGAACAACCAGGCACTTTTCCATAGGACCATGGCATTCCCGGATGCCATCGCGCACGAAATCGGAGCCGCAGATGATCAAGTCGGCCATTTTCCACTCAGCGTACTGGCGTTCACAGTACTGTGCCAGCAACCCATCCGTGCGCGGGGGCTCCTGCCAGCCGGGATGTAATGCCTGTTGCTCGTGCAGGAGGCGCCGCTCTACTTCCCGCGGAGCGATAGTCTGCTCCATCACAGCCTTCAGTCCTCGGGCGCGCGCCATCTGGAGTATTTCGAGTGCCGCGTTGTTGAAGGTAAACACTCCTCGGGCATTTCCCCACGGCAAAGCATTAACACGGCGACAGAACTTGCTGTCGTTCCACAAGAAGACTGCTGTGACCTCGCAGGGCAACTTGGCCGCCCGCAGCCGGCGGGTGTACTCCAATCCAAGATTGGTGAAGGCGGTGGTCCTGGAGGGTGGAACACCTTCGGGCACTCGGCCCAGTAGACGGGCAACACCGGCCGGGCACAATGCCGGATGAATCAAGCGCAACAGACGTAACCACCCTTTCACGGCGCAGATGTCCGTAAAGAAATGTTCCAGCACCCCAGCTGCATGAAGGATGCGGGGCACTGCGTAATGCATGCGCGCGCCGAGTTGGGCGACGATCCACGTCATGTCTTTGCGTTGCGTGATAATCATCGTCTCAAAACGTGCCGAGGACCCGGCCCAAACCGCGCGCATACTTGTACCGCAGCCGCAACCATACGCGTTGCCAGAGATTCAGTGACGCTAGCCTCTGGTTTACGAAAAGCATGTCTCCGAACGTGTACGAACTGAAGCGCACTGCGTGAAAATCCGTCCTTGTAGCCGAGATCACAGCGCGGATTCCAGGCACGCTTTTCGGATCGAGAAAATAATGGAATTCATCTTGACCAAATCGATTATTTCTTCTGATTCGTACGCAAGTGCATCGACTAGTGTAACCGCCTCAACCTCAACGGTCTTGGACGTGCGCCCCCGCGTACTGTAGTGAACAACACAACTCCGTGCTGATAGAAAGGTCCCCTTGTTTCCTTGGCTGCGAGCGCTTTCTGCACGGCGTGCACGTTGGGTGGCAGTCACACGTTGGTCTGCGATGACGGATCGGGTTCAAAACCAAAACCGCGCACACCTCGGTGCCACAAGCCGTGCAAACCTTGATTATACACACCGAAGTCGAACACCACACCATATGGGTCGGAGAGGATCGCCTACATTACGAAGTTCGGACGACCACTGGCGCACGTAATCACCGAAATCGGGAAATGTATCCGCCCCGCAATCGGTAAATGTCGCGACATCGTCGACGAAAAACCTTGTACGCAAGACCGTCCACTGATCCTGTCGATCCCGCGCGGCAAAGACGATGCTCTGATATCGAGCCGTTCGTGAGATGAACGAGTGCCAGCACCGCCGATCGACGCAACCACACGGATACTGTCCGCCAGCGCTCCACCCCTTCGAGCGCGCGGTGCCACGGGTAACCACAAAGTGTTTCATCGCCTCCGTCCCCACACAACGCCACTGTGACAGTTTCGACGATGCGCTCACAGAGCAGGACTGTCGGAAGGGCTGATGGATCGGCGAATGGTGCGTCGTAAACATGCGGTAGCCAGGCACTCACGCCGACGACATCCCAGGCAGTCGTGTAAAAACTCGTGGTGGTGCAAGCGGAGTTTTTCCGCAATGGCGCAGGCAAAAGGCACCTCATCAAATTGCGGGTCATCGAAGCCTATTGTAAAGGATGGGATTTCAAGGATGCGGGAAAACTCGTTGAAGTTATTGCAGAGGTCCCGCCACTATTCCCTTTCGTTACTCTGTGCCGCAGCCTACCGTGTTTGGCTAATAGCATTCATGTTACCGACTCTTTCCCTAGTGCCTCATCAAAAGAAGCTATCGTTTCTTCGGAGAGAACATTTTTCCCGTGATCCTCGACCGCTTTGATAAGAGCAAAATCCAGATCCTTTAATGACACTATCTTATCTTTGCCAAAGTTGTGTTTCTTTATTAATCTTTCCCGGGCTCGCCTCGCGACGTACTTCCCGTAGATAACGAAGCTGATCCTCCATATCGGAAATAATCCTTTGGGGAGAAATTTTTCTTGGAAAATAAGTTTATTTCGATAGGAGTTGTAAACAAACTTTGGGTCATAATTCCAGTGACTGCCATCGCCTTTATGGTAAACGAGAAATTCGGGCACATAGTAGAGTCTGTATCCCGCTCTTCGCACGGTTAACGAATAGTCCCACTCCTCGACCCCAAAAAAATACTCCTCTGGAAGGAGCCCCACATTTTCCAATACTTCTCTCTTGATCAACATGAGGCAGCCTGTAACAAAGCCAACCTCTTCAGTTTTATCGTATTGGCCATGGTCTGTTTCACCCCAGCGGGTCTTTGCCTGTCCGCGCCAGCGGTCAATATATCCACCCGCATACCATATTTTCCTCGATTTAGGAGATTGGAGAATCTTGCCCCCGACTAATCCAATACTCCTTCCCATTTCGGCAGTCTCTACTGCTTTGTCTAAGAAATTGGGAGTGACTACTGCGTCGTTATTCAGCAAAAGTACATACTTGCATTCCTCATCGCGCAGAGCCTCCCGAATTCCAGTATTACACCCTCTGGCAAATCCCAGGTTCTTAGTATTAAAAACAAATTTAAATCCGGGAAATTCTGACTCCAAGCGCTTGCCTGATCCGTCAGCTGAGCCATTGTCGACTACGATTACTTTCAAACTCGGATACCCGGCCTGTTGCAAAGATTCGAGGCACTTTCTTGTCTCGTCGTAATTGTTCCAGTTCAACACAATCACAGACACTCGAGGTTCAGTTCGTGCTTCCATGTCCCTCCCTTTGCCAAGCTTCGACCACAATACTGCCTGTAGTGCCTTTCGGGGATGACCGCTATTTCACCCCTGTGATCCCTAAAGTTTTCAGTTTGCTTTTTTAGTGTTGTTTTCCGGATCAATCAGCGTGTTTGCAGTCGAATCAACCACCGCTGAGCAAGAAATCCGGATAGGAGGCCGAATGTAAATCGGTTTGGAATAGAATAGCGCCGGCCACTGAAATAGGGCTGAACGAGTTGAACCAGATACTTCGTTTCAGCAAAGAGGCGAACAGCACTCTTAAGTGTGAAGAAGCGCAGCTGAGTGACATCTAGGATGCCATCCTGACCGTACTTCCATTCATCATGTAACATCAAGTGTGCTGTTACGGGCCAACGTCTCACATTCGGAATACTAGCCACGGCAACACCGCTCGCGCCCAAGGATGGGTCTGAGTCGCCTGAGCAGGCCCCACGGATCTGCAAGGTGCTCAAGAATATGTCCGAATACGAAACAATCAAAATGGTCCGGCTCCTAATCAAATGTCATCTCATTGATGTCACCAATGTAAACCTCGTTGAGAACAGATCGAGCAATCTCGCCCTGCTCAGGTACCAATTCGATCCCAGTCACCCACTTCGCTTTGCCGCTCTCCAGCAGCCTCTTGCCTGTTGCGCCAGTTCCGCAGCCGATATCCAATACCGTAAGAACCAGTACGAGTACCAAGTCTTCGCGCGGATTCTGGTAATAGGCTTCATATTTTTGTTCGTAGGCTTCGGATAGTTGGGCAGCAATTCTATCTAACCGTTTTCTTGATAGCGGGTCGG
>Ga0066709_100001635_pt1 | contig 15139 bp, 15 predicted proteins | sample GraSoiAngelo_158_FD_79665 | JGI IMG/M metagenome (GOLD analysis project Ga0066709, IMG submission 79665) | Grasslands soil microbial communities from the Angelo Coastal Reserve, California, USA - 14_1009_16_30cm | ecosystem: Environmental > Terrestrial > Soil > Grasslands | place: USA...
ATCCCGCGAGTCTCGAGGAGATCGCGGCCGCGCTCGCGACGGCGGGGTATCCGCGGCGCTGAGAAAGCTGCTATTTTGGGAGCACTGCCCCTTGGTGTAACTGGCAACACGCCTGACTCTGGAGCGCGCGGTAGAAGAGGCTAGTTTCGCTAAGTAGGTGAAGAGTTGGGGAGTTAGTCGCATGGGGTGCGAAGGTCGAAGACGACTTTCGCACCCCTTACGCTTCCATTCTTGCACACATTCTTGCACACCTCCCGTGGGATCTGCTACCGACTCCAGGTGAGAGCACCGTGCGGGCGAGAGGACTGACTAGGGAGACCTCTACATCCCAATGCTTATCGGGGGTATCCCCGGACGGGGGTCTTCCCGACTGTGCGAGCGGCCTATCCGCCAGGCAGGTGGAGTCAGTTGGGGAGGTTTCGCCTCACCGATGCTCGTCAGGTGGCCGCTCCAGCTGTGTCGATTGCACTGGCCCCCTCCCCGGGCTGACTCTCAGTTTGCTCCTACGTGGCTAGGGTCTGTGAGTCCTGACGACGGTGCTGGCGCGCGGTTCGGGAGGCCGCGCCAACTTTTCCATAACCCGATGCGCATCGGCCACCGGGTCATAGCGACCGAACGACTGTACACGCTCTGACTTCGGCTTCTTGGGAAGGTCAGCTGACCTGAAGAAAATCCGCCTCCCTCGACGCTCACCCGGAAGAGCTCCCTGTCGATATAGTCGGCGAAGATGATCCGGGGAGTATCCAGAAGCCTCCGACGCGTCAGCGAGACCGAGAACCCTGTCCTCCTCTGCTCTGATCAGCGCGTCGAAGTCCGCGAGCACCTCGCGGCAGAAGCTTTCCCCGTTCACGAGAATGCCGAGCCTGACACATTCGGTCAGCCTCGCGTTCCACCGAGTGCGAAACTCTTCCCTGGTCATTTCTGCTCCTGGATAAGTCGAACCCGGAGTGCCTAGGACCCTGGCTGCGGACGACACGAACTCGCGGTTTACGTGACGTGGTTCTCGGCAGACCGGGTTATAGTCTGAATTGACCGGGCCTGGGGTTCAAGGTAAAATGATTCTCGTCCCGGCTCGCTCGCTAGAGACCGGAGACGGGTACACTGCCCCTTGGTGTAACTGGCAACACGCCTGACTCTAGCGGCACCTGACGGTGCGCTCGCTGGACACCACGTCGGAAACGACGTGCGTGAACGCTCTCGAAGTCGGCGGACCCTTTACTGGCAACGCCGAGCCAAGCCCCGACAGGGGAAGGTGTAGAGACTGGGTGGGAGCCACCTGACCGCGTAGCGGCGAAGGTGAAGGCACAGTCCAGACCACGAACGCTCGCCACAGGGAGCGGCGGCGAAAGCCGAAGTGGCACGGGATCAGGAGAGTCCTGGTTCGAGCCCAGGAGGGGCAATTGTGAAGCGGTGGGTGGCCTGCGCGGTTGCCTGCCGCTTTCTTGCGCTGGTCTTTGCGGCCCGCACGCTGACGCGCCCTAGCTCATGTGAGTCTGAGACCTTCCTCTCGCAACATGTCGAGCATCGTGATACACCGAACCCCTAGAAGCTTGCAGACATCCGGAATCTTTACCTTCGGAGGGCCTCCGCTCGGCTTCTCCTCCGTGACGACTGCACAGGAGTACACGGCTGCTCCGGCGATCACAAACGGATCGGCTCCCGATTTTCTCCTCTTGAGGTCTACCAAATTAGGTCGCTCTGCAAGAATCCTCCTTGCCTGTTCCTGTATGGCTTCGTCGAGTGGACCTTATGCTTCCATCGGCGCCGTAGCCAAGTGGTAAGGCAGAGGTCTGCAAAGTCCCTCTGCCTTTTTCCTTTTCTTTCCGTGGATGTCCTAAGTAGGACGTGGGAGGCGGACTTAGAGTGTCGCGGCTTTCTGGTTGCGTCACGCTAGTCGTCCGAAGTCCGTGGGCGACTGCCCCCAATTATGCCCCCACAGCTTCTCAGGTCGTTCGAATAGGGCTCACACAGCATGGACGCGCCTAGTTTGACCCCCCAGGCTCCCAAATGCCGCAAGGGAGCCCCTCGCTGCCGCAAAAACACCCTATTTGCGCAATCCTTTCGGGCTCATATATGTGGTCCTTCGAGGAGGAAGGCACAGGGTGCCGTTAACGGTTGCGGATATCTACGCCACTCTGGAGTCGCCGCCCAACCCGCGGCAACGCGACGCCATCGAGCTGCTCGACGGCCCGCTTCGTATCATCGCGGGTCCGGGCTCCGGTAAAACTCACGCCCTCGTTGTCCGCACCTTGAACCTGGTTTGCTGTCGGGGGATCCCACCAGGTCGGATAGTTTTGGTCACTTTCACTGAGAGAGCGGCCCGCGAGCTTCAAGATCGTATTCGCCTGTATGCGAATCGTCTACCCGGTGTGCCCAAGCAGCTCGCTGAGCTCAATGTCGGAACCATCCATTGGTTCTGCGGGGTCGTGCTTCGCCGCCACCATCCGACCTTGCGGCGCTACGAGCCGCTCGATGCGCTGGGTCAGAAGCTTTTCATTCACAGACGGCTCAACGAGATCTGCGAGGACCTACGACCCGGGGGACAGTATCTCGGCCGTTGGCGGTCAAAGTCCAGCGGGGTCCAAGGACTTGCCGCGTGGCTAACCAAGATCACTGAGGAGACCATCACTTCAGCTCAGCTCCGTGCTAGTGGCGATCCGTTCCTGGATATGCTAGCAACCGCCTACGAGCGCTATCGCACAGCTTTGACCGAGAGCGGCTACTTGGATTTCAGCGCGATCCTACGTGAGCTGTATGACCTGCTGGTCAATGACCATGCCGCGCTACAGACGGCTCAGGCAGAGTACTCCCATTTCATGATCGATGAGTATCAGGACACGAACTACGTCCAAGAAGAAGTACTACTCAGGCTTGCCGCCCCGAACTACAACATTGCCGTCGTAGGAGACGACGACCAGTCCCTTTACCGCTTCAGAGGAGCGACGGTTCGAAACATACTGGAGTTCGGCGATCGTCTCAGAGCTCTGGGGCGGCAGAGTCGGACAGTGCCCCTAGAAGTGAATTACCGCTCGCACCCTCTGGTGATACAGGCATATCGCGACTTCATGAGTGATTGCAATTGGGTCGCCGAAGGCAATCCGTTTCGGGCGGCTCACGATGTTGTGCCAGACCCGACGAAACAGTTCGGAAACTACGCAGCTGCTGTTGGGTTGTCGGGTACTCCTGCAGCGCTGGCGGATCTCGTGCAGCTCCTCATTCAGCGTCGGGCGGTTCAGGACGCAAGCCAGGTCGCGTTGCTGTTCTATTCGGTCGCATCTGACGGTCGCGAGACCATTACTGCCCTTCGTCAGCGTGGAATCGAATGTTACGCGCCCAGGGCTGGGCGATTCCTTGACCATGAAGAGGTGCGTCACGCAGTGGGGGTATTGTGGGCCATCGGTGGGTTCAGCGACGACGACCCCGAGCGCCCCGTCAGTGGGCCAGTGTCCGAGACCTGCGACTGGGCGAGTACCTGTTTGGCCCATCTGCGTCGACACGCGCAGGCGGCGGATCTATCCGCATGGCTTGATGCGAGGCGTCGGGATATCGACGCTTTGCAGCGCGGTCAGGACATCAGTGCCTCCCTGTTGGACCTCCTGTACCAGGCCCTCCGATATGATCCGCTCCGCACCGTTCTTGGCGACCCGATCGCCGCCACAAATCTTGGCTACCTGACGTCGCTGCTCAGAGTGTTTCAGCAACAGTTCGGCTTTCATGTGATTCACGGGGGAAACAAACAATACCTACCGTGGGCTCTGTGGACCTCTTTCTTCTACTTGCTCCATTCGACGGGCGTCGATGATGTCGAAAAAGAAGAGTCCGCCCCACTCGGCATGGTTCAAGTGATGACCATCCATCAGGCCAAGGGTCTGGAGTTTCCTGTTGTCGTCGTAGGAAGCATTGACCGCACCGCTAGGGCGTCGAAAGAGATTGACCAGCTCCTTGGACCTCTTTACCCACGCGGGGCATTCGAACCAACCCAGCGAGTGACGGAGTTCGACTGGCGACGGCTCTTCTACGTTGGCTTCTCGCGAGCCCAACACCTACTGATCACGTACTCGGATGGTGCGCCGTACAGATTCTTCCGCCCCATGCTGCAGCGGCTTCCTCGATGTGGCGGGGTTAACTGGGATGACATCGTCCGTCTCGTACCGCGTGAACCAATCGTGCCCCCAAAGCAGAAGCCAATACTCTCACTTACTGGGCACATCAATGTTTATCGACGCTGCACTCGCCAGTACGAGTTCTTCAACGAGGATGGCTTCGCACCGAGCTTTGCTGCACAAGTGTTCTTTGGTACGGTCGTTCATCAGACGATCGAAGATATTCATCGCCACGTCCTTGACGGTCGACCGGAGCCTCTCGAAGAGGCACTAATAGACCAGTATTTCCAGCGCAACTCGGAGCTCCTTCGCAGGCGTGGCATCCACCCACTCGCTCCCAATCAACGCGAAGAAGCGAAAGCACACGTTCTGCGGTACTTCAACGCAAATCGCGACCGGTTGAGGAATGTGATCGACACCGAGGTTGAGGTAATGCTCGAGCAGGACAGATACGTGCTGGATGGTCGGGTCGATCTGATCAGGAGTGACGACGGTGCCCTCGAGATGGTGGACTTCAAAGCACAACGCCGGTTGGATCAAGGCGCGGAGTTCGATGCCTATAGTGATCAGCTAGCGCTCTACTGGCACCTACTCGAAGAGAGGTATGGCAAGCGGCCCGACCGAGCAATCCTGTATTACACCGGGGAGGAGCAGGTTGACCAAGCGCGGGTCATGGTCGACTTGTCCCGAGCGGATATTAGAGATGTTGTGCAGCGATTCGACGGGACCGCGCAGCTCATCCTTGCAAGACAGTTCGAGCTTAGGCACTATCCTCCCCGGGACACCTGCCGGGCCTGCGACTTCAAGCACTATTGCCGTCGTGCGGAGGCGGATGTTGGCCATTAACGGACTCAAGTCGCAGGGGTTGGTCACCATTTGGCACAAGGCGCCTCGCCGGTGGGGCCACCCGCTGCATTCGCTTTGTTCGTACCTAGCGATGTTCCCCCCCACGATTCCTCATGTGTTTGTTACGTGGCTTACGCGACCTGGCGACACCGTCTACGACCCGTTTAGCGGCAGGGGGACTACCCCACTTGAGGCCTGCCTAATGGGGCGAGTCGGCATCGGCAGTGACGCCAACCCCCTTGCTTGTCTTCTCACATCCGCAAAGGTCGACCCGCCGTCTCCTACTGCGGTCGCTGCTCGACTTCGTGAACTGCGGCTTAAGAGAAGGCGGCTCAGTCCTCGCAAGACTCCGGCCGAGATAAGGATGCTCTTCTCATCCGACACTCTCGGTCAGCTCTTGTGGCTTCGCCAGGAGCTACATCCTCGTCGCAGGACCGACCGCTTTCTTTTGGCCGTCTTGGCAGGCGCGCTGCATGCGAATGCGGATACTACAGGTCGGCCAAGGGGGCTGACCGTGGCGATGCCCAACACGTTCGCCATGTCGCCAGGTTATGTGGCCAAGTACATCGCAAGACATCGTCTCGTACCCCCAGAAGTTGATGTGATCTCGTTCCTCGAGGAGCGCACAGGCACGTTATGCTGGCCTGATAGATCCTTCCGACGTGGCCGGGGATGGATGCATGCCGTGGAGACCGATATTGCGTGGCCAGCTGACGTTAAGCATGCCAGGCTGATCTTTGCGTCCCCTCCCTATCTCCAAGTGATCAAGTACGGGAAGTACAACTGGATTCGCCTCTGGCTTCTGGGCTTGCAGGGAAAGGCGGTAGACCGACAACTATTTGCTACGTCCTCGCTGACTCGGTACCTCGTGTTCATGCAGTCGGCAATTTGTCGCCTACGTGGCGTCCTCCGCGACGATGGCTACATGTGCTTTGTCATCGGCGACGTTCGCCGGGGCGATCGACACATGAACCTAGCAAAGGCAGTCGCGCGTCACTGCGTGCAGGGGACGGACCTGAGGGTAGTTGGGACATTCATTGATCGAATTCCCGTCAAGCATAAGGTCAGCCGCATATGGAAAGACAACAGGGGACGCGCCACCAAGACCGACCGGATTCTTGTCCTTGGTGGCCCAAAAGCCTTGGAACCTGGGAGAGTTCCTGACGTGAGTTGGCCGACCCACGTCTGAGAGCCCACTAGGAGGGCGCAATGGCGGACGTACTTGAAGAGCTTAAGATACTCGCGGCGATCGACCTGTTCAAAGAAGGTCACACCGCAGACTCATTTGTCGGGCGCCCCTTCTACTTCGACTACACACGCGTGAAGGTCCTGGTTAACGACAAGTGGAAGAATCGTGTGGGCGGGATACCAGCGGGTTCTTTCCTGCTCTGCGCGTACGACAGTGAGCCCGCCGTACAAGCGATGATTCTTGTGCGCGTTCTCGGACCCACAGCACTTCCCACCGACTCCGAAGTCATCGCGTCTATGGTGGATTCCTATAAGGAGGAGGTTCCGCCGGGCGGTAAGCAAAGCAAGCTCGATAGCTTCACCCGCTACGAGTTCATGTTCTCGGGGCTCGAGTGCCGAGTTTTGGGAACCTTCTACCGCGACGACGCGGGGAAGACGCTTTTTGGGGCAGACGTCGAGACCTTCTACAGCGCGCACAACTATTCGGTGTACAAGCCCGTCGGTCGAGTTCTTGAGTACATCGTGAACTTCCGCGAGGGGACGGGGATCCCCGGCGGAAAGGATGAGGTACGCCTCGGGGAGGTCCGGTACAGCGCTTCGCGGCTCAACGACTCGGCCAAACCGGCGCCAGTTTACGTCTCGGCCCTGGATTTCGTAGGGAAGCGAACAGCCCTGTTCGGAATGACTCGGACCGGCAAGTCTAACACGTTGAAGAAGATCGTCGAGTCGACTGTTGAGATCTCTGCCAAGAAGACTCGCTTGGGAGCGGAGGATCTAAAGCCAGTCGGCCAGATCATCTTCGATGTCAATGGCGAATATGCGAACGCCAACCAGCAGGATGAGGGGACTGCTGTTTTCGAGCTCTTTGAAGCGCTTACAACGCGGTATAGCCTCTTGGAGAAGGAAGGCTTCAAAGTCATGAAGCTCAACTTCCACGCTGACATCGAGGCTGGTTTTGGGTTGCTCCAAAGCTTCTTGGGCGAGGCGGCGTCCGACTACGTTGGCAGTTTTCTCTCCATCGATCTCGGAGAGCCGTCGTCGGACGACTTTGCTGGGAAGACGCGCTGGGAACGTGTCGTCGCGGCCTATCGTGCCTGTCTCCATGCAGCTGGCTTTGGCATGGGCAAGCTCAAGATCAAGTTCCAAGGAGAGAAGCAGGTTAACGAGATCGCTGGCGGAGTCGACCCCTCAAAGGGACTGACCGGCCCTGAAGCCGTCGCCTGGTTCAGTGCTGTTTGGGATGCCTACGCCACCGATGAGTTCTTCACTAAGTACCCGGGTAAGCATGGGGGCCGAGAATGGGCCGACGAAGACCTGAAGGCGGTACTGGTCATGCTGACTCGAAAGAAGACCTCCGGTGGGGCCGCGGGAGTATCCGGCTTTCGGAAGCTACAACCCTTCAAGGCCTATCACACGGACAGCACCGAGGAGTCTTTCGAGCGCGACATCATAGCGGAACTTAGAGAGGGCCGGATCGTAATCGTAGATCTGTCACAAGGCGACCCAACCGTTCAAGCAACCTACTCGGAGCGCATCTGCCGTAAGGTCTTCAACGATAGCATGGGCAGGTTCATTGCAAATGAACCCGCGAACTATATCCAGATGTATTTCGAAGAGGCGCATAACCTCTTCCCCAAAAAGACCGAGGCCGATCTGAGTCAGATCTACAATCGCATCGCTAAAGAAGGTGCCAAGCTCCGGCTCGGTCTCATATATGCGACTCAGGAAGTGAGTTCCATATCTGCCAACGTTCTTAAGAACACTCAGAACTGGTTCGTTTCGCACCTCAACAACCAGGAAGAGCTTAAGGAAATCGGGAAGTACTACGACTTTGAGGATTTCGTCGACAGCCTCCGCGCCGCAGCGGACCGAGGGTTCATACGGATGAAGACGTATTCAAACGCCTTCACCGTCCCAGTCCAAATCGACCGATTCTTGGCGGACCGCGGACGGCGCTGATGCCCTACTGGCAAGTCAAAGGTCGACGCCCTTTCGAAAGGGCCAGCAAGATCGCTCACGCGGAGATCATCAACAACCCGCTCGTGCAGCACTTCGTCCAGGGCTGTACGCTGCCGTCTGCGCCGCCGCCTGAAGACCTAAAGCAGAAGCTGCTGGAGCTTCCAGAGGCAAATGGACGAATTTCGGCCGTCATCGCGATCGACGGGGGCATGACCGAGACATACGTGAGAGAAGAATTCCCAACCGCATCGATCGCCTTCATCGCTGTCGGCCCACTGCTGCTCAGGCTGGAGGATCTAGCCGATCTGGATCGTCAACCGTTCATCGGACCCGAGGATATGCAACGCCTCAAGTCGATCGAACGGTATGTCCTGGTGCTGCCGACGAAGTCGGTTCGAGCCAAGGGAGGGACAACCTTTTCGCAAGGAGTTCGCTGGGCCGTCCAAGACTTCCTGCTGCAACGCCATCTGATGCCAGCCCTTCAGTGGTTGCTGTTTAGGGAGTGGCGGGCCAAGGAAGAGCGCGAGGCGTGGGAGATCCCGAAGTGTCCGAACCCGGACTGTTGGGAAGAGCAAATCAGGTTCAGGTCCGGCGATTCAGTTGAGCAGCCATGCCCACGGTGTCGTCAGCCGGTATACCTATCCGATGGGTTGCGCCTCTACGAGCGCATCGATGAAGAATTAGGTGCTGGAGCCATTCTCGGCTACCTACTTACGGCAATTGAACAGATCGTACTGGTTCATCTCATTCGCAGCATATGGAACCTGAAGCCGTCGCTCTTCCGAGAAGTCCTGTTCATAAAAGATGGGCCTCTGGCATTTTTTGGTGTTACAGCACCCATGTATCGGCCGATGCGCGATTTGATGAAATTTCTGGGCACGGCGGAGAGCGAACCGTTGATTAACCTCGTTGGCGTCGAAAAGACCGGTCCGTTTGTTGAGCACGCTGCGCTCATCGACAAGGACTTAGGGCCCGGTCAGGTCCTGGTTCTGAACAATGAGTACATCTACCGTCACATCGAACCTGGGAATGCCTCCGACAAGTCGTTCGGAAAGAACACTTACTATGGTGCGAAGGTCATCTTTAGAGGGTGGAATCAGGACACGTATGTGGCATCGATACCGACGGGGGATTATAAGCCCAACCCTGCACTTGCGGATTTCTACAACGGCGCGGACGTGTTGCGAGTCTTGAGCCGCCTCCGCTGTTCGATGTACGACAACGCACTCGTGCCCGTGGTCCTTGCAAACCGACTCGTTTCCTTGGCCGATGTGCCCAGCGCTGAGATCCTAAAGAAGTTCGCGAAGCAGCAGGTAAAACTGGCTTAGGGGACTCCCAGCGTCAAAGTCGGGCCATTCTAGGAGCAGGGCGATCTCTCCCTTACGGCTGCAGTTTCAGTCCAGCGATGGTCATTGCAATGAGCAGTAGGGACATTGCGCTTGCCCACTTCGCGCTTTTCTCTTTGAGTGCTCGGAAGAGGAGTACCAACGCGACAAGCGCGATATCTACTGCGACGACGCTAAGCGCGTTTGTGAACGTCCTTGTCTCAAGCCACAGGGCGAATGCTATTAGGAGACAGACTATTGTTATCCACGCGCGATCCCAAAGGTTCTTGTCGATCAGTCGCCGCCACATCTTCTTGCTCCGTTCGTCGGCGGGCACGATGACGGCCTTGGTCAGAATGTCCCACAGGAAGTAGACGCAGAAAATGACCATCGACCAACGCGTCTCGTTTGCCGAGGATGGTACGACGCGGACGATAGTGTCGCCGATTCGTTGGATGTCGACACCCCTTACAATGATGAAGTAGCAGATCACGAGAAACACATCTACGAGCAAGACGATAAAGGCAGCACTGAAGACGCTATCGAGAGGCGCTCGGTTGCCTGGTGCTTTGGACTTGAGCCAGCCCACCCAGCTTGTGGTTACAAGAATCGTAGCGAACATGAGATGCGTGTAGGCTGGCAGTGCCGCCAGGTCGGCCTCGAAGTTCTTCACAACATCCGCTACTTGAACCGCAATCTCCGCGGCGGTCAATGCGAATAGCATTTCGACGAAACCAAAGCGCAGTTCGTCGCGTGCCTCAAGAGTCATGAGCGCCTCCCGTGGGCCCTAGCACCGCTGCAACGCCTGTTCACTCAGTAGTAATCGGTTTCGAATACATGCTCCTGGAGGCGGACTACTGAGGTGGCACTATCGCAAACATCTGCAAATGGACAACACCTTGTGCCATCGTCCCTGACTGCGAGCGGGACGTATCGGTCAGGTAAGGGGCAGGTCGGAGGACAAGCAAGGCAGTGTGGTGATTGGCGGGTGCAGCATGACCGGAAGACGTTCCAAAACAGATAGTGAAGGACGCTCGGGTTCAAGCGTCCGCCCAGCTCGTTGGCGACAAGAACTATCGCGTCGCGAACCGCACCGCGAATGGCCAGGTCCTCGGACGCAGTGACTGGCGTGCTTGTGAGAAGCTTCCTTCGAAGATGCGGATCATCGACTTTGACAGTCCCAAGCCGAAGGTGTCCCCGAATCTCATGGTAGTCAACCGGTGGACCGAGGTTCTCGCCATCCTTGTAAGACCAGAGCCCGGAGTTGCGCATGATTGCCAGAAGCAGCAGTGCTTTCTTCTGAACTGGGTCCTGGTATGCGTCAAAGTTGGCGAGCAACGCTAGCAGATTCGGGTAGCCAGAAGCGATTCGGCCATTGCATGCTCGGTACAGATCTTCGAGAGACTGCCACCCGTGTCCGTGCATTACAGAGCCGAGGTTCCTAATTAGCCTAGCACGACCCGGGGGATCGGTCAGGCGTTCCCCGAGCTCGGGATCTGCAAAGAGCTCTGCCACGTCTCGTGGTGTTGACTGGACCCAAGTCGTCGGTTTCAGTAGTCGTGCGTCGTCGCGGACCGCGGCTGCAAGCTTCGCTGACAAGTAATCCCAGCCACGCAAGAGCCTCCCTCCCACAGTGCCTTCGAGGGGGGGCCTTCCTCGCGGCGATGTTTGGTGGCAGATGGCCACGAGTAGAAGGTAGAAGTTCCCGCTCTCTCGGCGGGCAAGATCTGGTCGCAAGACGTCTTCCCTATCCGCCGGTATGGATTGAGTCTTCAAGAGCGAAGCCAAACGGGCACACGCTACCCTGTCGACCTCGACTTCCTTAGCTGGCGCTAGCTTTGGGAGGGGCCTGGAAGCAGCCATTGGTCCTCAGATACGGATGTCGGCCAGTCTATACGTCATGGCCTCTTCACTCACTTCGAACTGACTGGCGAGACGAGACGCCTCAGCCGCACCAGCTCGCTGGATAGCGGCAATCACCATGCGACGCGGCATTAGTAGCTCCGCTGCGAATCGGTTGGCCTCTACTTCCCTCGAATCCCACACCGGTGAGTCAGGCGTTGCACGGAACAGCACTCCGATCTCGTGTTTCTGGTCGTAGTAAGCTGCCGAGTTCGGATGCATTAGGTAGTGGCCTAATTCATGAGCGATGGAGAACCTCTGGCGGGTGACTGGATGGTTCTTATTCACCGCGATGTGAATCCCGTTGTCGGACCTAATGAGAGCCCCAGAGATCTTATCCGGGAAGTCTTCGTCCGTGACACGGATGTCGAGCTTCTCCGCGACTAGCCGTACCCTTATTGGTGGTTCCTTGATGCCAAGGCTGGAGAGTAGACGACGTGCAGCGCCGGCCGCCAATCGAGTACGTGCCATGATCAGGCCTTACTTGGGCGCGGTCATGTACCGACGGAAAAACGTCAGCAGTGCCTCTCGCTCCCCCGGCTCAAGGGAGGCATCGCGCGCAACCTTGCCGAGGATGTCGGGGCTCATCGGTGCCAAATCGCGAAGGGACGGGAGAAGAGCATAGATATCGGCACTCAGGGCTTGGGCGACTTGGTAGATGGTCTCGAGAGGCAGGTGTTGGTGCCCAGCTTCGAACTGGGCCATTGATGTCCTGGAGATCCCCACGAGGCTGGCTAATTGGTCTTGTGACAACCCCACCTGCTCCCTTGCCGAGCGCGCGTTCTGACCAATAGCAGAGTACAGGCGAGACAAGTCAGCAGCCCAAGGTGACGCCGTCACACTGGCACCTTTCCAGATTCACATGGCATTGATGCAGCTTATCTTACAGGCTTTGACAAACAGCGTCAAGCCCATGCCACTTCGGAATATTGACTTCGTACATGCCAGCTCCTATTCTGGTCCTGACGGGCTGCGAATCCAGCGGCCCTCCGACGGCAAGTCAGATGGCCGGCCGTCGCGGTGTCGACCGATAGGTGGAGGGTACGCTTATGGATGTGCATGCAGATGGTACCGATCAGCGCCAGGCGCAAGTCGCGTTCCTGCGGCTGAAGGTGGTATTCAACAGCGAAGGGCGCGTTTTCGAGGTGAACGCCCAGGAGCCGACTAAAGCCCTTCTGCACCGAGCTGCCGCGGAATTCGGTGTGGCCGGCGAAGCGCAGAACTTGGTTTTGCGGTTCGGGACCAACCAGCTCGACCCTGAGACGAGGCTGGCCGACTTGGGGCTCCCGCAGGACGCCGAGTTGTTCCTCGAACGTCGCACGCCGCCGCGTGGAGGTCTTACTCGCCGACGGAGCGCATAAACCGTGCGCCGGGAGGATAAAGGGGCTGCGCTTCCGCGAGGCGCACCCCTCCTGCCACGTGGACCGTTGTTGACGATCCCACGAGTCTTGTTGATGTCCATCGCGGAGCGACTGCGATCCTGCAGCGCCGGCGTAAGAGAGTGCGTTGTGTATATCGTCGCCTCGCTGGATGTGCCTGGCACGGGAGCAGGCCGGGTTGTCGCGTGGTACCACCCCGCCCACGAGGCTTCGGCGACGCACTATCACGTGCCATTGGAGGAAATGTGGCGAATGTCGGAGGCTCTGTACCGCGATCGTCAACGAATCGCAGGGCAGTTTCATACTCACCCGGGCGCCGCGTTTCATTCGAATGCTGACAACGAAGGTCTGTTCCTGCCGGTTCCGGGCTACTTGTCAGTAGTGGTCCCGCGTTTCGCTGAGGCAGGTCTTAGCAGCTTTCGCAGCTGCTACGCCACGCGGTATATGGGAGGCGGGTGTTGGGAGGAGATTCCTCAGCCTGACATCGTGGCGCGGATTCGAGTCGATGAGTCCTGATCTCGCACCGCCTAGCGTCACGGAGTCAGCGTTTGTCCGCGGGTTTCATGACCGTTCGCTGCGCTACGCCCGAACGGTCCCGCGCTGGCCGGCGGGAGAAGCCCCAACAGGGGAAGAACTCCTGGCGGCGTTGTTCAGGTTCCCCGTACTCCTCAGCGTTACCTGCGCCGACGTTGAGTCCGTAGTCGGGCAGGATACTCTGGTCTTCGCCGCGAATCTGCTCGCGCGGATGTTTCCCATCGTTGTGTTTGACATACCAGAGGCGGCGCTAGTCGCAGTCCGGCCGATCAGCAGCATCGCCTCTCCGTCTGTATCCGGATATGTCCTAGACCTAGCGCGCTCAATCTGTCCTTTCGGCGATTTTCGCTTGCTAGGGTCGACTGGAGAGACAGCGTCGCTAGCGGACCTTGTGGTAGGCCAGGGTGGAAATAGGCGACAGAGTATGGGGCCGTTCCGCGTGCATGCGACAGGAAGGGGGTGGCGCGCTCTTACAGGGGTCGGCCTTCCTTATCGGAACGTTCAAGAATCCGGGAACTCGCTCGGTGGTCTCGTCTCCGCTGCTTTCGCTGCCATGGAGGTGTACAAGGCCTTTCTGCGCAACGTGGCGGCGAGGCGTTACGGAAAGCGTCTTCCGCCCAACTTGGCGGTAGACCTCGAGCCAGTGGCCGCGTTCAGCCTCTCCCTTCTCGACTATGACAGGGACTTAACTGGTTCCGATGGTCCGGATCTGCCCCCCAGGATTGATCTAGGTCGTGTATTGGTGATCAGTGCTGGCGCCATGGCTAACTCAGCAATCTACGGGCTCCGGGTCCTCGGTCGCGTGTTCGCATCAGGGCACGTCGTCGAGCCGAAACTGCTGGACGGGCCAGACCTTAACCGTTACGTGCTGATGCTCGCAACGGATCTTGGGAAGCTGAAGGGGCCAGCACTCGCTGAGCGGGCGCTACCAAGCCTGCGACTCGAGGCCGCAAACACGTCGTATCAAGAATCTGCAACCCGATGGCGAGTTAGTAGCGTAGATCTTGCGCTCGTGGGAGTCGATCATCCGCCATCGCGAATCGCCGTTCAGCGAGACAACCCTAGACTAATCGTCAACGCCGCGAGCGAGGGACGGATGGCCTACGTGTCGCGTCATTCGCTCAAGGACTCTGGGTCGCCATGCCTCGAATGTTTCAATGAGTACGCCCAGGAAGCCGAACGCGCAGCGGCTGAGCCCATAGCAACCTTGGCGTCCACGTCCGCTATCGCTGGGTTGCTACAGGCGTCAGAGGTCATTAAAGCCGCCGTTCCTCTGTCTCGAGCGTATCGGCTCCGCACTCAGCTGGAGGTGAACACGCTGAGGCCAGATCTACAGTACGGCGTTCGGATGGGGCTAATGGTCCCTCGAGCGAATTGTCACTGTCAAAGCGGATCCGAACGCGCCTGATGCGGAATCAGGAGAGGAGCACTGGCAGCCAAAACGACCGTGAGGAACCAAGGCGTTCAGCTACCTGAGGGCCGTCGCCGTTCAACATCTCGCCGGCGGCTGCCGAGCCATGCGAGAACGTCCGTTACCTGGTAGCCAGGCGTCTTGCGACCGAGATCGAGCCACGGGATCCCTAGTCGCTGCACCTGTCGGCGCGGAGGAGCGATCTCGGCGCACTCGGCCACCCACCCGACGGTAGACCTTGGACCTGGGCTGCACTACCTCACAACCCACCCGTACGTCGCCGTACTTGTGCCGGGTACGTTTCTCATCGCCGCCTGGATCGGGGCTTGGCGCGACCCACGGATGGTTCGGCACTACTAGCCACGTGTGGCGAAGGTCCGGCAACCGTGGGCCAGGTCACCTTTTTTCGTGGGCATATGGTTGCACTTACTATATGAATCCGCACTGCCTAACAAGCGCCTGGAGCCGCCACGGTGTATGATCAAAGAATGA
>Ga0066709_100001636_pt1 | contig 15130 bp, 12 predicted proteins | sample GraSoiAngelo_158_FD_79665 | JGI IMG/M metagenome (GOLD analysis project Ga0066709, IMG submission 79665) | Grasslands soil microbial communities from the Angelo Coastal Reserve, California, USA - 14_1009_16_30cm | ecosystem: Environmental > Terrestrial > Soil > Grasslands | place: USA...
GCGCTCCTGCGAGAGAGCGCGGGAGGGCAGCTCCCTCAGAAGGAGCCGGTCGAGCACTATGTGGTCCACGACCACAAGGGGGAACCCTGTCCCCGATGCGGCACGCCGATCGCCTGGATCTCCTACGCCGAGCGGGACACGTTTTACTGCCCGGGCTGCCAAACGGGGGGAACGGCGCTCAAGGACCGGAGGCTTTCGAAGCTGCTGAAGTGAGGGCGGCACAGTGGGCAGCACGAACAACCCTAACTCCCAGCACGCCAGCGGCTAGCGCCGCGCGACATCCGGATGTTCCGGCAGAGCATCAAGACTTCGTCTGGAACCGCCGATAAGCGGATTGAAGTACAGGTGTCAGCGGGACGATCGCGAAAGGACTTGCGTCGCTTCACGGCCCGTCGCATCGTGAGTATTCGGTGGAGCAACTACGTCCTCTAGGGGTACCTACAGTCATGCACGTCGCGCGAGCACCCGTGTCATGGATTCTGCTCGTCGCGATGCTGGTGTCGCTGCCCGGCATCGCATCGGGTCGGTTTCTTTGCACCCTCGGCATGAAAGAGGCAGGGCCGGCCTGCCCGCTGTGCCAAGGTCGGGCAAGCGCGGACCAGCCTGGCCCCGCGGTTGGGAACAGTTGCTGTAAGTTCGTGACCGGGCAGTCCGTGGCGGACTCCTATCTCCCAATGGCGCAGGTCCAGAAGCCCGACGCGGCGCAGGCGCCGTCGCTGCCGGCGGACGTCGGTCTCGGTTTCTTGGTGGCGCCCGATCGCGACCTGACCGCGCGCGCCAACCAACTAGCGGCCTCTCGAACTCCCTACTCCGGCTACCTCTCCACCTCCCTCCGACTCTAGACGAGAACCTCGGTCCCTCCGCGCTGGAGAAGTGAGCCAGCGTCGGAAGTGACCCGTGTTCGGCCCATGGTCTGGTCCTGACGCCTTCGTGGCTCAGGGGGCCGCTAACCCGTCATTGGGAGGTTTTCGACAGATGTTTCACCACCGCCTTACCAGGAGCCTAACCCGGCTCGTCCGGGGTTCGGTTGTTCTGCTCGGCCTCGCAGCCGCGGCGGACGCACGCGCCGCCGAGATCGCGAGCCAGGATTCGCTTCCTTCGGATTCCACGCTGAGCCTTGCGTGGGTCGAGCGCGTGGCGCTCGAGCGCAATCCATCACTTTCGGCGATGCGCGAGGCCTGGCGGGAGACGCAGGCGCGCGCGGAGCAAGCCGGCGCGCTCGAGGATCCGATGGTCGAGGGCATGCTGGCACCACAAAGCCTCAGCAGTCGCTCCGTCGAACCGGCCTACCGCATCGGGATCACGCAGCAATTGCCAATTTTCGGCCAGCGTGGACTGCGCCGTCGCGCCGCCCGCGCTGAGGGTGAGACTGCGGCATATGACTTCGAGACCGCGCGCCTCGACTTGCTGCGGGAAGTGCGTGAGGCCTACTTCGATTACTACCTCGTGTGCAGAGGCACGGAGATCAACCGCGAGCTGGTCGACCTCATGAGCCAGTCGCGGAGAGTGGCCCTTGCAAAGTACTCGTCGGGCACCGTCGAACAGACCGATCCGCTGCAAGCCGAGCTGGAACTGGCGATGCTACAGCACGACGGCGTCGTGCTCGGGCAACGGCGCCGCGTAATCCTCGCGCGTTTGCGCGCACTGCTCCACCTGCCGCAGAGTGTTGCGTTGCCCGAGCCACCCCGCGACCTGCCGTCGCCTGAGGCGCCTGATACCGGTCGGTGGCTCAGCGCGCTGACGCGGGCGCAGTGGCCCGAGCTAGCTGGCGCGGACGCCAGCGTCAAAGGTCGCCGGGCGAGTCTGAGTCTCGCGCGCCGCGAGCGGCTGCCGGAGTTGGGGCTTGGCTTCGCCTACGATCGGTTCTGGAGCGAATCCCAGCTCCGCGGGAGCCTCAGCTTGTCACTTAACTTGCCGCTCAACTTCGGGCGCCTTGCAGCGCGGGAGCGTGAGGCACAGGCGGCGCTGTCGAAGGCGGAGGCCGAGCGTCTGGCGGTTCGCGATCGGATCGAGCAAAGGATCGAAGAGGCATCCGCCTCTCTGGGGGCGTACCTGCACGATGTCGGCATCATGCGAGACGTCGTGGTCCCGTCGAGCGAGCGCTCACTCAAGGCGATTCGCGCCGCCTACGAAGCGAACCGGAACGGGTTCCTCACTTTACTGAACGCGTCACGCGATTTGGCGAGGGCGAAGCTCGAGCTCTACGAGGCGCAGGTCATGGCGCATGAGGCAGAGGCCGATCTGCAGCGCGCGCTCGCGGTCGACGCGACCTCGCCAGTCCAGGAGGATCGCCGATGACCATCCGAGCGCGCAGGAAGTCGGCCGCGATCCTCGTGCCCGCTCTGGTTGCCACTGGAGCGCTGGCGCTCCTCGCATCCTGTCAGAACGGGGGCGGCGGAGCCGCTGGCGCGGGGAAAATGCCGATGCAGACGGTCGGCGGGTACCAGATCGGAGTCGCAAACGAGCCCGATCCGCCGCACGCCGGGGACAACGTCCTGAAGATCGCTGTTCGTGATGCCTCCGATAAGCAAGCGCGGGGTGCAATGGTGGATGTCATGGTCAGCATGGCGGCGATGGGCGCTATGCCGCGCATGGAGAGTCGCGGCAAAGTCAAAGAGGTGAAGCCGGGCGTCTACCATGCGGAATACGGCCTGGCGATGAATGGCGAGTGGGACGTGAATGTTCGCGTGAAGCCGAGGGATGGCACCATCGTCGAGGCGGAGTACCGTCTCAGTACCACGACTGGGCTCTCGTTCGTCAGCGGCACGCCTGCCCCCGTGATGCCGGGAACGACTGCGGGCGGGTCATCGAAGGGGCACGCCGTTCCCGGAGAGGGAACGGGGCGGGCCGCAGGCGCAATCACCATCGACGCCGCCCGCCGCCAGGAGATTGGGATTCGCACCGCGGCGGTTCAGGTCAGGGATCTCTCGGCCACCGTGCGCGCGGTTGGACGAGTCGCGTACGACGAATCGCGGCAGGCCGAGGTGGCGCTTAAGTTTTCCGGATGGGTGCGGGATCTGCTCGTGGACTTCACGGGTCGACCGGTACGCGCCGGCGACGTGCTCTTCACCGCCTACAGTCCGGAGCTGTGGTCGGCACAGCAGGAATACATCGAGGCTCTGCGGGCGGCAGGTGACTCGAGCATGGCGACCCAAGGTCAGTCCGAGAGCGACATGGAGTCGGCCGCTCGTCGGCGTCTCCAGCTTTGGGACGTCACGCCCACGGTAATCCAGCAGATCGCGCGCGAGGGCAAGCCGCGCGAGGCGATCCCGATCGTTGCTCCCGTGAGCGGAGTCGTTACCGAGAAGAGTGTCGTCCGCGGCAGTTCCTTCACGGCAGGGCAAGTCCTCTACAAGATCGCGTCGCTTGATCCGGCGTGGGTGATCGCCAGCGTTTATCAGGTCGATTTGCCGCTCTTGCGGGTTGGGATGCCGGTGAGCCTGGCGAACCCATACCTCGACGAACGCTCACGTCATGGCCGCATTTCTTTCATCTATCCGTCGCTGCAGCCGGACACTCGCACGGGCCAAGTGCGCATCGAGGTCCCGAACCCCCGAGGGGACCTCAAGCCGGGGATGTTCGTGAACGTCGAGTTCCAGGTCACGCTCGGCAAGCGGCTGGCCGTGCCGGAGAGCGCGGTACTCCCGACCGGCGAGCGTCGTTTGGTCTTCGTCGACGTCGGCGCCGGTCGCCTGGCCCCCCGCGACGTCCAGCTCGGTGCCCGGGCCGGGGACTACTTCGAGGTGATCTCAGGCCTCAAGCCGGGTGAGATCGTCGTGACCTCGGGAAACTTCCTCGTCGCGTCCGAAAGTAAGCTCAAGTCGGCCGCGCAGAAATGGTAGGCGCATCATGATCGAACGCGTGATTGGCTGGTGCGCCAAGAATCGGATCCTGACCCTGACCGGGGTCCTGATCGCGGCAGGCTTCGGCATCTATGCCGCCCTGCACACGTCGCTCGACGCTATCCCCGACCTGTCTGACACACAGGTCATCATTTCAACCGAGTGGGCGGGGCGGAGTCCGGACCTGGTCGAGGATCAGATCACTTATCCGATCGTCACAGCGCTGCGCGCCGCACCCGGCGTGCACTACGTGCGCGGGTTGTCGATGCTGGGGGATTCATTCGTCTACGTCGTGTTCAAGGACGGCGTCGATCTTTACTGGGCGAGGAGCCGGGTGCTCGAGTACCTCGCCTCGATCCGCGGGAAACTCCCCGAGGGCGTCAACCCGACGCTCGGCCCCGACGCCACCGCGGTGGGCTGGGTGTTCGAATATGCGCTGGTGGATACGACCGGCCGGCACGATCTCTCCCAGCTCAGGTCCTTCCAGGATTGGACCCTACGCTACTGGCTGCAGGGGGTCGATGGCGTGGCCGAGGTAGCCGCGGTCGGAGGGTTTGTCCGCCAGTACCAGGTCGATCTCGATCCCGACCGTTTGCTCGCGTACAGCGTTCCGATAGGAGCCGTCGCGCAAGCGATCCGCCGCTCGAACAACGAGGTGGGCGGCGGCGTGATCGAGGTCGCCGAGCACGAACACGCCGTGCGAGGGCGCGGGTACATCCACAGCATCGCGGATCTCGAGGGCATCGCGGTCAAGGTGAGTGCGGACGGCACGCCCGTCACGCTCCGCGATCTCGGACAGGTCCACCTCGGCCCCGAGCAGCGCCGTGGCCTGGCGGAGCTCAACGGTCAGGGCGAGGTCGTGGGCGGAATCGTGATCATGCGGCAGCGACAAAACGCGCTGGACGTAATCGAGGGAGTCAAGCGTCGGCTACGCGAGGTCCAGTCTTCGCTGCCACCGGGCGTGCGGGTCGTGGTGACCTACGACCGCTCGGAGCTGATCCACCGTGCCGTCGCCACCCTCTGGCACGAGCTGCTCCAGGAAATGCTGATCGTCAGTGCGATCATCATCTTCTTCCTATTCCACTTCCGCAGCGCGCTGATCCCGATTCTCACCCTCCCGATCGCGGTCGTGCTGGCCTTCATCCCGATGGCCCGAATGGGGCTCACCGCCAACATCATGTCACTCGGGGGCATCGCGGTGGCGATCGGGGCGATGGTCGACGCCTCGATCATCATGGTCGAGAACGTCCACAAGAAGCTCGAGGCGTGGGAGGCCGGCGGGAGGCAAGGCGCGCGCGATCAAGCGATCGTCCACGCCTTGAAGGAAGTCGGCCGGCCCATCTTTTTCGCGCTCTTGGTCATCACCGTCTCATTCCTGCCGATCTTCACGCTCGAGGCCACGGAAGGTCGCCTCTTCAAGCCGCTGGCCTTCACCAAGACCTTCTCGATGGCGTTCGCGGCGCTCCTCGCGGTGACGCTCACGCCCGCGCTGGCGGCGTGGTTCGTTCGCGGCCGCATTCGCGCGGAGAACAAGCATCCGGTGTCTCACCTGCTGGTCCGGTCGTACGCACCCGTCGTGCGCTTCGCGGTTCGGCGTCGTCGCTGGGTGGTCTTTGGCGCGGCGCTGGTGCTCCTCTCGACCATCCCCGTGTTCCTGCGCTTGGGCAGCGAGTTCATGCCACCCTTGAACGAGGGTACGTTGCTCTACATGCCAACAGCACCCCCGGGGATGTCCGACACGGAAGCAGGCTCGGTACTCCAGCAGATGGACCGTCGTCTCCGTAACGTCCCTGAGGTCGAGACCGTCTTCGGCAAGATCGGCCGGGCCAAGACCGCGACCGATCCGGCGCCGCTCTCGATGGTGGAAACGGTCGTGTCGCTCAAGCCTGAGAGCCAGTGGCGCAAGGGCATGACGTGGGAGCGACTCATCGCCGACATGGATCGACGCATGCACTTCCCGGGCATGCCCAACATCTGGTGGATGCCGATCCAGACGCGCAACGAGATGCTCGCCACCGGTGTACGGAGCGCCGTCGGGGTCAAGGTCTTTGGCCCCAGCCTCGCCGGGATCGAGAGCGTAGCGGTGGCGGTCGAAAACGCCGTCCAGGGCGTCCGCGGCACGCGGAGTGCATTCGCGGAGCGCGTCACCGGCGGCTATTTCCTCGATTTCGACGTCCGCCGGGATGAGATTGCGCGCTACGGACTCACCGTCGGAGACGTCCAGGACGTCATCGAATCTGCCATCGGCGGGATGGCAGTGACGCAGACGGTCGAAGGGCGGGAGCGTTACACGGTCACCGTACGCTATGCCCGGGAGCTGCGCGACAACGCCGACGCCCTCAAGCGAGTGCTCGTCCCGACGCCGTCAGGTGCTCAAATACCGCTCGCCGAACTGGCGGACATCCACTTCAGCACCGGCGCGCCCATGATCCAGGACGAGGATGGGCAACTTGTGGCCTTGGTGTCCGTGGATGTCGCCGATCGGCCCCTAGCCGACTTCGTCCACGATGCTCAGCGAACCGTCGTGGAGCGCGTGAAACTCCCACCAGGCTACCGGCTCGACTGGACGGGGCAGTTCAAGTACTACGAGCGCGCCCGGGCTCGGCTCTCCCTGGTCGTCCCGGTCACGCTGCTGCTCGTCTTTGTATTGCTCTACTTCAACCTGCGCTCGGTGCCCGAAACCGCGATCGTGATGCTGGCGGTGCCGTTCTCCCTGATCGGGGCGGTGTGGCTGGTGTGGCTGCTGCACTACAACCTGAGCGTCGCGGTCTGGGTCGGAATGATTGCGCTCGCCGGCCTCGACGCGGAGACCGGCACGGTGATGCTCCTTTATCTCAACCTCGCGCACGAGGAGCACCGGAAGCGAGGGGCGCTCAAGGATCGCAACGACTTGACCCAGGCCATCGTGGAGGGCGCGGCTCACCGTATCCGCCCCAAGATGATGACGGTGTGCGCGATCCTGTTCGGCCTCTTGCCCATCATGTGGGGCCACGGGAGCGGCGCCGACGTCATGAAGCGTATCGCCGCACCGATGGTGGGCGGCGTCGTCACCTCGTTCGTGCTCGAGCTGCTCGTCTACCCCGCGATCTTCGCGTGGTGGAGAGGACGCAAACTGCCGGAACCGCCAGCGACGATTGGCGTCGCGGCAGGCATTCAACCCTGAACCTGGGAGGCTCCCATGAGGCTCGTCCTGATTCTTCTCGCACTCTTCGCTCTAGCCGTTACGGCGGGCTGCAATCAGGAACAGAAGTCCCCCGCCGGGCAGCAAGTGGTCCAACTCGCGGTGACCGACCGTGGATTCGAACCGCCCCGGGTGGAAGTGCCTCGCGGGCAGGCGCTCACTTTGGTCATCACGCGGAAGACCGACCAGACCTGCGCGAAGGAAATCTCGATCCCGGCGCTCCACGAGCGTCGCCCGCTCCCGCTCAATCAGGCGGTGCGCATCGACGTCCCCAAGGGCGTGGCGGACACGCTGAACTACATTTGCGGGATGGATATGCTCGGGGGAACGATCGTGGCCAAGTAAGGCGACCAATAGTCCGGCCGGAGCCGGGGTGGGCCGCTTAGCGCGTGATCGCGATCCTCTTGATGACGGTCCCTGTCCGCCCGACGTACCGAAGGAAGTAGATCCCCGACGGAACATCGTGGCCGTGCGAGTCGGTTCCGTTCCATTCGCCCTTGTATGGACCCGCGACCTCGGGGCACGCCCCGCCCGCGACGCACGTGAGCACCCGGACCAGGCGGCCTTGAATGTCGTGGATGGTGAGGGGCGCCCAGTCGGGGGCCTCGATCTGCGTCGTGCCGCGAATCGGGTTCGGGTAGACGCGAACGACGGGATGAGCCGGCGGCAGCGTGGCCACGCCGGTCACGGCCGAAGAGACGAACACGGATGTGCCCGCATTGTTGGTGAACGTATCGGGGCTCGCTGCCGTACCCTCCTTCTGCGCGAAGCGGAGCTGCGAGTTCTCGGACAGCGGGCAGGTCGGAAGTCCCGGCGAGTCGACCCTACGGATGAGGATCGTCGCCCCGGCCACGGGCAGGTACGGCGCCCTGGTCGCGCCCGGCGTGATCGTCTTGGCTACGTCCCCGTAGGGAACGGTGTTCACCCTGCAGGCCGGCTTCTCGTACGAGACCTGGCCCGTCTTCGGGAATATTCCAGGCGTGATCGTCAGGTCGGCCGTGATTCCGAAGGCCGTCTGAAACGCGGCGGTCGCGCAGAGGATCCGGACGCCGGCCGCGCCGTTCGGAACGTCCGCGGCGAACGTGCCCAGGTTGGCCGTCGCGGTGCTGTCCGCGTTGACCACGACGATCGACGCCCCGTTCACGAGATTCTCTCCCGCGCCGAGCGTCTTGATCTCCACGGCCTGGATCGTCGCATCCCCGTTATAGCCCGCCATGATCTTGGTGATCTCGGCGATGTGGAAGGTCTGGGGAGCTTCCGTGTCGCCGTGGGCGGCTCGCGAGGTGAGCGCGACGAGCGCGACAATTAGCGTGAGCGCGAGGGTCAAGAGGACGATCAGCCTGAAAGCAGGTGTTACTTGAAGTCGATTCATGGAGGTACCTCCTGCTGCGCGGCGGTCCGGACGGCGCCGAACCGCGTCAGGGCGGAATTGTAACTCCGGACGGAGCGGGAGGGAAGGTCAACCCGGAGCAGGGGCGCCGGCCCGTGCCCCCGCGGCCGCTACAGCGCCTTGACCGTCTGCGCGAGCTTGGCGATCGAATCCTTCGCATCGCCGAAGAGCATCATCGTCTTGGGATCGTAGAAGAGCTCGTTGTCGATTCCCGCGAATCCCGGCTTCATGCTCCGCTTCAAGACAAGGATGTGCTTCGACTTGTCGGCGTCCAGGATCGGCATCCCGTAGATCGGGCTCTGCGAATCGTGCCGGGCGGCGGGGTTGACCACGTCGTTCGCTCCGACGACCAACGCCACGTCCGCGCTCTCGAACTCGGGATTCACGGCATCCAGGTCCTTGAGCTCCTCGTAGGGGACGTTCGCCTCCGCGAGGAGCACGTTCATGTGCCCCGGCATGCGCCCCGCGACCGGATGGATGGCGTATACCACCTCCACGCCCCGCGCCTTCAATAGATCCGCGACCTCCCGCAAGGCATGCTGCGCCTGCGCCACCGCCAACCCGTAGCCGGGGATGATGATCACCTTGCGCGCGTAGGCGAGGATCGTGGCGGCGTCCTCCACCGATACGTCGCGGACGGGCTTCCCGGCCACGGCGGCCGCGCCGCCGCCGGCGCGGCTCGTGGTCGCGCTGGGCGCGGCGCCGAATGCGCCAAAGAGGACATTCGTGATCGGGCGGTTCATCGCCTTGCACATGAGGACCGTTAGGAGCGTCCCCGAGGCTCCGACCAGGGTCCCGCTGATGATCAGCACTACGTTGTGGAGCGCGAATCCGGTCGCCGCGGTCGCGAGCCCGGTGAAGGAGTTGAGGAGCGAGATCACGACCGGCATGTCGCCGCCCCCGATCGGAATCACAGCCAGGACGCCCAGGAGCAGCGATCCCGCCAGGAACGCGATGAACGCGTGGTTTCCGCCCGACCCGTTCAGGACCATCCATGCCAAGACGAGAATCGCCGCGGCGAGCAGGCCGTTCACGACCTGCTGGAGCGGATAGGTGACCGCCTTCTCGGGAAGGAGGCCCTGGAGTTTGCCGAACGCGACGATGCTTCCCGAGAAGGAGATCGCGCCGATGAGCGCCCCGAGCAGGATGCTGATCCCGCTGTCGAGCGGGAGAGCGCCGGCCTGGATGAGGTGCCGGTACTCGAGCGAGGAGACGAGCGCCGCCGCGCCGCCGCCCGATCCGTTGAAGAGTGCCACCATCTGCGGCATCGCGGTCATTGTCACGGTCCGTGCCGCGACCGCGCCGATCGCGGATCCCACAACGATTCCGGCCACGATCCAGGTGTACGAAAGGATCTGGCGGTCGAGCAGGGTCGCGACGATGGCGAGCAGCATGCCGATCGCCGCGAGCCGGTTCCCGGACCGCGCGGTTCGGGGGGAGCTGAGCCCCTTGATGCCCAAGATGAAGAGGACGGAGGAAACGAGGTAGGCGAAGTGGATGCCGGCCCCGAGCGATGTCGTGTGGATCACGGCTCGTTCGGCCCCGATTTCTTCCGGAACATCTGGAGCATGCGGTCCGTCACCATGAACCCGCCCACCACGTTCACCGCCCCGAGAACCACGGCGCAGAATCCGACGACGCGCGCGAGCGTGGTGTCGGCGCCTCCGAGGACGAGCATCGCGCCCACCAGCACGATCCCGTGGATGGCATTTGTCCCCGACATCAGCGGCGTGTGGAGGATCACCGGGACCTTCGAGATGATCTCGTAGCCCACGAAGATCGCGAGCACGAAGATCGTGAGGTCGTTCAAGGAGTGTTCGATCACGTCGCGCTCCTGGCGCTGCCGGCCGCGCCGGACGCCGCCCCGGCGGCTCCGGCCGCCCCGGCGGGCTGCTCGATCCGCTCCCGGGTCGGAGCGTGGACGATCTTCCCGTCGTGCGTGACGCAGGTATCGCGGACGATGTCGTCGTTCATGTCCAGCGCGAGCTTCCCGTCCTTCAACATCAGGAGGAAGAAGCTCACGATGTTGCGCGAGTACATCTGGCTCGCGTGGATCGGGATCGTCCCCGCAAGGCGGATCGGGCCCAAGATCGTGACGTCGTGGCGCACGACTTCCGTTCCCGGCTCCGTGAGCTCGCAGTTCCCGCCCATGTCGGCGGCGAGGTCGACGATCACGGAGCCCGGCTTCATCTTCGCGACCGCGCTCGCCGGGATCAGCTTCGGCGCCGGGAGCCCCGGGACGCGCGCGGTCGTGATCACCACGTCGGATATTGGGATTCGCGCGAGAAGGAGCTCCTGCGCGCGGGCCCGCGCCTCCGCGGAAAGCTCCTTCGCGTAGCCCGATCGGTCCTGGGCCTCCTCCGCCGAGAGCTTCGGGCCGACGAACGTCGCGCCGAGGCTCTCGACCTCCTCCTTCACCGCGGGGCGGATGTCGTAGCCGTCGACCACCGCCCCCAGCCGCCGCGCCGTCGCGATCGCCTGGAGCCCCGCCACCCCCGCGCCTATGACCAAGACCCGGGCCGGAGCCATCGTCCCCGCGGCCGTGACGAGCATCGGAAAGAACCGCGGAGCCGCCGAAGCCGCGAGGAGGACCGCCTTGTAGCCCGCCGCCGTCGCCATCGAGGAGAGCGCGTCCATCCGCTGTGCGCGCGTCGTGCGCGGGATCAGGTCCATGCTGAAGCTGGACACCCGCCGCGTCGCGAGCGTGCGAACCACGTCGAGGTTGCTGAGCGGCCGGAGCATGCAGACGAGAACGGTGCCTTCGCGAAGGAGATCGGCCTCGTGGCGGCCGAGCGAAGGATGCGGAAGGGGAGGCTGAATCTTTAGAATCGCGTCCGCATCGGACCAGAGGAGGGCGGGATCGGAGACGACGGTCGCGCCGGCGTCCGCGTAGGCTTTATCGGCGTGAAAGGCGCCCATGCCGGCGCCGGCCTCGACGAGAATTTCGGCGCCCGCGGTCTTGAGCTGGCGGATTCCATCGGGGATGACAGCGACGCGGCGCTCGCCAGCGCCCGATTCCCGAGGCACTCCGATCTTCATTGCGCTACCATCCCGCATTCGAACGCATGGAACGCGTGACTCTAACAGAAAGGAGCCGCTTGTGAAATCGATCACACGCACCCGAGGTCGCGCCACGGCACGCACGAAGTCCCGCGGCAAGACCGGAGCCCGCCGGCGCTCGCGGCCCAAGCTTCGCCGCGAATTCGCCGACTACATTCGGAAGATCGACACCTATCGGGGAGGTCGTCCCGCGATGCCGCTCCTTCGCACCGGGCCGGGCAAGATCGCGCGGGCCGTCCAGGGCCTCACCCCCAGCCAGGTCCGCCGCCGCCCGGCGCGCGGGAAGTGGAGCATCTCCGAGATCGTGGGCCACCTGCTCGACACGGAGATCGTCTACGGCTTCCGGTGCCGGATGGCGCTCTCGGAGTCAGGGCGGCCGGTCCAGGCGTACAACCAGACGGTTTGGACGGAAACCCTCCGCCACCGCCGGCGGAGCGTGCCGCGAACCGTCGCGCAGATCCAGCTGCTACGGAAGATCAACCTCGAGCTGGTCGGCTCCGTGCCGCGGCGGACGTGGAAGCGCTACGGGGAGCATCCGGAGCGAGGGCGGGAAACCGTGCGCAGGACCCTGGAGCTGGTCGCGGGGCACGATCTGAATCACCTGGACCAGATCCAAGCGATCAAGAAGAAGTTCGGCTGGTAGCGGGAAGTCGCTCGCGGTGAAGCCGAGTCAGCTTCGACGCGCCGTTCGTGCGGGCCTTGTGTGGCCTGTTAATCGCTGAATGCATGCGACGCACCGCGCAAGACTGTCGGCAGACCGCATGGCGATTGCCGGGCGCCACTGTGACCTTCGGCCAGTCACAAATTCGATTAGCATGGACGTGTAGGATGCGCCGACGGCGCGCCCGCTCCGAGCACTGGGCACCATCCCCATGCGGATCACGTCGCTCCGAGAATGCCTGGCTAGGTCTACCATCGCAATCTTTGCATTGGCAATGGATTCGGGATTACGCGGGACCCTAGACAGGGGGACCGAGAGAAATGTTGAGATTCGATCTCGGTCAGCAAATAGCCAAGCCTCTATCTCTCGGACGGCGATGCGGAAGCACAACCGAGCGGGCTCCTCAGGTAGGACGGACTGTTTCAGCTCCGAGGCGCACAGGAAATCCTGGTCCAAGTCAATCAGGACAACCCAGGGGGCATATCTCGCTGCCCGAACATATCCAGGCAGCCTTTGAAGGAGATGATCCTTCCCGTGTCCTCCGTATATCTGACTCGCCACACCTCCAGCGAACGCAACCACTCGCCTGAGTATCGCCTCATCCAGTAAACCTTCCACTGCACCAGATATGGTCACTCGTTGAAGCTGGGCCACTAGCTAGTCGCCAAAAATACCGAGCTGTTCTGCTCTTGCGGGTCGCGTCCATGGCAGCACAGCTTCTGCAATGCTCAACCCACCCTTCAAGAGTTCTCGAATTTCCTTCAACTTCTCCGCTTGACGAATGCTAGTGCCCTCGTTGCCCGGGATCAGCAACAGGACTTCATCAAGTCCTATCCCCGTGTCCTGGAGTAAGTCCGTAGAGTGCGTGCTAACGAAGACTTGCCTGCTTGAGCGGCGCTGAATGCGAGCCAAAAGCTGCGGCACAAACCTCACGACGTCGGGGTGTAGGGACATTTCGGGCTCCTCCAGCAATAGTGGCCCGGAGCCGTCAAGTGTCGCCCACAGTAGTCCCAAGAGGCGCAAGGTTCCGTCCGAAAACTGGTCCTCAGATTGCCAAGCTCCCTGTGGCCGCCAGTGGACGTACCTACCTTGGAGATGGGGAGTCCCGCGAGAGTCTCTTGAGAGCTTAAGCTCTCGAAGCTGTGGTACAGCAAGTCGAAGTGCATCTTGAATCTTTCGAAGCCGTGCTGCTCGGACACCTGCAGGCGTTCGAGCAATTTGCTCGAGGAAGTCACCGCCATACGGATCATCCTGTCTTCCGACTGAGCGGTCCGGATCCCGGACAAGCTGAGGGACGATGTGCAGGTAGCGAACAGTTCGGAGGTAATCCACAATTGGCCGGAATTTGCGGTTGACGTTGACTTGCTCCAGAAACGTTTGAGTGAGTCGCTCCGGGTCCTTCTCATCTGCGATATTCGGTCTTGTGAGCACCGGGATACCGTCTCTGGTTACTTTTTCAACCATGACGATTGCTCTTTGGCGGTTGTCCTGGGTGAAATGGACCTCATAGGTCCACCTCGGGTCGACGCCATTGTCTTCACCCATTTCGGCTTTGATCGCCACATTCGGAAATCGACGCGCGGCCAGACAGCGGAGTTTTGAGATGCCTCCCCGCCGGCGCACTGCCTCCTGGAAGCCACCTCCAACAGCAACGATGTCGTGCAGAAATCTAAAAACATCCAGAAGATTTGACTTCCCAGAGGCATTCGGGCCGACCACGAATACCCTCTGCGTTAGCGCGACCTCTGCCTTCGCGAAGTTACGCCAATTTTCAAGATGGAGATTAGTAAACCGCATCCACGCTCCTGGAGAAGATCTTAGGGTGAGAATTGGATCCTTATCTTGTGATCTGCGCTCCGCGGGCCGCGTCGAGGAACGCGCCCATCAAGCGGCGGGTCGACGGCGCGTCGGGCATCCGCTCGGGGTGCCACTGAATGCCGACGTAGAACGGGTGGTCGGTCCGCTCGATCGCCTCGATCACCCCGTCGGGGCTTCGCGCTGCCACCCGGAACCCTGGCGCGACGCGATCGACCGATTGATGATGGAACGAATTGACGACCCCGGGCCCCTCGCCGAGGATCCGCGCGAGGAGCGTTCCGGGCTCGAGCGCAACGGCGTGCTCGGGCGCGCCGGCTTTCTCGTCACCCTCCTCCTCGTGACCGAGCGCTCCGGGCAGGTCCTCCGGAATGTGCTGGAGCAGCGTTCCCCCGAACTCCACGTTCATCACCTGAACACCCAGGCAGATCCCGAGCGTCGGCGTCCCGCGCTCTTGGGCGGCGCGCGCGAGATAGAGATCGGACGCGTTTCGGGCCGGGGAGCCGAGCGAGTCGGGGTGACGGGTCGACTGGCCGTACCGCGTCGCCTCGAGGTCCTTGCCGCCGGTTAAGAGGAGCCCGTCGACGCGGCCCACCATCTCGCGCGCCTCTTCGAGCGTGGAGACAAGCGGCAGGATCGTCGGCATCGCGCCGCTCCGAGAGACCAGATCGACGTAGCTCGCCAGCAGGAAGTAGGCGTCGCCGCGGTTTTTGGTCGGCCGGATGTTGGGGCCGACGCCGATCAGTGGTTTCGCCATCGCCCCGGGCCCTTCTAGTAGCCCCGCTCGGGATCGACGCGGTTCAAGAGGGGTATCCCTTTCGCGTCCCGGACGAGGTTCGCGCGGAAGAGCGCCATCGCGCGCGGCCAGAAACCGCGCGAAAGGCCGGAGACGTGAGGAGTCAGGATCACGTTCCCGAGCGTATAGAGGGGGCTCTCGGGCGGCAAGGGCTCGGTTTCGAAGACGTCGAGCGCCGCGCCGCCCAGCCGCCCAGCCCTGAGCGCGGCGATCAGATCCTCCTCGCGGACGATCTTCCCGCGGGCGATGTTCACGAACCACGATCCCGGCCTCATTCGCGCGAAGGCTTTGGCGTTGAAGATCTCCTTGGTCTCGGCCGTCAAGGGCGCGCTGACGACGATCGCGTCGGACTCCTCGAGGAGCCGGTCAAAGTCGCCCGGCCCCA
>Ga0066709_100001637_pt1 | contig 15125 bp, 10 predicted proteins | sample GraSoiAngelo_158_FD_79665 | JGI IMG/M metagenome (GOLD analysis project Ga0066709, IMG submission 79665) | Grasslands soil microbial communities from the Angelo Coastal Reserve, California, USA - 14_1009_16_30cm | ecosystem: Environmental > Terrestrial > Soil > Grasslands | place: USA...
ACCCGTGGTGGCATCCGACAGCGATACACTCACCGAATTGGTGTACGTCCCAGGCCCTGGACTGATCGCCGGAGTGGCCACTACCGGCTGGGTAGTGCCTGAGGTCATCGTCCAGGTGATGATGTCCTGTACAGCAGAAAAACCACCAGTGCCTCCCGAGAAGCCTATATAGGCGTCACTATCACCCACAGTACCGGGAATATCTATCGTGAAGCTCGTGGTGAAAGAAGCTTTGGTGACCGTATCCGTTACGGTCATGGTCAGCGTTGTGCCGTCGTACACCATGTGCACTGCAAACGTGTCTCCACTGTGAAGATTAATGCCTGTGTTGGTGAGGTCAACGGCAGGGATAGTGGGAGAAGCACCGTTGGCGTAGAGGCCTGTCGAATCAACACCCTCACCAGCATTGTCATATAGATCGAATTTCACAGCCACGGAATTGGGAATACCAGTTTGGCCTGATCCTGAAGGCAACGACGGGCCATAACCCAAGCCACCACCGGTCGGACCCAGCACAGATGTGCTGTTACCTTGGATCATAAAGGTAAATCCATCGGCATTAGCGTTTGTGAGCTGGAACGAGAAGTCGTTACTGAAGCTCTGAATGTTGACAGGAGTGTTGAAAAAGGCATCGCCAGCTTCGGGGCCTCCTCCGTCGGTGAGCCGCAAACGTGTTCCGCTGATCTTGGCGCTGCCGTTGAATGTTATGCCGCTCGTGCCGAAGCCGGTGGCAAAGTTGATCGAATTCGCCGCATTGCTGTTTATGGTGAACAATCCGGAAGTGACCGAACTGCTGGGCGCGCCACTGGCGGTGGCGAATGCGCGGAGCGTAGTAGTGCCGTTGAGAGTGACTGCGCCAACATAAAGGGCGGAGGAGGTCGTCGGAGTGCTTCCATCTATTGTGTAGTAGATGGCGGAGCTACTGTAAGTATCCGAGATGATGACCTGCACGGGAGAGCTGAACGAACCTGCTGCGGGCGAGAATGTGGGAGCCGGCACCTGTGTGACCAGCGTGTAGGTCGCCGAGGCTTCCGCGCTCTCCAGGAAACTGGGAGCCGTGGCGATGGCCCTTACAGTGGTTGTGGCGATGATGTTGATCGGCTGAGAATAAACCGCGGAGGACGTGGTCGCGGTGCTGCCGTCGGTCGTGTAGTAAATCGTCGCTCCGGGAGTCGAGTCCGCAATCGAAACGCTAACGGAACTGCTGAACGATTCTGCGCCGGGGGTGAGTACGGGAACGGCCACATATTGTGCGCCATTCAGGAGGCCGAAGACACTGAGCTGTCCTTCCGTGCCGACATAGACTCTTCCGTTGGCGACCATAGGAATCGTGAATTTTACGGCGCCGCCGGGGTTGTCTCGGGTAGCATTCTGAGTTGAATTGTAGAACTCATTCTGGACGTTGGTGGCATCCAATGCGCGCAAAATAGCTGGCCCGGACGGGCCAGTTGTGCTGAAGGCGTCCGTTTGCAGGCACCATAGAATTCCGTTGGCGTTTCCATTTGCAGAGACCGAACAGGCAGGACCAGGAAAGTCTGAGGTCAGGACGCCAATGCTCGGCGAGTTGGAAAGCAAGCCGTTGCTCAAGGAAAAAGCGGTGGGCTTGGCGCCAGAACCCCAGAAGTACACGTTGTTATTCCAATATGCCGGACTGCCCCACATCCCTTCCACGGTAAAAGATGACGTTTGCACGATCTGGGTATCGCTGGTGCAGGCGTTGCAGTAATGAAGACTATTGGCGGTCAATTGGTCGCGATTGAGGACGTAGACGACGCCCTGCTTTCCCGATTGCACTAGTTCGTGTGGGTAGGTGCCCGGTTGGTCCGGCAGGAGAAGGGTTCCACTTGAAGCAAGATCGAAATCGTTGTTGTTCATCCAATCTTGGTTAAAGGGGGTGAAATAGTCGGCAACGGCAAGCTGGCCATTTGCGGTGGAAAGTTTGAGAAGGGTGTCGCCGTAATCGTTATTGGTGGTCGTGGTCGCGTCAAATGTGCCGTTGCCAGTAGGCACATAGATGTAGCTGCCGTCAGAAGCCAAAGCCTGGCCAGACATCCACATGCCGCCGGCCGAGCCATTTGGGGTGGCGCAGAACGAGCTGGTTTGTTGCAGAGTTGAAGCGCTGTAACCGAGAACCCAACCGTGGAACGGGCCGTTGTCGCCGTGCGAGGCAAAGGCGATGTAAATAACACCGTTTAGCAAGAGAAGACTGGCACGGTTGAGTTCCCACAGAGGGTCAAACTTCAGAATGCCGCCGCTACTTCCGTTTCCCACGCCTGGGATGGTCGCTTGGATCACCGCAGGCCCGCCAAATTTCTCAACGCCACTTGTCACATCCAAGGCATGAAGCCGTTGAACGTAAGAGTTGCTCTCCTTAGTCTTGCTAACAACGTAGATTGTGCCGGTGCTGGGGTCGATTACTGGTGTCGAGGTTATACCTATTTCTGGAATAATGTCAGTCGTACCGACATCGGAGTTGGGAACAGTAGTCGCCCCCGCTGCCGCACCGTGTGCCGCGTCTAACAGAGTTACCTGCCACAGCGGATTAGCATTTGCGCCTGAATTCGTGTCAGCATCGAACGCGTAAACGCTGTCGTGTTCAGTGGCGACAAAAACGACGTTGTGGACGCCCACGTTGGGAATGGTGATATTCGGCATATACAAAGCCTGGGCGTACACGTAGCCATCGACGGGCTGTGAAAAAAGTCTTCCGAACTGAGTGGAATTCACGTTCGCCGGTGTGAGCGCCGTTTCGTTGGTATTGGCGGCCGAGCGCGTATTGTCGTAGCGCTGAGTGGTCACCGAAATCTGCGCAAACGCTGGAGTTGCCAGCCAAGTTAACATGGACAGCAGCAACATGCGTGAAGCGAGGTTTTCCTCGCCAAAGCGGGCGATCCAACTTAACCTCTTTTCAGTCTTGTCGTACGTCGGCAGTCCGGCGCTCCCGCAAGTCACCTTCTGTAAAGGTTTCCGTGCTCGATTGACGTTGGTTTGATGCAAGACCTTGCTGTTTTGACTTGGCCATGTCGAAGGACACGCATCTCCACTATGAGCAGTCACGTGTTTCCTAGAGGCAAGCCACTGTCCAATTGAGCTTGCTCGTTCTTGTTGAAAACAAAGGTCTTAAAGGCCATTACCCATCTCGGATTATGCCGTCGTGCTACAGTATGGAAGACCTTTCCTGTTTTTATGCCGTTTGTTGCCCATCGCATTGGGCTGCCGCAAACCGTCGGTCGGGTTGAAAATCCTTCTGAAATGCACGTCTTCTCTCTCGTGCGCCAGCTCACGTAGGAGCATGAGTGTCCCAGTACCGATGGTTCTGCGCTGGACATAAAACACAGTTTGGTAACTAGCAATGGGTGCGGCGCGCAAAATACGCGTTCGATTGCGCAAATAGGTATAGTAGTGGATCCAGGCGGCGCAAGCCCGCTGTAAGCATGCGCTTTCGCAAAGAAACCGCTTTTTGCTCATGTAGCAATCGAGCAAAAAAAAACGGGGCTTTTTACAAGACATAATTGGCCCTTCGGGCAGAAGGTCAATGAGTGCAGTGGATATCGAAAAGCCGATCGCTAGCCTAGACAAGATCGCGCGCCTGTGCCCCGGTGGACAGTTCAGCGGAATAAGGCGAGGCGTCTCTGTAGTCCGCAACGTTCTCTCGAATTGGCTGGGAATGGCTGTTACCGGTTTAGTCGCCTTTGTACTCACTCCTATCCTTATTCAAGGACTCGGCGACTTTCAATACGGCATGTGGGTTCTGGTAATGTCCATCACCGACAGTTACGGTCTCCTCGACACAGGCATGAGAGTTACGATGCAACGCTACGTTGCCCGACACAAAGGCGTAGAAGAGCGCAGCGCCCTAAATGAAATCTTCACAACTGCTCTCGCGATCATGGGTAGTATATCATTAGTAATCTGCATCCTGTCCGTCGCTATGGCAGCGTTCGCTCCGCCCTTCTTCCACCTAGTCGGCAGCTCGCGAATATTATTTACGAATTTGATTGTCGTGGTGGGTCTCACGATGGCGGTTATCTTGCCCACTCGAGCGCTAGGTTCGTATTTATCGGGTCTCCAGAGATTCGATCTTTATAATCTAGGTGCAGTAATCACAAATGTTCTTCGAGCCGTGGCGTTGATTATCGCAGTTCACCTAGGGTACGGAGTCCTGGGAGTAGCATGGGCAAGTCTAACTGTAGCGGCATTCTCGATGTTACTCTATGGGGCGCTAGTTCGTTGGACAGATCGAGAAGTATCGCTTTCGATAAGGAACACGAGTTGGAAACGTGTGCGGGAATTAGCAACTTTCAGCTTTTACATTTACATGAGCACGACGGGCGACCACCTGCGTTTCTACACGAACTCCTTGGTCATTGGTCGGGTATTGAATATTGCGCTCGTGACACCATTCAGTGCGGCGGGTCGTCTGTTAGACTATTTTTTGAACGCTGTCTTGGGCCTCACGAGCCCCTTCATGCCGCGTATGAGCGAGCTCGAAGGGAAAACCAAAAGGGAGGAATTACGAATTACATTTTTGGAGGCAACGAAAGCAGCGACGATCCTGAGCCTTTTCATTAGTTCACTCGCTTTGCTAGATGGAAAGCTATTGTTTCATTTTTGGTTGGGTGAGCGTTTCGTTTCAGCATACCCTTTGTTAATGGTTTTGTGTGCCGGCTATGTCGTGGCAATGAGCCAGTGGCCCTCCATACACCTGATTGTCGCAATGGGACGCCATCGTCCATTAGGATTGTGGACACTCGGGGAAGGCATTGCGAATGTCCTGCTTAGCATCTACTGGGCTCATATGTATGGCCTTATTGGAGTTGCGTTGGGAACGGCCGTACCGATGCTTGTAACGGGCCTCCTTGTTCAACCATGGTACGTCTGTCGGCTGATCGAAATTGCCCCTCGAGAATACATTAAGCGATCCTTCGTTCGGCCGATTTTGGCTTGTTCCTTGTTCCTCGTTCTTTGTCAACTTCTCTCGGTAGGCCGTACGCCGACCGGCGTTGGTACATTCATCATCTTGCTGATTTTGCAAAGCGCGCTGTTTTTGTTGTTGATGTACTTCCTAGGCCTGCGCAATGAAGATCGCCGAGCCATCCTCGCGCGTTCTCTAAAATTCGCGAATTCTATCGGTTTGGATAACTGACTAAGACTAATAGCTGTCGGGCATCTAGAAAGAACCGACCCTTCACCGTTGGGTGATTTTCAAGGGGTTCGATCGAGACAGGACTCCAAGCAGACTTCAAAGCGAAGAGATTCTGGAATTTTTCGATTTGTTTGGTCAGGGCTGTGATTACTTTAGGCCACACTCGCAACCAAAGTAGCCTCTTGCCCCGCAATTTTCGCGACCTTTAAGCGTTCAATCCGAGTCAGGCACATAGAGAGAAAGACGGCAAACCACATAACCTGTAGCCATATCGTAGACAGGAAGAATGCGCAAATCATGTAACCGATCAATCCGGCCTGCAAGCCCAGAACAATTTGGCGCACTGGTAGGTTGTCTGTGGTTGCGGCACGACGACGGATCCGCTGAAGGTTAATGAGACTCCCGATGAGGATGCCAAGGAAAGGTATTAAACCGACGAGCCCCAAATCGGCGGTGAGGTCAATATAAGTGTTGTGCGCCACGTGAAAGGGAAGCACGATCTCTGCTCCATTCTTGTGGATTTTAGGAACATAATGACCCATACCCACGCCGAAGATAGGATGTTGAAGAAATGAGTTTTCTGCCGCTTCCCAAAGCTGCAATCGATAATTGGATGATTCTTGATCGCTCGCATCAGGATTTATCAGACGATCCAAAACCGATTGGCGCGGACCGATAAACAGAGGCAGCAAGAGAACAGCTACAACGGTAAAGTTACGGAGACGATTGCGCGAATTCCAAATGAGAAACAGAAGAGCTCCCAAGAGGCCCAAGAAACCTCCTCTAGAAGCCGCAAACATGAAGCCCAGTAGCATCACACAAATCGACCCCGTGCAAAACCATTTTTCCCACCGCGGCCTCTTGCTCATCAGCCATGCTAAGACCAAGGGCAGCCACAGCACCACAGTGACTGCGTAATAGTTTGGATCGTCCGACAGCCCTCCCCAAGTACGAAAGCCGGGGTATACGGAATGATATTGCTGCCATTGCCGGATCACGTAGAGCGACCCCCAAGCAATAGAGCCCAAAGCTACTAGCACTGTCCACCGCAATGATTTCGAGTCACTGACCATCGTTGTGGTGACAATATAAAGAGAAAATGCAGACAGAGTGTACATAAAGGCGCCCTGCCCAAAAGCAGACAAGCCGTCATGCACTACGCAAGACCCCACGGCGATAACGAAGAAAAGAAGATACCAGCCCGAAGGTATTAGTCGGGATAAAGGGGGGCAGCTCCCCGTCCGTAGCATTTGGAAGATTGCAGCCAAGAGACAAAGAATTCCGAACCACTTCAAAACAGTCACTGGCCCAAGCTGAAGCGATAAAATTTGATGCTTCGGTATCGGCAAGCAGAATATTAATATGTAAAAAAGGATCATGAATACTCGCTGACCCGTGATCGGGAACGAATTGACGGTAGAGTCAGAACGAAAACGGCCAACCTCGCTAACTGTGTCAAGTCTTACGTTCAGAATTCGACCTGAAGACTGCGGGCAGTGTGCGACGGCGTTTCAAGTAAGGCCAGCGATCGCCGTAGAGAAACCTTGAGCGTCTCGCAGCTGTATTGTTGTCGAACACGCCGGCACGCCGCTTCGCCCATGGCTCTGCGTCTAGAAGGATCTCGCAAAAGCGCTACGATGCAACCAGCGAAAGAGACTGGATCATCAGCCAGGAGAATTTCTTGTCCGTCAACAAAATCGAGTCCTTCTGCGCCGAGCCGTGTCGAGACGATCGCTTTGCCTGCGGCAGCAGATTCAAGAATCTTGAGCCGGGTTCCGCTGCCAATTCGGAGTGGCACGACGCAAACACCAGCCTGTTGCAAAAAAGGCCGCATATCCGGAACTGTGCCTGTAAACTTCACCCCTGGTACAGCCGAAAATCGGTCTATCAGTTCGCGGGGCGGATTTCTACCAGCAGCGATGAATTCGGCGGCGGGCGCATCCCTCCTGATCAAGGGAAAAATTTGGTTCACGAAGAATTCGATTGCGTCGCGATTTGGAAACCAATCCATGGCACCTACAAACAGAGAGGTTCGACCGTCATCTTCGAGAGCGGGGTGATAGTTGCGCACGTCAACCACGTTAGGAACAATGCTGATTCGCGTATTCGGGCAGAGTTTTCGTATCTCTTCCCCGTCTCGTTCCGAGCAGGCCAGCACAACAGCGGAGTTACGGCACCCGTCGACCTCCAGACGTCGAACCTTTCGTTGTTCCAGGTACCCGTAGAGCTGCTTTACAGGGTTTTTTTCGAAATGAAGAAAGCGACTCATAATCTCATGCGTGATGTCATGCTTATTTAAGAGAAGCGGAATTTTAGTTCTAGCAGGGAGATTCGAGAGCATGTACACGTCGTCGCAAATCACGGTGTCAAACGGCTGGGCATCCAGGGCGCACTTGACTGTGTCGAGCATCAGTTTGCAGCGGAGTCGTTGCGCGCCAAAAGGCATCGAAGAAAACAATCCCCGTAAGCGACCCCAACTGTCGCCGACCTTGCTCTGTGTCTTTGGCACGGGAATCATGCACACCTCGCGGCAAAGGGTGCTTAAGCCAGGAGCAGGTGACTGACATTCGTTCAAATCCCCAAAGCAGATCAGCGTAACATCATGGCCCTCCTCCGACAGAGTGGAAAGCAAACTCCAACAGCGCATCCTGTGACCATTCGTCGTCGGTATCGGTGGCGCTAAACCTAGAAACAGAATACGCAAGTCGCTGAATCCCCAAGACTTTGAATTTACGATTCGTGATCCGTTTATCCGTTCCCGACAACTCCGACCTTTCGCAGGAGCTTGACGAAGGACCGAATGGGATAAAAGACATAATTTTTCTCAAGGATGTATTTGACGAACCATGGATACTGACTCATGAACAGCATTGAGGCGATCGCCCAATCCATGTTGCCAGGCTTGAAACGCGTAGAATGTGCCGCCCAGTTTCCGTCTATCTCGATCTGCTCATCCTTGATTCGGCCCAAGCCCTGCTCCGCTGCAATGACTAGATGTCTGGCCTTAGCAGGTTGCAGTCCGACGAGACGCATAGCAGTGGCATCCACTGCTACCGCATCTTCCCCGACGAGAATCAGATCGAGCCTTCTCGGCTCTCCATTTACTGGGCCGCGACCCTCCATAGCGACAATCGCATCGATGATTGATAGCTTAGGACGCAGCATCCGCGGCAAGGAAGCTAGAAGTGGATCGAGGTGCTTGTGGAGAAGAATGCGATTATGTTGTGGCACGCAACCCCATTGATTTTTGAGCGATCCGGTAAAGTAAGTGAGCGCATGCGTTTTCAGCACCGGCAGGGTAATGAAGGCGTCGGCCTCAAGCAGCAGACGCGGCATCTCGATTTCACCAATCGGGTCACATGGTACCTTTACTCTGGGCACCTCTGAAAAATTTACCAACTGGATCCCCAATTCCTTGGCCATTTGTACATGCCCAGTAATCTCAAACGCCTCGCCCATCGTTCTTCGGAGATGGTCAGCTTCGCCAATGTAAATTCTCTTCGTTCGTGTCAGAAGGATTTCACAAACGGCCCTAGTGAGAGCGATATCGGTATTGGATTTCTCCATTTGGTCCGGAACGATCGTGCAAAGATTCGGCTTCAGCACTACGGCCGCATCGCGTGCGATTAGGTGCTCCCAGTCGCACAATTCCAAACACTCGCGAACAACTTCGGCCATCGACCGACCGAGGACACTTCGCATCACTACTTTCGTTTTCGATTCCTGGATTGTCATTCTTGTACGAGCCCTTTAGTTAGGTTTACCGCTGCGCAATTACGAGCAAATTCCGATCCATGATGTCCTCGCTTAGGCGAGTGCGCATGAAGCAGTCTCCACCCAAGCGGCACGCGCCCATGAGCATCAGCCAAATCATATGAATTGGGCAACGGTATTTTTGGAGCCGAGTTCCATGCCGAAACGTCCACACATTGTCAAATGTCTGCGGACGGCTGGGACGTTCCCGGCGCCGGATTCGCCGATAAAAATTGAGTGGTCGTTCATGCAGATTTCGAAAGGAAAAGTCTGCGAATGGACGCAAATGCAGCGAATACACTTCGCAGTTCTTGAAGCCCGCAGCCTGCAAGAGACTTCGGAGATCAGCCCATCGTTCGAAGTAGGTTACCCCGTGACTTCGTGGTGGCTTATAGTTCGGGAATTGCAAAAAGAGCTGCCCCCCGGGGCGAAGGACTGCTCCCATATTCTGAAGGGCAATCGCCGGATCGGGCAGGAATTCGAAAACTTCAATCACCTCAACGATGTCGAATTGACGCTTCAGATTTGTTGCAAGTCCCGGCGTACACAAATCGGCACAAACCAGGTTGACATTTCGTATGGAACCCAATACACGCCCCAATCGCGAAATGTTCTCCGGTGCAACGTCCACAATGGTCATGTTTTTAACCATACGGGACAAGTAAAACGCCGTAAATCCGGTTCCCGGCCCGATTTCCAACAACTCCATCGCATGCGATGTGGGAAGATATTGATAAATCAGCTCATCGCGTATTGGAAGGTCGCTGAGAGGTGCGTTCCAGAGGTCGGAAATCCGAAATGGCGGTCGGTGGCGTTCGGTCGCCGCCGAGAAAAGATCATTTCGATCCAGCGACTGGGAATCCTGGACTGGCGCCTTGGAGTCATTCATGCCTGAGTACCCACCAAGAACTCATGATAGTTCCACGCGATTTCAGCCGCCGCTTGTCGCCAGTCACTTTGAATTACTGCTAATGAAGAAGAACGTATGGGCAACCAAAGAAGTAGTTCGTCTTCTCGGGAATTTGCCTCATGACCCTGGGCAACCCACGAGGGTAATTGGAATAAGAGCTTAGTTGCGGCTGAATAAATGCGATATCGTGGAGAGGCCCGCAAAGCATGCCAAACCCAACCGGGCCATTTCAGACGACTTCGACGCCATCCCTGGCGGCGCAGGAGAGAAAGCCATGCTCTAACGCGCTGACCAATCGCTTGCTTTTGCATCAACGTAATCATAAGTTGATCATCCGTGGGTCGATCCTCCGCATAAGCACCTACGGTTCTCGTGAGCCGCGACAGCTCCCAGCGCCAGAGCGAGCGAGCATCGGCAATAGCCGTCTCCCAAAGCCCCAGACTATTTGAGTCCCAACCAAGTTCCGCCAGCTGTAATCTGTCACCCCCCGACAGTTTGCACCGAGTGCAGGCGACGACTCGTTCAGTGAAACGAGCTAGATCCAGCGGGCAGTCTTTCACGGCATCTTTGTCCTTCTCTAGAAATTGCATTCTTTTGGCTCGACCCGCGTATGTGGGCTCATAGGCACCCACAAACACCAACAGCGATGTACCCATGTCAATGTATAGCTTTAATAGTTTGTAGAAGACCTCTTTTGGGAGTTCGTGATTGTCGTCGGTGATCATCACAGATACTTCGAGTAGTTCTATCATTCGATTGCAGAGCAGGCGCCAGGCGTCTTCCAGCGGGATTTCTGTGGAGGAAAAAGGGGGGACAAGGGAAATGACCGGCTCCCCCCAAAGGACGCGCCCGTGCACTAACAGTTCATAAGCAAATATATGAGGTCTCAATCGACGCAAATAGGCTGGGTGAACTGCGGCGAGCGATATCGGGCATTTGACGCCAATATTAAGGAGCTCCGACTGTATTTTTTTCTGGAGGTTCAACAGCTCATTCGCTAGAGGGAGGGTAGCCTCTTCTTTGAGAACGAGGAGAAACTCTGCGTCGCCGAACTGGGTCCAGAAACCATGCTCCGGACGACAGGTGCCTTCGTGTCGCGCTAGGCTACCCGTAAGGACAATCGCTTTAAGATTGTCGCCATAGATCGCCGATCCCAGGGTAACCGTTGATTCGCAGATGGCCTCCTGCGCAGCAGCAGGGTTGTCAATGATGCGTGACCCGTTTCGTTCTACTCTTGATGTTATTCTGGGGCTAACATTCAGTGAGGAAGCAATCTTCATTCCCTTTCACCAATCTGCGTTGAGGTTACCCGCAGCTTCTCGATTCTTGCTTGGACACTCTGGTGAGGAGAGTTCATAGCATTACATGCAAGTAGGGAAGCACTAAGATAAAGTTCTTGAGTTCGTCTTATCTGTTCCCGTTCGTCAAAATGACGCAAAACCCACCGGCGACCTTCCTGACCCATTAGGCTTCGCGATTCCGGATCACTCAGCATTTGGCAAATGGCCACGGCCAGTCTAACAGAATCTCCCGGAGGGACCGTAATACCCGTTTTCCCATCCAGAACGACTTCCGCCGAACCGTCCACAGCAGTCGCTACCATCGGCCGTCCTGCTGCAAGTGATTCGATTGCTGCCAGAGGCAACCCTTCGTAAAATGACGGGAGCACCGTGAAATCACAAAGAGCGAGCCAGTCCTCAAGGTTTGATTGCTGACCGATGAAGCGCACGCATTGCCCCAGGCCCAGGCGCTGTGTCTGTTCCTCAAGTAGCTTGCGCAGCGTGCCCTCTCCTGCAAAGACCACGCGTGCCCGCGGAAATTCTCGCAACACGTGAGGGAGAGCTTCCAGCAAGACACAATGCCCTTTCTGAGGCTCGAGCCGTGCCGGCACCAACAACATCGGATCGTCTTTTTCGAATCCTAGACTGAGCTTCAGCTCGATCGGAGCGCGATGTGAAGGCTGAAACCGATTTAAATCAGATCCGTTTTGAATCACACGGATCTTCCGTGACGTTAGCCTCTTAGTCTCACGTAGGTATATCCCGTTTGCTTCGGAAACCGCGATATAAACGTCGACGAACCGACTTACTAGACGATCGATAAAGAAGCTGCCTTTAAACCAGCCGTGTCTCCACGATTCGCGCAAATGCGGGGTTTCGATGATTAGCGGAACTCGGACTATCCAACCGATCGGTGAAGCGAATAGGCTTGCATAGAACAGGTGCGAGTGGAGAATTTGAATTCGATTTTGCCGCAGAAACCGTGCAAGCCCAATCGCTCCGTGTAGATGTCCGGGACTTGAGAGGCTCAGAGGAAGCACGCGCACATCAATGGGCACATCAACCGTTAGCTTCTCGGCTACTTCTGGGCTGCAGATTAAGAAGGGTTGAAAGTACTCCCGGTCTAGCCCACGAAGCAAGGTCAGGATGTGCTCTTCAGCACCGCCGCGCGCCGCAGCGTTGGAAAAGTAAGCGATTCGAATGCGCTCCGCAGTCACGGATGAACGCCCACAGCAACGCAGGCCAACTCGCCCTTCTTTGCAATCGTCGAGCGCTGCGCCGCTTCGCGCATGTGGGGATACACATCGGCGATGCTCTTTACCTCGAAACTCGGGGGGTGGCTGGTGAGAAAAATTGCGTCTGAGTACGGGTCGTCTGGATGATAGCCGTGCATTCCCGCTGGCATCCACGCAGCGCCATTGAAATCGCTACGCGAAAGCAGCCATCCCGGGTGAAGCAAAAAAATTTGCTCGCCGAAGCGCCGATCCGAGAAAAAAACCCCCGCGGACGTCAGTTCCTCGTCGGTGAGCCATCGGCCACAGGGCAGACCCTCAAAAGCATTCGTCACCGCTTGGCGAGCGCGGTCGTTGAAAAACCAGAAGCGAGCCATCGTCGAATCGAAGACCGCAAGATAGTCTTCCGGCATTCGCAACTCAAGGGGCTCCAGTTGGCCAAGAAGATCGTAATGATTTCGCACCGGCGTCATGCCGTGGTCGGAAATCAGAGTTAACGTCGCCTCTGGATCAAGGTACCGAGCGCGTTCAAAGAGCGTTTGTAAATTTCGCTCATACCAGTCCAGCTTCTCTTTGATTGCTGCTGGTTCGTGGCAATGGAGATGAAGAAGCATGTCCATCTCGCAGAGGTAGATAAAAAAAAATGTGGCGTCAGAATTCTCCAAATCAAATTCCACGCGCTGAAAGATTTCCGCATCCGAAGAGTCGTGATACGAGTACGCTCGAAAGGAAATTCCTTCTCCTGCAAGCCGATCAAAAATGGAAGGAGCGCCGCTAATCCCGCCACGATCATATATGTTCTTTTTCTCGACCCAATTGAACCACGGCAATAGCCGTGGGCTGACACAACATTCAAATCCCGTTCCCATTCCTAGGAAGCGTCGCCCTATCTCAGTCACCAATCGGCGCGTTACTCGGTGGTCTGTCACCCATTGCGGAAGAAATTGAAAATATTTCATCCATTGAAAGGGTGAATTGCGTGGATCGTAGTAAAAGAGATTCCAATGGCCGGTCGTTGCTGGGGGTAGACCTGTAAGAATTGTCGGAATCGCTCCTGAACTGAATCCCAGTACGGTACGCAATGGACGCCGGTACGGGAGCCAATTCTGTAGAAAAGATTGATTCTCCAGGTACCGCCAGCCGAGAGCATCGATTAAGACAATAAGGTTAATGGGGCGTGGGCGACTCATGGCTGCTCCTGCAGAACATCCACACCCAACATCCTGGGGCGCACCCGCAGCAGGAACCGCTTCGGAATGTAGTTTAGGACCCGTCGCAGATTGTTAGGCAGATAAGGACCAGGTCTTCCCAGCAGTAATGACTGCAGCTCTCCAAGACTTGTACGCCTGTAGATGGCAACACGGGAGACGCGCTGTGATCCGGGCCGTGCGGGCCAATAATGCGATGTACAAATACAGCTATATCCAGATTGTTCTGCCGCGCTGTAGAGATTCCGGCTGACTAACCCGTAGGGTGCGGCGAAGTACTTGACATCCCTACGGAGCCGTTGCTCCAGAATTTGTCGCGACTGGCTCATTTGCCGAACCAAAACCTCAAGTGAACTCTGTGAATGGTCTACATGCCGGTGCCCGTGGGAACCGATGATCATGCCGGCGCGTTGCACTTCTAGAATTTCAGGCCATCCCATGCGACCTTCTTCGCCAACGTGCGCGGTATTGATAAAGAAGTGCGCGACTGCGCTGGCTTTCTCAAGATATGGGAGGGCTTGCGTGTAATCTGAGAGCAGTCCGTCATCAAACGTAATAGCGACGGTGCGTTGCAATTCCGATTCTGATCGTTGCAATAATTCAGAGAGGGAAATGATTCGCAATCCGAGGTTTCGGATCAATCCCAAGTGCTCACCGAATTGTTCCGGCGTAACTGTATATTTTCCAGACCGACGAGCTGATCCGTAACGTTCCTCTGTACCGATCCCGTGATATAGAAGTACAGGGACGCCAGAAAGACGAAGCCCGATTCCGGCGTGAGGCCATGCATTTAGTCCACGCGCTGCCAAATCGCCTCCTTTCGGCTAGTGAGACATTGGATCAATCCGACTAAAAAGGCGAGATTCATAGCAAAGAGAAAATACCCGATCGATGCGAATCGGATGCGACGCATTTGCCGCTGGAAGAAAAAGCCCATAGCGGCCCACAGGTAAAAGGCCATCTGCAATCCGAAGAAAACCTGATAAAAACGACGATCCAGCAAGAACATATTGCTGATTAATACCGCTAGCAAAAGCTGCGGCACAATCCAACGCATCAGCTTGTGCGATAGGAATGCAAATCGAGTAAAGCCTGGCAGATCTGCCTTCAAAAAGGTGCCCAGCGAGTGGAAGCTGCCCATGGCAATGCGAACTCGCCGCGCAAATTCACCTTTGACAGACGACGGAGCAAAGTCGTGCGCGACCGCTTCGGGGTCGTACAGGACCCTGTATCCCTTGGTCCGCGCATTGACAGGCGTAATAAAGTCATCGAGCACTGTATCAGTAGACAGCGGCGTCCAAGCCTCACGGCGTAGAGCGTAAATCGCGCCACTGGCCGTCAGGGTCGCACCCAGCCGGGACTCCATCAGCCGCAGCATGCTCTCATATTTCCAGTAGACCCCTTCGGTCTGCTTCGATTCGACGCTAGCCACAAACTGCAGCGAGCCACAAACTACCCCGACTTCCGGATTCGCAAAATGGCGCACTAGCATTCGAACCGCGTCAGCCTTGAACAGCGTGCTGCCATCGGAAAAAATTAGGATGGGGTTGTTCGCTCGCGCAACCCCGGCATTCAATGCGCTGGGTTTACCGCCGC
>Ga0066709_100001639_pt1 | contig 15117 bp, 4 predicted proteins | sample GraSoiAngelo_158_FD_79665 | JGI IMG/M metagenome (GOLD analysis project Ga0066709, IMG submission 79665) | Grasslands soil microbial communities from the Angelo Coastal Reserve, California, USA - 14_1009_16_30cm | ecosystem: Environmental > Terrestrial > Soil > Grasslands | place: USA...
GCGGGGACGGCTTTACGGACCGTCAGGCTGTTCAGGGCGAGACTGCCGTAAAAGGCCGGGCGCGAGGGGCGAGCGGCCTGGCAGGTTTGGCAAACCGGATACGCCGAGAGGTCGCCTTTGATGTGCGCTTCTCGGAGCTTCACCATCGGCTCGGAATTCCAGACTTGCATAACCGACTGCTTCTTCAAATCGCCGATGGGCGGCTCGTCGTACATATAGCAGCACGGATAGGCAAGACCGTCGTATCGTACGTACAAAGGTCCGCGCCAGAGCAGGTGGCATGGGTTCCCGCGTTGAACTTTGAACTCGACATTCGGGATCTTGGAACCCTCGATCTGAATTTCATCGCGCTTGAAGCGGATTTCATCGACGCCCGGGATCGACCACAATTTTCGATACGCATCGATCTGATCCGCGTTCTCCTTCAGCAAGACCATCTGCAGCACGACATATATCCGAGATTTACGCGCCAGCTTCTTCGATAGAAAATTTACAATGTTCTCGCGCGTCCTCTCAAAGGTCGCACCAATCCGGTACTTCTCGTAGATCTCCTTCGTCGCGCCATCGAACGCGAATATCACGTAATCGAGACCCGATTCCAGCAACATGTCCGCGCGGCGGTCATCGAGCAGAGTGGCGTTTGTCGACATTCCGGTCCGAATGCCTGCCTCGCGTGTAATGCGAATCATGTCGAAAATCTTCGGATGGATCATCGGCTCACCGATACCGTACGGCCAGATGAACTCCACGTAGTCCTTGCAGTCCTGGACGATCTTCTTGTAGAGATCCAGGTCCATATTCTCGTTATCGAAGGTGTAGATGTGACGCGGGCACATTGGGCAATAGAGATTGCACCTGGCCGTGCTTTCGAGCGTAATTTCGATTGGTCCTCCCGCCAGCACCGTTTTGTGGCGGAAGTAGCTTGCTGCGATGCTCAACCGGTTTCGAAGTTTCCCGCTCATGTTCTTAATGGCTGCGCGCTATCGCGCTTGCATTCGCTCCGCTCATTCTTTCCAACCTTCAGCGATGAATCCCAGCGTGTACGCGCGGTCTTGATCGAGAGTATCCAGATAATAGCAGCATAGCGGCAGGATCAAACCGAAAACAGGCGCGAGTATCGGGAACAGCAGCCACCGCCAGCCGCTTTGCGTAAAGGCCAGGACGCCCATGAGGCGCCGACCGAGTTGCCAAAAAAACCCGCCGACTGGATGGATTCTGCGGATTCGAATGCCGGCTGCTTGGAGCAAATATCGGATACCGCCGGATGTGAACCGAAAGAAATCGTGCGGCTTTTGATGCTCCTCCCACATGTGCGGCACCACAAGGTGTACCATGCCGCCGGGCTTCAGCACTCTTTCAAACTCTTCGATGACCCGCCCAGGCTCCGGCGTATGTTCCAGTACGACAATCGAAAGCACGTGATCGAATGAGCCATCTGGAAACGGCAACTCCTCCAGCCTGCTAATCACATCTAGTCCCGAATAGTCCCAGGACGGATCTCCCTGAGCGAAATCGACGCCAACGTATTCAGCATGCTCAAAAAACGTTTTGAACCGGCACTCGCCGGCGCCAGCATCGAGCACGTGGTTGCCCGGCTCGATCTCCGCTGCGATGCCCCGAACGAAGCCTTCGATCGAAGCTTCGAAGGGATCTAACCGGTTGTACAAACCGCGAGGAACCAGGCTCTTCAGCAGAGCCGCCAAACGCGGATTAAACAAGCTCTGAAACTCTCTGCACTGGATTGTAAAGCGTGTCGCGTTCGACGGGGGTCCGGCCGGCATCGCGGATCAGCTTCTCGATTTGTGCGCGAGTCATTCCTTGGCTCGTCGGCGTGCCGGCGCCATGGATGATGCGCTCTTCAATGATGGTGCCATCGAGATCGTCGGCTCCGAAGCGCAGTGCGATTTGAGCGAGCGATGGCGTCAGGGTGACCCAATACGCTTTGATGTGGGCAAAGTTGTCTAACATCAGCCGCGAGACGGCAATCGTTTTCAGATCGTCCATTCCCGTTGTCGTCGGCAGGTGTGCGTACACGGTGTGTTCCGGATGGAACGCCAGCGGGATAAAACAATTGAATCCGCCGGTCTCATCCTGCAGCTGGCGCAGTCGAATCAGGTGATCCACGCGTTCTTCCAAGGTCTCGATATGACCGTACAGCATCGTCGCATTCGAGCGGATCCCCATGTTATGAACGGTCCGCGCCACTTCCAGCCATCGCGTTCCGGAAATCTTGTGGCCCGCAATCAGCGGCCTCGCACGCTCGGCAAAGATTTCGGCGCCGCCGCCAGGACAGCTTCCCAGCCCCGCTTCGCGCAGCTGCTCGATAACCCATTCAAGTGGCTTTCGTGTGATCTTTGTGAAGAAGTCCAGCTCGATCATCGTGAAAGCCTTCAGATGGACGGAGGGAAAGCGCTTCTTCAGTCCGCGCAGCAGATCAAGATAATAGTCAAATGGCAGATCCGGGTTCAGGCCGCCAACGATGTGAAACTCTGTCAGTGAATCCGAATATTCCTGCTCGGCAAAGTGAAACACTTGCTCGAGCTGCATCGTGTAGCCGCCCTCCTGGCCCGGTTTGCGAGCGTACGCGCCCTGGCAAAGCTGGCAATCGATGACGCAGACGTTCGTGTAATTGATGTGCCGGTTGACGTTGTAGTAGGTGACATTGCTGTTCAGCCTTTCGCGAACGTCATCAGCCAGGCGGCCAAGCGTGATGATGTCGTTGGACCGATAGAGTTCGACACCTTCTTCGAAAGAGAGCCGCTCGCCGCGTGAGACCTTGTCAGCAATGAACGACATAACGTCGAAATTATACATGACCCATTCCAAACCGGGACGGCGCGTATGCATCAATCGCAAAGCCAGGCTTTCTCCCCCGGACCAGATCAGAAACGATGGCCGCCGTGATCGGTGCCAACAAAACGCCATTACGATAGTGCCCGGTTGCGTAGTACACGCCCGGTATTGCGCTCGGCCCCAAAATCGGCAGTTCATCCGGTGTCGCAGGCCGTAAGCCAGTCCAAGTCTCCAATATCGGGTACGCGCCAACATGCGACGAGATCTGCTGAGCATCCATCAAAAGCCGGCCGAGACCGGCAGGCGTATTCGAGAGATCGAAGCCGACGTCCTCATTGGTTGCGCCGACCACAAGCTCGCCCGAACTCCTCGGCACAAAATACGAACTTCCCCAACGGATCATCCGCCGAAACGCGCCGGCAGGCATTCCCAAAGACAGAATCTGCCCTTTCCGTGGGTAAACGGGAATGGGCGGATCGAGTCCTGACAATTCGGGGCTCCACACTCCGGACGCAATCACGATGTTTGCGGCTTCGAGAATCATCTTCCCCACGCGCACTTGATTTCGCGCAATGCTGTCAACGTGCAAGCCCGTTCGAATTTCAACGCCTCGATTGAAGCATGCTTCCCGCAACGCATTTACCAATCGGCGCGGTGTAACGGATCGGTCACCCGGAATGAACACCGCCGTGCAAATTGGCACCGTGACCAGTGGCTCCATTTCATGAACAGCATCCGCAGACAAAAGCTGAACGTCGAAGCCTGCATTCTTCTGCCATTCGTATCGGCGCTGGATTACGTTGGCCGAGTCTTCTGAAGAAGACAGGCAGAGCAAGCCATCGGTCGAATAACCCACATCCGATCCGGTTTCAGATTGCAGGTCTTGAACAAATCCGTCGTACATCGCATGGCTTGCGCGGCATAGCTGAAAAAACGGCCCTTGATCGTCGGCCTCACTCAACGGCGTCAGCATGCCGGCAGCGGCGCGCGATGTCCCCTGTCCTGTCGAGCCACGATCCAGGAGCAGCACGGATTTGCGTCCGGCAAGCTCGCGGGCAATCGATAACCCGATCACACCGCCGCCAATGACGATCACGTCATGCATGCCGTAATTCTACTGTGTTGGTGCCACGGGACCGCATGGTTCCCAATTCTGGTGAGCGGATTCAAAACTGAGTTACGCAAAAGGCGAGGGCCTGGAGGCCAAGAGTGGATCCCAGACTCCTCCCCTGTCATAGAGGTAACGAATCTGGACGTACTGCAGCAGCATCGGTATGACGAAGTCCGCCGACTCGGGCTTTCTGGCAATGCCCTTCTGAATTTTTGAAAAGATAAGAGCTTCGTCTCGGCCCATTTGGATTAGGTTCCCGAGCAGGTCCATGCTATCCGTGTCCACCGTGTGCAGTTGCGCAGAAAGCCATTTGGGTTCGGTCGATCGTGGATCGACGCGCGGACCGAGTCTGTCAATGAAACGCAAGACCCGCTCCCCGAAGGCAGCAGGCTGATAGAGCTTGGTGCACAACCACTTCAATCCCCGCAATAGCTGCTCGCGTGTCATTTGACGAGGCTCGATATTGGTGCTCCATGGCATCGCGGCGACTTCCGTACCTTCAGCCACCAGCCGCCCCTCTTGCGCCATCCTGCTGTGGAGAGGCGTAGCTGCCGGCGCAACCAAAGCGCCCGTACTGAATATGGGTATCGCTGTTGACATTGCGAATTCGTACTGGCGCGCAAAAATATCCCTGCCGTCCGAGTCAAATCCGACGATCATGCCGGCAGTAACGGCAATGCCATGGTCCAAGAACCGCTGGACTTGGTTTGCGAGATTGACACCGAGATTCTGCCGCTTCTTCGTCTCACGAAGGCTATCTTCATTGGGTGTTTCGATCCCAACAAAGACGTTCGTGACGCCGGCTTTGGCGCACATCTGCAGCAGTTCAGCATCCCTTGCTGCATCGATCGAAACCTGCGTTACAAAAGCAACTTTCCCAGTCTGTTGGCGAGCGTTCCAGTCATGCAAGACTGCCAGTAGCTCCTTGGTTCGGGAACGATAAACCGTAAAGTTGTCGTCCGCCACGAAAACGTTTCTATACCCCCACCGGTATAACTCATCCAGTTCCCTCACGACGTGAGCGGAGGGTTTATGCCTTTGCCTTCTACCGAGATACTGAATGACGTCACAGAATTCACACTCGAACGGGCATCCGCGTGACGTTTGCAGGGTGCCCATCACGGCACGGTCATTTGGATACAGACCCCACTTGGGCACCGGCGTTTTTGACAGTTCAGGCTTGCTTCCAACGTACTCTTCTTTCCAACAGGAAGATTTCAGATCGGCCAACAGCTGATCCATGATCTCTTCAGCCTCACCCCGCACGAGAATGTCACAATGTTCACGCAACGTCTCCGGCGCCAGACTTGCGCAAGGGCCGCCCATCAAAAGAACTTTGCCGCGTTGCCTAAATTTTCGAGCAATTTCGATCATGCGTTTCTGTTGCGAAATTTTTCCAGTGATCCCGATGAAATCGGCCGAACTATCGAAGTCGATTCGCGAGACGTTCTCGTCGCACAGCACCACATTCACATCATTGGGAATCATTGCCGCAAGCGTCGGAATAGCGAGATCGGCCATCAAGGTTGCTGGACGGTAATTCGAAGCCGCATAAACCTCGGCAGTAAAGTATGTGGGAAAGTCCGAGGCCGGATTGATCAGATAAATCGTCTTCGACATTGTCGCTACTGTAGGGGCGGTCTATGACGGCCCCGTTGCAGAATATGCTTTCGTTTGACCACGCAATGTACGAGCTACGTCGTCAATCGTAGGACGTTGAAAAAACTCTGGCAGCGGGTACGCGTATCCGAAAGCTTCTTTGATTTGCGCCATGAGTCGTACCGCCATCAGCGAGTGGCCGCCAATCTCAAAGAAGTTGTCCGTAATTCCGATTGGCCGAACGTTCAGAGCATTTTCCCAAATGCGTACAAGCTGGAGTTCCAGGCTGTCCCGAGGCTTGACCGGTTCGTTGTCCGAATTCCCACGATCGTGAGAAATGGTGAGGGCCAGCCGATCCAATTTGCCGTTTGGCATTACAGGCAGTTTTTCCAGCACCACGACCGATGCAGGAACCATGTAGCCCGGCAATTTGTCTTGCAAGAATCTGCGAAGGTCGCTCCCATCAACCGTGTTCTCATTTTCAGCAACGACGTAGCCGATCAAGTACTTCTCACCGGACGTATTCTCTTGAGTTACGACGATGGCCTGCCGTACGCCCGCGTAACCGCTCAGCACCGCCTCGATCTCACCGGGTTCCACTCTGCAACCCCGAATCTTGACCTGGTCGTCAAGCCGGCCAAGGAACTCGATGTCGCCATTCGGCGTGTAACGAGCCATATCCCCGGTTTTATAAATCCGGCCAACATGCGACCCATTAAACGGATCGGGAGTGAACTTTTCTGCAGTCGAATTGGTGTCGTGCAAATAGCCGCGGGCCAGACCCGTTCCACCGATATGGAGCTCACCGGCAACACCGATAGGTACAGGCTGCAGGTGGGTATCCAGAATGTACAGCCGCACGTTTCCAATCGGTCGTCCTATAAATGCACGCCCCCGTTCACCATTTCGTTTGCATTTCCAAAAAGAGGCATCAATCGAGGCTTCAGTCGGTCCGTAGAGGCTGATCAAGTCGACGTTTTCGAAAACCTCAAAGAAGCACTGCTGTAGCTTCAACGGCAACACCTCTCCACCACAGAAAACTCGCTTGAGCGAACAACAGTCTCCGAATCCTGGCGTTTCCAACAACGCCTGAAGCATCGATGGAACGACCTGAAGAGTCGTAACACCACACTCCACGATCAGATTCACAAGCGAGACGCAGTCGAAACGTTCGTCAGGCGGCGCAATGATCAACCGTGCTCCTGTAGCCAAGGCCGCGAACAGCTCCCACACCGATGGATCGAAGCTGATAGAAGTCCTCTGGAGGACGGCGTCTGAATCTGAAAGTGGGAACGCCGTCTGCCGCCAGAGTATCTGATTGCAAATAGCCCGATGGCTGATCATGACACCTTTGGGCGAACCGGTAGATCCGGACGTATACATGATGTAGGCAAGGTCATCCGGGGTTGCTCTGTTCGTCAACTTCTCCAGCGGCTCTTCTGCAATGCAATCCTGATCTGCGTCCAGACAAATTACACTCGCCCGAGCCGGCGTGAGCTTTTTCAGGAATCTTTGCTGAGTCAACAAGGCGGGCGGCTGAGCATCGTGCAGTATGAACTGCAAGCGATCCTTCGGATAAGTTGGATCCAGCGGAATATAAGCTCCGCCGGCTTTCAGAATACCCAGAAGCCCAATGATCATCTCCAACGAGCGCTCTACGCAGATGCCGGCACATACTCCCGGACCTATGCCAAGGTTCCGAAGACGAGTCGCCAGTCGATTGCTGCGTTCATTGAGCTGCTGATACGTCAGATGTTGGTTCTTAAAAACTGCCGCAATCGCAGTTGGCCTTCGCTCGACTTGTAGCTCGAACAGTTGATGAATGCATGAACCATCGTAGGCGGTGCGAGTATCATTCCATTCCATGAGCATCTGCCGCCGCTCACTTTCACTCAATAGCGGCAGATGAGAGATGCGTTGTCCAGGGTTGGATGTGATTCCTTCCAGCAGATTGATGAAATGTCCAATCATTCTACGGATCGTGGCAGCCTCGAACAGATCCGTGTTGTATTCCACCGAAGCGCGTAATTTTTCTCCGACTTGCATCACCAGCGTCAAATCAAACGTCGCCGTCCCGCTTTCGACGTCCAGTGGAGTCAGTTTTAAGCCCGTCAGCTCAATCGCCGGCATGGGAACATTGTGGAGGACAAACATGACTTGAAAGAGCGGTGTTTGGCTGGGATCTCGGAGCGGGTCCACAGCCTCAACAACGCTTTCGAAAGGCACGTCCTGATGAGCATACGCTTCAAGCGCGATCTCACGCACTCGGCCCAATAGTTCTCGGAATGTGGGATTACCCGCGAGGTTGGTGCGGATCACGACAGAATTAACGAAGCAACCGATTAGCCCGTCCACCTCGGCTCGATTGCGATTCGCAACAGGCGTGCCCACGCTGATATCGTCTTGACCGGAATAGCGATGAAGAAGAATCTGAAAGGCCGCTACTAGAGTCATGAACAGCGTGACGCCCTCACGCCGGCTCAGTTCTTGCAAACCGTCGGAAAGTGTTTCGGAAAGTTCAAACGAGTCGCTCGCTCCGCGAAATGTCTGTGCAGGAGGCCGGGGATAATCCCATGGCAGCTTCAGTACAGATGGCGCATTAGCCAATCTTCTGTTCCAATACGCGATCTGAGTCTGCACGAGTTCACCCTGAATCATCTCGTGCTGACGGCGTATAAAGTCGGTGTATCGGATGGCGGGTTCTGAAAGAGGAGAATCCAGACCGGCAGAGAAGGCCGCGTAGAGTGCCGCCACTTCCTTCACAATCACGGCCATGGACCAGGCATCCACGATGATGTGATGTATCGTCAAGAGGATCACATGCTCTTGCTCGTCCAGTTGGAGTAATGTCGTTCGGAGAAGCGGGCCTCGCATCAAGTCAAAAGACTTCTGTCGCTCTTCATTGGCGAGCCGCAGGGCCTCGGTTTCACGTTCAGCTTGCGGCAGGTGCCGGAGGTCGACCATAGGAAGAGTGACAGCGAACGTCTGCGAGATCACCTGCACGGGCTGTCCACCAGCCGCCCTGATTGTGGCCCTCAGCGCTTCGTGCCGCCGCACAAGTTCGTTCAGGCTCTCTTCGAGCGCACGCCGATTGAGGCGCCCGCAAAGGCGTACTGCTGCGGGGACGTTGTAGGCGGGATTGCCGGGCTGCAACTGATCCAGAAACCACAACCGGCGCTGCTCAAATGAGAGCGGACATTCTACGGCCTGCTCTCGAGGGAGATTCTGGGGCTGTTCCGAAGTCGATGCAGGACTGGAACCATCTAGCGCGAGTTGCTCGAGGATCGCTTTTGCGAGTTGCCGGATTCCTATCCCCTCCAGAAGTCTCACGACCGGTAAAGCCACACCAAACGTTCGCTTCAGGTTTGTTTGCAGTTCTACTGCCATCAGTGAGTCAAAACCCATTTGGGTCAGCGGCGATTCGGCATCAACTTTGTCAGGCGAACTGCCCAACACCTTTGCAGTTTTCTGGATGATGTAGTTTTCCAGCCAGCTTGGGCGATCCTGAGATTCGATTCCACGTAGCGCCGCAAGCATGGATTCTGGTTCTTCACTTCTCTTCAGGAATTCCGGCTGCTTTTCAACCTGATAAAAGTGAGACAAGCGCTGTGATTTTCTTATAGCCGCAAGTGCTGGATCCACACTTGACCATGTATTCCAGTCAATGCGCGCAGCAACGGCCTGTGAAAAATTGTGACGAAGGAGCGCATCCAGTGCCGAGAGGGCCTCCTCAGTCGTAAAACCTTGCACGCCCTGCCGTGCGAGATACCTGCGGACGTCTTCGCGGGAAGACACGTAGCCTACTTCGGAAAGAGTCCCCCAGTTAATCGAGAGGCCCGGCAGACCGAGAGCCCGCCGATATTCGGCAAGCGCATCAAGGAATGCATTTGCGGCAGCGTAGTTTCCCTGTCCGGCGGTACCAAAGACGGACGTGATCGATGAGAAGAGAATGAAAAGGTCCAGCGCGTTGCCGGACGTCAGCTTATGCAGGTTCCATGCGCCGGCAACCTTCGGGGCCAGCACGCTCTGCAATCGCTCCGGAGTGATGCGCAAAAGTGGTGCATCGTCGAGGACCATGGCCGCATGAACGACGCCTTTCAGAGGCGGTAGTTGCTTCTGTATGAAATCCAAAATACGAGCGACGTCGTTCTCTTGACTGACGTCTCCCGCAAATACTGTTACCGTCGCAGCCGATTGCCGCAATTTCCTCAGGGCCGCTTCATTCTCTTTGGCCGGTTCCCCTTTGCGGCTCATCAAAACAATATTTCCCGCGCCTTGTTTCGCCATCCAATCGGCAACGGCAAGACCGAAGCCGCCGAGCCCGCCTGTAATGAGATATGTCGCGTTAGAGCGCAGAAGTTCGGGTTCGCTGTGACAGCTCACACGGTACTGCGGCGCACGAACTGTCAGGAGAACTTTCCCAATGTGTTTGGCCTGAGCGATGAAGCGCAATGCCTGTTCTGCCTCGGCGAGGTCGAAACCGGTGTACGGTAGAGGCTGTAAGTTTTTTTGCGATACCTCTTCGACGATGTCGTGAAGCATAGAACTGATCAAGCCCGGCCGTTGGTTGAAGAGCAGATCCAGCGCGACGGAAAAGAACGCCAGATTCTTTTCGAAAGGGAGAAGTCCAAGCGGCGAATTTTGGTAAATGTCACGTTTTCCGATCTCGATAAACCTGCCGCAAGGACGAAGGAGCGAAAGGCCCTTTGGAATTGCTTCGCCTGCGAGCGAGTTAAGGATCACGTCGATGCCGTCGCCCTTGGTGAGCTGTAGGATCTCGTCGGCGAATGCAAGCGAGCGAGAATTCATGACATGATGGACGCCCAGGCACTTCAGGTACGCGCGTTTTTCATCATTGCCTGCCGTGGCGAAGATCTCCGCTCCGGCTCGTTTGGCAACCTGAATAGCCGCAGTGCCAACACCACCGCTCGCTGCGTGGATGAGTACGCGTTCTCCCGCGCGGAGTTTTGCCAAGTGGTCCAGGGCGTAATGAGCTGTCAAAAACGCGATGGGCATAGTTGCCGCTTGCTCGTGGCTGAGATGCGGTGGTTTTTTTACCGCGAATCCCGCCCACGTTTTCACTTGCGATCCCAATGTGTCAGTCGCGACAGCAATGACTTCGTCTCCCGGTCGAAAAGCCACGACATTGGGCCCACACGACGTCACAATTCCGGAACATTCCCAGCCGAGCGGAGGACGGCCGCCAACTGCGTCAAAGAATTTAAGTGGCAGCATACCCAGCGCCAGCATCACGTCTCTGAAGTTGATACCCGACGCCATGACGCGGATCGAAATTTCATCCGGGCCTGGAATCCCTATCTCTTTCTCGCGCAGTATCAGAGTCTCGAGTGAACCCGGCGACGTGATCTCTACCCCAAATGCCGACGATTCTGGTGAAAGTTCGCGCTCCTCTGGCGGATTGCCGTGCATACGGATGGAGGTTCTGCGCAGTCTCCTAACGAATCGTTTGCTCCCTCGAAACGCCAATTCTTCTTCGACATCATCGCCGTGGATTTCCACCACCAGTGACTGGATCTCCTCTATCGAAGGCGTGGTCGAAAGATCAACGATCCGGCAACGCAGGGCTGCTTGCTCGTTCGTCACCACACGGCCCAAACCCCACAGCGGGGCTTCCGAAACGTTTGGTGGTTCTTTCTCATGATCTGGTAGCTGTGAACCGGCGGTGATCAGCCAAATGGCAGGGATCACCAATCCACGCTTCTCGCAATTCTGAATAAGGCTGAGGACGCTGCCGCATGCGACCTGCTGGAAGTTCATTAGCTCAAATGTAGTCACGCGATCCGGCAGGGGAGCATCGATGCTCCAGCAGTGAATCACGCCATCGAATCCTGATCCAATCTCATCGAGCAGACGTGATATATCGTCGGTGCTAGTCGGCGAGATCTCGAACACCAGTCCTTCGGGGCGGCGATACTGGTTTGCTGAAGAGACGACTGTACAGGAATCACCGCGGTTCCTTAGAACTCCGGCAATCTTTTCGCCTACCCCCTTTGCATCAGCAAAGATCAGCCAGTTTTTCTCAGCCGTTTGCAGATTTGGGGCCCGGCCGATTACGACGGCCTGATCTGCGCCTTCTTGTCCTTTCGTTCCGGAAATGCTCTCCACATTTTCGAAACCGACTTCGTTCAGCAGTGTCCGCCATTGTTGCTCGTTGAGCAAAGGATGCGTGGGGCGGAGATCCAAGTCCCTAAAGCGCCACCATCCCTCCGTTACACCAAAGATGAGATCAGTGCAGGCCATCTTTCGTGTGCCCTCCAGGAGTACTGCGATACCTCCCGGGGACAGGAGCCGCTTCATGTTTCGAAGGGCAACCCTCAGATCTGCAGTCGCGTGAAGGACATTTGCCGCAAGAATGACATCGAAAGTCTGCTGCTCCAGTTGGGCTGCAGGATCCCTTTCGATATTGAGGGCAGAGAATCGCACGTTTGAGTTGTTTCCAAACTGTTGGCGAGCGTGAGCGAGGAAGAACGGAGAAATATCGGTGACGAGATATTCCACTTCGCCCAGCGGAAGCCTGGACAATACGAATGACGTTGTTCCACCCGTGCCGGCGCCGATTTCCAGGATGCGCAGCTTTGTGTTCCGAGGCACACTCTGCGCGACAATCGCAATAGCCTCGGCAACAATGCTGTTGTAAAAGCAATACCACGGTAGTTCGGAGAAGAATTGACTCCAGGCTGTGAGTGCATCCGGTGTGAAGAGGATCTCCCGAGGATCGACTTCTCCTCGCAAAACCTCAGCTAGGCGAGCCCCGCAGCGTTTCAACATCTCAACGAGGACCCGGCAGTCCGGGTGCTCGGATTGCACTCGCTCGCAGACAAGCTCAACAGGTGTGGAATCGACGTATCGCGAGCCTTCTCGAAAAATTTCCGTTAATCTCGCAAACAAGCGACGGCGTTGATGCGCGATTCCAAGCGATTCCGGCAATTCGACGAAGCTAGATGCACCATCATCTGGGTTCCAGCCTAGCTTCGCGAATGCAGCAGCGATAAATCTCAAAACTATCGCGTTGAGTTTGGGTTCAACCGTTCTGGCATAGTCCGTGGAGTTCCAGTCTCGCGAAAGGCGATCGAGAGTGGGCTCCATTGTTTCGGCGATTTGGCGTGGTGTAATGTTCAGGTTGAACTGCTGGAGCGGCGCAACCTGCAGATCGTTTTCCTCCCACGGCAATTCGTATAGCCAATCGTCAATCTTGTTTATTTCAGACGGCTGATGCTTCTCAATGAGCTGGCAACATAACGTCTCGATCGAAAGGGCAATATTGCCCGCGTCATCGATTAATTCAAGCGCGGCTTCGACCTGGGTAGTGTTGTGTTGGCGAATTCGTACATGACTCCAAAAGCGTCTGCCGGGCCGGTGATGCAATTTCACGCCTTCTAATAATGTCGGCAGGTAAAGACCTTCAACCGGCCGGATCGCACCGATCAACACTTGAAACGCGGCATCCAACAAAGCAGGGTGAATCTGGTATCGATCTTCAGATAGTTCGATACCAGCGGGTAATTCGATTCGGCCGAGGGCTTCATTTTCACCGCGCCACAGTTTCGCAATTCCGCAAAATGCGTTTGCGAATCGAACCCCGAACTCTTCGAAAGTTCGGTAACACTCCGCGGCCGGGATCTCGGCCGCGCAGCGCGTCATAATAGCTTGAAGGTCCACAGAACAAGCTTCGTCACGTCCGCCGTGCCCAAGCTTTCCGCTGGCGTGTAATGTCCACGTTGGGTTTTCCCCGTTAGTGGCACTGTAGATCTCAAACGAAGTATCGTCGGGATGGTAGATAAGCTGAAGAGCTAGCGTGTCGCGGCGCTGCATCGGCAGCATCTTATGTAGTGCAATCTGCTGGACCGCAGTTTGGTGAGTGTTCGCGATCTCCCGTAGGACGGCAAGCGCTGTTTCGACATAAGCAGCGGCGGGATATACGGGGGTGTCATGGATGACATGATCATCGAGGTATGCCAATAAAGCGTCATCCAGTTCTTTCTCCCATGACGGATGAACAGTCCGCAAGCGACGACCTAGTAGAGGATGGTCGCTATTGGGTGTGGGGGCGCCTGCCGAGGTTGACAAATCGAGCCAATGCCGCTCTCGCTGCCATGGATATTGGGGAAGAGAGACGCATATGCCGTACTGATAAACGCCCGGCCATCGCACTTCGCGGCCGTGGACATACAGTGTCGCGAGCGATCGAAGCATTGTTTCGCGTTCATCTTCTCGACGTCGGACCGTCGGGAGGACGGTTCCGTCCTTCCCGCGACTACCCAAACACTCCGAGATATAGGTGGCAAGCACCGGATGCGGGCTGATCTCGAGGAACAATTCATAGCCGGCTTCGATGAGCTGGTCGATGGCAGCGGCAAATTGGACTGGTTCACGTGCATTTCGCCACCAATAACTTCCGTCGAAGGCACGCCCGCTGGCAAAGCTACCCGTTACCTCTGAAACAATCGGGATGGTCGATTCATGTGGATCAAGACCGGCAAGAGATTCCAGCAGTTCCCCGCGGGAGGAATCGATTTGTGGACTGTGGTAGGGGACTCGAGTCGGAAGAAATCGGCAGAAGAGTTGTTGTTGTTCCACGTTTTGCGCGATCTCTTGTAAAGCTTCTGCATCTCCCGAAAGAGTCACAGATGTTGGGCTATTGATAGCCGCTATCGATACACAATTTTCATACCCGCGGATTGCGCTTGCAGCTTGGCTGTGCGACATCCCAAGGGCGAGCATCGTTCCTTTGCCGGTCGCCCGGTGTAACAACCTTCCCCTGTGGAATGCGACGCGAAGTGCATCGGACATGCTCAGGACACCTGCGGCATGTGCGGCAGCCATTTCGCCGGCGCTGTGCCCGACGACTGCATCGGGAATGATGCCCCACGATTTCCATAAGGCTGTCAGGGCAATTTGAATGGCGCAGTTCGCCACCTGAGTCACATCGGCGTCGCCGACGCGCGAGTTTGTCTCGTCGGCTGTGAGTTCATCCATCAGCGACCATTTCGAGAGTGGCCGAAGAAGCTGGTCGCATTCCTCGAGCACGTGCCGGAACAGCGGCTCTTCATGCATGAGCTGTCTTCCCATTCCCCACCACTGCGGACCCATGCCGGCAAACGCGAATGCTAATTTCGGCTGTTTATTTTTGAAGCACCGTCTTGAAACGGCAGATCGAACCTCCTTGCCTGATACGAAGGCGCCAAGCTCGTGAACGAGGTTTTCAGGCGAGCTTGTGACTGTGGCTAATCGATGCTCGTGATGGCTCCGCCGCACGGAGGCGGTGTAGCAGACATCGTGAAGGCAGACCGTTTTGTCGTGCTGAAAAAAATCAACATAGGATTGCGCGAGTTCTTGCAGCGCTCGTGCGTTCCTGGCCGAAATCGTCAAGATTTGTGCCTTGGGACGCTTTTCTTCGGTCGCCTTGAATTCTCTGGCTGGCGGTTGTTCCAGCAGCACATGTGCATTTGCTCCACCAACCCCAAACGAGTTGACTCCAGCTGTCGCCGGGCCGGACACCGGTGGCCATGGCTCCAACGTTGTTGGGACCCGAAGGTGAAGCTTGTCGAAGGATATCGAAGGATTCGGCTGTTTGAAGTGAATACTCGGCGGGA
>Ga0066709_100001640_pt1 | contig 15116 bp, 7 predicted proteins | sample GraSoiAngelo_158_FD_79665 | JGI IMG/M metagenome (GOLD analysis project Ga0066709, IMG submission 79665) | Grasslands soil microbial communities from the Angelo Coastal Reserve, California, USA - 14_1009_16_30cm | ecosystem: Environmental > Terrestrial > Soil > Grasslands | place: USA...
CTTGACGGCAAATCTGTTCGAGTTTCAATTGCTGGAAGCGTCCAGTTGACGGAGCAGCAAACACACAATTTGCTGGCAAAGTTCACATTCATGAAGGTGCTGGCGTTCCCACTGCGCGAGTTCGATCGTGCCTTCTGTAAAATTCTGGAGACGCTGATTTTCGATGTGATTCATATAAGCCAACCTGGAGGCTGTCTGCCTCTGTATAGATATCGGTCTGGAACGCGGATTCCTTTAACGTCTAAAAAAGGCTGGCGACTGGCGGGGCGTTTTTCCGCTATGACAAACCATTTTTACTCGTGGGAAGATCGAGTCATTCTATTGTTCTGAAGGCGAGAATCGTAATTCCTGCGTGTGAAATGGCGGCGTCAATGAGCAAATTGGCGTTTCCAGAGTCCGTGTGCTTCAACGGACGATGAGACTATCGCGTTGGTGGCGTCGCCAGTGTGGCGAATCATCCTTGATCCAGACTTCTGTGATCCTGCGGTCAACGATGTGGGTAATCTTGCAAAAAGAATTAGGCGAACGCATGAACTCGATCACCACTTTTTGAAGTCCGCTATACACTGCTGCGCACCGACGCTGTGAATGCAATTCCCAACGCCACGGGTTCTTATTTAAGCCGGTTATGAGCAGGAAATTTCTGGCCGATGCGAGGTCACGTTTTACCTTTTAATTGGGGGCAGAATGTTGCCACTGCGCCGGATGGAATTCTTACCGATCTTGGATTTTCAGTAAGTTCGCTGATTGGGTGAATCTTGGTAGCGAAGATGCAAGTTGATAAGACGCCAGGGACGGGGCAGGAAGGTTGGGCCCCAAATGAAAGAGAGAAACCCGCATATTCCTTTGGAAGTCATCCGCCAGGTCGTCGAGGGAAAGCTGCGGCTTTTGCCGGATCAGCTTCGCCACTTTCACGATTGCGACCTATGTTCCACGACATGGTGGGAGCTCAAGCGCGAAGCCAAGCGCCAAAAGGGCAACGACGCGAAGAAAAAGTCCGCCTAGATTCGAATACTTCTTTGGTCTACCGAGTGGTAATGAATTACCGCCCACTATTCTCCAGAAACACTTAAGCGGTGATCTTAATAGGCACCACCCTCGGCACTCGTTAAGCAATCGATCGCTGTCGACAATGGCGAGGGATGCGCAGTCGATGCGCTGATCAATTCGCATCTCCTGGTCGCAGTCCCACCGAAGCATTGGACCTCTTGCTCAATCCCGACCGGCTGGCTTCAACGTTGCGGTATTAGTTCAGCGGCGCGACTCCAGATGTGTTTCCCATTCGTCCAGGCTACGTGGCCAATCCTGTTTCAATAGCCGCGATAAAGCACGATCGGCGAGCAGGCGGCCCTCGGTCTGGCAAGTTGCGCAATAGTTGCATTCGTTTTCTGCGTAAACGATGCGTTGCACCGGCGAGCCGCAAACCGGACACGGTTGGCCATAACGTCCGTGAACCGCCATTTCAGGCCGGAACGCGGTAACTTTCGATGGGAAGTCCGATCCAGTTTCGGTTCGAAGCCGCTCGATCCATTCTTTAAGCGTCGATTTCACAGCTTCGTAAAGCCGGGCTATTTCGTCTTCCGTGAGTCTCGACGTCAGCTTCATTGGCGACAAGCGGGCACGGTGAAGGATCTCGTCGGAATACGCGTTGCCGATTCCGCTGAAGAGCCGGGGATCTGTCAGAGCGCGCTTAAGCGTGTGGTTTTCGCGTGTGAGCGCGTCTGTGAAAGCTGCCAGCGTTGAGCCCAGAACTTCGAGAGCTCCGCGATCGAATGCCGCGAGCGCCGATCTGCCCTCGACCAAGTGTAGCGATGCCCGCTTTTTCGATCCGGCCTCGGTCAAAAGTAATGTGCCGGTTGGAAAGTCAAACGCGGCGAGACCGAGCTTGGCCGGGATTTTGGCGTATCGCTCTTTCCATTGGAATCGTCCCGCGATCATTAGATGGATCACGAGAAAGAGATCGCCCTCGAATTGCCAGACGATTTGCTTTCCCAACCGTGACAACGCCTGCACCGTATGTCCGTGAATTTGAGAGGTGGGAGGAGCAACGGATCGCACAACGAATGGACTTGCGAGACGCACGCGCTCGAGCGGTTGGTTCAAGATTCGCGGTCTGAGCGATTCAATGTATAGGAGAACATCGGGCAGTTCGGGCATAGACAGCAACTATAGAATAGAAAGGCGTGGGGGTACCGGCCGGACGTAAAGAGGCCGCGAAGCGGCGTACCGAAATGATCCGGCATGAGCGGCTGCGAATGCAAGCCCGGCAGGGCGCAGCCATCGATAGACGGTGGGCCCGACGCTAAGAAAATATGGCTCAATCAAGATTGAAGACCAGCTTGCGCGCTTTTCGCTACCGGAATTTTCGGCTTTTCTTTGCCGGACAGCTCACGTCACTCGTGGGCACGTGGATGCAAACGGTTGCTCAGTCGTGGCTGGTGTATCGTCTGACCGGATCGGCTACGCTCCTGGGCGTCGTAGGGTTTGCATCGCAGATCCCCATTCTGATCCTCGCACCAATAGCAGGTGCGGTGGCGGACACGTATCCTCGGCGCCGGTCGATGCTGGCGATTCAGACTGCCGCGATGTTGCTTGCCTTCCCTTTAGCCGCGCTCACGCTTTTGAATCGAATTCACGTCTGGCACATCATTGTTCTCGCTGTGCTGCTCGGCTTTGTTAATGCGTTTGATATTCCCGTTCGGCAATCGTTTGTCGCCGAAATGGTCGGGCGTGAAGATCTCGTCAACGCCATTGCGCTGAATTCGTCCATGATGAATGGTGCCCGTATCATCGGCCCGGCGATCGCCGGTATTGTAGTTGCGGCAGTCGGGGAAGGCTGGTGCTTCCTCATCAACGGTTTGAGTTATTTGGCTGTGATTGTCGGTTTGTTATTCATCACTGCAGGGAATCAACCTCCTCAGGAAGAGCGCGGATCGTATATGGAAGCCATCCTCGAAGGATTCCGTTTTGTGTTGCGTACGCGGCCCGTACGCATGCTGCTGATTATGATCGGTGTGGTCAGCCTCATGGGTATGCCCTACTCGGTATTGATGCCGATCTTTGCCGACAACATTCTGAACGGCGGAGCTAAAGGACTTGGGCTTCTCATGGGATTCTCCGGAGTTGGCGCGCTGCTTGGGGCTATTACACTCGCGGGCCGGCAAGGCATACGCGGTTTAAGCAACTGGGTCATGCTGGCTTGCATGGGCTTTGGAACGAGCCTGATCTTGTTTTCAGCGTCTCACGTATTCTGGCTCTCCACGCTTCTGCTGGTGCCTGTCGGCTTTTGCATGATGGTGCAACTGGCTTCCTCGAACACATTAATCCAGAGCATGGTTCCCGATCGGCTGCGCGGCCGGGTGATGGCCGTTTATTCGATGATGTTTCTCGGAATGGCGCCGTTCGGTGCGCTGTATGCCGGTTTACTTGCTAATCAGCTGGGCGCGCCGCTGACGGTGGCGATCGGTGGCGCCGTCTGTATCGGAGGAGCAGCCATTTTCCGATCGAAGCTGCCAACAGTGCGCGCGGAAGGGCGCCAACTGATTCTCGCCCAAATGATGACGGCTGGCGAACCAGCCGACAACCAAGCACCCAATATTAGTTCCTAAGATGTGCCAAGTCATTGTAAGCTCGGAGTTGTAGCGGCATAGACCGCCGCGACAGGCTACGGTGAATTGATGAAGTGGCATTTGATCGGTCTTATGGCCTTACTCTTAGGGATCGTGTCACTGCTTCCCGCGGTGACCTCGCTGGATTCGCCTCCACCGAAGGACGCAGAATTCACGTACGCTCGCATTCGTTATCACATGACGCCCGACGCGATTTACGTGCGTGAGGTGCCCTGGCATCATGATTATCCGTTCGGCGATGAACTATTCCCTACCTTCGTCAAAGAAGTGACTCGAGTTCACACCGAATCGGCTGCATATCAGATCGTCGACATCGACAATCCCGATCTTTTCAAATATCCGTTCGCTTACTTATGCGAGCCGGGGTATCTCAATTTGAACGACAAGGATGCCAAGAATCTCCGCGAATATTTCGATCGCGGAGGATTCGTCATGTTCGACGATTTCCGCGGACCACGCCATCTGAATAACCTGCTTTACCAATTGAAGAAAGTATTTCCGAACCGCGAGGTCGTTCCGCTCCAAATCAAACATCCGATGTTCAACACCTTTTACCAGATCGACACGTTGGATGTGCGGGCACCCTACGGGCCGGGCCCCGTGGAGTTTTTGGGGATCGAAGATGATCACGGCCGGTTGATGATGGTGATCAATTACAACAACGATCTCAGCGAATTCTGGGAATGGCTCGATCGAGGCGAGCTACCTCTCCGCGATGCCGCATCGTCTCTCAAGTTTGGCGTGAACTACCTCATGTATGCGATGACGCACTAGTGAAATTTTGAAATTGGACAAATCCTGCAGTTCAAATCCAAAGTTTCAAAATTTCGAATTGGACCGTCCGATTTAAGGTTTCGAATTTCGGATCTCCAATGCAGGATTCGTCCAATTTCGAAATTTTTCAGATCACCGCCCGCCGTTATATCGAACCCGCCAAATTTTGTTCGCTACATCGTCGGTGATTAGAAGGGATCCATCCCTGGCAACGTACGGTGACACGGGACGGCCCCAGGCCGAGCCGGGACTCCCGCCATTGAGTATCCATCCCTTTACAAAGTCTTCCAGAGGCCCGGCGGGTTTGCCATTTTGGAATGGAACGAACGATATGCGATAGCCGGCAAGTTTAGAGCGATTCCAGGATCCATGTAGACCAATGAAGGCGCCATTACGATAGCGCTCGGGAAACTGGGTTCCGGTGTAGAACGTAAGACCCACGGCAGCGGAATGCGCCGGAATCAAGACATCCGGCACGATAGCGCGCGCGACGAGGTCCGGCCGCTTACCCTTGTGTTCAGGATCGTAGTTGCTTCCGATATAGGAATAAGGCCAGCCGTAGAATCCGCCGTCTTTGACTGATGTAATGTAATCGGGAACCAGGTCGTCACCGAGGGTGTCCCGCTCGTTCACCGAGGTCCAGATCGTATTCGTGCCGGGCTGAAGCGTCAGGGCTACAGGATTTCTCAGGCCCGACGCGAAAATGCGGTGACCCGTCCCGTCGGGGTTGTATTCATTGATGGCTGCGCGGATGGGATCTTCACCATCGCTCTTATTGGACATCGACCCCACGGCGACATACATCTTCTTTCCATCGCGGCTGAAAATGATGTTACGCGTGCTGTGGCCTCCTGTCGGAAATTCCACAAGCTTTTCTGGAGTTCCCTGAGCTTGAGTATCGCCATCCTTATATTTATAGCGAATCAGGCTGTCCGTTCTGCCGAGGTACAAGTACCCTTCGTGAAATACCATTCCAAACACGCCGTCCAATCCCTGGGCATAGGTGTATCGCGTGTCGGGAACGCCATCATTGTTCGTGTCGCGGAGAATGACAACTGAACCAGCCCTGGATTGTGCAACGAACAGATCCCCGTTTGGCGCATCCATCATTGTTCGTGGAGCTTGAAGGTTGTCCGCGTAGAGACTCACGGTGAAACCCGCGGGCGCTTCTAACTGCACTGCGTCGGGTTTGGTAACAATCGTCGCGGCATTTCGCACCGACGGTGTGGCGAACGGCTCCGCCAGCTTTGCCAACTGCGCTCCCATTACCACGCCTGCCAGGGCGGTTCCGATCAAAAGAAATAGTGTGATCTGTCTAATTTTCATTGCCTGCTCCAGTCAAGTTGATTTCGGCTGAGAATGTTACCGGGCTGACCACAGTGTCGGCAGCTTCGACTAGGGGCTGCCGGCCGAACCACCCCTTTTCGAGGAGTGGAGAAAGCACGCGGTTCCACCACATGATGGCCCCGGTGATAAAAAGGATAACCGGAGCGAATCCGATAAGGAACCAAAGAGTCTTGATGGGCCATCCCCCGAAGCGGCCAAAGTGGAGACGCGCGACCCATCGAAGAACTTCGTCGCCGCTGCGTAAGCCGCGTTGAGCTTCGTCCGGCTGCAAGTAATCGATGACGGCCGTAAATGGGTCGGGAAATACCAGGTAGATACCGGAAACCGCCCAGACAAACACAAACGCGAACGACCAAAATCCAAGCGCGCTGTGCAATCCCCAGTTGAAGCGTTTCCAATTTCCCGTCCAGTTCGCGACCAGACTCCGGCGCCAGCTCGAGATTCCCGGCCACCAGATGACCGCGCCCGTGATGCACAAGACCGTGAGCAAAATCGCGCCGGCGCCATTCACCTTGCGGCCGGTGTCCCCGTACAGCAGATTGTCGTGGAAATCCACGAGCCAGAGGGTGAAGCGTATACCGGCCGGATCCGAGGCTCCAAGGTCCGCTCCCGTGTACGGATGGAAGACACGCTGCTTGCGTTTCTTGTCGCGCTCGAGCCAGAGCTCAACGACTTGATTCGGGTTTTTGGCCCTCCACACGTTCGCGATATTCCAACCGGGATAGGCCCGCTTCGCCACCGCTTTCAGCTCGTCATCTGTTAACGCGGTGCCGGAGGGCTCGACGACAAGAGGCGGCCGCACGAACGTTTTATAAAGCTCGTTGCGAAAGACGATCACACTTCCGCTGACGCTGATCAGGAAAATGTAAATGCCCGCGCCAATTCCCGCCCAAAGGTGGACCTGAAACAGAGCTCTGCGCGCCCACACGTTTTGCGGGCTGCGCCACAAACGTCCTGGAAGCGTCCAGCTCACCGGCTGCCTTGCATAATGGGTTTAGGCTTCAAGAGAATTTTCCGCCCCGACGACATACAAGACGATCGTCAAGATGAAACCGCGAGTCAACTCCAACTCTTGTATTGTGTATTGTAGACTAGGTGAATGAATTCGAATCCACATGAAATTCGAATCCACAACCGCCATAAAGATCTTAGAAGTTCTTTAGCCGTCGCTCTCCTTATGTGCAACTCATGCGAGCACGACGCAGTACAGTGTTTGACAAAAATCCATCTGCTGATCTTTCCGGATGGGACGCTGCGGATTTCACTCTTAGTCTTGACAATTGTTGATGCATGCCTACAATGATGACACCGATTGGGATTTGATTGGCGGTAGCATACCCGAGTTTAGATCATTGTCCAACGTCGATTAATATCGAAAACACCGTCCTTCCCGCAACCCTTTGTGTCAGCATTACCAACATCGTCTGTGCCCGAGTCGTCAGTCCTTGTTTCATCTGCAATCTCGTCGCTCATTAATTGAAGGATTCTGAGTGAAGTGCGCTGGAAAGCGCACGTCTTGTGAGCATGTGCATGGAGCCAGCTGATATGAAGCGAAGATATCAACTCACAAAGTTTCTGCTTTCAGTCACCCTCATTCATCTGTATCTCTCGACTCCGTCTGTTTTCGCTTCTCTCGCCGCCAACCTGACGATCGGCAGCTACACGCAGACAAGCGCAACGCGTGTGAGCGGGTATCAGTACGATTACACGTATACGGCAGTGATAACGAACACGGGTCCGACAATCACGGCTGTCATCGCGACTTTGACGAGTTCGGACGCCAACATCCAAATCATCGATGGGACGCTGACGTTTGGCGACCTACTGGCAAACAGCTCCAAAGTTAGCGAGGACACGTTTACCATTCGGCAAGACGAACGATACCCGCTCGATTCGTCCATGCTGAGCTGGAACATTTCCTTCTTTCCTGATTCCAGCCAATCGGCCATGTCCTTAGCTCCCAGCATGGAGAGTGCGCTGACGAGCCTGAACGGTTTTCAGGATTCGATCGTTTTTAGCAGCCTGACGGAGCCAACGGTTGTTCAATTTGCGTCAGATGGTCGCGTTTTCGTTGCAGAGAAGAGCGGGATCATCAAAGTGTACGACAATCTTTCGGCAACAACGCCAACCGTATTCGCCGATCTCCGAACGCAAGTACATAACTTCGGGAATCGCGGTTTGCTGGGCATGGTGCTTGATCCAAATTTTCCGACGAATCCCTACGTTTACGTGCTTTACTCCTATGATTCGGCAATCGGGGGCACAGCGCCGCGTTGGGGCACTCCGGGCGGGACCGCCGATCCGTGTCCGGACGTGAATGGAGCCGGTTGTGTCGCGAGCGCGCGTCTGTCGCGTCTACAAGCGAATGGTAATGTGATGACCGGCGCAGAGCAGGTGTTGGTGGAAGACTGGTTTCAACAATACCCTGGCCAGTCCATTGGAGCTCTGGGATTCGGACCTGACGGCGCCCTTTACGCCAGCGGTGGCGATGGAGCCAGTTCTGCAGTCGTCGATACCGGCCAGACCGGGAATCCGAACAATGATCCCCCCAACGAAGGTGGAGCGTTGCGTAGTCAGGACGTGCGCAGTCCCGCCGACCCCGTCACCTTGGATGGGACAATAATCCGCGTGAATGCAGGCACGGGTGTTCCTCTTCGGGGAGCGGCGTCAATGACAATCAGTGCGCCGACGACTGACGCGAACGGTGTAAAGAGCTACTCTGTGACGTCGGTATTTCAAGGTCCTACACCGACAATCGTTCGCGTGCTGGAGCCGACCTCGCCCGCGCCGGGATGGCCGCGGCGATTGCTGTACGTTCTGCCCGTGGAGGCAGAACTCGGCGCCACTTTCGGCGATGGGCTGCAAGAGCTTCGGCTTCTGAACGTCCATAATCGCTACAACCTGACGCTGATCGCGCCAAGCTTCCATATCGCACCCTGGTACGGCGATCATCCAACCGACCCTAGCCGCAGGCTGGAAAGCTTCATGGTGCAGGACCTCATTCCTTTCGGCGACAGCTTCGTTGCCCCAGGCACGATTCCGCAACGCTGGGCGATCGGGTTTAGCAAGTCCGGATTCGGCGCGCTGTCCCTGATCCTCCGCAATCCTAACGTGTTCTCGGCCGTCGCAGCATGGGATTCGCCCGCACAAATGAGTACCTTCGAATTCGCCGATGTGCAGGACACTTTTGCAACCCTCGAAAACCTCGGCCAGTACGTGATCCCTACGCTTGTCACGAACAACTCCGCTCCCTTTCATGCTTTGAATCGAATCTGGATCAGCGGCGACACTTCGATGTTCTCGTCCGACATGATGCAACTCGATACCCAAATGACCCAGGCAGCCATCCTGCATACGTTCGTAGGCGGCGCTACACGCGCGCATAGCTGGGGCAGCGGCTGGCTCAACGGCGCGGTGACTTCTCTGGCTTCGAACGCCGGTCCGGCCGACCCGAGAGATCCAAATTATCAGCGGATCGTCGCCTATGGGCTGCGCAATCCACGCCGCGTCGCGTTCCGACCTGGTACCTCCGAACTGTGGGTGGGAGATATCGGATGGACGAATTACGAGGAGATCAACCGTGTTGCCAATACCGCCGATGGAGTTGTGGAGAACTTCGGATGGCCGTGTTCAGAAGGTTCCGGTTCCACAAACTACACCTCGGCAGGCCTGCATCTTTGTGATCCCGTGGTCACGCCGCCGCCCAGCGTGACGCTGCCGTTCTTTGCATACCGGCACGATCAGGCTGTTGTATCCGGCGATGCATGCGGAACGACGGGAGGCGCGATTTCCGGTCTGACGTTTTATAACGGAGGAAATTACCCATCCCTGTATCAGGGCGCTCTGTTCTTCGCCGACGCATCCCGCAATTGTATTTGGTCGATGGTGCCCGGAGCAGATGGCCTGCCCGACCCCGCTACTCGCGCGATCTTTGTGGCAGGGGCCGCCAATCCGTACGATTTGAAAACGGGTCTCAACGGTGATCTGTTTTATGTCGATAATGCCGGAGGCAACATCCGGCGCATCCAGTACGATCCAACGACGCTGGCTGTCTACATCACCGCACCTATTCCGAATTCCATGTTGACGAATATCGTGACAATTAACACCTGGACGAGCAGCAATGTCAGTTCTGTACAGTTCCAGCTCGATGGGAACAACATCGGCTCGCCGGTCACGACTGCCCCTTATACCCTGTCGTGGAATACCCGGACCGCCACAAACGGCGGGCACATTTTAACTGCCGTGGCTCGCGACACCGCAGGCCATACGGCGACGAGTTCGCCGATCCCTCTCAGCGTGAGCAACACGACGATCCCGATCGTGTACGTGCAGAGCGCCTCGAATACGAACAATGCGGCTGCCACAACGATATCGCAGGCATTCAGTGCTTCGAATACGGCCGGCAACCTTATTGTTGTTGCAATCTCCTGGGACCTGAATACAAGTGTCACCTGTTCCGATTCGCGGGGTAACACGTACACTGTCGCGAGGACTCTGTATGATTCGATGAACAACCAGTCGCTAGCCATTTGCTTTGCCGCGAATATCGCTGCGGGATCTAACACGGTAACGGCCACGTTCGGCTCCAGCGCGGGATATCGCCGTCTGCTGATTCATGAGTACGGCGGCGCCATTGCGGTAAATGCGCTGGATGTCATCGCCTCAAATATGGCGAACGGCACCACGGGTACCAACGCGATCACAAGTACCGCGGCGACGACCACTGCTCCCGGTGATCTGATCTTCGGGGCTGTAATGGATGATTCAGGAGTCAACGACATCAGTGCGGGCACAGGCTTTGTTCAGCGCCAGTCGGTCAACAACAAAGATCTAGCATCTGAAGATCAGGTACAGGGATTTGCCGGATTGATTGCTGCAACAAATACCTTCAACGCCAGTCATCGCTACATGTCCATCATGGGTGCATTCAAGGCTGCCCTTGTTCCGGACACAACGCCACCGGTGATCACCGGCGTCGCAGTGACAAGCATAGGAGGAACAAGCGCAACCATCCAGTGGACAACGAACGAGACGGCCGACAGCCAGGTGGAATACGGTCTGACGTCGAGCTACGGATCCGCGACACCTGTGAATCCTACGCTTGTGACAGCGCACGCCGTGGGAGTCGGCCCCCTGACAGAAAGCACGAGCTACCATTATCGCGTGAAGTCGAAAGATGCCGCCGGCAACCTTGCCACGAGCGGTGATTTCACATTTACAACCCGAGACATAACCCCGCCTGTCATCAGCGGCACAGCGGTCACCAGTATCGCAGCCACGAACGCGACGATTCAGTGGACGACTAATGAAGGTGCCGACAGCCAGGTGGAGTATGGCTTGACGACAAGTTATGGATCCACGACAACGCTCAACCCCACGCTGGTAACCTCCCACACGGTATCGCTCACTGGACTGACCGCCAGCACAACCTACCATTACCGCATCCGGTCGACGGATGCTTCCGGTAACCTTTCTCTGACCAGCGATTCTTCCATTACGACAATGAGCTCGAATGCGCCGGTCATCAGCGGCGTAACGGTCACAAGCCTTTCAGCAACAAGCGCCACGATCCAATGGACGACAAATACAGCCTCCGACAGTCAGGTGGAATACGGCCTTACGACAAGCTACGGATCGGCGACGACGCTCGACCCGGCATTCGTCACGCTGCACAGCGTGGCCATTACCGGCTTGACGGAAAGCACGACTTATCACTACCGGGTCAAATCGAAAGATCCCTCCACAAACCTCTCCATCAGCGGCGATTTCACAGTGACCACTCCGGACATCACACCGCCCGTGATCTCAGGAGTAGTCGTGGCGACCATTGGCGGAACCAGTGCGACAATCCAATGGACAACGAATGAAGCGTCCGACAGTCAGGTGGAATACGGCCTGACCACGAGCTATGGATCGACGACAACACTGAATCCCGCACTTGTGACATCTCACAGTGCCGCGCTGAGTGGATTGACGGACTCCACGACTTATCACTACCGCGTAAAGTCGAAAGACGCGTCCGGCAACCTCAGTGTGAGCAGTGATTCCACCTTCACGACACTCGATGCGACGCCGCCGATTGTTTCGGGCGTGACAGTGGCGAGTATTGGCGGGACGAGCGCTAGCATCCAATGGACCACCAACGAATCATCGGATAGCCAGGTGGAATATGGCCTCACCGCCAGCTATGGCTCCGCGACACCGCTTAATGCAACACTCGTCACCTCGCATCAGGTGTCACTTGGAGGACTCTCGGGAAGCACAACCTATCATTATCGGGTCAAGTCGAAGGATGCTGCCGGCAATCTGGCGGCGAGCGGCGATTCTACCTTCACCACATTGGATATTACGCCGCCTGTCATCAGTGGAGTAACAGTCACCAGTATCACGGCGACCTCGGCGACGGTTACCTGGACAACGAATGAAGTATCCGACAGCCAGGCCGATTACGGCACATCGACCGCGTACACGTCTTCCACTCCGTTAAACGCGAACCTGGTCACCAGCCACACCGCGCTGTTGACGGGACTTTCGGCCAACACTCTATATCACTACCGGGTGGACTCCAGAGACGCCGCCGGCAATCTGGCTTCTTCTGCCGATTTCACATTCAGCACACCGATAATCGATATGACTGCTCCTACGGTGTCCATCACCGCTCCTGCTCCAAACTCCACTGTCACCAACACCGTGATGGTGACCGCTTCGGCAAGCGACAACGTCGGTGTTGCCTCGGTACAGTTCGTCCTCGACGGCAATAATCTTGGAAGCCCGGTCACGACTTCGCCGTACTCGATCTCCTGGAACAGCCGCACGACGGCCAATGGCACACACACGTTCACTGCTGTAGCTCGTGATACCGCCGGAAACACTGCAAGCAGCGCTCCGATTTCGGTAAATGTCAGCAATGTCCCAGTTCTTTTTATCCAGGGTGCTGCAACGACAAACAATGCGACGGCGACAAACATCGCACAGGCCTTCGGCAGTTCCAACACAGCTGGCAATTTCATTGTGGCCGCGGTCTCCGCGGAGAACAATCCGGCGCTCACGTGCTCCGATTCCCAAGGTAACGCGTACAGTATCGCCACGACCCAATACGACAATATCAACAATCAGTTTCTAGCGATTTGCTACGCCCCAAATATCCGGGCGGGAGCGAACACTGTGACGGCAACGCTAAGTGCCAGTGCAGGGTACCGCCGCCTCCTGATTCATGAATATGCCGGAATCGTCTCCGTAAGTCCCGTTGACGTCACCGCCAAGAACATGGCTAATGGCAACACGTTCACTGACTCGACAATCACCACAGCAGCCCTTACAACTGTCGCAGGCGATCTGATTTTCAGCGCCGTCATGGATGATGAAGGAACGAACAACATCAGCGCCGGCACCGGTTTTACACTTCGCCAGTCGGTCAATAATAAGGACCTCGCAACTGAAGATCAGGTGCAGGCATCGGCGGGATCAATAGCCGGTACCTATACATTCAACGCCGGGCATCGTTATTTGGCTCAGATGGCGGCATTCAGGTCGGGCACCGCGGTTGACGTAACGTCGCCGGTAATTAGCGGTGTAGCTGTGACGAGTGTCGGCGGCACAAGCGCAACCATCCAGTGGACCACTGATGAGGCCTCCGACACCCAGGTGGAATATGGTTTGACGGCGAGTTACGGTTCGACGACAACGCTGGATACCACGTTGCGAACCGCACACTCCGTTACAATCGGGGGGTTAACGGAGAGCACAACCTACCACTATCGCGTGAAGTCCAAAGACGCGGCCGGTAATCTCGCCACTAGCGGCGATGCTACATTCGTAACGGCCGACATCACGCCACCGGTTATTAGCGGCGTGACTGTAACGACGTCCACAGGAACAGGCACGACAATTCAGTGGACGACGAACGAACTCTCCGACAGCCAGGTCGAATATGGCCTGACGACAAGTTATGGCTCACTGACAACTCTGGATGCGACGCTACGAACCGCCCACTCCGTGGTTCTTACCGCGTTAACCGACAGCACGACCTATCACTATCGCGTGAAGTCCAAAGACGCCGCCGGTAACCCTGCCGCCAGCCTCGACTCGACATTCATGACGGCTGACGTAACTGCGCCCGTCATCAGCGGTGTAATCGTGGTCAGTGTGGGTGGCACAAGCGCGACAATCCAGTGGACGACGAACGAAGCCTCCGACAGCCAGGTAGAATACGGCTTGACATCAAGCTACGGCTCGACGACAACTCTTGATCCAGCACTGGTCACATCGCATTCGGTCACCGTGGCCGGGCTGACAGGAAGCACGACCTATCACTACCGCGTCCGGTCGAAAGATGCGTCGGGCAATCCTGCCACCAGTCCGGATTCGACATTCGCCACGCCCGATATCACGCCCCCCGTCATCACTGGCGTCACCGCAACGACAGTCGCAGCGACGAGCGCCACGATCCAGTGGACCACGAATGAAGCCTCCGACAGCCAGGTGGAATACGGCCTCACGTCTGCGTATGGTTCCGCCACGACGTTGAACGGTGCTCTTGTGACAGCTCATAGCATGGTGTTGTCGAACTTGTCGCCCGCGACGACCTATCACTATCGTGTCGATTCGCGAGATGCTGCCGGGAATCTGGCCACATCCGGGGATTTCACTGTGACAACAGCCGTACTCGATACGACTCCGCCGACAATCACACTCACCAGCCCAATCAACGGCGCAACCGTCGTGGGCACCATTACTTTGACCGTAACCGCAAGCGATAACGTTGGTGTGGGAGGCGTGCAATACTACCTCGACAATGTTCCGCTCGGCGCCGAGCAAACAGTCAGTCCATATTCAATGTCGTGGAACACGACGACGACAACGGATGGCGCTCACACGTTGAAAGCTGTCGCACGCGACACCACAGGTAATACCGGTCAGAGTGGCGTGATTACGGTACAGATTTCCAACGGCGTGCCGATTTCCTTCAAACAGGCGGCGAGCAGTACCAGTGACGCCAACGCTACGACCATAAGTAGGGCGTTTACCTCGGCAGCGACCGCAGGGAATCTGATCGTTGTCGCTGTTTCCTGGGGAAGCTCAAACACTTTGAGCTGCAGTGACACTCAGGGAAACCTGTATACGACGATTACGATCCAATATGACGATAACAACAATCAGTCGCTGGGGATTTGTTTCGCCCCCAACATCAAAGGTGGAGCGACGACGGTCACAGCGACATTCAATGGCAGCGCACCGTATCGCCGAATTCTCATCCACGAGTACAGCGGAATCGCAACAACAAATCCGGTTGATGTCACGAAAATAAATAATGCCAACGGGACTACCACTACCAACGGCATCACGACGACAGCCGGAGTCACC
>Ga0066709_100001641_pt1 | contig 15114 bp, 9 predicted proteins | sample GraSoiAngelo_158_FD_79665 | JGI IMG/M metagenome (GOLD analysis project Ga0066709, IMG submission 79665) | Grasslands soil microbial communities from the Angelo Coastal Reserve, California, USA - 14_1009_16_30cm | ecosystem: Environmental > Terrestrial > Soil > Grasslands | place: USA...
CGCGTAGCCGAGCAGCGACAGCACGAGCGCATGGCGTCCCAGCCAGTGCACAGAGTCCAGGTCGGCGGCGAGGCCCAGCGCGAACCCGAAGCTCGCCCCCCATGCCGCCCCGTGCCGCAGCGCCCACGCCACGGTCGCGAGCGCGAGCACGTCGACCACGAACCCGCGGGCGGCGAGCGCGGTGAGCGCGGTGGAGCGCAGCAGCAGCACCACGCCCACGAACGTGAGCAGCCAGCCCCACTGCTTCACGGCGTTCCCTCCGGCAGCTGGGGCGGCGACAGCACGAACACGTGCCGCAGTCGGGACAGCCGCGCGGCCGGCCCCACTTCGACTTCCTGGGTGAGGCCGCCCGCGTCACGGCCCAACAGGACGATGGTGCCGACCGGAATCCCGCGCGGATACCGGCGCGACATGCCCGACGTCAGCACCCGCTGGCCGGTGCGCAGCGTGTCGGACAGCGGCACGCCGGTGAGCACGAGCCGCGGATGCGGGACGGTGACGAAGCGCAGCACGCCGAGCACGCCCGTGCTCTCGACCTCGCAGGCCACGGCGGAGTTGGCGTCGGTGAGCAGCACGGCGCGCGACAGCGTGCCCCACACCTCGGTGACGCGCCCCAGCAGTCCGTTCTCGTTCACCACCACGTCTCCTTCGCGCACGCCCTGCTTCTTGCCGGCGCTGAGCGTGGCCGAGGCCGGCACCGATTCGCCGCCCAGCGCCAGCACCTCGGCGGGCCGCAGCGGCAGGCCGTGCCACGGCGGCAGGTTCAGCATGCGGCGCAGGCTCTCGTTCTCGATTCCCGCCAGGCGCAGCCGCTGGTTCTCCAGCTCGAGCCGCGTGATCCGCTCGTGCAAGAGCTGGTTCTCGCGCCACGCGGCGGCGAGCCGGTCCGCGGTCAGCACGACGCGGTCGAAGGGTGCGAACACGTACGCGCCGAGCCCGCGCAAGGCTCCGGCCGGGATCCGGTCTCCCATGATCAGCAAAAGCAGCGAGAGCGCCGTGTACAGGCCCATCAGGGCGCTGCTGCGGCGCTCCGCCGGGGGGAGGTAACCTCCCATGGATCTAGTCCCTGTGGCCGCTCAAGAGCACCTTTTCGTAGTCTTCGGGCTGTTCGAGGATCTTCCCGGCCCCGAGCACCACCGACGTCAGCGGGTCCTGGGCGACGCGGATGTTGAGATTCGTGACCTCGCGCAGCAGCAGGTCGAGACCGCGCAGGAGCGCTCCGCCGCCGGTGAGGAAAATACCACGGTCCACGATGTCGGCCGCGAGCTCGGGCGGCGTGCGCTCGAGCGACTCGCGCAGCGCGTTCACGATGTTGCCGATCGGCTCCTGCAGCGCCTCGCGGATCTCGACGCTGGACACCCGCAGCGTGCGGGGGATGCCCCGCACCAGGTCGCGCCCCTTGATCTCCATGTCCATCTCTTCGGGCAGCGGGAACGCCGATCCGATCTCGATCTTGATGCGCTCGGCGGTCTGCTCGCCGATCAGCATGTTGTACGCCTTCTTGGCGTAGTTCATGATCGCTTCGTCCATCTCGTCGCCGCCCACGCGGATCGACATCTTGGTGACGATGCCGTTGAGCGCGATCACCGCGATCTCGGTGGTGCCGCCGCCGATGTCGACGACCATGTTGCCGGTCGGCGTGTCCACGGGCAGCCCGACGCCGATCGCCGCCGCAATCGGTTCCGGCACCAGGCGCACGTCACGGGCGCCCGCCCGCATCGCCGAGTCGTTCACGGCGCGCCGCTCGACCTCGGTGATGCCGGACGGTACGCAGATGATGATGCGCGGTCGTACCATGAACTTGTGCTTCTGCACCCGGTGCACGAACTCGCGCAGCAGATGCTCCGTGACCTCGAAGTCGGCGATCACGCCGTCCTTGAGGGGTCGAATGGCGTTGATCTCGTCGGGCGTGCGGCCGAGCATCAGCTTGGCCTCGCTGCCGACCGCGAGCACGCGTCCCGTCGCCTTGTCGACCGCGACCACGGACGGCTCGTTGAGCACGATGCCGCGGCCTTTCACGAACACGAGCGTGTTCGCGGTCCCGAGATCCATCGCTACGTCGGTCGAAAACAGCCCCGTCAGACTATTCAGCATCCCAGCCGCTCCAGGGTTCGAAGAAGAAGAAGAAGTAGACGGAGAACGCGTGATCTTGGATGAGTCGATTCGTGGAATCGGCCTGCGGTGGGGTTAGGGCATCCATGTCCCTCAAGCCATCGGACGCTACACCGCGGATCTTGAGCCTCGCAAGCGGTTTGTCCCAACTTTTTTCGCGTCCCGGGATTGTGAGCGGGGTAGCACACGATGCCGGCTGTAGGCGGGCCGCGCCGCACCCGCGGCCGGCCCCCGGGGCTACGCGCGCGTCGCGGCGCCGCGTGCCCGCGGTGCGGCCTTGGTTTCCTCGAGCGTTCCGCGTCCGCAATTCGACGGTGGATTGACCCCGTTCCGCGGCCGATGCTACGCTCGAGTTTCCTTCTCGAGGGCGAGTGCCCGGCCTGATGAAACGACTCAGTCGCCTCCTCCTTCTCCTTGTCCCGCTTGCGATTGGCCTCGCCGCCGGCCACGCGCCCAGCGGCGCTCAAACGGCGCAGCCCACCCCTTCGGGCCGGTTCGCGTTCGCCGACACCACGCTGTTGCGGGACACGCTCGATCTCAAGTTCACCCGCCTGTTTCCGCTGGCCGACAGCCTCGGCATCGTGCCGGATTCGCTGCGGGCGCTCGCGGTTCGCTATCGCATGAGCCTCGAGCGCATGACGTTCCTGGCCGACAGCCTGCGGGTTCCGGTCGACAGCGTCGGAACGATCATGCTCCGCGAGCAGTTCAACCCGCTCGCGAGCAAGGTCCAGCGGCTGACCGCGCTGCAGTACACGAGCAGCTACAACATCCAGCAGACCACGAGCACGTGGACCAACGCGTCCGACTGGAACCTGGTGCGAGGTCCCCTGTTCGTGCGCAACACCACGAACGTCTCGATGGACCGGTTCCAGGCGGGCGGACAGGTCAACTTGCGGCAGACCCGCTCCTCGCTCACCGAGTCGGGCTGGAAGTTCTCCAACAACCTGTCGCTGGGCGGGCGCGCAAACCTGGAGCGGTTCGACAGCCAGAATCCCGGCAACATCAACAACGAGAACGAGACCAAGAACGAATTCCAGGTGTCGGCGCGCGCCAAGCAGCAACCGTCCCACGATTTGACCTCGGAGCTCTCGTTCTTCGGCGGCGCGCTCGACGTGACGAACTCGTCGCAGGTCAAGCGCGGGCTGTCCGCGGACCTCACGGCCAAGTCCCGCTACGAGCGCGGCTCGTGGCTGGTGCACGACGTGACCGGCCACGCGAGCGGCAACTTGGCGCGCACGCGCGTCCCGACCGAAACCGAGTCCTTCAGCACGCACGACGTGGGCGACAACGTGGACGGCACGCTGTCGGTGCTGCAGACCGGCCTGGTGGGGCTCAACACGAACTACAGCTTGCGGCGGGTGCGGGTCGAGACGCCGCTCGACACGGCGGAGGCGCGCCGCATCGGATCCCCCGACGAGCGCATCCAGCAGGTGCGCACCGACAACAACCTGCTGGCGACCACGCTCCACGTGCGGCGCGACAACGATCGCTACCTGAACATCGCCGGCCGCCTCGGCCGCTCGTCCGGCGCCACGGCGACGAACCTGAGCTCGCTCAACACCCGGAGCGACCGGGACCTGAACGTGCAAGGGCGCTACCGCGCCTGGGGTTGGTTTATCGACGCGTCGTTCGACGACGGCCGGTCGAATTCCCGCTGGCCGGAGCGCGCCTCGGTGCCGGATCCGGCGCAGCCGGGCGGCTACCTGACGCACGGCGGCTACGTCGCCCGCAGCGACGCGCGTCTCATCCAGACGACGCTCACCCGGAACTTCGGCGGGCGATTCACGCTCAAGGCCGACGGCCGCGTGAGCCTCAGCCTGTCGCGCTACGACGTCCTCGGGGTCAACACCCATCTTCCGAACGACACCGACGAGTATCGCCAGTCCTACCGCATCGATGCGCAGTACAACCGCTCCCAGAAGCTGAGCACCGGCGGGGCGCTCGAGGTGATCCGGTCCCAGCTCGTCAACTTCGTCACCGCCGGGGTGAACGAGACGCGCACGTACCGCGCGGAATGGCGCTGGACGTTCCGGCTGTTCTCCTCGCTCACGGCGACCCAGCTCGACCAGTTGAACGCCGACTACGATGTCGCGCCGCTGAACAACCGGCTGTCGCTGACCTACAAGGCGCTCACCACGCTCAATGCGGTGGTGACGCCGCGCACGACGATCGAGATCACGCACAACGCCCAGATCACCCCCAGCGGCAACTACGCGCTACAGGACGACGGCCTCGAGTACTTCAGCAAGTCGGACGAGGGCCGGAACTACACGCTGCGCGCCCGGGTGACGTTCCAGCCCGCGACGCTGTTCGCGCTCAACGTGCAGAGCGAGTACCTGGCCGACGCGCGGTCGACGGTCACGAACGGCGGGCTCGTGCCGCAGCGCGACAGCCGCACGCTGAACTTCTCCGGCGGCGGCAACCTCAACGTGCCGCTGGGGGCCAAGGGCAAGCTCACCGGCGACCTGAGCCGCTCGTACCGCGGCGACCGGTCCTCGTCGTTCCAGAACGGGGCGCTGCAGCCCTCCCCGCGCTACGAGACCGACTACTGGTTCGGGAGGCTCGAGCTGTCATGGTCGCTGTGACGCTCCGCCCCGGGTGGGGCACGCGGCTCGCCGCGTTCGCGGCGGCGGTCCTCCTTTCCGGCCTCGGCGGATGCGATTACTTCCGCCCCGGCAAGCCCGAACTCTCCAAGGTCGGCTCGGTGATCGTCCCCAATTACCGCCAGGAGGACAGCACGCTCGCGTACCTGGCGCGGGGCATCGAGGACAAGGGCAGGACCAACGGGCTCTCGGTGTACATCGGCGGCTTTGCCGACACGACGAACGACGGCCGCGAGTTTCACGCGTTCTTCGACGCCCAGACCGTCAACCGCATGCAGCAGCGCGGCGTGACGAACTTCGACTGGGACCGCGGCCGCGAGGAACAGGACTTCTATCCCAAGTTCGTGACGCTGTCGACGGTCCCCCCCGAGGCCGAATACCTGGTGACATGGACCAAGGACCCCCAGCCGGGAGAGGACGACTATGGCTCCGACACGGCGCTGCTGTACCGGGAGTACTGGGTGTACGCGATCTTCGGCGGCCAGACGCAGACCATCGCGCATGGCTTCGCGAGGCTCTATTTCATCAAGGTCTCGTCAAAGTGGGTGATCGTGCGCTGGGACGATCGCGAGGCCGACAATGCGGACCTGGCCGCGGGTGAGATATGCTTGGGCCAGCGCCGTGTGGAGCCCTGATGCGCCTGAGCCTCCTTCCTCGCCGCCATCTCGCCCGCAGCGCCGGCTCGTGGGCCGGGGCGGCGCTCGTGCTCGGCCCGCTGCTCGTCGCGGGTTGCTTCAATCCGTTCGATCCGCGGGTGGCGTCGACGACCGGCATCTCCAAGCCGCCGCCCGATCCGTCGTCGGCCGTCGGCGTGCTCCGGCTGTACGAGTGGTGCTGGAACGAGCGCGACCCCGTGCTGTACCGCGAGATCTTCACCGACGACTACCAGTTCCAGTTCGCGCAGACGGACAGCGCCGGCAACGCCTATCGCGATCGCGCGCTGACGCGCGAGGAAGAGCTCGACATCGCCGCGAACATCTTCGTGCGCGGCACCGCCACCGAGCCCCCGCCGGTCAGCATCTCGCTCACGTTCTACGATCCGCTCTACGCGTACCCCGACGGCCGGCGCGGCAAGACGAAGTCCGTGCGCTGGAGGGCCCAGATCGCGGCCAATACGTTGCTCCGGATCGAGCAACCCGACATCCAGGTGCAGGGCACCACGCTCTTCTTCGTGGTGCGCGGCGACTCCGCGGTGCTGCCGCAGGAGCTGATCCAGCGCGGGTTCGCGCGCGACAGCACGCGCTGGTACGTCGAGCGCATCGAGGACGAGACGCTGAACGAAAACGGCCAGGCGGCGCGCGCCCCGGCCGGCACGCACGTCTCCGCCGTGCTCGCCGCCGCCCGCGCGCGGCGGATCGGGGCACCGGCGACGCTCGCCGACTTCGACCCCGTCACGCTCACCTGGGGCCAGGTGCGGGCGTTCTGGGACGATCGGACCTCTCCGCGCGCCGCCCGGTACTGACGTTCCCAGGCGCCGGGCGGCCCGCTGCCGCTTGGGGTCTGCGCGGCGCACCATTCTCGCCCTGCATTCTCACTACACATTCTCGCCCTGCGCTTGTTGCCCCGGATCGGCGCGCCCTATACTCGCCGCGTCGTTTCCAGCCCCGACCTCGAGCGAGGACCGCGCCATTCCACGCCCAGGCCGGCGAGCTTGATGCGCCCGCGCCGGTAACTGGAGGGCCCGTGCAAGTCGAAGGCACCAACATCCAGAAGGAGCTGAATCCGCTCGCGAACGCCGAGCGGCAGTTCGACGAAGCGGCATCGCGGCTGAACCTGCCGGAAGGAATCAAGGACATCATCAAGCGGGCGCGCCGGGCCACGATCGTGTCGCTCCCCATCCAGCTCGACGACGGCTCGTTCAAGGTGTTCACCGGCTACCGCGTCCAGCACTCGATCGTGCGCGGGCCGGCGAAGGGCGGCATCCGCTTCCATCCCGACGTGACGCTGGAGGAGGTCGAGGCGCTGGCCGCCTGGATGACGTGGAAATGCGCGGTCGTGAACATCCCGTTCGGGGGCGGCAAGGGCGGGATCGCGTGCGATCCCACGAAGATGTTGAAGGGTGAGCTGGAGCGGCTAACGCGCCGCTACGCCGCCGACCTGTCGGACCTGTTCGGCCCCGAAAGCGATGTGCCGGCGCCCGACGTGAACACGAACGAGCAGGTGATGGCGTGGTTCATGGACACCTACTCGATGCACGAGCGACGGACCGAGACCGCGGTCGTGACCGGCAAGCCGCTGGAAATAGGCGGCTCGCTGGGCCGGCGCGAGGCGACCGGGCGCGGCGTGCTCCTGTGCGTGCGCGAGGCGTGCGGGCACCTCGGCATGCCGCTCGCCGGAGCGCGCGTCGCGGTCCAGGGTTTCGGGAACGTGGGCTCGGTGTCGGCGGACCTCATGGCCCGGGAGGGGGCGAAGATCGTGGCGGTGGCCGACGTCTCGGGAGCGGTCCATCGGCCGGAGGGCCTCGACGTCGCGGCGCTCATCCGCTGGACCGCCGACCGCCGCGGCGTCGCGGGGTTCCCGGGCGGCAAGCCGCTCCCGACGCCGATCGTCGAATACGACTGCGACATCCTGGTGCCGGCGGCGCTCGAGAACCAGATCCGCGCCGACAACGCCGAGCGCATCCGCGCGCGGATCGTCGCGGAGGGCGCGAACGGACCCACCACGCCGGACGCGGACAAGATCCTCGAGAAGCGTGGCCTGTTCGTCATCCCCGACATCCTGTGCAACTCCGGCGGCGTGACGGTGTCGTATTTCGAGTGGGTTCAGAACCGCATGGGATTCTACTGGCCGGAAGCCGAGGTCAACCAGCGCCTCGAGCAGACGATGGTGCCCGCGTTCCGCGACGTGCTCGGGAAGTCCGTCGAGCACAAGGTCAACATGCGCGTCGCGGCGTTCATGGTGGCGATCGAGCGCGTGGTCAAGGTCATCATGCTGCGCGGGGTCTACGCGTAGGCTCGGGCTCGATAAAGCCTCGATTGCTGCGTGCCTCGGCTTTATCGAGCCCGAGCCGATCAGAACTCGAACGTCACCGACACGTGCTGGACGTCGTCGAAGAAATCGCTCACCGATTGTCCGGCGTAGTCCACCCACATCGATGACGACCCGAGCGGCACCCGCGCCCCCGCCCCGTAGCTCAGCCCGAACAGGTCGTTCGAATCGCTCGTGAGCTTGTAGCCGGCGCGCAAGGCGAACATCTTGTGGTAGACGTACTCGGCTCCCACCCGGCCCTCGTCGACCGCGAAGCTGTTGTTGATGTAGACCCCGTCCACCGCAAATGCATGCTCCCCGCCGCGCACGATCGGCACCGACATGCCGAACTGGAAGTTCGTGGGCAGCTCGAACGTGGCGGTGCTCAGGGCGAGATCGCGCGGCGCCACGAACGGATTGTACCCGGGCAGCTGCTGCAGGTGCTCCAGATCGCTTCCGCTGTACTGCATGTTGGCACCGAAGTTGTTCATCGCCATCCCCAGTCGCACGCCGCGATAGTCGGTGTCGTACTGGAAGCCGAACCCGAACGACACCCCGGCGGCGGTCTCCTGCAGGACGCGCTCCGCGTCATAGGTGACGGTGGCGCCGAAATCCACGCGATCGGTCATCTTCCGCGCAAACGTGAGCCCCAGGGTGCTGAACGTGGGCGAGAACGTTTCCCCGGTGCCGTCGGGCGCCGCCTCCGTCGTCTCGGTCATGTCCCCGATGCTCAGCACCTTGGCGCTCACCCCGATGAATCCCAGGTGTCCGACCGCCTGGGTCACCGCCACGTAGTTCACCTTCATGTCGGCGATGTATTCCGTGTGGCTGGCCATCACCTCGGTGCTGGCGTTGGACTCCGCGGCTCCGGCGGGGTTGTAGAACAGCGCCTCGACTCCCGAGACGGTTCCGAGATCGCTTCCCGCGAGCGCGATGCTGCGCGCGCCGACCGGCAGGCGCAGCTCCGGCGCGCCGCTCGTGCCAAGCCGATCCGGGGATCCGGCCCAGGCCGTACCCGCGGCCAGGGCGAGCATCGCGAGCGCGCTTCCCAAGTATTTGCTAGCGTTCATGGCGCCTGACTCCTCTGGTTGGTAAAGGCCGCAGATCATGGGTCGCCTCGCCTAGTAATTATTGAGGCGTTCCTTCTCGAGGAAGATCGCCACCTTCCCAATCTTGTGCCCGATGCCTGGAGCGTCCACGTGATACACGTAGATGCCGCTTCCGATCGGCAGCCCCCTGTCGGTGAGCAGGTCCCAAACCGCCTGCGACGTCGAATCGTTCTTCCGGATCACCCGCACCTGATCCCCGGCCAGGGTGAAGAGCCGGATGACGCAGGATTGCGGCAGGTGGGTGAACTTGACAACGCGGTTGAACTGGTCGAGCTCGTAGGCCGAGTGCGCAAAGTAAGGGTTCGGCACCGCGAGGACGGCGTTCAGCTCCTGCTTCGCCAGCGCGACGTTGAAGCGGTTGGGACCCTTGCTCGAGAACGTGTAGTAGTCGTTCGGTGAGCGCTTCGAGGTCGCGAACACCATCTTGTCTCCGGCCACGATCGGCGCCGACGTGGAGTTGGGCCACAAGCCATACAGGATGTCGAGGGTGCCGCCCCCGACGTCGGGATCCAGCCAGTCGACCTGGTAGACCGGTTGCGGCGTGGCGCTGTAGGTGCTGGTGTATATGGCCACGAAATCGCGATCGTCGGTGTCCGGCAAGCTGTCGGGGTCCCAAAGGCCATCGGAATAGTCCACGTTCCCCGTGGTCCCCGGATTGCCGGCGTTCTCCAGGAATCCGCAGTTGAGCTGGCGATTGCCGGCCACGTCCCAGACCGTGAACGGCACGTCCACGTAGTCCTCGTACTGGTAGACGCGCTGGGTGGGGACGGTGTCGGGGGGGACGGGGACTCTCGTGCGCAGGTAGCGGTAAGCCTTCTGTCCCGCGATCTGGCCGGGCCCGATCGCGCCCGTGAATCTCATCTCCACGTCGAACGACTTCGAGGGATCGGTGGGATCGATGGCGGAACCCATCGGCAGGATGTTGGCGGCGTAGTCCGCCGAGCCGTCGAAGTACGCGCCCCCGATGTCGGGCTCGCCCTTGAGCCCCGGCGGGTTGCTTCCGGCGCTGACGTAGGTCACTCGCCCGAGCAGGCCGAGTGGCGCGCCCGACACCTTGAGCTGGAGGCCGTCGAAGACCGGGTAGCTGAGGTCCCCCAGGAAATCGGTCTGGTTGTTGATGACCGTGTCCACCCTGGTCCCGACCGTCCGGACGATGTACCAGGTCATGGCCCCGGCCGCATCCGGCTTGTAGCCCAGCTTGTAGCTGGCGTTGATCACCTGGTTGCGATCCACGATGCCGACCGTCACGTTGTCCGTGCCGGGATTGAGGCTGATGTCGTATTGACCCTGCGTCGCGGCGGTGACGGACGCGCTCCCCAGGTCCACGCCCGCGGGCGGGGATTGAGCCGCGACGGTATGCACCGTGTCCGCCGACTCCAGCACATGGGGGATAACGGTGGACGCGACGGAATAGGAGCGGACGGTATAAAAGTAGGCGGTCCCGTCGTGCAGCGGGCCGCCGCCAATGGCGTCGGTCGATGCCAGGTACGAGTACTCGATCCCCTTGTCCTTCCCGAGCGCCGCCACCTTCTGCAACGGTACGCAGGCGTCGTTGTCGAACTGCTCGTCGAGCACGGTGAGAACGCCGTCGTTCTTGTCGAACGTGGCCACGCGCGTCCACGGTCCCGCGACCGAGGCCCCCTGGTAAACCACGTAGCCCTCGAAGTCGTAGCCGGTCTGGTTGTATTGCTCGGCGTGATTGTCCCAGGTGAGGAGCACGCCGCCATGTTGCGGCGTCGCCTTCACCGTGGGCGGGGCCGGCGGGTGCGGCACATCGAAGTCGAGGTTGAACGCCGACTGCGCCGCCTCGTCGAAGAACTTCATCAGCGACACGCTGCAGATGCGATTGACGCTCTGTCCCACGACGATCCCGACGACGATTTCCTGGGTGTCTCCCGGGGCCATCGTGAACGGTCCGCTGGAGAGCATCATGCGGCGGTCTGCCGGATTGGAGTCTAGCCAGCCCGTGTTCGTCACCGGGTCGCCGTTCAGCTGATGAGTGGTCACCTGGTGTGTAGTCGGATCGATCACCGGATTCCCGTCGGCGTCCAGTCCTTGCATGTAGTGGTAGGACTTGGTTGCGGTGTTGGGATCCGTGCCGTTGATGTACTTGTTGAACGAGGTCATCCCGAGAGGCACGCCGTTCAGCTTCGGTCCCTTGAAGAAGTCGAATCCGACCGAGGGCGGGGACGAGCCGTACTGGGCGTCGTTGTTGGTGGCGTTGTACACGAAGCCGATGCTCCTCGAGACGTCGCACCCGACCACGTCGTCGGTTGCGCCCCCGAGGTCGGGGTCGCTCCATTGCGACGCGTACATGTTGTCCAGGAACCAGGGCCCGCGGTTGATGAACCGGTACTTGATGAACACCGTGTTGCCGAGGGCGCCCTGGGCGCTGAACCCGAACGTCGTCTGCTGGACCTCGATTCCCAGCGATCGTTTCAGATTGTCGGCGCGGTTGTTGTGCTGCAGTGAATCAAGATCGTTGTAGACCGCCCACATCATCTCGTCGCCGAGGATGTCGAGCGTGCCATCCGACTGAACGGTGACGACCGGCGCACCGTGGGGCACTGCGCCCAGGTTGTAGTCGGCCAGGGCCGCGTCCCGAACCGAAGGATCCGAGTACACCCGATCCAGCTTGTAGACCTTGTACTCGGGCTTGTTGGGATCGTCGGGCACTCCACCCGCGGCGGAGCCCGGAGCGTACTCGTCCGAATACTCGGACACCGCCATGTGCAGGTTGCCAGGGATCTGCGAGCCGTTGATCAGGGCTCCCAGCCACAGCCCGGCCGCGAACACCGCCGTCTTCCCGGTTCCCTTCGGGTACTCGAACCCGGCCGGCTGGCCCTGGTCCACCTTGTCCCAGGCGAACGAGCCGGTATTGGTCACGAACATGCGGATGTTGTTGATGCCGATGGTCTGATTGTTGTCCACACCCTCGGAGTGCGCGGGAAACGCGCGCCTGAACCCTTTCCGGAACTCCTGCCGGTCACGGGCCGCCCACGCGGCATTCGAAGTGAGCAGCAGCGCAATCACCCCGCACACGACGAGCGTCGATTTCATGACTCCCCTCCCTGACTGACCCGTGGACGCGATCATGGCTAGAACCCCATGCGCAGTCCGAACCGGACCATACGCGGGTTCGAGAACAGCGCCTGGTTCTGAAGGGCCTGCGTGTAGGCGGGAGCGATGTCGAGGCCGTACTTGCCCTGCAGATTCTGAGCCGCCGCGACTCCGTCGGCGCTGTTCAGGAACCCGGTGCTGAACGGCGACCCGGTCCCGGTGTAGACCGAGATCGCGTTCTTGATGTCGAACACATTCAGCACCCACAGGTAGCCATCGAGGTCCAGCCCCCCGAGTCCGAACGTGCGCCCGACCTTGAGATCCACGCTCTGCGTCCACGGGGCGTAGCGGGAGTTGAGCGGACCCACGGGCTGCTTGGCCAGCGCCGCGAGACCCACTTCGTCGAAGACCTCCGTCTGCGTGTAGGGCGTGCCGCTCGCCACGTTCCAGAGCACGTTCACGCTGGAGCGCTCGAACGGCCGGATGCCGCCCCACTTGGGCCCCTCCCCCTTGTTGAGCAGGTAATCCAGGTCGATCGACAGCTTGTGGCGCTGGTCGAAGTCCAACGGTGAGGTCTGCTTCGGGATCGCCGAGCCGTACCACGCCGGGTTCGCGCTGCTGTTCGAGACCGACCCGGTTCCGAGCGCGTAGGAGAGGCTGTAGGCGATGTTGGCCTGCACGTGATTGATGCGCCGCAGGGTGAATCCCAGGTCGACGCCCTTGATGGTGGCGAAGTCCACGTTGCGATAAGAGGTGAACCCGGCGGGCTTGGAGCCGATCGCCTGGATCTCGACCAGGTCCTTCACGTCCTTGTAATAGACCGTTGCGTCGAGCTTGGCGAAGTCGCTGAGCTGGTGCGCAACGCCCACCTCGTAGGCCTGGGTCTCCTCCGGCTTCAAGTTGGGGTTGCCGAAGCCGACGAAGTAGCCGGTGTGCAGGATCTTGTACTGGAGGAACTGGTACGAGACGTAGAGGTCCTGGAGGTTCGGCTGCTGGTAGAACTGTCCCCAGTTGGCGTGGAGCACGGTCCGATCCGAAATCGGGAACCCGATCCCCAGCCGCGGGCTGACGCGGCTGTAGGTCTTGCTCTTCGTGAGCAGGGTGTCGATCCCGCCGTAGTTCGGTCCGGTGCCGAGCGGATACTGCTCGCTGCGCAGCGAGCCCGTGTTCACGTTGATGTAGTCGTACCGGAGCCCGGCGTTCACCACGAGGCCCGCGCGCTCGTACTTGTCCTGCAGGTAGTAGGATCCGGTCCGCGGCCTGCGCGCCCCATCCAAGCCGCTGTCCACCTTGTCGCGGCCGTCCGCGGAGAATCCGTAACGGTCGATGTCCCAGGTGTCGCCACCGGAGAAATTGACCGGGAAGTAGTGGTCGTAGTAGCGCAGCGTGTGCTGGTCGTACTCGCCGCCGGTCTTGATCTGGTGGTACGCGTTCCACTGCAGCGTGTAGTCGCCCTTCACCGCCCAGTACGAGGACTGCCGGCGCAGGTAGTCGTCCCACACGTGGCCGTTGCCGCCCCCGATCGTGGCCAGCGAATCGAGGACGTGTCCGAGCGGCGAGTTGGGATCCGAGGTCCCCGGCCAGAACCATGGGATCGCGAGATCGAAGTCCTTCTGGGGCACCGAGCCATAGGCGTCGATGTCGTCGAAATAGAGCCCATCGCCCCGCTTGCGCTCGGTATAGAAGTAGCTCGCCCCCAGGGAATAGAACGACTTGGGATTGAGCGTGTGATTGACCTGCGCGGTCAATGACCGGTTCCGGTCCTGGTAGCGGGGCGTGTGGATCAAGTTGTAGCGGTACTGGTTGAGGTACTCGCGCCAATCGTCGAACGAATACAGCCCGCCGAGCCTGAACGATATCTTCTTGCTGACCGGAATGGTGAGCTTGGCCTGGCCGGTCCAGCCGCCGAGGCTGTTGTCGGGCAGCGGCGCGTCGAAGATCGCGTTCGGCCGGCGATCGCCCTCCCACCGGCGCTGGCCGCTGAAGTAGAAGTTGCCGGCGTCCTTGCCGGGCCAGAGCGGACCTCCAACGTTCGCGTCGTAGATGTTGTAATCGTAGGACCGGGTGCCCAGGAACTTGTTGCCGAAGCCGACGAAGTTGTCGGTCAGCCCTTCGACGCCGCCGCTGTACTTGTTCTGGCCTTCCTTCGTGATCACGTTGACCACGCCCGACATGATGCGGCCATACTCGGCGTTGAATCCGCCGTTCAGAACCACGACCTCCTGGATCGCGCTGTTGTTGATCGAGGTCGTGGAGTTCCCGGTGAGCGGATCCTGCTGTGAGAACCCGTCCACGAAGTAGGCGGTCTCGTTGGGGCGCCCCCCGCGGATGATGAGCGTCGGCCCGTTCTGCGACTCGCGGTCGACGAGCCGCTGGAACGCGACCACGCCCGACTGCTGCGCCGCCGCCTCCTGGTAGCCGCGGATGGGCAGCCGCTCGAGCTGGTCCCCCGACAGGAACCGCGCGGTGCTGGTCGCATCCTTCTGGAGCAGGGGCCGCTCCGCCTCGACGCGCACCTCGCCCATCTGCACCGCCTCGGTCTTGAGCGTGATATTGAGCTCGGTCGTGAAGTCCGGCTGGATGCCGACCTTGTCCGCGACGAACGCGGCGTATCCGAGCAGATTGGCGCGCACGACCTGGTTGCCCCCCGGGATGCCGATGATGAAGTACTCGCCCTTGTCGTCGCTGAGCGCCCCGAGGCGCTGCCCTTCGATCCGGATGTTGACCCCGGCCAGCGGCTCGCCTTTCTCGTTCGTCACCTTCCCGGTCAGCTTCCCCGTGGTGCCGGCCCACGACGACGCCAGCCACAGGACGGAGATCAGCGCTCCCGTGACGAGACCTGCAGCTCGAACTGCGGTGCGATGCATCGTCCCATCTCCTTTCATGGCCACATTGCCCCGGCGCCCGCTTCGAAAAGCGTGCAGAGGGATCCTACTCGGCAGGGATGAACTTCATGCGGGGGATGAACGTCTCGCCAAAGTGGCATTTCCTATCCTCCGTTCGCGTCGGGTAGAGGGGGAAACGCATGCTCAGCGAACCATGAGGGGTGCTGCGCTCGGTCGTAGCGGGGGGAGTCGAACCAAGCCCGAACGGGATGTTCACCCGCCGCTGACATCCGGGAATGTACATCCGCGGCCGCCGGAATGGGTGCACCTTAATTGCGCTAACGCCTTGGGTGAACCTTTCGGGCCAAGAGGACGTTCCACAGACACATGCCGTTGCCGTAGGGGAACGCAGTAGCCGATGTCGGCGTAAGCAAAAGC
>Ga0066709_100001642_pt1 | contig 15107 bp, 13 predicted proteins | sample GraSoiAngelo_158_FD_79665 | JGI IMG/M metagenome (GOLD analysis project Ga0066709, IMG submission 79665) | Grasslands soil microbial communities from the Angelo Coastal Reserve, California, USA - 14_1009_16_30cm | ecosystem: Environmental > Terrestrial > Soil > Grasslands | place: USA...
ATTGAGCTTGCCATATTCGCTGGTGAAGAAGAGAGGTACGTCCGCGTAGGCGTCCTTATCGCGATAGTACACTTCACAACTATCAAAGGGCTTGGAATAGATGTGGATGCTGACGGCGCGCTGGTTGAATTCGGCGAGATTGATGACTTCGTGGACCGGCTCGATGGGATTGACGTAGGTGGGATGAGCAGCGTCGAGGTCGTAGAGCTCGGTGGGAACGACGTGGCAGGTGCCCTTTGCGTCGTCGCGGTCATCGACGCGATAGTTCTGGATGCGGAGGCGCCCTATGGGCGCGGACATCCAACAATTCTGGCCGCGGTGATTGTGGATGCGGCTGTGCTGGCCGATGTCCCAGCAGAGGGTCATGCACTCGAAGAGATCGTTGCGGAAGATGAGGTTGCGCGTGTAATTTCCTTTGGAGAAAAAGCAATATCTTTCGAGGCTCTCGGGATGAACGGCGTGGCGGATGACGTAGTCCTGGACATTTTGCAAGGAGAAGTCGGATTCGGGGATGGCGGAGAGGCCCTTCACCCAATCGTCGATGTTGAGTTTTTCCGTTGCGACGGATTGCGCCATACGATGCCTCCCAACCCTGGTTTGGGATTCGCGGGGATTGCTAAGGAATTATAGCGCATGCGTGCGGAGGTAGAGGAGGTAAAGGAAATAAAGGAGCCGAAGGAACGGAGGGGTGCGGGTCGTTGCCGCTGTGACTTGGTTCTGAATTCGGGGGATGGGATGATGAGGAGGGATGCAATCACGCAGGGATAGCATGATCGAACTGCTGGGCAAATCGAAAGATGAGTTGCGCGCGTTTTGCGCGACGCTGGGCGAGCCCGCCTACCGCGGAGGACAGATTTATCACGCGCTGTACGCGGAGAGGCGGTTTGATTTTGCGCGGATGACGAACTTGCCGGCGGCGCTGCGCGAGCGGCTGGCAAAAGAAGCGCGGATCACCTTGCCAGAGGTGAAGCAGCGATTCGTTTCGACGGACGGGTCGGTGCGGTATTTGTTTGGGCTGAGAGAGAAAGAAGGGGAATTTAACACAGAGGGCTCAGAGGAAGAAGGCACAGAGAAGAGTCAAAAAAGATCTAGGCGCGCACAGATTCAAGCTTCGGTCGAGGCGGTGTACATGCCGAGCGAAGGCCGGCAGACGATTTGCATCTCGACGCAAGCGGGATGCGCCGTGGATTGTCACTTTTGCCTGACGGCCCAACTTGGATTGATTCGAAACCTGACGGGGGGGGAGATTCTCGCGCAGGCGCTGGTCGCGCGGGAAGAACACGGGAGCAAGTCGACTGCCCTAACGATGGAAGAGGATACCGGACCAGAGAATCAGAGGCGAAATCCGAGCAAAATCGCTTCAGGGGCTAAAGCCCGAATTGGAGGGACGCAACTTATGTCGGGGCTGAAGCCCCGACCTCCTAGAGATAAAGTCGGCACGCAGGGTCCAAAGCCCGGCGCTACAGAGACCGCCGGCAAAGTACAAACCAATGTCGTGCTGATGGGGCAGGGCGAGCCGCTGCTGAATTTCGAGCCAGTGATGGCGGCGCTGCGGATTATGCTGGACCCGGAAGGGATGGGAATTTCGCCAAAGCATGTGACGCTCTCGACCAGCGGCATCGTGCCGGGGATCGAACGGCTGGGGCGCGAGAAAGTGCGGCCAAAACTGGCGATTTCGCTGAATGCCTCGAACGATGAACAACGCGACGCGCTGATGCCGATCAACAAAAGATATCCGCTGAAGGTGTTGATGGAGGGTTGCAAGAATTATCCGTTGCGGCCCTGGGAGCATGTGACGTTCGAATACGTGATGTTGGGAGACGTGAACGATTCGCCGGAAGATGCGCGGCGCGTGGTGCGTCTGCTGGCGGCGCTGAAGAAAGTGAAAGTGAACCTCATCCCGTGGAATCCGGGGGAGTTGCCGTACCGCGAATCTTCACCCGAACGAATCGAAGAGTTTCGGCGCATCTTGAATGACAAAGGCGTCCCGGCGTTTGTGCGCTATTCCCGCGGGCGCGACGTGATGGCCGCGTGCGGACAGTTAGCGCTGCTGGATGTGGATCCTCAGTCATCCGCTAGCACAGTTTTGTGAAAGAGCAAGATCTAGCACGCAGTGGGTTAGCGCGTGTGTGTGTGACCCACCTTCCATGGCCATGCGCCGCCCGGAAGGTCCGTGGCAGCATATAAGTCCCTGAAGCCGGATAGGAGGACACCAACGCCCATGGCGGTAAGAGCGATGCGTGTCCAACCGGGAATTCGGGCAGCCTCAAACACAAGACCCGTGGGCCTTTGCCACCAAGTAAGCAGTGTTGGAACCAGCATGGCCAACATTGCGCCGTAAAGGATTCCCATTAGGGCGTGCGTGACGCGCTCTCCAGCGTACACGTCTCCAAGTTCCCTGCGGACAGCGATTTCAATGACAAAATCCCAGAGTGTCAGAACAATTTCGGCGGCAATGACCGCGAGGAGCGCAGCCGTCCAAGCGCCTTCCCAACGCAACCACGGCAACGTGCTGAACAAAATCGCGTAGAACAAATCGCGAGAAGCGTGCAACATCAACTCGGGGGCAGCTTTCCGGCCCCGCGCCGGCAGCCGAGCTTTCCATTCGTGATAGTAGAGAGTGTCGAAAGCCCCGATGAGTCCCTGAAGTCCCAAGAGATAAAGTGCGACCTTCATCTGCAATTCCCTTAGCTTTTCTGTGGCGAGGAAGAGACGCCGGAACCTTTGATGCCGATGACGGACATGAGGCGACCGGTCGTGCCGGCTTCTTTGCGATGGCTGAAGAGGAGGTCGCGGCGACATGCGGTGCACAGGTCGCTCACGACAATGTTTTGGGCGCGGAGGCCGGCGTCCAGGAGTTGGGCCCGATTGGCTTTCCGCAGATCGAGGAGAACGTTCTGGGGCGGCGGCTGATGGCCCGGCGGCTTCATATTGAGCCATTGCAGGGGATTGGGCTCATCGCCAGTACGCAGCTCATCGAACCATACCGAAGCATTTGGGAATTGTGATCGGAATTCCGAAGCGACTTCCGTGCCCACTTCGTAGCAGCAGCCTCCGATGGATGGGCCGATGGCGGCAAGCAAGTGCGCGGGCTTGGTGCCGAATTGCATCTGCATCTTGCCGATGGCTTTTGCGACGATGCGTTGCAGGGTGCCGCGCCAACCGGCATGGACAGCAGCAACGGCGCGATTCTTGGGATCGGCCAACAGAATCGGAACGCAGTCCGCGGTCTGGACAGCGAGGAGTAGTCCGGGGCAATTGGTCGTTGAAGCGTCCCCACGGCAGGACACGGAGGGTGGAGCGTTGAAGAGTTGGACGACGTCGGAATGAATCTGGCTGAGTCCGCAAAGCGTGAGGCTTTCTGCGTGGAGTACCGATTGGAAGCGGCGACGGTTTTCGAGAACATTTTCCCTTGCGTCCCATTCCGCGAAGCCGAGATTCAGGACCTTCTCGCCGCCGAGTTCGCTCACACCGCCGGGCCGCGAGCTTAATCCGTGAATGAGCCAGGGAATTTTAGCCAGGGCGCATACCTGGAGAATTCGCAGGCCGCGGGCCTTGCGTTCGGTCCAGTCCTTCGAGGCGAGGGCGCACCCGGACTTTTTTCGGCGGAGGCTGCGGGTACTTTTCGCGGAGTTCGTAGGCATCGCGGCTCTACCAGTATAATCGGAGCGGGTCGGACTGGCTTGGTCCGGGGCGAACGCGGGCCTCTGGAGGCTTCTTGATCATTGGGATGGGCGTGGACATTGCCGAAGTGGACCGCATCCGGAAGGCGATCGAGCGCTACGGGGAGACGTTTCTGAGACGGCTTTACACGGTGAAGGAGCGAGAATACTGTGAACAGTTCAAGAACAAATATGAGCGCTACGCGGGACGGTTCGCGGCAAAAGAAGCGGGGATGAAGGCACTAGGAACCGGGTGGCGGCGCGGGGTGCGCTGGGTTGACTTGGAAGTGGTACGCGAAAAAAGCGGGCGTCCCACGTTGAAGATGGCCGGTGAAGCAGAGAAAATCGCCGAGCAGCTCGGTGTGAAACACATTGCCCTGAGCATCACGCATACTGAGGAGCAGGCGCTGGCGCAAGTCATTTTCGAAGGATGACCTATGGATGATTCTCCGGAGTTCATGCGGGCCGCGGCAAACCGAATCGCCACGCAGAGCCAAGCAACACCCGGCGTGGAAGGTTATGTGTTTGACGGGGCGGACGGAAGCCAAATGGCTTTCTGGAATGTCACCAAACAGCGGTATCGGCTGCGCACACGCATGAATATGACGGATACATGATCGTCGCGCAGGGCTGCTACACGTTGATCATCGATGGACAGCGGATCGCTCTTCGAGCCGGTCAGGAATATTTCATCCCGAAGGCGTGCCGCACGCCGGCGAAGTCTTGGCCGGGACAAGAACGATTCACGCTTTTGGCGGACACCGGGCGGACAGAGTTCGGGGGTAACCTCGCGTTCCCTTTCGAAACTTACTTCACGACGAGAAAATCGCCGATGGCCATGGCGTCGATGCCGGCACAATAGAAACTGCGGATCGCTTCGCGCGGGTCGGAGACCAGCGGCTCCCCAAAAAGATTGAAGGAAGTATTGAAGAGAACGGGAGCCGGAGCCCGCTCGCCAAACTTATGCAGCAGGCGCCAGAAACGCGGATTGGCCTCGCGCTCGACGGCGTGGACACGCACCTGACCGCCTTCGAAGGAGAAACGCTCCAGTCCCGGCGGGGCCTCGCGTTTGAGCTTAGCGAGGGAGGCCATGAATCTGCAGTTGGCAGAGCAGTCAAAGAGGAAAGGAACCACTTCGGCGGGCGCGGAAAACGCAAAAGGGTGAAAGTCCTCGCGATGCTTGATGTACTGGTTCACGTTTTCGATGACGTATTCGGAAAACGGAGAGGCCAGAATGCTGCGGTTGCCGAGAGCGCGATGACCGAATTCGGTGCGTCCCTGAAACCAGGCGACAATCTTGTTGCGTGACAGGAGGTTGGCGGCTTCCGCGAAGAGCTGTTCTTCGCCAGGAGGATATTTGTAAATGATCTTGCAGTTGTCGAGAACCGCCTTAATCTCGCCGGAAGAGAAGCCCGGGCCCAGATAAAGATGACGCAGGGGCTGGCGAGCGGAATGCCCAAGACGCTTGCGAGCGAGAAGCGCGGCGCCCAAAGCGCTGCCGGAATTGCCGGCCACCGGCTGTACGTAGACTTGTTTGAAGCCACCGCGCGTCTCGAGAGCGCGAACCAGGAAAACATTCAAGAACAAGCCGCCCGCGACGCATAAAGAGGCCACGGAGTGCTGCTTGCGATAGCGTTCGGTGATGGTGAGGACGATTTCCTCCAGGAGGCCCCGGGCGCTGCGCGCAAGCGACGCGCGAATCTGCGGGTCGGAGGCGATCAAGCGCGGTTCCAGGCCCAGATCGCGCAAAACTGCTTCGGAAAACGTCGTGTCTTCCTCGGTGCCTCCTCCCAAATACCGTGTGTTCAGCACCGGAAGGCCATGGTTGTTCCAACGGAACAGTTTGCGAAACACGGGAACGAAATCGGGCTGGCCGTCCTTGCTCAGCCATTGAACCTTGTGTTCATCGCGGTGAGGGCGGAGACCAAGGAGATGGGTGACGCGCGAGAGAAACCAGCCGAGCGAATTGGGAAAGCGGAGCGTTTGCAGCAGGCGAAGCTCATCGCCTTCGCCGAGATAGAGCGATCCTGAACGCATGTCGCCACGTTCATCGAGGGTCAGTACGAGGGCGCGTTCGAGTGGCGAAGTGTAATAGGCGCTGGCGGCATGGCAGAGATGATGGTCGAGGAAGAGGAAGGAGCCGGATCCGCTGTAGAGCCTGCGCATCTGGCGAAGCTGGCCGGCCTGGCGAAAAGTCTGGCCCAGTGACTGGATCCAGGCGGAAGGGCCCGCTCCTGAAAAGCTTTGGCGGAAATGAACTCTGGCCTGGCGCAAAGCGGAGAGGCCCGGCCGGAAAGGAAACGCAGCGATCTGGACATCCTGGATTCTTGCATTTCCCTGCTCAAGGCAGCGAACCACGGCCAAACGAGGAATCCCCCCCGCACCCACGGAGCGGCTGAGTTTTTCCTCTTCGATGGCAGCTACGATCGAAGTCTCGTCCACCAGGACGACGGAGGAGTCACGGCCGAAGGCCCAGATGCCGAGGGTAAGCATCGCGTCAAGTGTGCCACGATTTTCTAGATCATTCGAAACGAAGCGGGTTCAAAATCGACCGAAAGAACCTCTCCGGTCAAAGAGGTCCCTTCAAAGCCGGAAAGCCTCATATCCAGCCAACAATTTGCGGGGTAGACGCCCTCGGCAAGGACCCGGAGATAGTTGCTGGAAAGCGCGGGTGTACGGGTGCCGGAGTCGTCGCCGGAAGGGCGAAGCGTAAGGACGCGAAGTTCCCTGCCTATTTGCGATTGGCGAAATGCAGCGGCTCTCTGGTCGCCGAGAGCGCGCAGTTCGCGGGAGCGGCGCTTGATGACGAAGCCGGGCACCTGGTTGGGGAGAGAAGCAGCCTTGGTGCCGGGACGCTTCGAATAAGAGAAAACATGCAGGGAGGTGCACGGAAGCGCCTCGATGAAGGCAACCGTCGCGGCGTGGTCTTCCTCCGTCTCGCCGGGAAAACCTGCGATAACGTCGGCGCCGATGGCAGCATGCGGGAGCCGTTCGCGGATGAGTTCGACTCGGCGCGCATAATGCTCGGCGCGGTACCAGCGATGCATGGCGGCGAGGACACGGTCCGAACCCGACTGTAACGGCATGTGAAAATGTTGGGCGAGCCGCTCGGTCGAGGCAAAAAGCTCCATAAGATCCTGGGTCACGTCCATGGGCTCGATGGAGCTGATGCGCAACCGCTCGACGGTGGTCTCATCCAGGATTCGACGGAGCAGGTCTTCGAACTCAACGCGCGGCGAAAGCTCGCGGCCGTAGGTGCCGAGATTGATCCCGCTCAAGACGATTTCGCGATAGCCCGCCTGGCTGAGTTTCTGGAGCTCTCCAATTACGGTGTCCGGCGGCAGGCTGCGGCTCTTCCCGCGAACAAAGGGAATCACGCAAAACGAACAACGCGAATTGCAGCCATCCTGAATCTTGAGAGTCGGTCGCGTGTGATTCCCTTCCCCGCCAAAGACGGGAGTAGTGAGCAGTGTCTGCTGCTCGAAGATGTCTCCGATCAAGATTTCCGCTGGCTGCCGCAATTCCGGCTGAGATACCGGCGAAATCGCCGAGAGCGGAAGAAAGCCGCTCGAACGGGAAAATCCAGGATGCGACGAAATCGTTTCGATGAGCTCTGGAATCTGCGGTTTGTGCGAATTGCCGACAACCCAGGCGACGCCGGGGAGTTGGCGCAACTCCTCCGGGGCGCGCTGCGCGTAGCATCCGGTGGCGATGACCCGAGCACGGGGATTTGAGACGTGCAGCTTTCGAATGGCGTCACGGGCTTGCGCGTCAGCCGAAGCCGTCACGGTGCAAGTGTTTACGATGACGATATCGGCGGAAGAAGCGTCCTGGGCTGACGTGCAGCCCCGCTGGAGCAATTGCCGCTCCAGAGCCGCGCCATCGGCTTGCGTCGCGCGACAGCCAAACTGTTCGATGTAAAACGTCGCCATCGAGCTTCTTCCTCAACACCATCCCTAGTTCTCGCATAAGCATATCGGCTTTCCCAGCTAGCTGGTAGCCTTCTGTCAACGAAGCTTCGCCGCTCGCGTGACTCGCCTTTACTCTCGCAAGGCCGCTCCGTTACAATTTCTCAACTTTCATGGCCCATCGACGGCAAAACCCTACGGCGCTCGACAATCCGAAGGTTTCCATTGTCATCCCCGTTTATAACGAGAAATCCACAATCGATGAGATTCTGCGGCGCGTTCTGGACACGGAGTTCCGCAAAGAAGTGATCATCGTTGACGACTGCTCGACGGATGGCACGCGCCAGATTCTGGAAAACATGGCCGCCCGGCAAGCGAACAACGAACCGTCTGCCCCAGCTCAAGACGGAAGCGATGCTGTTGAATTGCGCGACCTGCGCTTTTTCTTTCAGACGCCCAACCAGGGCAAGGGCGCAGCGCTCCGGCGCGGTTTTGCGGAGACTACGGGTGAAATCGTGCTGGTGCAAGACGCGGACCTCGAGTACGACCCGCGCGATTATTCCGTATTGCTCGAGCCCATCATCGACGGCCGCGCCGACGTGGTCTATGGTTCACGATTTCTCGGCGGCCCGCAGCGTGTGCACTACTTCTGGCACTACGTCGCCAATCGCATCCTTACTTTACTTTCGGACATTTTCACCAACCTGAAGCTCACGGACGTGGAAACCTGCTACAAGGTTTTTCGCAAGGAGGTTCTGAAGGGGATTGAAATCAAGTCCAACCGCTTCGGATTCGAGCCGGAGATTACCGCGAAGATCGCCAAGCATGACTGGCGAATCTACGAAGTGCCAATCACCTACGCCGGGCGCACCTACGAGGAAGGAAAGAAAATCACGTGGAAGGACGGCGTGCAAGCCTTGTGGTGCATCATCCGGTTCCGATTGAGTGACTAAGCCGTGGCCCGTGCGTCGTTTTCATAACCGCGAGGATGTTTCAACTTCCACGTCCAGGCGGACTGAATAATCTCTTCGAGCGAAGAATGGGCAGCTTCCCAGCCCAGCACGCGCTTTAGTTTTTCCTTGCTGGCAACCAGTACCGCCGGATCACCGGGCCGCCGCGGCCCGAGTTTGCGCGGAATCTTGCGGCCCGTGATTCGCTCTGCCACATCAATCACTTCGAGAATCGAATAGCCGCGGCTATTGCCGACGTTGAACGCTTCCCCGGACACGCGGTCGAGCTCCAGAAGTGCGCGAACGTGGGAATCCGCGATGTCCAGCACGTGGATGTAATCCCGAACGCAGGTGCCATCCGGCGTCGGATAGTCCGTTCCAAAAACGTCCACATGCGGCAGGACGCCCGCGGCGGCGTCCAGCACACGCGGAATCAAATGCGTTTCCACGCGATGGTTTTCGCCGCGTTCCTGCGACGCACCCGCGGCATTGAAGTAGCGAAGCGTGGCGTACTGAAGGCCTGTATACGCCTTATAGTCCGCCAGAATGCCCTCGAAAACCAGCTTGGATTTCCCATAAGGATTGATGGGCGCCTTGCGATGGTCCTCAGGGATGGGCACGATTTCGGGCTCGCCGTAGGTCGCGGCCGTCGAGGAGAAAATGAATTTTCGCACGCCGTGGCGGGTCATGGCGTCCAGCAGATTTACCCCGCAGGCTACATTGGTCGCATAAAAGATGCTTGGCTCTTTCACCGATTTGGCAACCAACGCTTCGGCCGCGAAGTGCATCACCGCGTCAATCTTGTGTTGCTTGAAGACACCTTCGATCTGCTCGCGGTTTCCCAAGTCTACGTTGCAGAACGCCGCCCCCGGCGGCACGGCGGCACAGTGTCCTTCCAAGAGGCTGTCCAGCGCGATCACCTTCATCCCGCGCGAAAGCAAAACTTCCGCACAAATACTGCCGATATATCCCGCCGCGCCTGTAACCAGAATGTTCAAGGGATTCCACTCCTGAGAAGAAAGAGACGCAATCAAATTGCAAAGACTTAGGATACATCAGAACGGCGAGTGGGAGTTGACAACCAGGGAGCAACGACGGGACTAGGCCTGCGATAACCGGCGCTGGAACGTCAACAAAATCAGGTCCGCGCGGCGGCGCACGCCGAATTTATTGAGCAAATTCGAAACGTGAAATTTCACGGTGCGTTCCGCGATATTCAACTTGCTGGCGATTTCCTTATTTGAGAGGTTTTCGAGCAGCGAGTCCAGCACTTCCTGCTCGCGCCGGCTCAGGTTGGTTACGGAATCCGTCTTCAGCCTGCGGCCCTGGCTGGTGAGAATGGAATCCACGAATCCGGAAAGAAGCTGCCGCGGCACCCAGAACCCACCATTGGCGACCAGGGGCAGCGCTCGGATCAGTTGTTCCCGCGCTTCCATATACGTGAGCAGGCCCTTCACGCCCAGGCGCAGCAGCGAAAAACTGTTGTTTTCTGCATGTTGTTCGCCAACGACGATCAGCCGCGATTCCGGATACCGTTCCAGGATATTCGTGAGCAGCGCGCCGGTAGCGGGCTTCGCGGCGTGCGCGTCAATCACGTAGACGTGGGCTTTGGGCGGCTCCAGGTGGCGCAGGTCCGGCGCCAACACGGACTCCAACTGCTGCGCCACGACCTTGAATGGTGCTTTCTCCAAAATTCGTTCAAATTCGCTCAGCACCAGAGGGTGCGGCGACAGGATGCAAACGGTCAGTTTTGAGGACGCACGTTTTGTATTCACTGTTTGCCAGCCTAAGAGAAAACTGGCCAAAGGGGCAAGTCCCTTTGGCGGGCCTGTTCCTGAACTGTTACTGTCAATTAGGGTGCTTTTTTCCGGGGTACCAATCGCAACAAGATCTCAACAATCCGCCCGGCCGCGTGGCCGTCCCATAAGGGAGGGATTTTGCCAGCTTTCCCCCTGCCGGCCAACACGTCCCTCGCACCGGCGACAATCTTAGCAGGATCTGTCCCCACAAGCAGGTTCGTTCCCTCGGAAATCGTCACCGGCCGCTCGGTATTCTCGCGCAACGTCAAACAAGGAATACCGAGGGCCGTGGTTTCTTCCTGAATACCCCCGGAATCGGTGAGCACCACGGCCGCTTTGCTGAGCAGGCATAGAAAATCGAGGTAGCCAATCGGGGAAATCATGCGCAATTGCGGATGAGGGCGGATTTCGGCCTGAGCGATCCTCTGCTGCGTCCGGGGATGCACTGGGAAGATCACCGGAACCTCCGTCGCCACTGCGTTAATCGCCCCCAGCAGCTCGCTCAGCTTCTCCGGCGAGTCAACATTCGCAGGACGATGCAGGGTGAGCAAGCCAAAGCGCTCCCAGCCCGCTCCATTTTTCAGCCCTAGTTCATCTCCGATGGCCGATCGTTCAGCGACAGATAAGAAGTGCCGCAGCGAATCAATCATCACGTTGCCGACCAGAAAAATGCTTTCGCGCGGCCGTCCCTCTTTCAAAAGGTTCCCGATGGCGTCTTCTTCCGTGACGAAGAGAAACTCCGCCAGCGCGTCGGTCAACACACGATTGACTTCTTCCGGCATGGTCCGGTCGAAGCTGCGCAGTCCCGCTTCCACGTGGGCCACGGGGATGCCCATCTTCACTGCCGCCAGCGAAACCGCAATCGTCGAATTGACGTCCCCGACCACCAGCACCACATCGGGCTGGTGCTGCTCAAGAACGGGTTCGATGCGCTTCAAGATCTCCGCCGTCTGCGACGCGTGCGAGCCCGAGCCGACTTCCAGATTTACTCGGGGCGCGGGAATGCCCATCTGGCGAAAGAAAATGTCAGAAAGCCCTTCATCATAGTGCTGGCCGGTATGCACTAAAATGGCCGTGATTTCCGGATGCTCCCGCATCTCTCTTAGGAGCGGCGCAATTTTCGGCAGGTTGGGACGCGCTCCGACAATATTGAGGATTTTTAGGCTGGGCATTTTCAGACCATGGGGCAGTACTGGTTCGTTACCATAATCGGCGGGTAGTATAGCACCCGGAAACTGTGTTTCGATGGGCTCAGTTCCCCATTCGGCCCCTAAAAACACTCATTCCCTGCTTCCCCGTTCGTGATTGCCCGAGACCTCGCGTAAGATAATAGATTAGCTATCTGTCGATTTTCTCTTCGGCGCGCATCGCTCTACGCGAACGCAACCTCGGAGAAAGTGGCAAAGAGCACGGTATTTCAGCGAATGCGTAATCTGAACGAATCCGGCAAAGCGTTACGAGAGTTGCTCTCGCAGCGAATCCTGGTGCTTGACGGCGCCATGGGCACCATGCTGCAGCAGCGCAACCTGAGTGCGGCGGATTTTGGCGGCCCTGCGCTCGAAGGATGCAACGAGAATCTCGTTCGCACGCGCCCCGACGTGGTCCTGGACATTCACCGGAAATACCTGGAAGCCGGCGCGGACATCATCGAGACCAACAGTTTCGGCGGCACACCGATCGTTCTTGCGGAGTACGAACTCGCCGCGGACGCGCATCTCCTCAACAAGCGTTCTGCCGAACTGGCGCGGAAGGCGGCCGACGAATTCAGCACAGGCGGAAAGCCGCGGTTTGTAGCGGGTTCCATGGGGCCGACCACGAAGGCGATTACTGTAACAGGCGGCGTAACGTTTCCAGACTTGCGCGAAGCCTATTACGAACAAGCGAAGGGGCTTGTGGAAGGAGGCGTGGACCTTCTCCTGGTGGAGACCTGCCAGGACACGCGAAATATCAAGGCCGCGATTCTCGCCATTCGGCAGCTTTCTCGGGAAATCGGGGCTGATATTCCGTTGATCATCTCGGTCACCATTGAAGCGATAGGCTCAATGCTTGCCGGCCAGACCATTGAGGCAATGTGGGCGTCGCTGAAGTTTGCAAAGCCTTTGGCTTTTGGCATGAACTGCGCCACTGGGCCGGAATTCATGACCGACCATATCCGCACCCTGAGCCAGTTTACAAGCGAGTTCGTCTCTTGCTATCCCAACGCCGGCCTGCCGGACGAAGAGGGCAAGTATCTGGAGACGCCAACTTCGCTTGCGGCGCAGCTCGAGAAATTCTTGGATCACGGTTGGCTGAACCTTGTCGGCGGCTGCTGCGGCACAACCGAGCAGCACATTCGCGCAATCGCGGAGATGACCCATGGTAAGAAGCCGCGCCAGCGGCCCGCGGAGACCCATCGCGCTATTTATACGGGAATCGAGGCCATTGAAGCGGAAGAAAGCACGCGGCCGTTGCTGGTCGGCGAGCGCACCAACGTCATCGGCTCGCGGCTGTTCAAGAATCTCGTTGCCGAGGAAAAATGGGAAGAGGCCAGCGAGATTGCCCGGCGGCAGGTGCGCGGCGGCGCGCAAGTCCTGGATGTCTGCTTGCAAAGTACCGAGCGCGACGAAAGAAGGGACATTCCTCTTTTTTACGAAAAGCTGATTCGCAAAGTGAAGCCGCCCATTATGATTGATACCACCGATCCAGCGGCCATCGAACTGGCGCTCACGTACTGCCAGGGCAAGTCCATCATCAATTCCATCAATCTGGAGGACGGCGAGGAAAAATTCCAGCGCACCGTGCCAATTGCGCATGAATACGGGGCCGCCGTCGTCGTGGGGTGCATCGACGAGGATCCAGTCCAGGCACAGGCTTTCACGCGCGAACGTAAGCTAGCCATCGCTCAGCGCTCCTATCGCCTGCTCACGGAAAAGTACGGCCTCGCGCCGGAAGACATCATCTTCGATCCACTGGTCTTTCCATGTGCCACGGGCGATGAGAACTACATCGGCGGCGCCGTCGAGACTATGGAAGGGATTCGCCTCATCAAACAGGCGCTGCCGGACGTGCGCACGATCCTTGGCATCTCCAACGTTTCGTTCGGCCTGCCGCCTGGCGCACGCGAAGTAGTGAACTCGGTTTTTCTCTACTACTGCACCAAGGCCGGTCTGGATCTGGCGATTGTTAATACGGAGAAAATCGAGCGCTTTGCGTCCATCCCGGCCCACGAGCGGGAACTCGCGGAAAACCTGCTTTTTTCCCATCCGCCCAAGAGTGCGCCCGCAGACTACCGGGGCGCGAGCCTCTTGCTCGACGCTCCCGCGGACTGGCGTCAGCAGAGCAAGGAACAGCGCGCGGCCGTCAATCAATTCTGGATCGCGTCCATTGCCGAGCATTTCCGCACCGCCAAGAAAAGGGAAAAAGCGCGCAACGATTTACCTCTTGATGAGCGGCTCGCGAACTACATCCTTGAAGGCACGCGCGACGGATTAATCGCCGATCTCGAGCGCAAACGCGCCGAGGGCACCGCACCGCTCGACATCATTAACGGGCCACTGATGGCTGGAATGGCGGAAGTCGGCCGCCTTTTCAACGCCAATGAATTGATCGTCGCGGAAGTGCTGCAATCCGCGGAAGCCATGAAGGCTGCAGTGAGCCACCTCGAACAGTTCATGGAAAAAGCGGACACCGCCAAGCGCGGAAAAGTGGTTCTGGCTACGGTCAAGGGCGATGTCCACGACATTGGCAAGAACCTCGTCGAAATTATTTTCAAGAATAATGGCTACGACGTCGTGAATCTTGGCATCAAGGTGCCGCCCGAAGAATTGATCAAGGCCTACCAGCAGCATCACCCGGACGCCATCGGCCTTTCCGGCTTGCTGGTGAAGAGCGCGCAGCAAATGGTGACCACCGCCAGCGACTTGAAAGACGCGGGAATCGAGATTCCTTTGCTCGTGGGTGGAGCGGCCCTGTCCGCCAAATTCACGCAGACCAGAATCGCGCCGAGCTACGGTAAAGCCGTCTGCTATGCGAAGGACGCAATGACCGGTCTTCGTTTGATGAATCAGTTGATGGACCCGGCGACGCGCGAGACGGTATTGCGCGAGCACACCGGTTCAGGAAATGGTTTCAGTGTTTCGACAACCGTTAGCGTTGCACCCATTCCGAAGGTGGCACGCTCTCCGCGCATCCGCGCGGACTTGCCGATCCCGGCGGTGTCGCATCTCGACCGCAAGGTCCGTTTGGTGCCGGATTTGCGCGAAGTCTGGGGCTACATCAATCCTTACATGCTGTTCGGTCGGCACCTGGGTTTCCGCGGTGATTTCGAAAAGCATCTCGCGGAACGCAACCCGAAAGCTATCGAGCTCCTAGAAAACATGGAAGAAGTGAAGAAAGAAGCCTTTTCGTTCATGAAGATCCGCGCAGTCTGGCAATTCTTCGAGGCGGAATCCGAAGGCGAGTCCTTGCATCTCTTCGCGCCCGGCGCGAAGGAACCTTTGCACACATTCCGGTTTGCGCGCCAGCGGCAGGGGGACTTCCTTTGCCTCAGCGATTATGTTTTGCCCGCTCAAAATGGCAAGCGCGACCACCTCGCGCTTTTCGTCGTAACCGCGGGGGAAGGCGTCCGCTCACGCTCGGAAAGGGCCAAGAACGAGGGCTACTACTTCCTCAGCCACGGTTTACAGGCTCTGGCCATCGAAACCGCGGAAGCCTGCGCCGAATGGCTGCACCGCCGCATCCGCGAAGACTGGGGCTTCCCCGATCCGCCCGAATTGACCATGGCGCAGCGCTTTACTTCGCGCTATCGCG
>Ga0066709_100001643_pt1 | contig 15107 bp, 15 predicted proteins | sample GraSoiAngelo_158_FD_79665 | JGI IMG/M metagenome (GOLD analysis project Ga0066709, IMG submission 79665) | Grasslands soil microbial communities from the Angelo Coastal Reserve, California, USA - 14_1009_16_30cm | ecosystem: Environmental > Terrestrial > Soil > Grasslands | place: USA...
AGGAGGCAAATCCATGATTACTTGCGATCTCTGCGGCGAAGCAAAGGATTGTTTGCAGAAGGAAATTGAGGGCAAGGAATACGATATCTGTTCCGAATGCTGGAACCCGTTCGCACAAAAGCTAAGGGGGAAAGGCAGAGTGAAGGATCGGGAAACCGTGTTCTTACCAGCGCCGAGAATAATCAAAGAACAGGATGACGAAGAGCCGGGGCCGCTACCAGGAGAGCCGCCAAGGATCTGGGGCGCCGTGGAGAGACCACATTAATAAGCCGTACAACGAGCCGCTGCGAACCTCAATTGAGACTCGTCGACTCACCGTGCGTCCGTTTGAGTCGGGCGACGTTGATCCAGCCCGGAGCACAGATGCTTCGTCTCCGTCGCTCGCCAAAGCTGTACTGGCCGCAGGCTATTGTGTCAAAAGCTCAATCATCGAGATCCTGAGGGATGTTTCCGATGATACCCGTGGACGCAAAATCCAACTGTTTCTCCATCACTCTTCCTGTCCTGCTGTTTATTGTTATGTACGCACCGCTGCGCGCCGGGGCGCAATTCGGTGCTGTGGTCGGTGGGGAGCCGAACCAAACATGGGCTGGGCGCAGGATTGTCACGCTAGAAGGATTTGGAGACTATTTTGCTTCCGGTGACCATGGGCAACCTCAGTTGATCAGGCCTGAAGGCCTGGGCGTGAATATCGTGGCCGTGGTGCAGCGCTTTGAAGGAGACCGTATTTGGATCAAAGCCAACGGGGCAGGCGATGTGCCAGTGGGTTGGGTGAACAAGAAGAGTGCGATTTTGTTGGACGATGCAATCCCTTACTTCACATCTCTAATCGAACATAATCCGAAGGACTGGGATGCCTACCTTCGTCGCGCGGAATCTGAACACGCGTTGAATCAGCGCGAAGCTGGCATTGCGGATTACACGCGTGCGATTGAACTGCATCCAGACGAACCGTTTTTATTCCAGCGCCGAAGCCGATCCTTCCGGACCATGCCGGTCTGCCCTCAAGCTGCGGCGGATTTTGAAAAAGCGGCCCACCTCAAACCCCAGTGGGCCGAGGTTTACAGCCTGGAGGCGGGTCTTTATGCGGACTGTCCGGATCCTACATACCGCGATCCAGAAAAGGCTATTGCGCTCATCGAACACGCGATTACCCTCGACACAGAACACCCCACGTACCTAACTGTGCTCGCTCTTGCATATTTCAGGTCTGGCAGCTTCAAAAAGCAGTAGATACGCAGAGGCAAGCCCTTGAATCTCCGAGATTTCCTCCTGGGTATCGTGACGAGGCGACCAGCCAATTACGAGAGTATGAGCAAGCAGTTGCCGCTCAGAAGCATTGAGCGTCTTGGCGTCTGAGGCGCGCGACATTCGTTCAGCCTGAACCATGTCTTCACATTACATTTTTGTGATCGGATCACAGCACACTCGCAATGTATGGTCCGCCGCCGCTTCGCCGGAGTTCCAAGAAGCGGGCCCGAAGTCCGGTTCCGGTTCAAGGAAACGTGATGCTGTTCAACGTTGCCAGGCTCGATCTCCTCGAACGCCATGTCTGGCCAACGTCTAAGTACACGTCCGGAATCGCCGGGCCTGCTGCGCATTGATGAACGGCGAGGAGTTGCTTCGACAAATGCTGGATCGGTTAGTCGGTGTGATCTTCGCATAGTGTTGTGTTGCCGTGGGAGTTACATGCCCAAGCCACTCCTGCAGCTCAAACAGAGTCATCGGCTCTTTGGCGTTGAAAAGCTGCCTCAACGTGAGGTTACTTGATAGGGCAAATCCATTGCGGGCGGCTATCTCCTCCGGCGTAATAATGAGAATAGGTAATAGAGGGGAGCCAGCCATGCACGGAATCGTTTTTAGTGAACTGCAAAGATTTGTCGTGAGCAAGCATGCACATGCGGGTTGGAAGGCGGTGACGGAAAAGGCGGGACTGGCCCATAAAGTGTATCTGGCCGCTGGGCAGTATCCCGATTCAGAAATCGTCTCACTGGTGACGGCGGCCTCGGCAATCACGAAACAGGATTCCATCCAGACCTTGGAAGCGTTCGGTGAATCCATCGTGCCATCGCTGCTGAAGATGTACGGCCACCTGCTCAAGCCCAGTTGGAAATCATTGGATGTTATCGAGCACACCGAGGGAACTGTGCATACGGTGGTTCGTGCGAGCGACAAAGATGCGCTGCCGCCAAAGCTGCACACGCGGCGGACGGGGCCGGACACGGTTGTCCTCGTTTACGATTCACCGCGAAAGATGTGCGCACTAGCCGTGGGAATCGGGAAGGGCCTCGCCCGCCACTTCAAGGAGGTGCTCTCCGTCAACCAGACGCAATGCATGCATAAAGGCGGGCAGTTTTGTGAGATTGTCTTCCGGAAGACGGGGTAGAACGTGACGCAGCAGGACCTTGGCCCTCAAAACGCAGAACCTTGTTTTGGAGCGAGTGTGCGAGAGCATTCGACTTGGAGCGGGCAGTAAGGCAGCACCCTCGAGTCCGTCTATCAGTATCCCGTGCTGACAACCTCCATATGCCCTTCGATGTAGGAATCGGGTCGTAGCCAGGCTTCATATCGAACCAAAATACGGGTGCCCTCGCGACTAACGAGCATCCACAAACCATTCATGTATCCGAACCTTGAAAACAGCCCAAGACGGATGTCGTTCGCATTCGGTGCAGTCACGTCGTCGTATCTCTTGCCAACCAATTCTTTACGTTGATAGCCAACAAGTTGGCAGAAACTGTGCTCAAAATACGATCTACTCAAGTTTGGAGTCTTTAAAATCGTTGCCGTAGTGGGTGCCGGACTCAAGGAAAGCAAGAATGCGCCTGGTCCCGGGCGGCGGGGGACGTGCTGTGAAGCGTCACCCCGAGCGAGATTCGATGGGCTATCCAGTCCACGATCACTCCCACGAAAGAGCCAATGGAAATCATCAATGCAACAGTAAAAAACTACAAGGTATCTGCCAGATCGCCGACTGGGTGTTTGCGACTGCGCAAAGACGTAAATCGATGTTTCGCTGAATATGGCTCCAAAATTTAGTGGCGAATCATTTAGAACGCGCGCTCGTGCAAGAAGAATTGGAAACCCGATATGAGCGGCAGTTTCGACAGCAAGGCCACAGTGAGCCCGGTTCAGGGGTTTGCGCTGTTCTCGGGCATGTCACCGGCCGATTGTACGAGTATCGTTTCTGCCGCACATGAAAAGAACTTCTCGCGGCGACAAACAATCTTCGTCGAAGGCGATCCGGTACAGCAAGTACCACTGCTCGTCTCGGGCTCTGCAAAAGTAACGCAGTCCGGCCAGAGTCGCGGCGAAGTCATCCTTCGGCTCTGTGGACCAGGCGAACTGCTCTCGTGCTGTTCAGAGGGCAGACATTGCTCAACGGCACAGACACTCGAATCATCCAAGGCACTCATCTGGGACGCGGCCAAGTTCGAGGCTCTCTGGGAGCGCTTTCCAATGCTATGGCGCAATACGGAGCGCATTCTTTTCGAGCACCTGGAGAAACTAGAGGAACGTTTTCGGGAAATGTCCACCAAAAATGTTGCTCTGCGACTGGGTAGCGAACTGGTTCGATCGCTGAAGCACGTGGGTCACGGCGTAAATGGCGAGGTCGAAATCAGGCTTTCCCGTGAGGAATTGGCAGGCTTGGTCGGCGCGACACCGTTCACTGTGAGCCGGGTACTGTGTCAATGGGAACGGCGAGGCATAGTGGCTGGTCGACGACGGGAGGCGGTGACGGTCCGGAACCTTCAGGCTCTTATAGAGCTGTCTAAAGGTGATGATTCTTGATTCTTCCGCCTGAACCAACGCTGAAGATTAGGCGTGGCCGTCGGTCTCACTTTGCAAACAGCACGTGTTGTTTCCGATGGCTTCTTGTGCACCAGGACACCTTGCTTGCCTTCTAGAAGCCTCAATGTAACAATCCCGCCACGATTATTGGCGACCGCCTTCGCGAAATGCGCGAAGCAAAGAAACTCTCCCAAGGTGACGTTGAAAAGCGTACCGGTCTGTTTCGCTGTTATATTTCCCGCGTAGAGAATGGCCACACTATTCCCGCCATTGAAACACTGGAGAAAATGGGCAGGGCGCTAGAAGTTCCTAGGTACCAGCTTTTCCACGATGGTGAATGAGCCGCCCAAGCTACCAAATCTTCTTAAGGCGGAAGTCGTCTGATGAAAACGCTTGGGGCAGTTCGGGCCAGGTGCGCGGCATCTGAACAAACTTCGCTGTCTGTTGGGCAAGTCAGACGACCAAAACCGCAAGCTCTTGGCCCAGAAACTGGCCCGTCGTTAAAAAGACTGCAAATCATCCTCGGTCAACCATAGGTTTCTTCATAAGCTGTTCTAGGCGTTCGAACGTGCTTATGTGACCGCAAGATTTGGCGGCCTCTGGAAGCTCATCCCGTGCGATACCTATTTTCGCAAGGTCTCTGGAGAGTTGGGTATATATCCTGCTGTATGTGGGGTCTCCTTTGGGCGTACCTTTTTCCTTGTGCTCATTCAGCGCGAGTTCTAGGCTCCTAAAGTACTCGACGAGTTCACGCTGCGTTTCCATCGCGGAAAGCCTATCACTCAACTCGGCCACGAGGCAATCGCGCCGCTGCGCCAGCGCGCTAGCCCAGCTGGTGGCTCTGTGACAAGTTAGACAGTGCCGCTGGATGGGTTGTTTCTTCCAGGCTTCTGGCAGCTGACCTTCGTGGATCAGGAAGGAAATCCAGATGTGGGACAGCCTTCACATTTGAGAACGTACGCTGGCATTCGATTCCGACTTGAGCCAATCAGGCACCACGGCAGGGGTCGGGAATCGTCCCGGCGCAAGAACTCGTTCTTCGGGGGCGTGGCCGCTTGGGGCACGCTCTAGGTTCTCTCTTAGATTCATCAGCGATAGGAAAGTGCAGAGGATGCGTCTTTTTAGGTCGTCCGATAAGCACAGGTTGCTGGTGACGCGAGCGAGGAGCAAGGCGCATTCGCCGACGTAGGTGGCCATCTCCGCACGTCGTTCAACGGTCGCCTTGCGCAACGCAACTTGGCGGTGCATCTCAGCGCACGCCTCCTCCACGCTCCATGTGAAGTGGTTGATGCAGAGACCCACGGAATCGAGTTCCGTCGGTACAGAAAGCTTGCAACGGGGAATACAAGCGCGATGCTCGCTAGGCCTACTCATCCACACACCCTGCCCCATATTTATGCAATAGGGATGCCAATCCTCACAAGGAGCAGGGGTTAAAGGGCCAGCAAAGAAGCTGAATTCGCAAGAGTCTTTCCCCTGACGTGCGCATCCAAGCGGCACGAGCCAATCCTCCCGTTGGCTCCAAAAAGGGGCCCGCCAGGCGTTCTTGCCCAAGAGTCGAGTAGGTCTATAACCATTGACTCTAAGCCTCTAAGATGCAGGAGGTTAGCCGCCGAAGTGTCCGCTGTTTGGCGAATCCAGGAAAGCACACTTCGCTGCATTCCTGGCGCGGTCACCTTCCTCAGTTGCGTTCCTCGTTACTTCAAGTCCGAAGCCTGATGCGTGTTCAGCGACCTGAAGAGGACCATCCAAGGTGCAATGTTCGCCAGAGGTTGGGAAACCTGTCCGGATCAAACGCTTCAGTACTCCTATAGGCTACCTCCTAGTACTCCTATGAGCTACCCAAAATGTGAAATGGAATTCCCATACTCACCGACTCTCTCCTGATTCGAGGAAGGCACCACCGCTATTTCGCAATAAACGCGAGCGAGCAGTCGGTCCTGCGTCGGAGAACCTGCGCGCGCTGAGAAACAACATGCACGAGAACCGGGTGACCTCTGGAGCGCCTCGGCCTGAAAGGGCACGAGGGGCCAGTCCGCGAAGGCCTAAAGCCACACGACGGAGGCGCACGCTCTGGAGGAGTCGGGCCGCGCCATACTATCGATGAACCAGACGAACAAGAACAGCGATCCTCGGCGGAGCCTGGGAAAAAGGGGCGCGGGCCAAGAAGAACATCGTTCAACCCAACACTCGTCCGACACAGAGCGGAGACTGAGTGTCCCAGGGATTGAACGGTGTGCCAGTAGCAGCACCGCTCGCCAATCCTCCAAGGTGGGAGCCGTATGCGGTAATGCCGCTCGCACGGTTCTGTCCGGAGGCGATCAGCAATGATCGTCCCTACCGCGACCCAGTGCCAGGATTACTGTGAACACCAACGCATTGGCGGGGATATAGAGATTAAAGTCGGCCAAGCTGTGCACGAGAATTGCCGCAATACTCCCGATGCAACCCAGAGAAATGGCTTTGTCGAAACTCTCTTCCGTTTTCCTGTACCGACGGACGGTTTGGACGAGCACCCAGAAGATCGAGCCAAACACCCAAATTGCAACAGGCAAGCCGAGCTCGCTCGCGACCTCCAGGTAATCGCAGTGCGCGTGTTCGACGAGATGAGTGAGGAAAACAGTTTGAACGGAAGGATAAACCACCGAAAAGGACCCCAATCCGGTTCCGAGAAGAGGATGACGGCGAATCAGCCCGAGCGTATCGCGCCAAATCGAAATGCGATTCTGATCGCTGAAATTGTATTCTTGCCCGAGAGTTGCAAATCGGCGCATCACCGGATCAATGCCGATCCACACGATAAGCCCGACGACACCGAGAGAAAAGAATGCGGCGATTGCCAACCTTGTTCGCGCTCGCACGGACGCCGTCCCAGCGAGCGCCAGAATGGCAACGAGTGAAACCAGGGTAGAAATAATCCCCATTCTCGAACGCGAAAGGACCAAGGCGACGAACAGGAGGATGGCAAGAAAGAGCCACAACACCAGAGAAAGCAACTCGGTCCTGGAAGCAATTTTGCGAAGTGTAGCTGTTCCGCTTGAGGTGTTCTTAAACAGAAGCGCTGCCCAGCGCAAAGCTAGAACTACAGCAAACGGCAAGATCATTTCCAAAAAACCAGAGAAATGATTGCGGTTGATGTATGTGCCGGTGGCGTCTTCCAGGTAGTATTTTTTGACGTAGGTGAAAATCTGTTGCCAGCCGGTGAGATACTGAATCAGGCCGTAGAGGGCCTCGAACGCTCCCAGAGACACGAGAGCAAAGACCAGTCGCATGTTCGCGTTACGGTCTCGGCATAGGACCAAGGTCAGGATAAAGACCGTCAAATAAGTGACCAACAGCAAAAGGTGCGACACCGTTTGGTACTGTGCCATGCTGACAGTGAAATGAGACTCGCCAAGTAGATCGTCAGGGGCTCTTCCGAACAGAGGAGCCAGGGAGACGGGAAGCGGACAGACTTGTAGCAGTACCAAGGCAAGCAGGAGGAGAGGGCTGGCGATGGGAATGTGGATGGAGATAACTCGCGAAAACTGGCCGGAGACAACGAAGAGAACCCCAAGCCCCAGGATGATCACTTGCGTTACGGCAAAAAACGAAGGCGCTGTACCCCCGAAGGCCAGAACCGCTACACACACGGCAACGGTAAGGCCAACTTCAAGCAATCGAACCATAGAAGGCCCGCGATGGATCAGTCACTCGCTTTTTGTTGGGGCGGCATCTGGAAATTCGCCGTGACGACAGTTTCGTGCGAAGAAGAGTCGGCATTGGGACCATACTGGCCATAGTTGTAATAGCCGTTAGCGCGGATGTCCACGTTATTTAGCACGACGCCGATCATGTTTCCACCCACGCTGCGGATTCCGGATTGCGCGTGAATCAGTTGCTCGCGAGGCGTGGTTCCGTTCTTTACCACCAGGAGCACCCCATTTACCAGCGGGGCGAGGATCCGGCTATCGGCCAGGGCAAGCATAGGCGAAGAATCAAGGATTATAAAGCTGTACTCCGCGCTCGCGGACCGGATCAGCGCTCCCATGCTCTGGGAAGAAAGAAGCTCGGAAGGATTCGGAGGCACGGGGCCACAAACCAAGAGATCAAGGCCACGCGACCCAGAGGGACGCACTACGGCGCGCCAATCCTCTTGACCGGTAAGGTAGCTGACCAAGCCCGGGCTTCCACTGGTTTCGAACAATTTGTGCAGAGAGGGAAAACGCAGGTCCGCATCCAAAAGCAAGACTCTGTAACCAAGTTGTCCTAGTGAAATCGCCAGGTTGCACGCGACAGTGGTTTTGCCCTCGGCAGGCTGCGTGCTTGTCACCAAAAGCGAGCTCGGAGGCCGGTCCGGAGTCGAGAGCAAGACCGAGGTACGGAGACTACGGAACGCTTCGACGAGGGGGGCATGTTGCGTTCCGTCCCTATCAATGCGGTGCCAGAAGGAGCGCGAGTTTTTGCCAGCTCCATTCCCTTTGAGCACGAGAGCTTTATCCCTTGGAAGGAATCTATGAATACCAAGCTGGTCGCCATTTGACGGGGGCACAACTGGAATCATGGCCAGAGAAGGAAGGCCAAACAGCCGCTCGACGTCGTCATCGCCCTTGAGCGTGTCGTCCATGCGTTCCTGGAAGAGCGCGGCGCAGATACCTAGCCCTAATCCGAGAAACATAGCCACAGCTAGATTCAGGAGCGTTTTCGGCTTAACGGGTTTCGCTGGCGGTTGAGCGGAATCCACGAAGCGGATGTTGCTAGCCTTCAGGCTGGCGGAGACTCCAGCTTCTTTCAGCTGCAGCAGCAGGCCTTCGTAAAGCTGCTTGTTAGTGTCCACCTCACGTTTCAGAATGTTGTACTGGACTGATTTTTCGGCGATTAGGTTTACCTGCTTCTGTTGGTCCGTCAGTGCCTGCTGGACCAGGTTCTCGCGGCGCATCGCGGCGGAATAATCATTGACAATCCTGTCGGCCGCACGCTGGCGCTCCTCTCGAAGCGAGGCCGCGATTTCATCAATTTGGCTCTGGATTTCCTTCACACGGGGATAATCCGGATTAAACGTCGTCGACAACTGAGCATGCTCACGCTTGAGCTCCGCTAGGCGCTCGCTCAAGTCTTGGATCAATTTATTTTCGAACACTCCAGGCAAAGCTCCGGACTCGCCGGTCTGAACCAACCGGTAGAGCGCTTCCTTTTCGTATCGCTCGGCTTGCGCTTTGGTTAGCTGCTCTTGCAATTGTTGGAGCCGCTCGTTTGCGACATTCTGGCTGGCCCCTTTGCCTGTTTCAAGGAAGACTAGGCCATTGTGCCGCGCGTAGCTTTGAAGCGCATCTTCCGATTTCTCCAGTTTTGCTTTCACACCTACCAGCTGCTGCGAAAGCCACTCCGCGGCCTTTTGTGTTGCCTGCCATCGTGCTTCCAGGCTCTGGTCGACATAGTCCTCGGCAAGGGTGTTGGCGACGCGCGCGGCAAGTTCCGGATCGTGCGAATCAAATCGAACTGCCACAAGACGGCTGCGGTTGACGGGATCGATGGTCAACCGATCCAGGAATCGCTCGAGGACTCGCTGAGAAAGCTCCCGATCGCGGACTTTAGGTACCGGACCGGTTGCAAAAGTTTGCGTTGTGAAGGGTTTTCTCCTCTCCTGCCAGAATCGCCACCACATGGGGGAGTTGAATTCGGGGAGAGTTTCCAGGCGGAGCTGGTCAATTGCGCGGCGCGCCAGGCTTTCACTGCCAAGGATGCTGTATTGTGTTCTCAGGTATGCATCGGACACGGCATCGAGCTCATAGAGTTCTTTGATGGTCGGGATGTCCGGATTCTCCTTCTGAATCTCCAGCAATACCTGAGCCCGGTAGACGGGCCGCTGCTTCAGTGTCGCGATAAGGATCGCCGTAAACAAGATGAAAAAGACGATTAGGATCGTCGACAGACGCTTGCGAAGAATGCGGCCATAGCTGCGGAGGTCGAGGGCCTCGTCAGACTCAAGGATCTCGTAGGAATCAGGCATCTCTATGACCCGCGTATTGAGAGCGTCCGGCCCGCGCCGCTCGAGCCGATGACCGCGGCCATATAGCTCGACTTGATTTTTATCGCCCATATACTTATCAATGGAAAATGAGGAGCCCGGTCAGTGTTTGCGCTGCGGCTTCCACTCCCCGACTCAATGTAGTCTTCGCAGCACTGTTCGGCACGAAAATTATATCTTTCGGTTCGAGCACCGGGTCTGGGGCTTTCCCCGCCAGGATCTTTCCCAAGTCAATCGGCGTCTCCTTCCGCTCACCACTCTGCTGATCGGTGCGGATGATTCGCGCCCCGGCCTTCGCGGCGGTACGAGTGAGGCCCTCGCTCAAGGCCAGCGCCTGCAGAACGGAAATCTTTTCATTCGATTTCAGAGCGAATCCGCCAGGCCTTCGAACCTCGCCAATCACGTAAACAACCCCAGCGCGAGTGACCTTGACGATGTCGCCAGGATGAACCAAGGGATTGCCGCGAGAATCAGCCGACTCGAGTAAATCCTTCAAGTTCACCTGCACGGCATCTTCGGATGCGGATCGATTACTGTTGAGGGGCGACGAAACTGCCATCCCTGCGGCAGCGTTTTGTGTGCTGGAAGAAGATTGATCCGGCCAAGCGGGAAGATCTGTAGCGAGGTGCGGCTCTCTGGACAGAGCCGCACCTCGCAGAATGATGACAGTTTCTCCGGCATCGTCGGCCAGGCCTTCTGCGAGGGAGAGCACCTCAAGCAGCGTCTTGCTTCCACGGATCTGGAATACACCGGGCCGTCTCACCGCCCCCATCACCGAGACAGGATGGCTTTGCATCTCGTGTACGAAGACACTCACGTGAGGATCCTTCATATAAGTGCGGTGAAGGAGTTCCTGGAGCACAAATTCTAATTCCCTCGGGGTCAAACCCGCCGCCCGAACCGACCCGAGCAAGGGAAGGGAAATGTCGCCGCCCGCTGAAACGCGGACTTCGCGATTCAGTTCCTGGGCTTCGAAAATATTGATGTTGAGTACGTCTTCGGGACCGATGCGGTATTCCCCGGCGCTTACGGCCGGTGCCGATGGATTGGAATCCAGTAGTTCCTTCAGGCGGCGATTCCAATCCTCGGTAGTTTCCAAGTTTGGCCGAGGTGTATTCTGGTTCTGAGTTGCTGATTGTGGAGTAGAGAGAACTTCTTGCTTGCCTTGGATAGAATCGTTCGTGTTGGCCGATAGCATATCCTGCGGGAAACACAATAGTCTCATAGCGATTGCAAAGATGGCGAGAACCAACGCTTTGGACCCAGTTTTCTCCACTTGAATTGCTCTGACTCCCACTTCGAAGCACAGACCGGACAAATCCAGACTACGAACCAAAGAAGCGCTAGTCGATAAGGTGCACCCTTGAATTGGAATGCAGGTGAAGACCTGAGATTGAATGAGCCGAACTCCTCCAGAAGAAAAGGCTTAGGCGCGCGCTTGGTGGCCTGGCGCCCGCTTTGGCAGGCAGCTGCCGCTGACCTGGAAATTCTTCAGCCGCAAGCTCTCGAGTAGCAGGTAAGCGATGAACTGTGAACCATAGACCAAGTAGCGTCGCCATAGGCGGCGGGGTTCCTGCAGGAGCCGAAAGAACCATTCGAGGCCGTGTTCACGAATCCAACGAGGTGCCTGCTTCCGCCTTCCGGAAAGCATGTCAACTGCCGCGCCAACGCCCACCAGCACGGGCACATGTAATCGCCCCTTGTGCTCGTGCATCCAGCGCTCCTGCTTTGGAGTCCCCAATCCCACCCAGAGCACATCCGGCGCAGCGCGGCCTATCATCTCCACCATTTTGTCATTTTCCTCGGCACTTAGTGGCCGAAAGGGAGGGGAGCACGTCCCAACTACATTCAGCCACGGGAACCGAGCCTTGAGCGAAGCTGCAAGGCGCTCGGCAACACCCGGCTCTCCTCCATAGAAAAAATGTCGGTAGCCCTTCTCAGCGCTCTCCTCACAAAATGCCAAGAGCAAATCTGGTCCGTAGACGCGCCTGCGCAGAAGGTGTCCCCGGCGCCGGCCCAGCCACACTAGCGGCATGCCGTCGGGCACAGCCAGGTCGGTTGAGTTCAGAATTTCCTTGAAGGAAGGATCATGCTGCGCTTCAACGATGCCATGCATGCTGGTGGCCGCTATGGAGTGGCACCCATGGCGTTCGCGAATCCATTCTTTCATCCGCTGGACGACTTCTCCGATCTGCACGGCGTGCGTTCGAACTCCCAGTACGTCGAACGTCGCACTTTCGAATCTGCCGGCGTTCGGCTCCCTCAGCACTGTTTTGGCGAGGTGCGCTGGTTTTGCTAAGACTGCGTAAATGGAGACCCCAAAATTGCTCAGCAGAGAATCCTCCAGACGCGCAGCGATCCGCCGGTAAGTGTCCTTAAAGGGCAGCGGAAATGAATCGAGCGGGGGAAAAATAAATCCGGACTTTTGAATTTGAAATCCGATTTTCCGGGCCATGGCAAAGAGTCTGCGGCGTGTGTAGATTCGTGCGTAGCAAATGCGTCGGCGTAGTAACTCGGGCAGCCATGAAACCAGGGGGACATTCCGGCCAAGCGACAAAGTTCCCAGCCGGCAGGGATGGCTTTCAAACGGATAGAACTTGTTCGGAACAAAAAGGACCAGCCGCCCTCCCGGTTTCAATACACGAAAACATTCTGCCAGCACTTTCGTGTCGCAGTGCGTGTGTTCTAGGACTTCGATCATGGTGACCGCATCAAAACTCTCCGTGGCGAAGGGCAGATGCTCTCCGCTCCCTTGCACGCGCGGAATGGCTTCACGGAACGCCTGCAAATGCGGCATATGAAGGTCAATCCCGCAAACGGACTCTGCTCGCTGCGCCAGTTCTTGTGTGTAGCAGCCATTGCCGCATCCGAGATCCAGGACCCGCATGCCATTGAAATCCAGGATCTGATCCATTTTCCCCATGCGTTTGCTGACGGCATACGAACCGTAGGATGCGGGCCCTCCTAGTGGGACGGATGCCTGCGCAAAGGTGGAACGGTTTCTCCCCTTATGAGGAACAGGCCGCGAGCACACTTCCTCATACAGATTTGACATTTGCTCGGCGCGTCTCTCCCATGTTTGTGTGCTTGCATAAGCGTGCGCCGCCTCGCTCATCTGCTTGCGCTCTTCAGGGAAGAGTGCAAGCCGGCGAATGCCGTCGGCGAGGCCAGCCAGCGTTTGCTCGGGAGAAGTTACGGGAATCTTGATTCCCGCTTGTGGTGGAACAAAAGTGCCTACTCCCTGGTGATCCAAAGTCAAAATGGGCAGTCCATGGCCCATCGCTTCCAGAACCTGCGTGCCAAAGGAATCCTGCAAGCTCGTGAAAACGAAAGCATCCGCGCAGCGATACAATGGCGGCATTTCTTCCCAAGGCAGTCTGCCGAGGAACTCCACTTGGCCATCGAGGCTGAGGCGCTTTGCGCATTGTTCCCACGACTTGCGCATTTCTCCGTCGCCGGCGATCAACAGCTTCACTCGGAGGTCCTTTGTTTGTTCCAGGGCTTTCAGCGCGAGGGGCAAAGCCTTTCGCGGTTGCATGCGGCCCGCCCAGAGCAAGGTGAGCGAGCCGTCGCTCGGCTTGGAAACGGGCTCGCGCAAAATAAAATTCGCCGAGAGCCCGGAGTCCAGAAAAGGTCTTACGTCCCGGCCCCCAATTCTACTCAGCAACTCAACAGTGTCGCGATTCGTAGCGAGAAGAACGGCGCTCGACCGGACTGCTTTCCGCAGGAATGGCGAATGAGGTAAGAGACTGACGCGAGCGTATCTCAAAACTTCCCGAGCCCAGCCGCCGCCAAAATAATCTCGGAATGAAAACGGAGCCCGCTGGGCCCCTCCGATTGGCCCCCAAATGAACGGGGTGGGTATCTTCCAGACAGGTGGGGGAGCGCTCAACGAACCATAACTGACATGATGAACGATATCGAAGCCAATCTGCTGATTAAGCTCGATTGCTTTTTTGTAGGCCCTTTGCAGCCACAGCAGGTAATGAAGACGGAGGCCCCTGTCGGCCCCGCGAGAATCCCACGGGTCAAGCGACCGCGGCACGGCTACCCAGTGAAACTTCAAATTTGTGTTTTGGAGATCAGCAAGAAATCTCTCAACAGCATCCCGGTCGTGGGGGTGCGTGAGAACCCAAACCTGGTGCTGCCGCGAAAGCTGCAGGGCCCAATTCCACGTAAAGCTAGGTTCAGAACCCTGGCGCGGGCTACAGGCGTGACCGATGATCAGTATCTTCATTTCCAGTGCCTACGATGAACCGCGATGACGTTTGTGATATCGTGCGTCGTGGGTGGCTCATCCAGCGCGCCCAGGTCTCCGGATTTCGTGAGAAAAAAGAATCTATAACCCCAGGTTCTTAACAAATCCCAAGCGCCGGATGGAGCGAGACTCAACTGCTTCGCGGCAGCGGCGTTCACCTCGAAAATGATCGTAGGGTGAGAATGAGCGGTAACCTGTGCAGCTCCGCGAAGGGCAAGCTCTTCGGCTCCCTCCACGTCTAGCTTAATCAATCCTACTCGATCTATGCCCTCTTCCCGGATTACTTCGTCGAGCGTACGAGTGACTACTTCCTCGGAGTCAATGACCGCGTTCTTTGGAAGCGCAAGCGAGAAGCTGTTTGGCCCGTGCTTGTGGTGGTAGAGTCGAGCTGTTCCATCCTTGTCCGAAAGTGCCGCGCAATAGGCTCGCACGTTGGTGAGATGGTTCAGGTGGATGTTTCTCCTGAGCACGGAGAAGGTTTCGGCGCCCGGTTCAAAGGCGATAACACGTCCGGAGGGACCTACTAGTCTTCCTGCCGCCACACTGTAGATCCCGCAATTTGCTCCACCATCAACTACCACCATTCCCGGTGAAACGAAATGCCGCAAATAAGTCAATTCCTTTTCGTAATGCCCTCGAACAGCAAAGATCATAGTCGCCCCTGCGCCTCGCCACTGCGGAGGGAGGAACAAGCGCGCTCCCGACGGGCTGACATTCACGGTGGCAGGGATTCCAAGGGCACAATGCAATCGCCAACGAATCAGACGTGACATTGCTGTCAGTGGGGCCTGCTGAAAGCCCGCATGATTTCGGAGATATCTCCACTTTCCTCGTAGCTCTTGAAACAATCTTTTCTACGATGAGCTACCAACTTAAAAACGCCCTCTGCCTTATGCAAATTCTCAGCATTGATCAGCATGGCAGCAATCAGATCCGCTGTTTGTGCATCGCCACAACATTTCCGACGTAAGTTAGTGTCTTGGCCTTCTACTCTTCTCCTCGCCTATCAACGAAAAACTCGTACCCCGCGGAATCCAGGAGCTCCCAGGC
>Ga0066709_100001644_pt1 | contig 15106 bp, 16 predicted proteins | sample GraSoiAngelo_158_FD_79665 | JGI IMG/M metagenome (GOLD analysis project Ga0066709, IMG submission 79665) | Grasslands soil microbial communities from the Angelo Coastal Reserve, California, USA - 14_1009_16_30cm | ecosystem: Environmental > Terrestrial > Soil > Grasslands | place: USA...
AATCCTCGATGTTCCTCATTATTGGGACGAAATGGCTTGGGTGAGCCAAGCCCACTGGCTATCCCAGGTCAATCTCCTGCGCGCTCTACCGGGCCTTCGCGCTCCCGATGCGTTTTGGGGTCACCCACCCGGATTACACCTGACGTTGGCCTCTCTCGCGAAGATATTTGGCTATTCGATTATTTTATCCCATCTGATCCCCGTGTGCTTTGCCTTTATCGGAGTGTCGTTTACTTTTCTTCTCGGTCGCCTGCTCTACGACGCCAAAACCGGTTTTTTTGCCGCCCTTTTTCTTTTCCTTTCATCCATGTATTTCGCCCAGTCCGGAATGTTTCTCGCGGACGTTCCTGTTGCCTCTCTGGGGGTCATGAGCATCTATTTCGCCTTGCGTCGACACTACCTGGCTTATCTTCTATCCGCCACGTACATGGTTTTCATAAAAGAGACTTCCATCGCTCTATTGGTCGCATTGCTGCTTTATCATTTTTTTACGACCAGATCGAAGACGAAGGAGAAACTAACAGTTCTTGTGAAGTACAGCGTTCCGCTCTTTTTGATCGGTCTCTTCTTTATTTGGCAAAAGGTTGCTACCGGTTACTTCTTTTTTATTTACGCTCCTACATTCGAGATCAAACTCTTGGACCTAACCCCTCGCTTGATATCCAACAAATTTGCTACGATTACTGGATGGCTCTTTATCTACCAGCATAGTTATATCTTTTCTTCGCTGATCGCCCTTAATCTGATCGTCAACCGAACGTCACGAGGCCGGCCGGAGTTGTGGTTGTTCTTCCTAATATGCTTGTTTTCCGGCTATTCGTTTGTGGTGCTATTTTTCCTTCCCAGATATCTCCTGCCCGTGCTCCCCTATCTCTATTTGCTGGGCTCCTGGTCGCTCATGGAACTGGTCAAACCGGCGGCCTCGAAAATACCCGCAGCGATTGTGCTTCTTTTGGTTCTGGTTTGGTTCCTGGCGACTCAGCCTTTTACCGGCAACAACGCGGAGTTAAATCTTAGATATCTCGACGTGGTTAGGGTCCATAGAGAAATGTGTGAGTTTATCGCGTCCGAGTTTTCCCACTCTCGCACACTAACAGCGTGGCCACATGACAGACAGCTTCAGCAACCCCATCTGGGTTATGTAAAAAAGCCGTTGCGCGTCGTTTCGCTACCTGGCAAAGACTTGAGCGCGACTTCGCTCGCGGATCAACCAATTCTGCGGGAGGTTGACCTGATTCTTGTGTCAACGACTCCTGTCACCTTCGGAATGGAAGAACTGAGGACGTACGCACTAAAGAACGATTGGCGATTGATAAGACGGCTCGCCGATGAGCCAATCGCTTCGGAGCTCTATGCACGCCGCAACTAATCATTGGTCGCCCGCAGCACCAACTCAGTCCGGGCCGTCATCTCGAGGGCTCGCTCTCACTCCTGATTTTCTGTTGAGTATTGTGCTGTGGCTGGCACAGGCGTGTCGTTCTGCTAAGGGCTCGTCTGCTGGCGCATAACGCTATTTATAAGAAACGTTCATGGTTCTCGCTATCTTTGATGTCGATCACACTCTGGTCAAATGTGACAGTTTGAAACTGTTTGGTCTCTTTATCTGGAGGAAGAAAGGCATTCGGCTCCTTCGGTTTTTCGCGTTTATCGCTTTCCTATTGAGATGGTCCCTCGTCCTGAAAGATGCCGGGGAATTAAAAGCTCCTTACATGAAAATGCTATGCGGCGGAATGCCGCTGTTGGAGGTTAGGGCATTGGCGCGCGAGTTCGCCGAGAGCTGCCTTCGTTCAAAGCTTTATCCAGAAGCCTTGGCGCGGATCCATTGGCACAAGACACAACAGCATGAGGTCGTTCTTTTATCGGCATCCCTGAATATTTATCTGGAGGTACTGGCAGAGGCCGTCGAAGCCAAAAAGCTGATTTGTACAAAACTCTTAGCGGAATCCAGCTCTCTAACCGGCGATATTCAAGGACTAAATTGTAAGGGGCAGGAAAAACTACGACGGCTCCTAGAGGAATATAGAGAGAATGATATCGACTGGAAACGCTCTTACGCTTATTCCGATTCGTTGTCGGATCTGCCGATCCTCGAGCAAGTGGGCAACGTTGTCGCGGTGAATCCTAGTTCTAGATTGGCGCGTATAGCAGTCAAGCGCCACTGGCAGATCGAACACTGGAAATAAGATCAATGACTGGCAGCAGCTTGCGGCACGAGCGTATTTGTCCGTGGGGGATGCTGGTCCCTGCGTTTCCTAAAGCTTAGCTGGCTATAAAGATAAGTAAAATTTATGCGCGCAAATGCTCCGTCATTGGCTGGTCATGCCGCGATTATGCGGATCGACCATTGGATCAAAAACCTGTTCGTCTTACCCGGCCTACTGGTGGCGCTCACAGTCGAACCAAAGAAGGCGGCTTTCGAGCTAGTTTCTGCCATGTTGCTTGGCATTCTCGCGATCGGCTTGGTTGCCTCAAGCAACTACGTAATCAATGAAGTGCTCGCCGCTCGCTACGATCGTGAGAATCCGACCAAGCGCCAGCGTCCGGTTCCCACCGGACAAGTCAACGTGCAGCTCGCGTATCTGCAATGGGTCGCTCTCATGATCGTCGGAGTGGGATTGGGGGCATTGATCTCGCTCCCTTTTGCCATCACCATGCTCGCTCTCTGGCTGATGGGTTGTGTGTACAATTTTGAGCCGGTTCGAAGCAAAGATATCCCTTACGTCGACGTTCTAACGGAGGCACTGAACAATCCTCTTCGGATGCTCGCGGGATGGTTTATCGTGGAGCCGCCGGTGTCGCTCATTCCCGTCTCATTGCTAGTAAGCTACTGGATGATTGGCGCCTATTTCATGGCAATCAAACGCTTCGCCGAGTTCCGAGACTTGGAAAATGCCGCTCAAGCGGCGCGTTACCGCCGCTCATTCGCCTTTTATAGCGAGCCTAGATTGCTGAATTCCATCCTATTTTATGCTTCGGCGGCCATGCTTTTCCTCGGCGCGTTCATCATGCGCTATCGATTAGAGCTGGTCCTTTCTTTTCCACTCGTAGCGCTCGTGATGTCGATCTATCTAGGTCTTGCCTTTAAACCGCAAAGCGCCGTGCAGGCGCCGGAAAAGCTTTACCGCGAGCCACTTCTCATGATTGCGGTCATCGTTTGTGCGGCGGTCATGGCGATTCTATTATTCATTGACATTCCGATCCTCTACAGGATCTTCAAACCGACCTTGCCGCTGCCCCGCGAAACTTCGAGCGTCGAGAGCGTCTTGAGCACCGCAGGACGTCGGTGACCATGATGGATTCGCAACGTGGGATACGACAAATGGCGTCGGCCACTGGCCGTCACAGGGGAGTTTCACCCACGAAGGATCACTGTCGTCATTTCGCACCGTTGTATTCTTGCAGAACCAAGTCGGTATCGCCAAATGCCATCTGTTCTCCCTTATGAAGCCAGAGAGTTTTTGAACAGAATTTTTTTACAAATTCGATATCATGACTCGCAAATAAGAATGTCCTACTGTTATTTTTGTAACTTTCAAAGACATCTTCGCATTTCTTTTTGAAATTCCTGTCTCCCGCCGAGAGAGCCTCATCCATAAGAACTATATCCGCCTCGATATGCCTGGTTGTGGAAAAAGCCAAACGTGTTCTCATGCCCGTCGATAAGGTTTTCAACTTCGCCCTTACAAAGTCTTGTAACTCAGCCCATTCAATAATCTCGTCCAAACTTTGCTTAATCTTTTCTCTTTCCAGGCCAAATATCGCCCCATATAAATAAATGTTCTCCTCAACGCTAAGTTCGTCTACCATTCCCAGGCCCAGACCTGCCAAAAAGGTCACGTCCCCGTTCACATAAAGCTCTCCGTTACTCGGTAGATACAAGCCCGCTATGAGTTTTAAAAGACTGCTTTTCCCCGCGCCATTATTACCAATAAGCCCAACTTTCTCCCCTCTCCTAATCTCAATATTGATATCCTTCAATGCCGCAAAGGTCTGGGAATCGGAATTATTGCCGAGGAGTTTCCCCTTAATCAGCCTATAGAGTGACCCGTAATGCCCGTTTAGCGGGAAGAATTTGCCGAGGTGGCTAATTCTGACTACACAATCAGGGTCAAACGTTTTCCGCAAATGTTGGCTCCAGTTTCTTGAACATTTTGTAGGCTCCATAAACTAAACAGCCATTCGACAGGACGAGAACGAGAAAGATGTTCATGTCGAAAAGCTGTCCTTTAATGATAAGCGTACGCGCAAAATTAATAGAGTGCGTTAAGGGGTTTGCTAAGAGTAAATACTTCGCAACACCCCCACCGACAAAGGAAAGTCCGTAGAAGATCGGCGTTATAAAAAAGAGGAGCCTTAGAAAGACTTGATAAACATGCGCAAGGTCTCTCACGTAGATGTATAAGCCTGATAAAAGAAATGAGACCCATAAAATCAACGTCACTTGCAAAGCTAAAACAAACGGCAGCGCCGCCATAGCGCTGGTCAGTTTTACTCCTGAGAATATAGCAAGTGCGACGCAGATCAGCATCGATAAGACAAAGTCGATCGTATGGGTGAGGATAGAAGCTAGCACCAGCACGTCTTTGGGGAATATGGCATCTCGTGTTAGTGTCTTCATAGAGTATAAGACTTGCATCGAGGCAATCGTGGCGTTGGAAAAGTGCGTATAGTGAATGATGCCAATGAGGAGATAAAGGCCGTAGTGATCAATATCGCCGCTTAATCTCGAGCTAAAAACGGCAAAAAGGAGACCAACCACAATTAACGGATTGAGAAAGCTCCATAGGAAACCAAAAAAGGTGCTTTGATCCCGAAGTTTAAACTGCGCAAGCGTCATCTCGCGCAACAAATTCAAATATTTACGATCACCTATTTTCATTGGATCGGACTTCTAGCTAACGTATCGTTGAATGTAATCCAAATTCCAAGTCGCGTATCAGTCATCATGATAGCGCCCAATGATCTTAAAAAAATAACGGCCAGCCACGGGGTCGTCATAGATCGAGACAAAACCAACGAATGGAGCCAAAAATCTTTCCGATCTTTTTGCCCGAGTTAAATATGAAATAGCAGATCGAATGATCGGGTTCTTCTCCGGAGAGGTAACGCATTAGACTTGAGGCGATAGCTACGTAGGATCCTCTACTAGACCTCTTCCGATAAAAACTACTTACAAAATCTCGATGTTTCTTTGCCGCTAGGACCGAATGAAAACCATGCAGAATACCCTTGCCGAAAAGACCCGAATAAGTACTTTCATTTCTGTGCCGCACAATTGCCTGGGGTTGGAAAGCCAGTATATAGCCTGATTGCAAGATACGATATGACAAATCAACGTCCTCGCATCGGATGAAACTCTCATCAAATAGATTCATTTCCTTCAGAACACATAAACGTGACGTCCAATTCATGGTGATCGCATAGGGAGGTTTATACTCATTGATGGCCTTGTTGTGGTCATGAATGTATTCACCAAACCCTTCTATCGCATTGTGCGGCCGTTTAGATAAAATAGTTCCACCGACAATGCCTACACGGCAGTTTCGGAGAGGCTGAATGAGATTTAGCAGCCAATCTCTGTCCACAACGCAATCCGAATCGGTAAACGCGACAACTTCGCCCCTTGCATTCAAGATCCCCTTATTCCTGGCAGCGGCCGGACCTCTTTTGGCCTCATACATTATCCGGATGTCGTTGCTGTATTGTTTTAGAACCTCATGGGTTTTGTCTGTTGACGCGTTGTTGACGAAAATGAGTTCCAGATTCTCCTTGGGATAGTTCAACTCCAGGAGAGAGTCGATGCAATCTCGGATTGTTTCCTGCGCATTATAAACAGGAACAATGACCGAAACATTCGGCAGCTGGGACATAGGAAGACGTATAGAGCGACAGCCGGTTTTAGGATTTTCGCGCGCGCGTGATTATTCGTACTTTTCCTTCCAAACTGGAGGTTGGCGATATCGGAGCACCGTTCTAATGCATTTGTCTAAAAACGATTCGTATAAGCACTGCCGCAGATAAGTTGACGCGGCGACTGAAATCGTATGTTCAATAGCGGCGTCGTTGACGCCGTGTTTTCTCATGATTCTTCTTAACTCTTTTTTGTGAACGGTTAGCGGGAGATGGGTCGTTAATCGATAACCGTCGCGATGATCTCTGTATATGTAAAGACACTCCTCGACGGCCATAAATTTGGCTCCGCTTTCCGCCATGCACCATGGAAAATCGTAGTCATCTGGTCCTACGGAGTTCAAGGACTCGTCCATGCCGCCTAAGGATAAAGCCTTTTCTTTTCTCCAACAGAGGAGATGTTTGACAGGGGACGAGGACTTGAAGTCCTCCAGGCTGAAAGATGACTTGCTCTTATAGACTGAACTGATAGGTCGGTCGTGTTCGTCAATATACCTTCTTGAGGAATGAAAGAAATCAACCTCCGGAAACCCCGCTATGTGGTTGGTCAGTGTAAGCACGGCATCGGCTGACCACATGTCATCCGCCAACAGGATCGCTACAAAGTTCGTTCTGGCGTGTCTCATCCCGGTATTCAGCGCGCCGGCCAATTTCCGCCCTTCATTTGGAATGATCTCAATGCGTGAATCGGCTAACTCTATCGCCAATAATCTCCTAAAGTGTTCGAAGTCTCCCTTTTCCACGATGATCAATAAGCGCCAGTACGGACAGCTCTGATTCATGACAGACTCAAGAGCTTTTCTTAAGAACACAGGATGATAATTTTTTAACGGCATGAGTACCGTTACGCCATCCTGACTCATGACTTTGATCCTAGAAAGATGTGTCCCGCTGAAATTACTATGCAGAATGGGCCAGAATAACTTCGTTGCTGACTTCGTTCAGCGTTTTAAGCTTTCCGAATTGAACAATCTGCCCCAGAAAGTCTTTATAGCGTGGGAGCCAAAAAGATCCATAACAATCATGCAAACAAAAGGCGACGAAATCACTTTCGTTGATGGTGTTTATTGCCTCCCGGCTCCACCCTTCAAAGTCGACCTTTCCTTTGTAGAGGTCGAAATCATCAAACCGGATCGGAATTTTAACAATTCGCTTTTCCATGATGGGAGAACTGAGCCCAAGCGAATAGGCAGAGCTGGCCAGCCATTCAAAGTTGTGAAAGCATAAATTTTCGTCCGTCAATTCAGCGGTTATTTTTGACTGCGTGGGTCTGTACCCTTTTATCCTGTAATCTATTTCCCTGCAGTTAGGGAGTTGATCGGTATTGATCTTATGGTCATAGGAATGAAAGGCAACGCAGTGACCATCCGCCTCGATGGTTGCTCTTACTTCATTCATAAAGCAACCGAGTACGTTGTATGTGGCCTTCACGCTTAGTTCCTTTTCAATCCTAAGCATCTGCCGGAGATTATTCGGACAGGTCTTGTCAGCTAACGCCGCAAAATCCGGATCCGTTTCAACGTGGCCGAAACCCCTTTCGATATCGTGACAGACGCAGACTATTTTCCCGTTCTGCAACACCTCTTGTCCAGGTTCGGCAATAATAGCTCTATCCCTGTTTTCAGCCACACTCCATGTCCACCAATTTCCTTCCCTCAGCGCAACAAAATTTTGTTGAAGGGACCAATCATAGACTCTTTCAAATAGTTCCCTTTGAACTGTTCGCTTGGGATCCGTATTCGCCAGCGCCCAATCGGAAACGGGAGAGTGGATGGTTGCGATATCATTTTCGATAGCGAAGTTTAGTATGCTATTCAGCAGTATGTGCGACCAACCTTTGAATCGATTTTCTATTCGTGTCTTGAATTCCCTTCTTCTCGATATTCTCTGAACCAGATCCGAGATATGAACCATAGAATAAAGGCTATTGCCTGCCCGCACGAGATTCGCGGTTGCTACCTGGCCGGATTTACCGAATTGCTGTTGATGCCATATTACATCGTCATCGAAAAACAGTGCCTGCGGAAATTCGTCGATTACTGGGCTATCGGCATAGATTACGATTTCCCACAACTGATCGAGATTGCATTGTCCTTGCATCCAGTTGGCGAGCTTAAACCCATCCGGTCCGCATTTTCGCAGGTAATAAATTTTATGTGGGAAAAAATGTCTCTTTTTGTAACCTTTTCGAAGGAACTCTTCTATTCTCGCTTCGGGAATTCGCCTGAAATAGGATACTAAGGGAGACTTCATTATTATATCTCTCTTTGGATTTGCCAGGCTTGCGGGTTGCCGGGCCAGCCCAAGAAAATCTCTGGAGGGTGACTTATCAGCAAGGTTTGGAGGACAAGACACTACGTCGGCTAGCAAAAATGCTTTTCTATGAGTCGTTCATAAGCCTCGGCTCTCTTGTGCCAGGTGTGATGGCTTAATATGTAATTGATCGCATCCTTCTTATGCCATTTCTTATGAACGGCTTCCTCGATCATTTCGGCCATCACTTGATCGTCCGCGTAATCGGCGATTAAGCCGAGGTTGGTTTCTTTGATTAAATAGTTATTCGGAATGGGACCCTCACTGACTACCGGTAATCCTGTCCTGAGGTAATAATAAATTTTACTGCTTTCATTGTGCTGAACTTTCCCTTGCGCCAATGCTATGCCTACGTCGGCGAAATATTGATAGTCCCATATGCGGCTGTTGTCGATGGGCCCCAAGTACACGACAGAATTCGGATCCAGTTGACTCACGTTTCCAGGTCCTACAAGATAAAGCCTTATTCCGCTCTTTTTTAATAAACTCCCTAAAACGTTCAGTCTGTGTTGCCAAAGCAAATTTATATCTCTCTGGGTGTCTACATAGAAATTGCCAATGTAGACCGCAATCTTCTGTCTGAGATCACCGTATGGATTTCTGCCCGGCGGAGGGATTTCTCTATCCACGCCCGTGGGAACGAACAGGATGTTCGTTTTCTCGCCAAATTCCCGTTCCCATAAACGTTTACTAGGCTCCGTTAGAATTGTTATGTATTTGGCTTTTTGATCTATTTTTTTTTGTGTTTCAAACAGTTCCTCTCTTTCTTCATTAAAAAAATGCACGCCTTCCGTGCCATCGTGATTTCCAACCACCGAGCCTAGTTTGCTGATGATGAACGGATGGTTGTCTTGTCCCTCGCTACAAAGCGATTCAAACCCCTCGTGGAAAAGGGTCTTTATGATGTCATACTGGCTCCAGTCGACGCGGCAATAGGGGACATACCTTAGATTAGGAGCCTTCTGAATCAAGCCAGATTTTGCATTGACGATCATGTCAACGTTAAATCCTATATCCGCCAATGATTCAGAGATCTTTAACCATCTGACCAAACTCATGTCAGATGGAAAGAAATTATCTAACAAATCTTTCCTGTACACAGTGGCGATTCTAATAGACTTTTTCATTTTGTTTGTTACTTCCATAACATATGAATGCGAGGCTACACGTTGCCGGCTCTTTGTTTATGTTGTTCATGAAGGTGACAAAAGCACAATTCACGATCCATCTGGTTCTTATTTTAGGCGGCATTTCTAGGCTTGAGTACATCGGACCTGAAGCTTAGATAACCAAGGATTGCAATAAGCTGTGAGAGCGCTTCTACTCTAAACAGAAGGCGGGAACCAAACAGGCAGAATACGCGAAGGAAATTGAAGACCCCGGCTTATTTGAAGCATAGCTCCGCCGGTTGCGAGGCTCAACAAGAGCGCCGTTGCCTCGGACATTGTCGAAGAACTTCTATCTCTTGCTCGGCAACTGGGGGTTGGCGCCAGCTTTCCCTGGTTCGCTCGTCGATCAAACCTCTCGCTTATATTCTTTGTTTCCTTATTGGTCAAGGACCATCGGTGTACACGGATTGTCGGACTTTCGACGCGCCTCGGCTGGAATATTTTCAGCAATCTAAAATTAATTCTCGCCACCGGTCGTAGGATCCCTTGAGAGCAGACCGATCGGGAGCGGAATGGGTATCGGCGTATGGATACCGCGCCATCCTTACGGGCCTTATGCTAAGATTTAGAAGTTGTTTTGCTAAGCGGCCCCCCACGCCTTCAGTATCACCTGCGCGATGTTCTTACCGCGGACAGCGATGAGCTGCTTCCCCGTCTCCGCTGTCGCTGCCTGGGGCCAGCCAAAGTAACCGCGGCCGCCGCTGATACTCCAGTAGTCTTTCGTCTCGTTTCGAAACGCTTCCACGTCGTAATCGAAGTTCGGTTCGAGTTGTGGAATGATCTGATGTTTAACCGTTTGTGGAAATGCGTGCAGTGCCACGGATGTTTCCGACTCTCCGGCATGACCTTCACGATCGGGCCGCGGACTTCTGTAAAATTGCCTGACGCCCTCGCGATAGCACGCCCCGGTTATCTCGTCATCGTGAGCGAATCCGACACAAAGAACTTGCGCTGCTTTCTCTTCGACGAGGATTTTCCGCGCGTCATCCAGCGCTTTCATATGGTGCTTATCGCGGTGGCCATTGAGAATGACCAAGCGACTGAGCCCATGCCGCGACAGCGAGCGCCCGATTTCCACAACCATCGAGCGCAAAGTCTCGGGCTCGAGCGATAGAGTCCCTGGAAAATCGATCGCCGCGCGCGCCACCCCCTAATTGATCGTCGGCGCAACGCCGACTTCGTATCCGGCTTCTTCAAGGTGCGGCGCCGTAGACGCCGCGTAAGCTTCAGCCGTAAAGGAATCCACTCCGAGCGGCAGATGCGCGCCGTGTTCTTCAACAACACCGACCGGCAGGATGACTAGGGCGCAGCCCGATTTTGCCAGCCGATCAACTTCGGGAAAAGGTATTTTAGCCAGTTCAAACATTCCGCACCTCAAACTCTAACTTGGAGTACTGGAGTGTTGGCTTTGAATCTCAGTACTCCAACACTCCATTACTCCATCACTCCAGTTTTTCCTATCTGAACATTTCCCTGAATTTTCTGCTCCAACTCTCCATTTCTTCGCTACGCGGCAGACACATGACGATGATCTGGTCGTCCCTGATGTCTTTTTTGAACTTATGGTCGACTTCCGGATGAAAAACATACTCCCCCGTCTCGCCGAAAATGCGTTGCGGTTCGGCGCCCAGAAAAAAGTCGGTGAACAATTTGGCGGCATTTGGGCGCGGCGCTTGGCGATTGATGGCGATGAAACCGACAGAAGCGAGATATTTGGCGGCGCGCACGTATTCGATGGGACCGGGATATTGGAATTTATCCTTGATATAGCCGATCGCCACGGGGATTTCACCTGAGGTCATTGGCTGTATCAAATCGGCCAAACTGCGCCCCAACCGAGGCTCCTGCTTCGACCAACCTTCGACCAACTTGAGCCATTTGGCCCCGTAGAGTTTTTCCAAGCTCAATACGAACTGCAACGTGGTGACATGAATACCGGGATTGGCAATGCCGAATTTTCCCTTCCACTTTGTAGCAGCAAGTCCTCGTAAGTCCTGGGCGCATCTTCGGCTCTTAGGTTTTGATAGTTATAGTTAATCCCATATGGCAGCACGCGCCATGCGGTCATTCTCATATCTGGATCGCGAAACTGTCTCGGATAGCCTTTGGCTGCGGGAGGATCGAAAACCGCAAGAATATTTTTCTCGTCCAGAGCCTGCATGACGGCTTCATTGCCTAGTGTCACGTCGAACGTCGGCCGGCCCGCACGTGCTTCGGTAACCACGCGGTTGACAATCTCAGTGGCATCGCCGCGCCAGTGTTTCACCGCTATGCCATATTTTTTTTCGAATAGGTCCGTGATGCGCTTAGAAATGTTGACGGCGACCGCGCCATAGAAAACCACTTCGCCTTCCTTTCTCGCGCCGTCAATAATGTCCAGTGCCAATTCGGCCATCGCGAACCGGGGCGCAGTCAGCACGATCAATACCAGCAGCATGGAGGCCATGAGTTTACTATCTCTTTCGATCATTCTTTCCTCCACCATGAAAGCAAGTTTCTATCGCTGATGGCGAATAGCTGTCAACGCGGACAGCCGTTGTCGAAATGTTCTCCTTTCCTTGCTTGACTCTCCGACCGAACTAGTTCAACTGATGATCCAAGACGCTTCGACGCTTCATTCGATGGATCAAAGCAACCTGAACGCTCCGCGCACCACCTCTCTGCCAGCCGCTGCCAAACGACAACTCGCCGCCGCCGGAGTCATGCTGGCGATTTTTCTGTTCGCCATCGACGCGACGATCGTCAGCACCGCGATGCCGACCATCGTTGCCAAACTCGGCGGGTTGGAGCTCTACAGCTGGGTCTTTTCCATTTACATGCTCACCTCCGCGCTCACCACGCCGCTCTTCGGCAAACTCTCCGATCTCTACAGCCAATGGCGACTGATGCTGATCGGCATCGGTATCTTCGTGCTCGGCTCAATGTTGTGCGGCGGGGCGCAAAGCATGGAAGCATTGATACTCTTCCGCGCCATTCAAGGGCTCGGTGGCGGCGCGATCTACGCGCTATCATTTATCGTCGTCGGAATTCTTTATCGACCTGAAGAACGCGCCAAAATACAGGGCATCATCAGCGGCATCTGGGGCGTCGCATCGATCCTCGGACCCGTTGCCGGCGGTATTATCGTCGAGCACTGGAGCTGGCGCTGGGCATTTTTTGTCAATCTACCGATCACCGCGGTTGCAGTCGCTCTCATCGTCGTCGGACTTAAAGAGTCCGGCCAAGAACGTCGCGCGCACCGACTGGACTTCGCAGGAACTTTCACGTTGCTCGCGGCGCTCATGCTTCTCTTTTATGCTCTTTCTCGCAGCTCCCATGCCGCGCAGTCGCTCAACCTCGCCGTTCTCGGGATTATCGCCCTCGGTATTTTCTTTTTGATGGTCTTCTACGTTATCGAGCGTCGAGCCGCTGAACCGATCGTACCGCTGGATCTATTCAAGTCGAGCCTGTTTACAACCTCAGCCGTCGTCGGCACGCTGGCCTCCATGGGTGTGTTTGGCGCCATCAGTTACTTGCCGCTTTATCTGCAGGGTGTCACCGGACTCACCGCTTCGCGCGCCGGCATGGTGCTGTTGTTCCTGAGCGTAGCATGGACGGCCGGAAGCTTGATCGCCGGGCAAGCGCTTAATCGGGTCGGCTATCGCGCATCCGCTACGGCGGGTATGATTCTGTTGGCCCTGGGCTACAGCCTGTTTGTCGCTTTCAAGTCGAATCTGAGTGTGGTTTGGGTCGCCGTCAGCGGAACGCTAATCGGCACCGGCATGGGCATGGTAAATCTCACCACGTTGGTCGCGGTGCAAAACTCGGTATCGCATCATCGCATCGGCGTCGCCACATCGACGCTTATGCTTTTTAGAACCTTCGGCGGCGCCTTCGCCGTAAGTCTGATGGGAACCGTACTGTTGCATCAGATGCAGCGCGGGCTAAATCAACTTTCACGAGGCAGTCTTTCCGCCGCATTGCTCGATAAATTGACTCATCCGCAAAATTTGTTAGAGCCTGCTACGCGCGCGCAAATTCCATCGTCGATCTTGCCTAGACTCATCGCGATTCTTGCCGACGCCATCTGGTACTCGTTTCTCACAGGTTTCGCGCTCATGCTTTTGGGCGTGGCTGCAAGTTTTTTTATGTCGAAAGATACGCCAGCTAAAATGGCCCCGAGGCGTCAAAGTGCTGACTGATGAGCGCTCAGGCTTGAATCGGACTCGAGACGCGAGACCCGAAACCCGAAACCATCACGTCGCCGTTGACAGGTAACACCATCACCTTGTACAGAAGATGCAACACTCCATGGTTCCAATATTCCAACACCCCGATGTGTTAGACCACGATGAGTGATCAAACAACTTCCATCACGGCAGCGGCGACAGCGTCTTCTGACACGCCGACTCTCGAAGCCAGTCTTCGGCAAAGACGTCTCGCTTTGAGTTTGATCAGCACTTGTCACACGCTCAATCATCTTCAGTACAGTATTACTTCGGTCATCTTTCCGGTGATGATGAAGGAGCTGGGCTTTGGCCTCCTTCAGCTCGGCGCGCTTTCAGCAATTTCCAATTTCGTCGGCCAAGGGCTTCAGGTGATCTACGGTCTGATCACCGGTTTCTTCAAACGCTCGGTGATTCTCGGAACCGGCAATGTGATCGTCGGTGTCTCCGCGATCTCGCAGTTTTTTGTCGGCAACTATTCGCAACTCTTGGTCGCCCGCGTCGCCATCGATGCGGGCTCGAGCCCGCAGCATCCGCTCGGAGCAAGTATCTTGGCGCGATTTTTTCCCAAGGCCCGCGGCTGGGCGCTCACGTTTCACCATTCTGCCGGAAGCTTCGGCTCGTTCATCGGCCCAGGCTTGGCGTCCATCGCGCTGCTTTACATGGGTTGGCAAACGGCCTTTGTCGTTTTCGGCATTCCGAGTCTGGTCATGGGGCTCACGCTTTTCCTGGTGCGCGAACATGCTTCCGCGGCCGACGAAACCAGAGACCGCAAGGGCAACTTCAAGGCGAACATCGACGCCTACCGTGCCTGCCTGAAAAACCGCAATATTCTTTTTACCTCGCTCGTTTTGATGGTGGGCGCCGCCGGACGAGGCAGCGGCATCAACCTTACGTATCTCGTGCCGTTCTTCATGGAGCGTTTCGCCGTAAGCGCCTCGGTCGGAGGCTTGTTTTTGACCGTGTTACAGGGCGCCGGTCTCGTCGGGCCGCTCGCCATCGCCTGGATCTCGGACCGTTTCGCTCGCCGCGCCACGGTAACCCAGATCACGCTTTTGTTGTCGGCGATCATGACCGTTTGGCTCGCCTATCAGACGTCCCTCGGCCTGTTATTTTATTTGAATCTGATTCTCTACGGCAGCGTGGTCGAAGCCCGCAGCTCGCTGACCCAAACGATGATCAGCGACTTCGCCCGCGACGAATTGACCGATGCGGCTTTTTCGATCTACTACTTCGTGGGCTGCATCTCCGGGCCCATTTGGACCTTGATCGTCGGCTACGTGATGCAAAATTACGGCTTCACGCCGGCGTTTCTGCTCGCGGCGTCGACCTATGTAGCCGGCATGGTCCTGCTGTCGTTCGTGAAAGAAGAAGCTAAACAATTGCCCGCAGCTTGATCCATGCCGGCGCGCTGACGCGTCCAGTCTCGCTCACCGACATAGCTACCTGCTGCGCTCACGGGAATAAAAACTGCAAGCCACGACTTGACTTCCCCCGCTTACATGACTG
>Ga0066709_100001645_pt1 | contig 15103 bp, 16 predicted proteins | sample GraSoiAngelo_158_FD_79665 | JGI IMG/M metagenome (GOLD analysis project Ga0066709, IMG submission 79665) | Grasslands soil microbial communities from the Angelo Coastal Reserve, California, USA - 14_1009_16_30cm | ecosystem: Environmental > Terrestrial > Soil > Grasslands | place: USA...
GGAGGCGAGATGAATTACGAGCATATCCTGGTCGAGGCCGAGGACGGCGTCGGGATCGTGACGCTGAACCGCCCCGACAAGCTCAACGCGATGAACCGGCGCCTGTCGAGCGAGCTGCACGATGCGGTGAAGCGGTTCGAAGCCGATGACGCGATCGCCTGCGTCGTGATCACCGGCGCCGGCCGCGCCTTTTCCGCCGGCGGCGACATCCATGAGCAGCGCGAGGACGATCGCCGCTACGCCCCGGCCGAGCTGGACAAGATGCGCAGCGGCCGGGGCAGCCTGGAGATCGCCACCTGCGCCAAGCCGGTGATCGGCATGATCAACGGGCTGGCTTATGGCGGGGCGGCGGTGCTGGCGTCGTCCTTCGACATGCGGGTCGGCTGCGAGGACAGCAAATTCCGCTTTCTCGCCGCCGCCTACGGCCGGATCAACAGCACCTGGACCCTGCCCAACCAGGTCGGCTGGCCGATCGCCAAGGAGCTGCTGTTCACCGCGCGTGTCGTCGAGGCGGAGGAGGCGCACCGCATCGGCCTGCTGAACCACCTCGTGCCGCGCGAGCAGCTGAGGGCCAAGACGATGGAGCTCGGCCGCATGATCGCGGGCAACAATCTCGGCGCCATCAAGGGCATCAAGCGTCTGCTGCTGAAGCAGATGACGGAAGACCTCGAAATACAATGGCAGGAGGAGCGCGACTTCGCCCGGAACGAGTTCGAGAACGCCAAGGCCGAGGACGCCTTCCCCGAATTCATCGCCCGCAAAGGCCGCCCGCTGAGCTGAATCAGCAGGCGCGAGCCCAAATCGGCGCCCCGGCGAAAGCCGGGGCCCACTCTTCAGCTGTCTCGGGAGCGGATAAATGGGTCCCGGCTTTCGCCGGGACGCGAATGAGGTTGGCCGAAGTGCCAGGGCGCCTCAAGGCGAACAAAACCCCCTCAAGAACTTAGTTCGTTTCGGGCTTCTTCTCTGCCTTTTGCGCGGCGCCGGCATCGGCGCGGCTGGTCGTCGCCATGAATTCGGCGAGCTTATCGCGATAGACCGGGATCAGCGTCGCCGCGTCCTGACCCCGCCAATCGATCGCGGCGTCCTCCCGGTTGGCGAGCAAGGTGGCCAGCACCTTTTCGTTTACTTTGCGGGAGTAATGCGAGCCGTCATAGGTGTCCTTGGGATCCTTGGTCAGCGTCAAGGGCGAGGGCACCGAAAAATCGAGAAACTGGTCGTAGGCGGCGGCGATCTTGCCGATCGCGCCGAGATAAGCGTCGAACCCGTCGGTCAGGCTGAAGGCGGCGATCCGCCAGGCCGATTCCGGCGGCAGATACGCGATCGCGCGGGCCGTCGGGAATTTCTGCCGCAGTTGGATGTAAGCCTCGGCGCGCTCGGGATGCACGTCGTGCGGCGGCGGCTCCGGCTTGATCGGGGTCGTCGGATTGTAATAGTGCCGCTTGCTCCGGACCTCGAGCAGCGCTCTGAAATCCTTGTCGTAGTAGCGATGGTGTGGCGCGTCGCCATGCAAGGTACGGATCGAGAAATCGAGCGCGTCGAGCGACAGATAGGTCGCGAAGATCGAGGGCGGCGCCTCGCCGGTGCGGACAAAATCCGGCACTACAGGAGGTGTCGTCGGCCCGATGAATTCACTGCGCCGGATATCAACGATGATCAGGCGCGGGGCAAACCCACGCTGCCGTAGATAATCGGCGTAAAGCACGTATTCGCTTGCCTGGCCGTCCGACACCGCCATGTTGAAGCAGCGGTACCCCTCGGCCTTCTCCTCAGGCAGTAAGGTGGCGCGCGAGGTGCCGAAGATCATGCAGTCGTACTCGGCCATGCGCGGCAGGAAGCGGACCAGTTTCGACAGCCGCTCATTGAACGCCTGATTGATCTCGGTCAGCACGTTGCCGCGCAGGTACCACAGCGGGTCGACGAGGCAGTTGACCGTGAAGCACGCCGCGACGATGACCCCGGCGGTGCCGAGCAAGGCACCGATGAAAGTGACGAGCCGCTTTCTCGATCGTGTCATCGCGGGTAGGGCCTAATACTTGAAATAGAGGAATTCGCTGACATGCCGCAGGCTGAGGACGGCCAATGCCGCGAGCACGCCGATAAAGACGGCGCCGGCGAGATTGGGCTGCCACTCCAGCGACCACTTCATCGGCTTCATCCACTTGGGCGCCGGGATGCGCTCGATCAGCGGCGGGTCGCGTTCCCGTTCGGCGACCCCGTAATTATAGGCGGGGTGCCAGCGCGCCAGCAGCTGCTGGGTATTCGGCAGGAACCACATGAACGCCATCCACGCGATCAGCCACAGCACCAGTTCGAGGTGTTCGGCTTCGACCGGCGGTCCGTTGAACCGCATGCCGAGCCATTGAAGCGCATCCGCCATTGGGCCGAGCGCCGCACCCCATGTTTGCGGCAGATTGAACATGCCGCGGTAAATCTGCAAGGCCACATCGACGCTCGGCGCGCGATGCAGCACCAGGACCATCGTCAAAACGAAGAAGGTCACCAGCCGCGCGGTCGCGTGCGACCACCAGGCATTGATCGGCCGCCAGAAGCTGCGCCAGGCGTGGTTCGCCACCATCGTCGCGCCCTGCACGGTGCCCCACAGCGCGAAATGCCAGGCTGCGCCATGCCACAGCCCGGACAAGAACAGCGTGATCAGCAGGTTGCGGTAGAGGCGCCACACGCCCCGCCGGCTGCCGCCAAGCGGGATGTAGACGTAGCGGAGCAGGAAGCGCGTCAGGGTCATGTGCCAGCGCCGCCAGAAATCGACGACGTTGAGTGCCCGGTAAGGCGAGTTGAAATTGAGCGGCAGCTGGATGCCGAACAGCCGGGCCGCGCCGAGCGCCATCTCGGAATAGCCGGAGAAGTCGAAATACAGCTGGAATTTGAACGAGATCGCCGCCTGCCAGGCGAGAAAGAAATCGAGCGGCTCGCCGGCCGCGGCCGCCTCGTAGGCAGGCGACACCAGCGGCGCGAAATGGTCGGCCAGGACCACCTTCTTGAACAGCCCGATGACAAAGATCGTCACGCCCAGCGTGAAGTTGCTCGGCTTGACCGCAAACGCCCAGGGACCCTTGATTTGGGAAAAGATCTCGCTGTGATGGGTGATCGGGCCGGCCAGCAATTGCGGGAAGAACATCACGAAGAAGCAGTATTCGAGCAGATCGTGCTCCTCGACCTCGCCGCGGCTGGCGTCGACCAGATAGGCGATCTTCTGAAACGTGAAGAACGAGATCCCGAGCGGCAGCAGGATGTGCTGCAGGATAAAATTGGTCTTGAACAGCGTGTTGGCGGTTTCGATGAAGAAGTCGGTGTATTTGAAATAGCCGAGCACCGCCAAATCGATGACGACACCGAAGGTCAGCAGGATCGATACCCAATCGCTGCGGCCCATCTGGCGATAGGCGGTGAGCCCGCGCGCGACCAGGAAATTAAACAGCGCGAGGCCGAGCAGCAACGGTACGTAGACCGGGTTCCACCAGCCGTAAAAGAAGATCGAGGCGACCAGCAACAGCGCCAGAACGGCGCGCGGTCCGAGCAATTGCCGCACCGCGATGTAGGCCGCAACCGTCGCCGGCAGAAACAGGAATAAAAAGACCGGAGAATTGAAGAGCATCTCTTGTCGATTATAGCTCGCCAGCCCGGCCTATTTGAAACGACGAGTTTCGATTGGCCTTATGCAGGACGTTATTCACGGCAGTGTGATCGCCCACTACCCGTCGTTTCCAGGCGTCCGGCGGGAAAAATTGCCGCTCGTGCCCTGTTCTGCGCTGACGCTCCGGTGACGTGGACGCGTAAAAAATTTCTGATCGATCGGTGAACCCTCTCACAGCGTGCGGACCGCGCCGGCTCCTATGATGTAATCCGGCCTTCGACAGGTCGGTCACGGGAACGACCCTGTGCTCGTGGTGAAAGCGGACCTATCGCGATGAAAACTCAAAACTCCGATATCGTGATCCAGCGGCTCGACGAAACGCGCTTTGCCGTCGCCGTTGACGGTCTTGTGCGCTATGTCGGCAGCCAAGCGGAATGCCAACGGCGCGCCGCGATCCTCCTGCCAAGGAACGATCGCGCCACGCAGGACCAAGCCTTGCGGCGCTGGGCGAGGCTGAGCCACTGACAATCGTCGGGCTTGGAGCTGAATCGCGTCGGATGCTTGCGCGAGAGGATCTGACGACGAAAAGCCCCGTCCGACGACGGGCGGGGCTCTCGCGACGCTGCAGCGAACGGGCTCAGTAGGGCCTGCTGCTTCCGTAATATGTCCGGCCCAGCTCACGACTGTTCAGCTCCCTCGCGACGTTGTCGCTCGGCGAGCGCCATCCGCGATAAGCACCGCCCCAATAAGGACGGGCTCCGTAATAGCTGTAGCGGTTCGGGACACAGCGCCCCCACCGGGTGGGATGGAGACCGGGGCCGCAGCCGCCCGCCACCTGGACGATGTTCGTGTCATGCTGATTGGCCGGGGCCAGAATTGGCGCGATTGGCGCGGCATTCGCCGACACGGCAGAAGCGGCCAGGCCGAGAGCACCTACGAGAATCGCAGCTGTCATACGCATCTGGATTTCCTTCATTGAACGGGGTCAGCCCGCTGTACACCAACGACGTGCATCGCCCCGAATTCCCTTCCCGTAAAAGCCTATGCGGCGCGCGACTGCTCGTCCGCGACCGGTTTTTCCTCGATGCCCATCAGGCGGCGCAACTGGTCGCGTCCGCGCGACAGGCGGGAGCGCACCGTGCCGACCGGCACGTTGAGCACCGCGGCGACCTCGTCATAGGCCATGCCTTCGAGACCGACGAGCAGGATCACCTGGCGCTGCTCCGGCGCCAATTTGCCGAGGGCGGTTTCGAGGTCGCGCAACTGCAGCGCCGAGATAGCATTGGACTGGACGGTCAGCTGCGGCGCGTCTGCCAGCTCGACGAGGGTGCCTTCACGGATGCCGCGGCGCACATCGTTGACATGCTGATTGTGCAGGATCGTGAACAGCCAGGCCCGCAGATCGGTGCCGTATTGCCAGAGATGCTGCTTGGCGACAGCGCGGGTCAGGCAGCTCTGGACGAGATCGTCGGCCCGAGACACATCCCGGGTCAGCGCACGTGCATAGCGTCGCAACCGCGGGATTTCCGCTTCCAGCAGCCGAGCGAAATCGTTCATCGGATCGCCTCATCATGGCCTCGCGCGTTGCCCTCTGAAGCGGGGTTTCGCGCTTAACTCATGTTATAGGAGGCGGATGTAACCCGATGATGTGTCGCAAATCTCGCAGCGGTAAGGAGTTGTAACTTTTCGCGAGCGCACATGTCCGTTCGGTCAATGGCAGCGCGGCGGTAACAAATAGCTGCCGAGCCGCGCGGCGGCGGGCGGACATCATCGGTTATCCAGGAGATGGCTCGTCGGCCGATGGGGTATTTGGAGCGGGCGAAGGGATTCGAACCCTCGACGCCGACCTTGGCAAGGTCGCTCCCCCGATCCGTGCCAGGAGCGCTGCGCGGGACTCCAGCAGATCCTGAATGACCTATCGGCGCACATGCAGACCGCGCCGCCTTCGCGTCGGCGTGAGCGCGCGGAGACCCGCTGGTACCAAGTGCGCGAGGTGATGCGGAACGAGTGTGGGGTTTAGGGAAGCGGCCCAATACTGCCGATCGGCTAGTCTCTATGGGGAGCGTCGCTGGCGGCGGTGGGGCGTTTTTCAGCGCTACTCGCGACGTTCTCGGCAATCAGTGTTGTGGCACCGCCCTCTGAATCATCCCGTAAACCAACGCCCCACCGGCCAGGCCGCCTAGCACGAACGCTGATACGGCGACGCCGAGGTATTTAATGTTAAAGCCGTAGAGAATAGCGACTGCTGTAGAAGCGCCGAGCACGAGAAGAATAACGATGACTAATCCTAACAACGCCCCCAAAACCGCTGCGGTGGTCTGGATAAGGAGTGCCGTAGTCATTTGCTCTCTAATGAGTTCCAGTGCGTCCGAGAATTTGAGATTCATTTTCGGCCCCGCGATATCACGCCCGACATCAGCCGACGTTGGCTCTAAGGAGTTGCTCAGACGTTAAGACCAAAAAATGTCACACCGGTTCGGCAACGGGCTTTTCATGTCCACGGTTTGCCACCGGCGACGACCAAAATCAGCGTCCCGCGCGCCGTTTTTCTTGAGGTATTTGGAGCGGGCGAAGGGATTCGAACCCTCGACCCCGACCTTGGCAAGGTCGTGCTCTACCCCTGAGCTACACCCGCATCCGGCCGATCCATATCATACCGGGGGAGGGGGATTGCAAGCACTTGCGCCGGCCGCTCTTGCAAGCCTCGGCCGCGCTGCCGCAAGGTGCGCGGCATGGCATCGCCGCCGCTGACGCCCGACCAGCTCTTCGCCCGGCTCGACGCCCTCGGCATTGATCACAAGACGTATACCCACCCGCCGGTCTTCACGGTCGCGGAGGCGGTGGCGTTGCGCGGCCAATTGCCGGGCGGCCATTGCAAGAGCCTGTTCCTGACGGACAAGAAGGGCGGGTTGTGGCTGGTCGTCGCGCTGGAGGAACGCCGGGTCGATCTGAAAGGGCTGGCCGACGCGCTTGCGGCGCCGCGCTTTTCCTTCGGCAACGCCGAATTGCTCTACGAGGTGCTCGGGGTCCGGCCCGGCAGCGTCACGCCCTTCGCCCTGGTCAACGATGGCGACGGCCGCGTCACCGTGGTGCTCGACCGCGCGATGCTCGATCATGACCCCCTCAATTATCACCCGCTCGAAAACGACCGTACGACGGCGATCGCGCCCGCCGATCTGTTGCGCTTCATCGCAGCCTGCGGGCACACGCCGCGCATTGTCGATCTCGCGCCTGGTGACGCGTAAAAGAGCCGTCATTGCGAGCGGAGCGAAGCAATCTCCCGCCGTCTGTTCGTCCTCCGCTGGGGATTGCTTCGTCGCTGTGCTCCTCGCAATGACAGCGGTCTTTGCGACGCTTGTCATCGCGGCGGCATGCCGCCATGTTCTGGCATGGATTCCCGGGAGAATACCCTATGGCGGATGAACCTTTGATCGGCGGCGGGCTGGCCGGAGCTGGCGCCGCGACCGCCGTCAAGGATGTGACGACGGCGAATTTCATGGCCGAGGTGGTCGACGCCTCGTTCGACCAGCCGGTCATCGTCGATTTTTGGGCGCCGTGGTGCGGGCCGTGCAAGCAGCTCGGCCCCATACTCGAGAGGGTCGTGCGCGGCGCCAATGGCGCGGTCCGCATGGTCAAGCTCAACATCGACGAAAACCCCGAGATCGCGCAGCAGATGCGCATCCAGTCGATCCCGGCGGTCTACGCCTTCAAGGACGGAAGGCCGGTCGACGGCTTTGTCGGCGCGTTGCCGGAAAGCCAGGTCAAGCAGTTCGTCCAACGGCTGGGCGGCGGGGCCGCCGGGCCGTCGCCGATCGACGAGGCGCTGGCGATGGCCAAGGAAGCGGCGCAGGCCGGCGACCACGCCAGCGCCGCGGCGCTTTATTCGCAGATCCTGCAGCACGAGCCGGAGCACACCGAGGCGCTGGCCGGGCTGGCCCGCGCCTTGACGGCGCGTGGTGAGCTCGACAAGGCGCAAGAGGTGCTGGCGCGGGTCCCGAAGGAGAGCGCCAACCACGCCGACATTACCGCCGCGCGCTCGGCGCTCGAACTGGCCGAGCAGGCGCAGAAGGCGATTGCCGGCGCGAGCGGCTTGAAGGGCCGGCTGGAGCAGAACCCGGACGACCACGAGGCGCGCCTCGAACTGGCGACCGCGCTGTTCGGCAGCGGCGAGCGCGAGGCCGCGGTCGAGGAGCTGCTGACCCTCTTCCGGCGCGACCGCAAATGGAACGAGGAGGCGGCGCGCAAACAGCTCGTCAAATTCTTCGAGGCGATGGGGCCGACCGATCCGCTGACCTTGAGCGCGCGGCGGCGGCTGTCTTCGCTGATGTTTTCTTAAGGGCGTGACGTGAAAGAAAGCGGGGCGGCATGAGCGATCGCGAGCGGGCGGCCTTGCCCGATACATTGCCGATCTTTCCGCTGACCGGGGTGCTGCTGTTGCCGCGCGGCCGGCTGCCGCTGAACATCTTCGAGCCGCGCTATCTGGCGATGACCCGCGACGCGCTCGGCGGCGAGCGCCTGATCGGCATGGTGCAGCCGAACGAGCCGCAACAGGACAATAGGGGCGGCGGCGCCATGAACCCGCCAGTCTATCCGGTCGGCTGCGCCGGCCGCATCACCTCCTTCTCCGAAACCGATGACGGCCGCTATCTGGTCACCCTGACCGGGGTGTCGCGCTTCCGCATTCGCGACGAGCTGCCGTTGTTGAGCGGATATCGCCGAATCCTCGCGGAGTGGCAGCCTTTCGCGCATGACGTCGAGACGCCGAGCGGCACCGAGTTCGACCGCGACCGCTTCATCCGCGGCCTCAAGGGGTTTTTCACCCAGCGCCAGATCTCGGCCGATTGGGAGGCGATCGAAAAGGCAGCCGGCGAGCATCTGATCAACTCGATCGCGATGCTGTGCCCGTTTGCGCCGAGCGAAAAGCAGGCCTTGCTCGAAGCCCCCGACCTCGACGAGCGGGCGCGGCTGTTGATCGCGCTGGTCGAGATGGCCGCAATCAACCCGAACCAGGGCTTCTCGTCCGAAGAGAGCGGCGCGACGCGGCACTGACCGGCGCGCGCGATCGGCAATCAGAGAGCCCGGAGGACAGCATGGACGAACCCTCCGACATCGATCCAAAACTGCTGGAAATCCTGATTTGTCCCTTGACCAAGGGGCCGCTGCGCTATGACCGCGCGGCGCAGGAGCTGATCAGCGAGGAGGCGGGGCTCGCCTATCCGATCCGCGACGGCATCCCGATCATGCTGGTCGACGAGGCGCGCGCCTTGCGCGAGGACGAGATCGCCACCAAGCGCCTGCCGCCGGTCAGCGAGCGGTGAGCATCTCGCCTTGAACACCGCCGCCCCCTGGCCGGTCGAGCTGCGCCTGAAGAAGGCCGAAAAGCGGCTCGAGATCCGCTTCGACGACGGCAAGGAGTTCAGCCTGCCGGCCGAATACCTGCGGGTCGAGAGCCCGTCCGCCGAGGTGCAGGGCCACGGGCCGGGCGAAAAGACGATCATCGCCGGCCGCGCCCATGTCGGCATCATGGATCTCGAACCGGTCGGCAATTACGCCGTGCGCATCAAATTCGACGATCTGCACGACACCGGCATTTTTTCCTGGGAATACCTCTACCAGCTCGGCGTCGAGCAGGATAAGCGCTGGCGCGCCTACCTCGCCACGCTTGCCGCCCGCGGATTGAGCCGGGAGCCGACGCGGTCTTAGTTAGAATCGTCGGCCGGTTCGTCCGAAGCGGAGCGTTCGGCGGGCCAGCCTGCCATGCGCCGCAGCGCGGCCGACGCGCTGACCCGTGGCGCAACGCGATAGTTGAACGACCCGAAGATCAAGGGCCGCCACGAGCTCGCGTTCAATTTGCACGGCATGAAGACGGCCCGATAGAATTCGATCTTGCCGTGATGCACGACCGCGCCGCTGAAGCGGGCGGGCGCCGCCTCGGTGATCGCCTCCACACAGCCCTCCTCGAACAGCGGGCGATATCGCTCGGGAAGCTGCTCGACCATCGGGGTGAAGCTCAGCGGCGTGTTCGGCAAATCAAGCAGCCGCGCGAAGGGCGATCCGTAAATCAGGAAAACCGAATCTTCGACGACCTTGTCGGTCGAGATCAGGAAACGATGCCCCCAATCGCCGGTCAGCCGCGACAGGTCGAACGCCGTGATCGGCGGCGGTCCGCCGCTCGCCGATGCCTTGTTGTGCCAGAGCGTGACGGCGCGCTCGGTGTCGCGCGCTTCGCCGACAATCCAGGCATGTTTAGCCGCGTGTGCCTGATTGGTATCTTCAGATGCAAGGCTCGGCACGGTTCCCCCGACGCAAGGCGACCGGGTGTGAATCGTGCCGTCTGGGCGTTAAGGAAGGGTTTACAGTTAAGCAATGATCGGTAGAAATACGGTCGCTTAGGGTTAAAACATTAATGCTTGTCTTCAAGTTTATGGGTTTATCTCTGAGATTCGGTGCTCACCGCAAGATTTCACAACCAATCCGAGATTACAGCGGTTGCCCTCTCGCCAGACGCGGACGGTCGCCGAGCACGCCCATCGCGTGCTGCATCAAGAGCCGCTTGAGCGGCGGCAGGCGGTTGACCACCGCGAGTCCGAAATCGCGGGCGAGCCGCACCGGTGCGATCGTGTTCGAAAACAGCCGGTTGAGCCCGTCGGTCACCGCCGCCAGCACCAGCGCGTCGCTCTGCCGCCAGCGCTCATATTGCTCGAGCAGGGGCGGGTCGCCGATATCGAGGCCGAGGCGGCGCGCATCGATGACGATCTCGGCCAGCGCGGCGATGTCGCGGATGCCGATATTGAGCCCCTGGCCGGCGATCGGATGGATCACATGCGCCGCCTCGCCGACCAGCGCGAGACGGCGGGCGGCATAGCGCTCGGCCTGCATCAACGCCAGCGGATAGCTCCAGCGTGGCCCGACCGGCTCGATCTCGCCGAGGAAATCGCCGAACCGGGCCCGCAATTCGGCGGCGAAATCCGTATCGGGCAAGGCCAGCAGATGCGGCGCCAGATCGGCCTGCTCGGTCCACACGATCGAAGACCGGTTCCCGGTCATCGGCAGGATCGCGAACGGTCCGGCCGGCAGGAAATGCTCGACCGCGATGCCGCGATGCGGCCGCTCATGCGCCACAGTCGTGACGATGCCGGTCTGCTGGTAGCGCCATTCGACGGTGCGGATCCTGGCCGCCCGCCGCAACGGCGAGTTCTGCCCGTCGGCGGCGGCCACCAGCCTTGTGTTCAGCCGCGTGCCGTCGGCCAACACGACCGTGGCGCCGCTCTCGCTCGCCTCCATCGACGCCACCGCCCGCGGCGCGAACAGCCGCAGGCTCGGCAGCGTGGCGGCACAGTTGAACAGGGCGCGCCGCAACACCCGGTTCTCGACGATATAGCCAAGCGGGGTGTTGCCGCCGAGATCGCGGTGGTCGTAATGCAGGAACAGGGGCGACCCGTCGTCCGCGACCCGGATCTCGCGGATCGGCTCGGCCTCGCCCTCGATCGCCGGCCACAGCCCGATGCCGTCGAACACCAGGCGCGAGCCGTAGGCGATCGCCGAGGTGCGGCCGTCGAAGCTGTCGCCCATCATCGCCGCCGGGTCCTGCCGGTCGATGACGATGGTCGAGAGCCCCGCGCCTGCGCAGGCCACGGCGAGCAGCATCCCATTCAGCCCGCCGCCCGCGATCACCAGCTCGGCATCATCCGCCATGATTTGTCAGATCCAGCGTGTTGCGGCGGAACCTGTAACGGATCAGCGGAACTGCTCATCCCTCGCTTCGATGCGCTTTCGTATAATTCGGGCCAAGGGGGGCATCAATTTAATGAACCCGATCAGCGCGACCACGCAGCCGACAAGGCTGACGGCGAAGGTAAACAGCCCGAGCCCCACCGGCATCGCCTGGGGATCTTGCGCCTCGACAATCAGCAGCGGCGCCCAGGAGCCAACCGCAATGAGCAACCCGACGATGAGCACGATAAGCGAATTGCGCATAGCCCCCTCCCACGTTGCGCGAGGCTAGCGCGCGCTTACCTCACGGTCCACTGATGACCGGGAAAGCCCGTGCAAGGGTGGTTTGTGGCGGCGCTGCGTTCAGGGTCATGGACGCTGACCCGCGCCGGGCCTAAATTTCGCCGCGACCGCCCGTTGCCAGGGAGAGACATGCGATGGCGTACACGATCACCCCGATGACCGAGCACACCGGGGCCGAAGTGCGCGGCCTCGATCTGACGAAGCCGGTCGATGCCGAGACCCGGGCCGCGCTGAACCGCGCCTTCGCCAAGCATCACGTGCTGGTCGTGCGCGACCAGAAATACGAGCCCGGCGATTTCTTAGAGGCGGTGCAGCTGTGGGGCGAATTGCAGCCGCACGACAAAAAGGAAATGCACGTTCCGGGCTACCCGCAGATGTACTACGTCTCGAACGAGCAGACCGTGCCGGGCAAGCGCTATATCTCGGGCGAGACCTTTCACACCGACCATTCGAACCACCCCGCCCCGCCCAAGGCGACGATCCTCTACCCGGTGTCGTTGCCGAGCCAGGGTGGCGACACGCAATACGTCAACATGCACGCCGCCTATGACGATCTGCCCGAGGCCACCAAGCGGCGCATCGACAGGCTTAAGGCGGTGCATGTCTATCTCAGCAAATACAGCCCGCGCGAGCTCCGCCCGTTAAGCGAGGAGAGCCTCAAGGCATTGCCGCCGCCGGGCATCCATCCGCTGGTGCGGATCCATCCCGAGAACGGCCGCAAGGCGCTGTTCCTGAACCCGGTGCGCATCGAGGCGATCGTCGGCATGCCGGACGACGAGGCGCTCGACCTCGTCACCGAATTGATGACCCATGCGACCCAGAAGAAATACGAATACCGCCACCAATGGCGTTACGGCGACATGGTGCTGTGGGACAACCGCAGCGTCATGCACAAGGCCAACCCCGATTACGACATGAACGAGCGGCGTTTCCTCTATCGCCTGATGCTGAAAGGCGAGCCGCCGATCCCGGCCGCGCAAGCGGCGTGAGCCTCGCCGTTCGCCGCATGAGCGCGGTGCGTCCTTCGAGACGCGCTCCCGGATCAAATCCGGGGAGCGCTCCTCAGGATGAGGAACATTTGTGTGTGGCATAAAAAGCTCCCCTCATCCTGAGGAGCCTGCGCAGCGGGCGTCTCGAAGGACGTATCACCGGCTGTCCGAAACTCCATACTCAATGCACCACCAATGACCAACAATGGTTCGACCTCTCTCTCGGGTGACGACAGCGCCCTGCCGGAGGACGAGCGCGCCCTCTTGGAGCGCGCCCGGGCGCTGATGCCGCGCCTCGCCGAGCGGGCGCCAGCGGCCACCGCGGCCCGGCGATTGCCGGCCGAAACCATTGCCGAGTACCACGCGGCCGGCATTCTGCGCATCCTGCAGCCGCGGCGGTTCGGCGGGCTGCAGGGCCGGTTCAGCCTGTTCTCGCGGATCGTCGAGGAGCTGACCTATGGCTGCGCCTCCTCGGCCTGGGTCTACGCCGTCTTGGCCGAGCACCAGTGGATCATCGCGCAATATCCCGAGCAGGCGCAGATCGATGTGTGGGGCGACGATCCCCTGGCGGTCGCCTCGTCCTCGTTGGCGCCGCGCGCTGCGGCGAGGCGGGTGCCGGGCGGCTGGCGCCTGAGCGGGCGGTACACCTTTTCGAGCGGCTGCGATTTCGCGCAATGGGCAATCCTCGGCGCCTTCCTGGGAGAGGCCGGCGATCCGCGCACGATCGCCTACCTGCTGGCGCCGCTCAGCGACATCGAGATCGTCGACGACTGGCAGGTGCTCGGCCTTGCCGGCACCGGCAGCAAGTCCCTGGTGCTGCATGACGTGTTCATCCCCGAGCACCGCTGCGTCATGGTCAGCGATCTGTTCAAGGGCACCCCGCCGGGCGCGCTGGTGCATCCGGATTATCCCGTGCTGCGGGCGCCGCGCGGCTTTCTCGTCTCCTATTCGCTGCCGCCGGTGGCGATCGCGCTCGGCCGCCGCGCCCTCGATCTGGTGTGCCGCGACCTGGCGCATCGGGTATCGCGCGGCGTCACCAAGATGGCGGATTCCGAAGTCGTGCAGATGACGGTCGGCGAGGCCGCCGCGGCGATCGACGCGGCAACCGCGATGCTGCACGCGGGGCGCGATTCCAGCACCGACGAGGTCAGCTCCGGCCGTCGCATCGCCGAGGCCGAAGCGCTGCGCGCCCGCCGCGACATGGTCTACGCGCAGCACCAGGTCGGCTGGGCCTTGGAGCGGCTGTGCGAGCTGAGCGGTGCCCGGTGGGTCTACGACAGCGACCCGCTGCAGGAAATCCGCCGCGACGTGATGACGATCCTGACCCACCACGCCGCGAGCCGGCCCGCCGCAATGGCCCCCTACGGCCACCTGCTGCTGACGAACGCTGACACGCGCGGGTAAAGCCCCTCTCCCGCACCGCGGGAGAGGCTGCCCGAGGGCGTAGCGCGAAGGCGCGTGAGGGTGTTCGATCGGCGCGAACCCCTTCACCCGGCTCACCCTTTGAGCTCGCCACCCTCTCCTGCGGTGCGGGAGAGGGATTTTTCGCCGCGGGCCTCCTGATTTGTTCCTGATGGACGAGAAACCCATCTCGGTAAGTCAGATCGGCAACGAGATTGAAATTCGCTGCGGCGACGAAGCGCGGCGGCTCCCGCTGTCATTTCTGGACAGCATGGCCGTAAACCGAGCGAGTCGCTCAGTCAAGTGCATAGTTCCGGATACGTTCCCATCTGGCCGGAATGCGAGAGACGGTTGGGAGGGGCGGCAAATTTTGCTGCAAATCCCGCTGCAAATGCAGCAAAACGGGAAGACAGCGGCGCAGCGGAACGAAGGCGTGGTCGCCTGTAAAATATCCAGCCAATACAGGCTGAATCGGAATCAGACTGGTGCGGAAGGAAAGTGGGTGCTGGCTGCAAATTCGCTGCAAATGCAGCCAACAAGCCCGGTCGCGCGTCGCGCAGAACGGATGCCGCGCCGTGCGTCGCGATCTTGGTAAATCCCACATCCGCGACCACATCGAAAGAATGCGTTTTCGGAGAGCGGCGATGAACAGCCCGGCCCCGCACGATCTCTGGGACAACCCGATGGGGACCGACGGGTTCGAGTTCGTCGAATACACCGGTCCCGACCCGGCGCAGCTTGCCGCGCTGTTCGAGCAGATGGGATTTGTCGCGGCGGCGCGGCACCGCTCGAAGAACGTCACGCTCTACAAGCAGGGCGACGTCAATTTCATCCTGAATGCCGAGCCGGAAAGCTTTGCGCAGGCCTTCGCGCGATTGCACGGGCCATCGGTCTGCGCCATCGCGTTCCGGGTCAAGGACGCCGCCGCGGCTTATCAGCGGGCGATCTCTTTGGGCGCCAAGCCGGTGCACGGCAAGCTCGGCCCAATGGAGCTCAACATCCCCGCCATTGAAGGCATCGGCGGCAGCCTGATCTACCTCGTCGACCGGTATGGCGATCACACCATTTACGACGTCGATTTCACGCCGCTAGAGCCCCCTCCCCA
>Ga0066709_100001646_pt1 | contig 15102 bp, 12 predicted proteins | sample GraSoiAngelo_158_FD_79665 | JGI IMG/M metagenome (GOLD analysis project Ga0066709, IMG submission 79665) | Grasslands soil microbial communities from the Angelo Coastal Reserve, California, USA - 14_1009_16_30cm | ecosystem: Environmental > Terrestrial > Soil > Grasslands | place: USA...
GTGGCGGACATCCGTGCCGCGGTTGGCACTCCACACCGTCCGAAGGGCCTGGGCGTACTCCGCCAGCTTGGGAGCCGGGTGCTCGAAAGGCACCGAGAAGCGGCCCTCGAGCACACGCTTGACCTGCGTCCCGAGCCCGAGGACGAAGCGGCCGCCGGACAGCTCGTCGAGGTCCCACGCCTCCATGGCTGTCACGGTCGGCGAACGCGGGAAGGCGAGTGCAATGGCCGTCCCGACCCGCACCCGACTCGTAGCACCGATCGCGGCGGCCGCCTGGATAAACGCCGAGCGGGTGAGCTCGGCGACCCAGACCGACTCGAAGGCAGCCCGCTCTGCCGACCGTGACAGCGCGGCGATGTCCTCGAGCGACCCACCAACCCCCAGCCCGATCCGCATCCCGTGTTACCAGACCGCCGGCAAGCCGGCGCTGCGGGGATCCGTTGCCGCGGCTACCCCTCCCTCATCCGCACCGGGCCCACCAGCCGCAAGCTCGATGGCGTGGCAGTGCCCGACCGCCGAATCGAACGGTGCGGCGCGATGCAGCGGATGGCCAAAAGATTCGAGGGCGGCCAGGGTTTCGGGCGCGAAGCGGGGCTCAATAGTGACCTCGACGGGCGGCGCGAAGTGGTCGGCCGGCTCGACGAACCATCGGGGAGAGGCGATGGCACTGGCAACGTCAAGGGCTCCGTCGACGAGGGCCGAAACAACCTGGGCGAAGATCTGCGGCTGAGCGTCGCCACCCATCGAGCCCACGACCACCCACGGCTCCCCGTCGCGAAACAGCATGCCCGGCAGCAGCGTATGGAGGGTCCGCTTGCCCGGCGCAAGCAGGTTCGGGTGGTCCGGCTCGAGTGAGAAGTAGCTCCCGCGGTTCTGGAAGTGGACGCCGGTCTCCGCATCGACCACCCCGGAACCGAAGCCCATGTAGTTGGACTGGATCAGGCTGACCGCGTTGCCCTCGGCATCGACGCTGGCGAGGTAGATCGTGCCTCCACCGCGTGGCGCGGTGCTGGCCGGCGGCAGGGCGGCCAGCGACGGGTGGATCCGCCCGGCAAGCTCGGCGGCGTAGGTTCGATCGAGCAGGTGTTCGACGGGCACGTCGTGAAATACAGGATCTGTGACCGCGGCATCCCGATCGGCGAAGGCCAGCTTCGCGGCCTCGATGCCCAGATGGACCCAACCGGGATCCGCGACGCCCTCCGGCCCGAACGCGGAGGCCGGCGGCGGCTCGAAACATTCGAGCACGTTCAGGAGCTCGAGCGCGACGATCCCCGAGCTGTTCGGCGGGTGCGTCGTGACCTCAACCCCGCGATATGTGGTGGCGATTGGATCCGCGAGCGTACAGAGATGGTCGGCAAGATCGCCGGCCGTGATGAGCGATCCCGCGCCTTTCAGGCCACGCGCGAGCTTGGCGGCGAGCTCGCCCTCATAGAAGTCGTCGAACCCGGCATCCGCGAGGCGCTCGAGCGTCGCTCCTAGGGCCGGCCGGCGCACGATCTCGCCTGGTCGCCAGGGCCGGCCATGTGGCCGGAACTGCGAAGCCCACGCCCGGCCTTCATCGGGGAGTGCGCCACCCAGGGCGGTGGCGGTTCGTTCCACGGACCCGATGAACGCCTCGTCCGCCGGAAATCCATCCCGCGCCAGCTCGATGGCTGAAGCCAGGATCCGGTCGCGCCCCAGCCGGCCGTGGCGCCGATGCGCGTCGCCCCACGACCGCACGGCTCCCGGTATCGTCACCGACATCGGACCGCGGAAGGGGAGGCGATCGAGGCCCGCCCGGCGCAAGCGCACGGGATTCGCATCAGCCGGCGCACGGCCGGACCCGTTCAGCGCCGTCTCCGTCCGCGAGCCCGCATCCCAGATCAGCCAGAACGCATCCCCGCCCAATCCGCATGCCTGGGGCATCACGACCGCGAGGGCGGCGTTCGTCGCGATCGCGGCGTCCACCGCCGTTCCACCCGAGCGGAGGATGTCCAGGCCGGTCGCGGTGGCCAGGTGGTGGGGAGCGACGACTCCGCCATGGCGCCCGCGTGCCAGCGACGCCGGGACGAGTGGTCGGTTGGGGGTCATCCGCGAGAGTCTACGGCCGAGTGGCCGCGCGGCGGCCGAGCGGTGGTCGGGCGGCGACCAGGGCGCGGCCGAGCGGGAGTCCGGCGGCGGTCGGACGTCGGTCGGACGGTCGCGGCGGGTAGGCTAGCGGGAATGGAACGCTCGCTCTGGGCCGTCCTGATCGGGACATTCACGCTCCGCTTCAGCACCGCCCTCACGGGCACCACGCTCATCTTCTATCTCGCCGACCTGCCGAAGCTGGGCGGCCCGCGCGTCGACCCGGCGGAGGTCGGAGCGCTCGTGGCGGTGTTCTTCGCGGCCGAGCTCGTGCTGTCGACCCCGTTCGGCATCGTGTCGGACCGGTTGGGACACCACCGGGTCATGCAGCTCGGGCCGATCTTCGGAGCGGTCGCCGTTGTGCTGACGTGGGCGACCACCGACCTGTTCGTCCTCGGTGGAACTCGGCTATTGGAGGGCGCCTCAACAGCGGCCAGCGTGCCTTCGATCCTCGGGTTCATCGCTCTTGCCACCGCCCACGACGAGTCCCTGCGTGGACGAGCCTCGGCCCGATTCGAGGGCGCCACGCTGGCCGGCATCGGTGGGGGCGCGGTCGCCGCGGGCGTCCTCTACGGTGGAGTCGGGAGCTGGGACGGGTTCGGTCGGACGACGTTCCTGCTGAATGCCATCTTCTACGCGATCTCGTTCCTGATCTACCGCTTCGGAGTGACCGATCCCCGAGCAGAGCGTGGGGGTGGTGCCGCGGCGCCCATGTTCGACCTCCAGCGTTACCGTCGATTGCTCGCTTCGTCGCACGTCTGGCTGCTGGCGCCGACCTGGATCGCCATCAACGCAGCATTGGGGCTGTGGACGACCCAGTCGATCTTCCAGCTCGTCAGGGAGCGCGATCGGCACTTTGCCGACCAGCTCCTGATGGGTGGCTTCGATCCGGCCGTCATCAGCGCCGGCCTGGCCGCGGCGCTCGTGGTGTTCTTCCTCGGCCTCGTCTTCTGGGGCGACCGCTTCAAGCTCTACCGACGGACGACCATCATCTTCTTCGGCATCGCCGGTGGTGCCGGCGTGGTGGCCGGCGCCCTCCTCGTCAATCACAGCGAAGGGATGGCCTGGTACGTGCAGGCCCTCGGCGGTGCGATGGTGATTGCCGGGTTGTTCGTGTTGTCCGGAGCGACGCCGGCGGCGCTGGGGCTCCTGGCCGACGTGTCCGAGCGCTACCCCCACGACCGTGGCGCGATCATGGGCCTGTATTCGGTCTTCCTGGCGCTCGGGCAGATTGGGGGCAGCCTGCTGGGTGGCCAGGTCGCCCGGTTCAAGGGGATCGACGCGATTCTGTTGCTGACGCTGGCGTTCCTGGCGATCGCCCTGCTGCCGTTGTGGCGCCTGCGGTCGTTCGAGCACCAGCTCTCGCCCGATCCGGCGCTATCGCCCGCGGAGCTGGAGCCGACCTGAGGCCAGGCAGGGTCGCCAAACTCGGCGGTTGCGCCCGTATTATTCGAGCCACGACGAGTCGGGGGAGAGGGAGTCCGGCCATGAGCCCTGTCGCGATCGTGACCGACTCCGCGTCCGACCTCACGCCGGAGCTCGCCGCGGCGACCGGCATTCGCGTCGTCCCGCTCGAGGTCACCTTCGGCGACGAGCACTTTCGAGCCGGCGTCGACCTGTCGACCGCGGCGTTCTGGGAACGCATGGTGGCCCCGGACGCGCCGTTTCCAACGACCGCGGCCGCGAGCCCGGGCGAGTTCCAGTCCGTGTTCGAGGCTTGCTTCGCGGGCGGCGCCGAGGCCGTCGTGTGCGTCGACGTTGCTGGATCGTTATCGGCCACGGTCAAGAGCGCGACGATCGCCCGAGACCTGCTGCCCGCGCGTGAGATCCACGTCGTGGACTCGACGTCGGCCTCGATGGGCGAAGGCGTCCTGGCGCTCATCGGGGCGGAAATGGCGGCGCGCGGTCTCGGTGCCCGGGAGATCGCCGATGCGCTCACGGAACGCGCCGCCGACCTGAATGTGTTCGTGGCGCTCGACACGCTCGAATACCTGCGGAAAGGCGGCCGCATCAGCGGCACCCAGGCGACCATCGGCGGGCTGCTCTCGGTCAAGCCGATCATCACCATCAAGGATGGGACCGTGGACACCGCCGACCGGGTCCGAACGCGATCGAAGGCGCGAGAGCGGGTGATCGAACTCCTCAGCGAGCGGCCGGTCGAGCGCCTTGCGATCCTGTACACCACGTCCACGCCCGACGAGGTGGCCGCATTTCGCGACGAGGTCGTGGCCGGCCTGCCGGGCGGCGTGGACAACGCCTGCGTGACCGTCCAGCCGGTCGGGCCATCGGTCGGGCCGCACCTCGGGCCGGGCTGTCTCGGGGGCGTCGTCCTGTACCGCCGATGAGACCGAAAATGGGGCTCTTGATCGGCTGACGGGCATCGACCGTCGGCTATACTCGCGCCACCTTTCGTGCCGCGAGGCGTGGCCTATTGGCCGTCCGAGGTCGGGGGCAGAGCTCTGCGACACCTCCGCCCGAGGATCGAGCGCCGAGCGCCGTGGGGCCGTCCGGGAGACGACCCAGAACGCGGGCCGCCCCGAACGCCGCCCGCAGCGGAGGAACACGACTCGATGACGACCGAGCACGTCGCTGCCGCGATCAATGCCTGGGAGGTTGCGCAGCGACAGTTCGACCTGGCCGCCGACAGGCTCAACCTGGACCCCGGCCTGCGCCGAGTTCTGCGCGAGCCACGGCGCGAGCTGACCGTGCATTTCCCGGTCAAGATGGACGACGGGTCGGTGCAGGTGTTCACCGGTTATCGCGTCCAGCACAACCTCGGTCGGGGACCGGCCAAGGGCGGCATCCGCTATCACCAGGATGTGACCCTCGACGAGGTCAAGGCCCTCGCCATGTGGATGACCTGGAAATGCGCCGTCGTGGGGATCCCGTACGGCGGAGGCAAGGGCGGCGTGGTCGTCGATCCCAAGAAGCTCTCGGCCAAGGAGGTCGAGGCCCTCACCCGCCGGTTCACCACCGAGATCGAGGTCCTGATCGGTCCTGAGCGCGACATTCCGGCTCCCGATGTGAACACCAATGCCCAGGTCATGGCCTGGATGATGGATACCTACTCGATGCACCAGGGCTACACGGTGCCCGGGGTGGTCACCGGCAAGCCCATCAGCCTTGGCGGCTCCGAAGGCCGCACCGAGGCCACCGCGCGAGGTACGGTCTTCTGCGTCGTCGAGGCCGCGAATCACCTCGGCATCGACCTGCGCCGGGCGACCGTCGCGATCCAGGGCTTCGGGAACGCCGGATCGATCGCCGCGAAGCTGATGCGCCAGGAGGGCTCCACGGTCTTGGCCGTGTCGGACTCGACCGGCGGCATCCACAACTCCAACGGCATCGACATCGACCGGGTGATCGCCTGGAAGAAGGAGCACGCCACGGTCCAGGGCTTCCCAGGCTCGATTGACATCAGCAACTCGCAGGTCCTCGAGATCGAGTGCGACGTGCTGATCCCGGCGGCGCTGGAGAACCAGATCACGGCTCGCAACGCCAGCCGAATCCGCGCCAAGATCGTCGCCGAGGCGGCCAATGGCCCGACGACGCCTGACGCGGACGAGGAGCTTTTCCGCCGGGGCGTGTTCATGATCCCGGACATCCTCTGCAACGCCGGCGGCGTGACGGTCAGCTACTTCGAGTGGGTGCAGGATCTCAATCGCGACCACTGGAGCGAGTCGATCGTCAACGCCAAGCTCAAGGACATCATGGTTCGCGCCTTTGGTGAGACCCTCGCCATCTCGAGGCGCGAGGAGTGCGACATGCGCACCGCCGCCTACCTGCTCGCCGTCGAGCGGGTCGCCAACGCGACGTCGATGCGCGGGTTGTACCCGTAGTCCGACCGCCAGCAGGCGGACGAACGGTTCGCCGACGGGTCAGCGAGGGCCGTTGACCCGGGTCTGCATGACATACGAACACCAGGTGGTCGTTCCCCGGCCCGAAGCGCTGCTTCGCGCCCAGCCTTCCGGGCTGCAGCCAAGACTTCTGCCGAGCCGAACGTCGCGCGGGAGAAATCGACCCACGCCTCAACGACAAGCCTGGCGCACGCGCGTCAAAGGGTCGCCGGGCGTGCCTCGCCGGGCTCCCGGTGGGGCCGAACCCCGGTGCTACCATCCGGCCCATGCTCGATCACGAAGAGAAGTTCCTGTTCAAGGAGGAGATCCTCCATCTGGCCAACGCGCTGGGCGAGCCCGCGGCCCTGGACAACGTCGAGGATCTCCTGGCCGACGTGATCACCAATCCACGCTTCGATTCGGAGGTCTTCACCCTCGAGCGCAGCCTCCAGGTCATGCTCGGGCCACGCGCCGGAACGACACTGGTCGGGCTTCTGACGGTGGCTCCGGAGGTGTTCGACGAGGTCGCCGAGGTTCGTATCGCACCCGAGGTTCATGAGCGGCTCGTTGCCTGGCGGGCGCGCTTCGGGCTGGCCATCGACAACGCCCTGAACTTCCTGAACAACCCCGACGGCATCCAGGGCCACAACTTCGCGACCCAGATCGCCCACGTGGAGGAACGCCGCGTCCTCCAAGGCCGGCTGACGCTCGTCCGCTACAACAACGAGCCGCAGTTCTTCGTGGCCGACGCGAGCGTGTTCATGGGCCTGGTCGTCGACGTCATGGAACGCCTTGGGCCCTACCTGGAGCCCGACGCCGTCGACTCGGAGACGATCTCCAGGCTGCGCGACGCCGTCCAGCTGATCGAGCGAAAGACGACCGCGCGCAGCTAGTTCCTGCTCAGCCAGACGTCCGCCCGATGGCATCGATGAGTCATCTGTATCTCGCGGCGACCGGCCAGAACCGCGGAAAGACGACGGTCGCGGTCGGATTGGTGGACGGCTTCCTCTCGCGCGGCCTGTCGACGGGATTCATCAAGCCCGTCGGCCAGCGAACGGTCATCGAGCACGGCGTCGCGGCCGATGAGGACGCAGTCCTTATGAAGAGCGTCTTCGACCTGCCCGAGCCACTCTCCCTCATGAGTCCGGTTCACATACCGCGGGGCTTCACCAAGGCGTACATCGCCGGCGACGTCGTCGAGGACCTGGCGGCTCGCGTTCGCACGGCATTCGAGCGGCTTACCGCGGAACGTCAAATCGTGCTCGTGGAGGGGACAGGCCACGCCGGAGTCGGTGCCGTGATCGGCCTGTCGAACGCCGTGGTCGCAGCGATGCTCGGCACGCCGGCCGTCATCGTGTCCGAGGGTGGAGTCGGCCGACCGATCGACGAGATCGTGCTGAATGCCGCCCTGTTCGCCGCCCACGGTGTCGCGGTTGCCGGGGCGATCGTGAACAAGGTCCAGACCGACGCGCAGCCGGGCATCGCTCGGACACTGGAGCGAGGGCTTGCCCGGCACGGCATAGCGCTGCTGGGCATCCTGCCCTACCGCCCGATCCTGTCCAACCCGACGCTCGGGATGATCCTGGAGGGAGTCCACGGCGAAAGAATCCATCCCGGTCCCGATCTCGACCGCGTCATCGATAATGTGGCGATCGGGGCGATGGAGCCCGGCCACATGCTGCAGCGGATCGGTCCGGGCACGCTGGTCATCGTTCCGGGAGACCGACAGGACGCCATCCTCGCCTTGACGGCGGCGCACATGGCGGGCAATGGCCAGGGCGTTGCGCTCGGGCTGGTGCTGACTGGGGGCTATCGGCCGCCACACGGAGTCCTTGCCGAGATCCGCCGGGCAGACCTCTTCGCGACGCTCGTCCATGAAGACACTTATCCCGTGGCGTCGGAGATCCACGACCTCCTTGTCAAGACGCACGCGGCGGACCTCGAGAAGATCGCCACGATCAAGGCGCTGGTCGCCGAGCACCTCGACATCGATCGCATCCTGGAGGTGGCCGGTCCTTCCGTCGGGTGAGCGGGTTGGGCGTTCCGGGCGGCCGGTTCATGGCAGCGGCTCGTTGTCGATGAGCCGGGTGGACCCGAAGCGCACCGCGAGCGAGAGCAGTGCCGCCCCGTCAACCCGGGCCAACTCCCGCAGCGTCTGACCGTCTGCCACCGACGTGTACTCCACCTTTGCCAGCGGTTCAAGCGCCAGCTCGTCGCTCATGACCTGTCGAAGGGTCTTGGCCGATCGCTCGCCCGCCGCCCAGCGCGACCGGGCCGCGAGCAGCGCGCGATGCAGGATGGGCGCCGCCTCCCGTTCCGCGGCAGACAAGTGGACATTGCGCGACGAAAGGGCGAGGCCGTCTGCCTCGCGCACCGTCGGGCAGGCGATGACGTCGGTTGGCAATGCCAGGTCGATCGCCATGCGCCGGACGACCATGACCTGCTGGGCGTCCTTCTGCCCGAAGTACGCCCGATCGGCGCCCACCAGCGCGAACAGGATGGCGACGACCGTCGCGACGCCTTCGAAGTGCCCGGGCCGCGCGGCCCCCTCGAGCGGCTGGCCGACGGCGCCAATTGACACCGTCGTGTCGAAGCCCGGCGGGTAGACCTCGTCCACGGGCGGTGCGAAGACGAGGTCGACGGCCTCCTCGGCGCAGATGGCAAGGTCGCGGCCCTCGCTGCGGGGGTATCTGGCGAGGTCCTCCGGGCTGTTGAACTGGCGCGGGTTGACGAAGATGGTGACGACGGTCATGGCATTTTCCGAGCGCGCCCGCTGGATCAGCGAGCGGTGACCTTCGTGAAGCCAGCCCATGGTGGGCACCAGCCCGATCGGGCGCGGCGCGGCAGCCAGGGCCCGGCGCAGCTCTCCCCGGGTGCGGACGACCTCGAGCTGCACCTCGGAGGTCGCCACGGGCGGGGTGCCGACCCTAGAGATCGCGGTCGAGCGGAATGCCCGCGCTCCCGGCGGTCCCCAGGACGCCTTCCGAACGGTCCAGCGCGGACCGACCGAGCACCTCGTCGAGGACGGTCTGATCCATCTGCGAGGACTCCTCGGTCCCGGGGAAGGTCCCTGCCGTCACGTCGGCTGCGAACTTTTGGGCCGCCTCGAGGATGGTTTCGCGCAGGTGAGCATACGGCCGCGCATGTCGCGGGATGAAAGAGCCGAGTCCCAGCAGGTCAGTCACGACCTGGACCTGTCCGCTGCAACCGGGTCCGGCCCCGATCCCGATGGTCGGGATGCGCAAGCGCTCGGTGATCGCAACGGCCAGCTGGGCGGGGATCAGCTCGAGGACCATCGAAAACGCACCAGCCTCCTGGACCGCGAGCGCGTCGGCGATGACGCTTCGGGCGCGGTCGGCGGTCTTGCCCTGGACGCGGACCTTGCCGCCCATCGCGTATTTGGCCTGCGGCGTCCAGCCGATGTGGCCCTGGACCGGAATGCCCGCCCGGACGAGGGCCTCGATGACCCGCGCGGTGCGCACGCCGCCTTCGACCTTGACGGCCTGGGCACCGGCCTCGCGCAGGAAGCGCCCCGCGCTGTCGAGCGCCTCGTCGACCGTGGCGTACGACATGAACGGCATGTCGCCGATGACGAGCGACCGCCCCGCGCCTCGAACCACGGCCCTTGTGTGGTGGAGCATGTCCTCCATGGACACGCGCACGGTCGACTCGTAGCCGAGCATGACCTCGCCGACCGAATCGCCCACGAGGATCAAGGGGATGCCAGCCTCGTCGAGAAGCCGGGCGGTGGGAAAGTCGTACGCCGTCAGCATCGGAATCGGCGTCCCGTCGCCGTGCATTCGGGCGATGTCGGCGACGGTCAAGCGCTGGTTCTCGGCGGTGGCGCTCATGTGCGGCTCTCCTGCGTGAGAAGTCCAGTGTGAGCCGCGGCGTCCCGAGCGTCCAGCAGGCCGGCCACGAGGTCGAGCAGGCGGTCGGCCACCTCGCGCTTCGTGAGGAGTGGCCAGGACTCGGGCCGGCCATCGGCTCGATACACGGTTACCCGATTGGTGTCCGTGCCGAATCCGGAGTCCGCCGCGCCAACGTCATTGGCGACGAGCAGGTCGAGGCCTTTGCGCTCCAGCTTCTCCGGCGCGCGCGCCAGCGAGCCGGTTTCTGCGGCGAAGCCGACGAGGACGGGTCGTGGCTCCAGGGGACGGCGGGTTTCGCGGCCATCGGCGTCCATCCCGCGTGCGATGCGACTGACCTCGGCGAGGATGTCGGGGGTCGGTTCGAGCTCCAGCGTGAGCGAGTCGGCTCGGGCGAGCTTGGTCTCCGCAGGGCGCGCCGGGCGGAAGTCGGACACCGCGGCGGCCATGACCAGCGCATCGAACCCAGCCTGCCCGGGCTGATCGGTGAGCGCCTCGAGCAGAGCGGCCCGCATCCGTCCCGCCGACTCGGCTGGGACGACTGCTGCCCGGACGCCCTCCGGCAGAGGCACCCTCACGTTCGCGACCACGAGCGTCACGCGGGCGCCACGATCCAGGGCGGCCTGCGCAACGGCTATCCCCATCTTTCCGGTCGACCGGTTGGTGATGGATCGGACCGGGTCGATAGCCTCGGAGGTGCCGCCGGCCGTGATCACCAGATGCCTGCCCGTGAGGTCCGCCTCGCGCGGCATGATGGCCTCGGGAGGCCGGGCGGGCGCGTCAGGCGCGCGGACGGGGCCATCCCCGACCGCTGCCACGACGGCATCAACGATGGTCGGCAACGCCGCCAGGCGGCCCACTCCGGACCGACCAGACGCCAGCGCGCCGGTCTCCGGCGCGACGATTCGGTAGCCGAAGTCTTCGCGGAGCCGCCGCACGTTCGCAGTCGTGGCGGGATGCGCGTACATCTCCCCGTCCATTGCGGGCGCGACCACCACCGGCGCCGTCGTCGCCAGGCACGTGGCGGTCACCACGTCGCCGGCCAATCCGCTCGCCATTGCCCCAAGCCAGTGCGCCGTTGCTGGCGCCACGACGACCGCGTCGGCCGTCTCGGCGACGACGATGTGACCGATGCGGCCATCGGGCAGGAGCGCCAGCACATCGCTTTCCGCCGGGTGCCGGGTCAGCGCCTCGAGCGTCAACGGCGCGACGAATCGAGTCGCGCTCGGCGACAGCAGGGCAACCACGTCAGCGCCCTCGGCCTGCAAAAGGCGGACCAGCTCGGGCGCCTTGTAGGCGGCGATTGAGCCCGTGACGCCGACGGCGATCAGGCGCCCCTCCAGGCGGCCCGGTTCGCGCCTCACCCGAGACCCATTCCGATCGGCTCGCCGCCGGTCACCTCCGCGTGGAAGATGGCCAGGCCGCGCAGCGTCAGCTCTGGGTCGATCGCGTCGACGCCGTCGACGCCCCGAGCCCAGGGTGCCGCCGAGAGCCCGCCCGTCAGGATTGCGTGGACGGCCGAAGGCTCGATGCCTGCGGAGTCGGCCAGCTCCTGGCGGGTGCGAGCCAGCAGCCCGGATGCGAGCGCCTGATAGCCGAAGATCGTGCCCGATTGCATGGCAGTCACGGTGTCACGGCCGATGGCGCGGTCGGGGGAGCGCAGCTCGATACGCGGGAGCTTGGCCGTGTGCGCGGCGAGCGCCTCGAGCCCAAGCTCGAGGCCCGGCGCGATGGCGCCCCCGATGTAGGCACCGTCCGACGCGACGCAATCGAACGTCGTCGCGGTGCCGAAGTCGACGACGACGGCCGGCGTGCCGTACAGACGCGCGGCCGCGAGCGCGTTGACCAGCCGGTCCGCCCCGACTTCCGCGGGCCGTTCGACGCGAACGGGCAGCGGCACCGTCCCGGCAGAGGCGACCAGCAGCGGCACGCCCCGCCGACCGGCGATGGCCTCGATCCCGGCGGTGAGGTCCGGGACGACCGAGGCACACGACAGGGCGGTGATCTCACCGAGGTTGCTCGCGTCGAGCCGGAGTAGACCGTCGAGCAGCAGCTCCAGCTCGTCGGCCGTGGCGAGGGGTTGCGTCGCGGCCCGCCTGGCGGCCAGCAGCGTGCCGCCCTGCACCAGGCCGGTCGTCACGTTCGTGTTGCCGATGTCCACGGCGAGCAACATGGCGGGATGATACGCGGGGCGGAATCCGTGCCATCGCGGCGCCCTCGCTGCGGTACCATCCGCGCGTCGGGAACCGGCTGGAGAGGTGTCGGGACTCCTGGGCAGCCAGCCGCGTCAGCCCAGACTCCGTCGATCGGCCAGATAGGAGTCCTGCGTGTCGTCCTTGCCGCCCGCAAAGTTCTTCGTCAACCGCGGCATCGTCGCTTCCCGGGCGGACATGGACCACCTGCTTCGCCCGCTGCTCAAGCAGACGGTCACGTACCGATACTTCCGCGGTCGCGACATGATCGCCCACGGCACCGGCTGGGTGGAGCGCATCGTCCTCGACCAACCAGACGTATCGAGCTACTTCACGCCCCTGTCCATCTGCGTGAACATCGACTCCTTCGAGCACCTCGAATTCGAGACCCGGCCGGACCAGTTCATCGTCTACGCACTGGTCCAGGGCGACGAGCGTGTCGTGATCGAGTTCGCGCCAACCGCAAACCGCGAGGACAATGCGGCGAGCGACCAACACCAGCTCGAATTCGACACGAGCGGTTTCGTCCAGATGGAGCTCCAGGGCCTGGACTCGGAGGATACGGGTACCACCGGGCCCGATCCAACCCGACACTCGAACGAGGACGGTGCTTCGAGAGATGGCCACGATCCCGACGAGGGTGGCCGGCCGGAGCACGAGGGCGGCCCGGCGCGCGGCGACGGCGGTTCAGCACGCGACTCGGCCGGCTGAGCGCAGCCGTCGCACATTGGCACTGACGCGCCCGGCCCATCAGGGAGGGGCGCCGGCAGCGACACGGAGAGGAGGGTTCTCAGCAGGTGGCTACCAGTACTCAGGTTGAGTCTCGGCCCGCGCCCGTGGGGGAGACGGGCCTGGCAGCTTACTTCGGCTTCGCCGAGCGGGGCACTGACCTGGCGACGGAGATCGGCGCCGGTGTAACCACGTTCATGGTAATGGCCTACATCCTGTTCGTGAACGGCAGCATCATCGCCAAGCCGCTGGGCCTGGACGCCTCGGCCGTGGCAGCCGGTACCGCCTTGGTCGCCGGGATCATGACCATCGCGATGGGGGTCATCGGAAAGTACCCATTCGCGCTAGCCGCCGGCCTTGGGATCAACGCGATCGTGGCCTTCACGCTCACGGCCAAGGGTCTCGACGCCAAAGGCGCGATGGGCGTCATCGTGCTCGAAGGCATCGCGATCACGATCCTCGTGGCAGTCGGGCTGCGCGAGGCGATCATGGAGGCGGTGCCACTCGCCCTCAAGCGCTCGATCGGCGTGGGCATCGGCCTGTTCATCCTGTTCATCGGTTTTTCGAACGGGGGCCTGATCGGCTCGAATCCCACAGGCAAGGGCACGCCGGTCTTTCTGGCTTTCCCGACTACCCCAGCCCAGGGGGTATTCCTGCTCGGGCTCGCGATCACGTTCGTGCTGTACGCGAGGCGCATTCGAGCCGCGCTGATCATCAGCATCATTGTCACCACAATCATCGCGATCCTCGCCGGGGTGACGTCGGTCCCGGCGGCCGACAAGCTGATCGTCGGCCCGAATTTCTCGACGATCGGCCTCGGGCTTCAGGACCCGTTCCAGGCTTTCGCCAAGCTGGGCGCAATTACGGCGGTCCTGACGATCTTCGCGATCATGCTGAGTGACTTCTTCGACACGATGGGCACGGTCACCGGCATCGCGGCCGAGGCAGGCCTGGCGCGTCCGGATGGCACCGTCCCCGGGATCGGTCGCGTGCTCATGGTCGACTCTGTAGCTGCGATCGCCGGCGGCGTCGGCGGCGTCTCCTCGAACACGACCTACATCGAGAGCGCAGCGGGAGTCGCCGAAGGCGGTCGGACGGGCTTCGCGTCCGTCGTGACGGGTGTCCTGTTCCTGCTCGCGATCTTCCTGTCGCCGATTGCCCTGATCGTGCCCGGCGTGGCCACGGCACCGGCCCTGGTGCTCGTTGGCTATCTCATGTTCACCCTGGTGAAGGACATCCCGGTCGGCGATCTGGAGGACGGGCTGCCGGCCCTGCTGACGATGATCCTGATGCCGCTGACCTACGACATCACCGTGGGGATCGGTGCCGGCTTCATCTCGTGGGTCCTCCTCAAGGTCGTTCGCGGACGGGCCGCCGAGATCCACCCGCTGATGTGGCTGGTTTCGATCGGTTTCGTGATCTTCTTCGCGAACGTCTGGATCCAGTCGGTCGTCAAGTAGCGTTTTCGCTCAGACCGCGGCCGGCGCCCCGCCCAGGGCGCCGGCCCTTTTGATTCCCTGCATTTGGATCAGCTCGGAATTCGAATGGCGATTGACTGTCCTGCCACAGGCCAGCGCGGCACGTTGCTGCCAAGTCTGCTGATTGCCGAGGGTGCGTCACAAGCGACCTGTGCCTGCACGACACTCCGCCCCAACGGCCAGTTCGGGCGAGATCGCCCGGCGCGCCCTGCCGAAACGATGCACGCGCGCGATCACGCGGCGCGGCCGCGCCCGGCCTTCGAGGTGCCCGGAACTGCGATGCACTGCGCCGCCGTGCGCAATGCGCCTCGAACATCGAAGGGGACCCAGACCGGAGGGGCCCTCAGCCGACGACGGGTGCAATGCGTGCAATAGCGGTGGTCGCAGTTGACCTCCCGGCCGACGTATCAGGCGAATTTCGCAAGGGTGCCCAGCGAATCCTGGTTCGGGCTGATGAGCCGGCAAGAGGTCGGAGCCGCAAGGAGGCGGCGGTGCCCCGATCAAGTACCATCGCGCGGATGTTCGAACGGACGGCGCTGCCCGAGGGGCCGCGCGTGATCAGCGCCCGGCTGCCCGGAGCGCGCTCGGTCTCAGTCGCCGCGTACGTGCTGGCGGGATCCCGGCTTGAATTGCCGGACCAGGCCGGCGTCGCCCATTTCATGGAGCACATCACCTTCAAGGGCACGGCGGCCTATCCGACGACGCGAGCGATCTCCGAGGCGATCGAGGGCGTCGGCGGCAGCTTCAACGCGGCGACCGATCGCGAATCCACCGTCTACTGGGTGCGCGTGCCCGCGCGCGAGCTGGAGCGAGCCCTGGGAGTGCTCGGTGAGCTCATCGTGCGGCCGACACTCTCGCACCGCGAGATCCGCAACGAGCGGACGGTCATCATCGA